>Ga0187893_10013746_pt1 | contig 11193 bp, 9 predicted proteins | sample MA1701074metaG_FD_139574 | JGI IMG/M metagenome (GOLD analysis project Ga0187893, IMG submission 139574) | White microbial mat communities from a basaltic lava cave in the Kipuka Kanohina Cave System on the Island of Hawaii, USA - MA170107-4 metaG ...
CGCCACTGTTTCCGGGCCTTGCCACGAGCTGCACGGGAAAATAGAAATCCCCGTGCGATGCGGAACGCGCTACCTCGGCAGTCTCGAGCATTTCCAGCAGCGTCGGACCGCGATACCAGTTCAGGTTCTCGCCGCGTGAGACCACCATGTCACCGCGCAATGCGGAGAGCGGCAGAAAATCGACGCGATGAAAATCCAGATCGCGGGAAAACGATTCGAACGCCTCCCGGATGTTCCTGAATACCTCTTCGGAGTACCCGACCAGATCCATCTTGTTGACCGCAAGAACCAGGTGAGGAATGCGCAGCAGACTGGCGATGTAGGCATGCCTGCGCGACTGGGTGAGCAGCCCCTTGCGTGCATCGACCAGCACGATCGCCAGATCCGCCGTAGAGGCGCCGGTCACCATGTTGCGCGTGTACTGCTCGTGGCCTGGGGTGTCGGCGATGATGAACTTGCGCGAAGGCGTGGCAAAGTAGCGGTAGGCCACGTCGATGGTAATGCCTTGCTCGCGCTCGGCCAGCAGCCCGTCGGTCAGCAGGGACAGATCGATTCCCTCCTGCCCGCGCCGGCGGGTGGACGTCTCGAGCGAGTACAGCTGATCCTCGAAAATCGCCTTGGTGTCGAACAGCAGGCGACCGATCAACGTGCTCTTGCCGTCGTCCACGCTGCCTGCGCTGGTGAAGCGAAGCATGCCGGTGTCGATCGGTTGCATGTTTTCGATTGCTGACATGACGGATCCTAGAAATAGCCTTCTTTTTTGCGCAGCTCCATCGATGCTTCCGAGGTCTGGTCGTCCATCCGCGTTGCGCCGCGTTCGGTAATCCGGGTGACTGCCGTCTCGGCAATGATTTCTTCGGCGTTCGCCGCGTTGGACTGGACCGGGCAGGTGCAAGTCATGTCGCCGACTGTGCGGAAACGCACCGACAGTGTTTCCACCATCTCTCCCGCCTTCGGTTGCACCAGCTCGGAAAGGGGCAGCAGGCCGCCAGGCCTGCGGATGACTTCGCGCCGGTGCGCATAGTAGATCGACGGCACGGCAAGATTTTCGCGGCTGATGTACTGCCATACGTCCAGCTCGGTCCAGTTGCTTATCGGGAACACTCGCATGTTTTCGCCCGGATGCACCCGGGTGTTGAACAGGCTCCACAGTTCCGGCCTCTGATTCTTCGGGTCCCACTGACCGAATTCGCCGCGAAACGAAAAGATGCGCTCTTTCGCGCGCGCCTTCTCTTCATCGCGGCGCGCCCCGCCGATGCAGGCGTCGAAACCGTTCTCGGCGATGGTGTCGAGCAGAGTCACCGACTGATGCTTGTTGCGGCTCTCGTCCGCGGAGTGCAGCCGCACCCTGCCCTTGCGCATGGAATCCTCGACGTGGCCGACAAGCAGCCTTTCGCCGAGTTCCGCGGCGCACGCATCGCGAAACGCGATCACTTCAGGGAAGTTGTGCCCGGTATCGATGTGCAGCAACGGGAACGGGAACTTTCCCGGACGGAACGCCTTCTCCGCCAGCCGCAGCAGGCAGATCGAATCCTTGCCACCGGAAAACAGCAGGGCCGGGTTGCGACACTCCGCGGCCACCTCGCGCAGGATGTGGACGGACTCGGATTCAAGCCAGTCCAGATGTTCGATGCGCGATGACGTTTCTTCAATTCTTTGCAGCACGGCACTCACGATGCGTTTCCTTTGCTCGGATTGACAAGGGGGGAAACATGCAGGCCGCACTCTTTCGCGTCCGATGTCTCCCACCACCAGCGTCCCGCGCGGACGTCTTCGCCCGGCCGGATCGCGCGCGTGCACGGCTCGCAGCCGATGGAGGGATAGCCACGGTCGTGCAGCGCGTTGTAGGGCACGCCGCGGTCGCGGATGCAGGCCCATACTTCGGCCTCGCTCCAGTCAGCGAGCGGGTTGAATTTCGGAAGGCCGTGCGTTGCATCGTGCTCGCGCAGCTGCAGGTCGGTGCGCGTGACGGACTGCGCGCGGCGCAGCCCCGTGATCCACGCATCCCTGCCCGACAATGCCCGCGCCAGCGGCTCGACCTTTCGAATATGGCAGCAGCGCTTGCGCAGATCGACGCTTTGGTAAAACGCGTTCATGCCGTTTTCCTTCACGTAGCGCGCCACGGCGTCAGGATCAGGATGGATCGCCTCGATTTCCCGGCCGTAGTGGCGACGCGCGCGTTCGAGCAGATCCAGCGTTTCGCGAGCGAGGCGTCCGGTATCGAGCGTGAAAATTGCAACCGGCAGGCCGGCGCTCAGAATCGCGTCGGTCACGATCATGTCTTCCGCGCCCAGGCTGCTGGCCAATGCCACGCGGGGGAATTCGGCGACGATGGCCTCAAGACGAGCAATCAGAGTCTGGTACGGATAGGCGGCCGCTGCGATCGCGGATGATGATGAGTTCATGACTGCAGCACCTTTCTACTTGCCGTGGGGCGCCGCCGGCCAGGCGCGCCGGTGACGACGGAACGCGGGTACCGCGTTGTCCCACGAACCCTGGTAGACGTCCGAGAACGGCTGCAGCTGCCGCAGCGCCTGCCGCACGTCCTTGTCGGCCCGCACAGCAAAAGAGTCGAAGCCGACTCGACGCATGAAAAAGAGCTGATCGGGCAGCACGTCGCCGATTGCGCGCAATTCCCGCCGATAGCCGAATCGCGAACGCAGCAGAAACGCCACCGAATAGCCGCGCCCGTCGGTAAATTTGGGAAAGTCCACCGCAACCAGCGTCAACTGTGCCAGCCACGGCACGAGCGACGATGGATCGTCCGTGCCGGCAAGCCACACGCCGACGTTGCCGCGCACTGCCAGCTCCGCGTGCCGCGCAAGCCACAGAGCCAGTGGAACGACGACGCGGCCCGCCGGAACTTCGACCGCGGACCAGGGCGTTTCCGGCAACGGGCGCAGTATCTGCCAATCGTCGCCAACGACGGCGTTGGCACGAATGATTTCAGGCATCGTTCACCGCTCCCTCGCTCACCCCCGGCCTGGCGCGTACCCGTGTTCCGTACACGCCCGCTTTGAATGGGGCTACGCCCAGCCTTTCGACGGTATCCACGAAGCGCTCGTCCGATTCGCGCTTTTCCAGGTAGATTTCCACCAGTCTGGACACGACGTCCGGCATGTCCTCTGCCTTGAAAGAGGGCCCGATCACTTTGCCTATCGCGCTGCGACCATGCCCCGCGTCGGAACCGTCGGCACCGCCGATCGACACCTGGTACCACTCCTCGCCATCCTTGTCGACGCCGAGGATGCCGATGTGGCCGGCGTGATGATGCCCGCACGAATTCATGCAGCCGGAAATGTTGAGATTGAGCTCGCCGATATCGTGGAGATAGTCCAGGTCATCGAAACGGCGCTGGATCGCCTCCGCGATCGGAATGGACTTCGCGTTGGCCAGCGAGCAGAAGTCCCCGCCGGGGCAGGCGATGATATCGGTGAGCAATCCGAGATTCGGCGTAGCGAGCCCGGCCTGCCGCGCCTCGTTCCACAGTGCGTGCAGTTGACCGGCGCGCACATCGGGCAGGATCAGATTCTGCTCGTGCGAGACGCGGATTTCGCCGAAACCGAAGCGTTCGGACCAATCCGCCACCCGTTCCATCTGTTCGGCCGTCGCATCCCCGGGCGCCACGCCGGTTTTTTTCAGCGATAGAACCACCGACCGGTAACCGGGAACGCGATGTGCACGCACTGCACGCCCCGCCCAACGGGAGAACGCGCGACTCTCGGCGATGCGGCTCGCCAGTTCGCCTTCATCCCCGGGGTTCTCCTCGTACTGTGGGGCGGTGAAATAGGCGGAGACGCGCCGGAGTTCTTCTTCGGTAAGCGTACCGGGACCGTCCTTCGCCAGCGCCCACTCCTCTTGCACCTGGCGCGCGAACGTCTCGGCGCCGAGCGCCTTTACAAGAATCTTGATACGCGCCTTGTACATGTTGTCGCGACGCCCGTGGCGGTTGTACACGCGCAGGATGCTCTCCACGTAGGTCATCATGTGCCGCCAAGGCAGAAACTCGCAAATCACCGTGCCCACGATCGGGGTGCGGCCCATGCCGCCCCCCACGAGCACGCGCAAGCCGAGTTCACCACCCTGTGCGCGCCGCAGGTACAGACCGATGTCGTGAAACGCGGTCGCGGAGCGATCCTCCACGGATCCGTTTACCGCGATCTTGAATTTGCGCGGCAGGAAACTGAATTCGGGATGGAAGGTGGACCACTGGCGCAGGATTTCGCACAGCGGCCGCGGATCGACGATTTCGTCCGGCGCAACGCCGGCAAACTCGTCCGAGGTGATGTTGCGCACGCAATTGCCGCTGGTCTGAATGGCGTGCATCTCGACCGACGCAAGGTCAGCGAGGATGTCCGGGGTATCCTCGAGCCGTGGCCAGTTGTACTGGATGTTCTGGCGAGTGGAAAAATGCGCGTAGCCGCGATCGTAGCGGCGCGCAATGCCAGCGAGCATGCGCAGCTGGGCGGTCGACAGCAGGCCGTAAGGGATCGCCACGCGCAGCATGGGTGCGTACTTCTGCAGGTACAGCCCATTCTGCAGGCGCAGCGGCCTGAACTCGTCCTCGCTCAGCTCCCCGGCCAGGAAGCGCTGTACCTGATCGCGGTACTGTGCCACGCGCTCGGCGACGAGATTGCGGTCGACTTGATCGTATAAATACATCCGTATCCTTCGTATCGTGAGACAGTCGGCTGCCGGCTCACCACACCAGCTTGCCGCCGACGATCACCAGCAGCGAGGCCAGCGCCGGCCGCAGGAACCGCTCGGGAACCCTCGATCCGGCGTGACTGCCGAGGTAGATGCCCGGCAGGGAACCAACCAGCAGGCTGCCGAGCAGGCCGAGGTCCACCGTGCCCATCGACAGGTGACCGATTCCCGCCACCGCGGTGAGTGGAACGGCGTGCGCAATATCGCTGCCGACGATGCGTGCTGCCGGCAGCAATGGAAACAGGAACAACAATGCGGTGACACCAAGCGCGCCCGCCCCGACCGAGCTGAGCGTGACCAGAACCCCCAGTACCGCGCCCGTCACGACCGTCACAACTGCCACGTTACGCTGGCGCCAGCTCTCGCCCTCGATCGCCTTGCGCGAGGCCAGCTGCAGCAGGCGCTCCTTGAACAGCAACGCCAGTGCGGTCAGAATCAGCGCCACGCCAAGCGAGCCGGTGATGATCCCCGACACGCGTGAGGTTTCGACGCCCAATATGCGCAACAGCACGACGCAAAGCAACGCCGCGGGCAGACTTCCGGCGGCAAGCCATCGAACGACTTTCCAGTCGACGTTGCCGCGCTTCCAATGGACCCAGACGCCGGCGCTCTTGGTTATCGAGGCATAAAGAAGATCGGTGCCTACCGCGGTTGCCGGATTGACGCCGAACACAAGGACGAGCAGCGGCGTCATCAACGAACCGCCGCCGATCCCGGTCATGCCGACGATGAATCCGACGACGAATCCGGAAATCGTGTACGCAAACTCCATATGCCTTTGCCGCCTCCGCTGCGATCGGGATTACGCGCACGGGCGCGTCCGCCTCTCTCCAGAACGTCGCGCAATCCTAGCAATGTGCGTTATATTCCATAGGACTATTCTGTTAGTATTAAATACGTTTTTCTTATTTGCATAAGCCGTCATGAAACTCCAGCAATTGCGCTATATCTGCGAAGTCGCGCGCCACAATCTCAATCTTTCCAACGCCGCCGAGGCCCTGTTCACCTCCCAGCCCGGCATCAGCAAGCAGATCCGCAGTCTCGAAGAGGAATTGGGCGTGGATATCTTCGTGCGCCACGGAAAACGCGTGGTCGCGGTCACCGAACCGGGCAGGTCGATACTCGAGATTGCTCGACGGGTGATGAAGGACGTCGAAAACCTCAGGCAGGTAGGCGAAGAATTCACCGAGGAGGACAAAGGACGCCTGACCATCGCGACTACGCACACCCAGGCGCGCTACGCTCTGCCGCACGTCGTCCAGCGGTTCACCAAGCGCTATCCGTCGGTGCGGCTCAGCCTGCGCCAGGGAAGCCCGACGCAGATTTCGGAGCTGGTAACGTCGGGGGAGGCCGACATCGCCATCGCCACCGAAGCGATCGAATTGTACGAGGACCTCGTAATGCTGCCCTGCTACGAGTGGAACCGGTGCGTCCTGGTTCCGCCGGGACATCCTTTACTCAAGGCGAAAAAACTATCCCTGGAGGCGATGGCGAACTTTCCCATCATCACCTACGACTTTGCCTTTACCGGCCGCTCGCGGATCAACCAGGCGTTTTCCGGCAAGGGCCTTACAGCGAACGTGGTCCTTACTGCAATCGACGCCGATGTAATCAAGACCTACGTGGAACTGGGTTTGGGAATCGGGATCGTGGCCATGATGGCCTACGACCCAAAGCGGGATACGCATCTGCGCGCGATGGACGCGAGTCACCTGTTCGAACCCAGCACCACCCGGATCGGCATTCGCAAGAACAGCTACCTGCGCGGCTACACCTACGATTTCATCGAGATGTTCGCACCTCACCTCACCCGTAAAGTGGTAGACGATGCGATGCACAGCAAGGGCTAGAACGAGAAGGTGACTTAGGAAATTCTCTTGGTGAGGTCGCGCAGCCGCAACCCAAGCAGCCACAAGCTGCCCAGATAGACTCCGGCGCCGAGCACGACCAGAATTGCCAGCCGCGCGACGCGCACCCACGCCGGATCGAGCAGCCAGGAGCTTTCCGCGCCCATCGTCAGCCACAGCGCTGCGCTCATCAACAACAACGCCGCGACTATCCTGAAAATGAAACCGAGCCATCCAGGCTGGGGCTGGAAAATTCCGTGCTGGCGCAACTTGTAGAACAGCAGGCTGGCATTGATACAGGCGCCCAGCGAGATCGCGAGCGCGAGTCCGGCGTGCCGGAGCTGCCAGATGAACGCGAAGTTCATGAGCTGAGTTGCCACCAGTGTGATCACGGCAATCTTTACCGGCGTGCGCAGGTTCTGGCGCGCATAGAAGGCCGGTGCCAGGACCTTTACCAGGATCAGTCCCAGCAGGCCGATGCTATAGGCCACCAGCGCCTGCCGCGTCATCATTGCGTCCTGCGAGGTGAACGCACCGTGATGGAACAACGTGGAAATGAGCGGCACGGCAAGCATCGCCAGGGCTGCCGCGCAGGGAAGCGCGAGAAAGAACGTCAGCCGCAGTCCCCAGTCGAGCAGACGTGAATACTCTTCGGTCGTTTTTTCGGCAAAACTCTTGGTCAGGCTCGGTAACAGGATGGTGCCCAGCGCCACCCCCAGCAGTCCGGTCGGAAATTCCATCAGCCGGTCGGCGTAGTAAAGCCATGAGACGCTTCCGGTAACCAGGAAAGAAGCAAAAATGGTGTTGATCAACAGACTGATCTGCCCGATCGACACGCCGAACACAGCCGGGCCCATGAGTTTCAGGACCCGCCACACGCCGGGGTCCCGCAGCTTCAGACTGAAGCGCGGCAGCATGCCGATCCTCGCCAGAAAGGGGAGCTGGAACGAGAGTTGAAGAACGCCACCGGCAAACACCGCCCAGGCCAGCGCCTTCACCGGCGGATCGAAGTACGGCGCGACCCAGAGCGCGAAAACGATGAAGGCGACGTTGAGCAATGTCGGCGTAAATGCCGGAACCGAAAACCGGCTCCAGGTATTCAGGATGCCGCCGGCAAGCGATGTGAGCGAAATGAAAAGAATGTAGGGAAAGGTGATCCGCAGCAGTCCGACGGTGACCTGGAACTTGTCCGGAGAAGCCGTGAAGCCTGGCGCGGTGACGTAAATGATCCATGGCGCGGCAATCACCCCGAGCACCGAAACGACCAGGAGCGCCAGGGCCAACAGCGTCGCGACGTGATCCACCAGCGCACGGGTCTCATCCTGCCCCCGGGAGCTGCGGTATTCTCCCAGGATGGGTACGAATGCCTGCGAAAACGCGCCCTCGGCAAACAAGCGCCGCAAGAGGTTGGGAAGGCGAAACGCGACGAAAAAGGCGTCGGTATAGAGACCTGCGCCAAAAACGCGGGCGATCACGGCATCGCGGACGAATCCGAGGATGCGCGATAACAGCGTCATACTGCTGACGGTGGCAAGCGCCTTTAGCAGGTTCATTGTCAATTTGAATCGGCAGGAAACGGCCGCCTGCGCCGGCATTGTAACCGAGAGGTCGTATCGCCCCCCGCTGCCGGACACGCCTCGACACCGGCCGCAGGCCCCCGTCTCGCCGCGCGATGCCATCCGCGCCGCACCTGCGACGCAGGCGTTACGGGTTGCCAACAGTCAGTCTAGCCAGTAACATAGCGCACTTTTTCGCGTGCCCTTTCGGTTAAGGAAGATCCAATGGCCAATATTGCTTCAGCAAAGAAACGTGCACGTCAGGCGCTAAAGCGGCGTGCGCACAATGCCGGTCAGCGCACCGAACTGCGTTCTGCTCTAAAGAACGTGAGGAAGGCTATTGCGGCAGGCGACAAGAAAGCCGCGCAGGCGCAGTTTCAGCGGTCGCAGAGCCAGATCGATTCGATCGCCGATAAGAGGATCGTGCACAAGAACACGGTTTCCCGTCAGAAGAGCCGGTTGGCTTCGGCGATCAAGGCGATGGCCTAGATCCGCACCGGATTCAAGAACGAAAGGCCCGCAACGGCGTTGCGGGCCTTTCGTTTTTTGTACGAGCAACTCAGACAGCCTTCAACTCCGTCCAGGCACTGAGCCGCTGTCGCCGGACAGGAATGTCCGCACGGCCGCTTTGACGCAGATGATGACGAACTCCAAAGGGTGGACTGGAATGCACGCGGATGCCCGGATCAGAACGCCGGGCAAAGGCAATCATGTAACGTTAAGATATTGTTTATAAACAACTAACTGTATAACCGCACAGTTGCAAAATCGGCTCCGAAAAGAATGCCGAGCAAGGCCGGTGAATTCGGTTCATGGCAGCGGCGGCCAGCCGACATGACCGCGGCCTGACTACGTCACGTCGTAAACCCGCGATGATGCCGCACGCGGCCACCACTTCCCGAGCGCCTGAATCCGGGGTCCACTCGCAGAACAGCGTATCGACCAAGACTAATACAAGAGCCGTCACACTGCGAAAGTTCGCTGGATAAACGCGCGTTCTGCGGCATGCGCATCGCGCCCAGGACGGCGGAAAATGCTTGCATCCCCATACCGATTCGGATAAATATAGCGGCTCAAAATCCCAATATTTTCAATAACACACACGTTTCAACAAGACACACGGCGGCTTCGTGCCGCCGTGTGCTTTTTCTAAGCGGGCGAAAATCCCGGCGCGGGGAAGACTATGCAACACTTGATGAATACTTACGGCAGGCTGCCCATTGCGTTCTCGCATGGCGAAGGTTCGTGGCTCTGGGACCTGGAAGGCAAGCGATATCTCGACTGCCTGTGCAGCATCGCGGTGTCGGGCATCGGACACGCGCACCCCCGACTCACCGCGGCCATCCGGGAACAGGCCGGGCGCCTCATCCACGTGTCCAACCTCTACCGGATTCCCGAGCAGGAGTTGCTCGCCTCCCGTCTGTGTTCGATCGCCGGGATGGACAAGGTTTTTTTCTGCAATTCAGGATGCGAGGCCAACGAAGCGGCGATCAAGCTCGCGCGCCTTCACGGTCATCAAAATGGAATCGAATCGCCTGCGATTATCGTCATGGAAAAGGCCTTTCATGGCCGCAGCATCGCCACGCTTTCCGCTACCGGCAGCCGCAAGGTTCAGGCCGGATTCGAACCGCTGCTCGGCGGCTTCGTGCGCGTACCGTACAACGACCTTCCCGCGCTCGACCAGGTCGCGGCGCTCAATCCCAACGTTGTTGCCGTGCTGGTGGAACCGGTACAAGGCGAAGGGGGTATCAATATTCCCGACGACGGGTATCTTGCGCACCTGCGCAACGTCTGCGACGCAAAAGGCTGGCTCCTGATGCTCGACGAGGTGCAGAGCGGAATGGCGCGTACCGGCAAATGGTTCGCCTATCAGCACGCGGGCATCAAGCCCGACGTCATGACGCTTGCGAAGGGGCTCGCCAATGGCTTTCCGATTGGCGCCTGCCTTGCGAGCGGCACAACAGCCGAGGTCTTTACGCCGGGCAAACACGGCTCGACCTTCGGCGGTAATCCATTGGCCTGCGTTGCAGCGCTGGCGACACTCGCAGTCATCGAAGAGGAGGGCCTCGCGGAACGCGCCGCCCGCATTGGCAACGTCATCCGCGAAGGTATCGCCGCAAAACTCGCTGGCGTTGCCAGCGTAAAGTCGATTCGCGGAATGGGCCTGATGATCGGGATCGAACTCGATCGGCCCTGCGGCGAACTGGTCGCGCAGGGTCTGGAGGCTGGCCTGCTGATCAACGTCACAGCCGACACGGTGGTGAGGCTGTTGCCGCCACTGAACATCAAGGACGCACAGGTCCAATTGCTGATCAACGGCGTGAGCGCGGTCATAAGGGCGTTTCTGACCAACAGCAAGGCAGACGCCGCCGTCACTCACTGACGAGCCGTTTCATGCCGTCTCCGAAGCACTTTCTGCAATTCAGGAATCTCGGGCGGAACGAGCTCGAGTACCTGTTCGGGCGCACGCGCTGGATCAAGGAGCAGTTCAAGGCGTACCACCCGCACCATCCGCTGTTCGATCGCACGCTGGTGATGATTTTCGAGAAGCAGAGCACGCGCACCCGGCTGTCGTTCGAGGCCGGTATTCACCAGCTTGGCGGCTCGGCGATCTTCCTGAGCACCCGTGATTCGCAGCTCGGCCGGGGTGAACCGGTGGAAGATGCCGCCCAGGTGATTTCACGCATGTGCGACATCGTGATGGTCCGCACCTTCGAGCAGGAGATCATCGAGCGTTTCGCCGCGCATTCTCGCGTACCTGTGATCAATGGGCTGACTAACGAATATCACCCGTGCCAGATACTTGCGGATATCTATACATTCATCGAGCGACGCGGGCCGATCGGCGGCAAGACTGTTGCCTGGATCGGCGACTCGAACAACGTCTGCAATACCTGGCTGCAGGCGGCGGAGGTGCTGGGATTCAACGTTCATGTTTCCACACCGCCGGGCTACGAAGTCGAACCGGAGCGCGCGGGGCTTTACGGGACCGATCACTACGAGGAGTTCGACGATCCGATGGAAGCAGCGCGCGGCGCCGACTTGGTAACGACCGACGTGTGGACCAGCATGGGCTTCGAGGC
>Ga0187893_10013747_pt1 | contig 11193 bp, 4 predicted proteins | sample MA1701074metaG_FD_139574 | JGI IMG/M metagenome (GOLD analysis project Ga0187893, IMG submission 139574) | White microbial mat communities from a basaltic lava cave in the Kipuka Kanohina Cave System on the Island of Hawaii, USA - MA170107-4 metaG ...
CATCGGTACTCCTTTTTGCGTCACAGTTGATCAGCAAACAAAGGAAGATGATTCAGTTACCATTCGTTATCGTGATTCGATGCAGCAAGAAAGAATACCAATTGAGAAGATCAAAGAACTGGTATTAAACGCGGTTTCATAGATCAATGCCTCAATATTTTCGACGGATAGCTTTAAACTGACGCTATTTTACCTTTTTATTATTCTATTTTGCCAATAAGTATGTAGTAAACACTTTTTTTTTGTTAAAGTGTAAAATCTAAATAACTTGTGTAAACGATTACACAAACCTGCTAACGCTTGCCGCATAAAACAACTATACGGGATATTGCCGACGAGTTGAAACTAACCCCTGCCACGGTTTCCCGTGCCCTGCATGATCATCCCCGAATAAGCGCCGAAACCAAGCAATTGGTTTTGGAAGCAGCAAAGCGACTTAATTACCGGCGTAACAAGATGGCTTCTTCCGTAAGAACCGGCAGATCGCATACAATTGGTGTAATCATTCCCAGTGCCCGTATTAACTTTTTTGGATCTGTAGTGCATGGTATTGAAACTATCGCCAGTGAACACGGATATCATACCCTTATTTATCAGTCTGAAGAAAGTGCACAGCTTGAAAAGAAAGCTATTGAAGCATTTTTAGGAGCGAGGGTGGATGGCATTTTAGCATCGCTTGCCAAAGAAGAAAACGATTTTGCTCATTATACAGAATTGAAAAACGGAAATATTCCTCTTGTTCTGTTTGACAGGTTTGTTGATTCTCTCAATATTCCGTCTGTAGTTATTGATGATTATAAAGGCGGGGTTTATGCTACCGAACATTTAATCGGCCAGGGTTATAAACGCATAGCCCACCTGGCCGGCCCGCAGGCTTTTCAAACTTTTCAAAACAGGCAAAAAGGATATATAGATGCTTTGAAAAAAAATGGAATAGCAATAGATGAATCGTTAATCTGCACGGGTGATATCTCTATAGAAGCCGGCCGGCATGCTGCCGATTATTTTATGGATATGGCCGATCCGCCTGATGCCATTTTTGCTGTGGAAGATTTTTCTGCACTGGGCGTAATAAAAAGACTAAAAGAAAGGAACACAAGAATACCTGAAGATGTGGGGGTCATTGGTTTTGCCAATGAATTTTTTGACGAGCATATAACTCCTTCGCTTTCATCCATAGATCAGCAGACGGTGCAGATGGGAAAAGAAGCATTTAAAATGCTGCTGAAAATTATTGAGAAAAAAAATGACAAGGTAACTGAAGCATCGAAAATTGTTTTAGAGCCGGTGCCGCATTACCGTGAGTCATCAATACGTAGCGATCTTTTAAAAAATGCCGCTCATTCCGTTGAGGTAAAAAATCAATTTGTAAAACTTAAAAGCTTAAATATTTAATATGATACCCATTTACATTTATGATGGTTAAAGCCTGTTACCTGGTGTAACGGTTTACACCTGTTTTTACTCAAACCATTGCTTAACTGATTTAACTAATTTATTATGACAAAACCGATCTGTTATGGGAGATACTTAACGAGGTATCTTGCATCTGCAATTATTTTACTTCTTTGCTTTGGGCTAACTGCACATGCCCAGGAAAAAACAGTAAAAGGAAAGGTTACTGATGAGCAAAACAATCCCTTATCCGGGGTGAGTGTGGTGCAAAAAGGTACTACGAATGGTACTGTTACATCGGATAAAGGTGATTTCAGCATTACGGTGCCTTCCAGTGCTATTTTAGTATTTACATCTGTAGGGTTTACTGACCAGGAAGTGGCGGTAGGAACCAACACTATTATTAGTCTTCAATTAAAATCATTGCCTCAGCACCTCACCGATGTGGTGGTGGTAGGTTATGCTACGCAAAAGAAAGTAACGGTAACCGGTGCTGTTACGGCTGTAAAAGGGGAGAATCTTGTCAAGTCTCCTGCCGTTGACTTGTCAAATTCATTGGCTGGACGTTTACCAGGACTTGTAGTAATTCAACAAAGCGGTGAGCCAGGTTATGATGGAGCGTCCATTTCTATTCGTGGTACAAACACACTGGGTAGAAATGAACCTTTGATTGTTATTGATGGTGTTCCGGAAAGGGACGGAGGAATTGGGCGCTTAAATCCTCGTGATATTGAATCAATCTCTGTATTGAAAGATGCTTCTGCTGCTATTTACGGATCAAGGGCAGCTAATGGAGTTATTTTAGTTACTACCAAAAAAGGATCTACTGGTAAACCAAAAATCACTTATGATTTTAATCGTGGATGGAACCAGCCTGCGAGAATACCCGAAATGTCGAATGCATTTGAGTATGCAAGCATCATGAATGAACTACCCATTTATAAGACTATTCCAGTTGCTGAGTGGGAAGCCGCCTGGCAGGCTATTAAAACTACTGGTACATATGATTCACCCACGCCGGGAGTAAGTACACTAAACGCCAATTACAGCCCTACCGCTGTTCAAAAGTATAAGGATCACAGTGACCCTTGGGGTTATCCGGATACGGACTGGTTTGGAGACGCCTTCAAAACATGGTCGCCTCAAGACAGACATAACCTTCAATTGAGTGGGGGTTCGGATAATTTCAGATATTTTACTTCGATTGGATATGTCAAGCAAGATGCCTATTATCATAAATCTGCAACAAACTATCATCAATACAATTTTAGGGCAAACCTGACAGCAAAAGTTAATAGTTATATCACTACGACTATGGGAATTTTGGCTCGTCGTGAACAAAGGCGCTTCCCCACTGAAAGTGCCGGAGCTATTTTCCGCATGCTGATGAGGGGTCGTCCGACAGAACCTGAAGTATGGCCAAACGGTAAACCTGGCCCTGATATTGAAAATGGCCAAAATCCTTATGTCATTACAACTAACGCTACAGGATATAATGACAATCCAACAGATTTTGTTCAGGGAAACGGCACTGTAGAAATAACCAATCCATGGGTTAAGGGTCTTAAGCTAACTCTGTCAGCCGCTGTTGATAAAAGTACTTCTGTTAGTGAGACATGGCAGACTCCCTGGATGTTATATTATTGGGATAGGGTAACCTATGAAGCTGACGGCGTCACTCCTAAACTGGTAGGCGCAATCAGGTCAAATTTCACCGATCCCCGGTTGACAAAAAGCTATGGATCTATATTAAACACTAATCTCACGGCTTTGCTTAATTATGATAGGAAAATAGGAACCGATCATAATATCGGTCTGTTAGTAGGTGTAACGAAGGAAAAATATACCGGTACGGGTTTTATTGCTTACAGAAGGGAATATATATCTCCGGCAGTTGCCTTGTTTAATGTTGGAGGAGCTACACAAACAGCAACCGATCCGGTGAATCCCCCTTATCGCCCCTATGAAAGAACCCGCTTGGGTTATTACGGCAGGGCTCAATACAATTTCAGGGAAAAATATCTTGCTGAATTTGTGTGGCGTTATGATGGTTCATATATTTTTCCCAGTGAGAAACGATTTGGATTTTTTCCGGGGTTATTGTTGGGATGGAACATAACCAATGAAGATTTCTTTCATGTTGAAGGAATTAATTACCTGAAATTAAGAGCTTCTTATGGCCAGATGGGTAATGACCAGGTATATTATCGTAACGTCCTCCAGGAGTTTGCATATCTTGACCTTTTCCGTTTTGGCCGTTATCCTATTAATAACAGCGTAGTTACTACTTTATATCCTGGTACTGTTAAAAATCTTGATTTTACATGGGAAGTTGCAAATAATTATAATATCGGTTTGGATGCAACAATTTTGAATAACAAAATTGATCTTACTTTAGAAGCGTTTCTAAATAAAAGGGACCAGATACTTATTCAAAGAGTGGGTCAGACCCCTCAGACTACGGGTTTTGTAGATAATCTCCCGCCTTTTAATGACGGTAAAGTTGATAACAAAGGATTTGAATTCAGCGTTGCTTATAATGGAAAGATTGGAAGAGATTGGATATTTAGAGCTGGTATCAATGGGGGATATGCTAAAAACAAAGTGGTCTATATGGATGAAATATCCGGTGCTCCGGCCTATCAGAGACAGGAAGGCAAACAAATTAACGCCTACTTAGTATATAAATCAGCTGGGGTATTCTTAAATCAGGAAGATATAAATAAGAATACCATTGATTATAGTGGTGTAACAAGTAAATTGATACCTGGTGATATGAAATTCGAAGATGTAAACGGTGATGGAAAAATCACAGGCGATGACCAGGTACGTCTGGATAAGAATATTACACCCACATTTAACTATGGAGCAACGATGGAAGTTCGTTATAAAGGATTTGACCTGAATATATTGTTCCAGGGTGCGGCCGGTGCGGCTATTCGCATTCAAACGGAATCAGGCGATATAGGTAACTTTTTGAAATATTCTTACGATCATCGTTGGTCAATTGATAACCCAAGCAGCGAACATCCAAGACTTGCAAGCCGTGGCGACACATATTTTACGGGGGGTAATTTTGGAAATAACACCTATTATTTGTTTAGTAAAAATTATTTACGGCTTAAGAATATTGAATTGGGTTATAATGTGCCAGAAAGCATTTTAAACAAAGTAAAGCTTAGTGGCCTGCGGGTATTTGTGAACGGACTAAATGTATTTACTATAGATAAAATGAAAGTGTATGATCCCGAAGCAACAGTCCAAAGCGGTGTTTTTTATCCGCAAGCAAGAGTGATCAACGCTGGCCTATCATTAACTTTCTAAACTAATTTGTATGAAAAAATTAAAATTAATAGCCGCGTTTGCAGGGATAGGTTTATTTCTTTTCATTTCGTGTAAAAGAAATTTTCTTGATCTGCAGCCAAAAGATCAGGTTTCAAGTGATATAACCTGGACTGACGGAGCACTATCACAGGCTTTTATTTATGGAACTTATGCTTACTTGGGATATGGAGGATTTGAAGAGCAGGCCCTTGCTGCTTATACAGATGAAGCCATGTTTACCCATGCGGGACGAAACATAAACACATTTACTCAAGGATCTGAAACTGCATCCAACCTTGCATGGATAAGCGGTACTTATGGCTGGAAACAAATGTATGAAGCGATACGCAGAGCAAATATTGCTATTGAAAATTTGCCCAATGCTACATTTGCAGACCAGGTTCTGAGAGACAGACTTTTGGGTGAGGCATATTTTCTGAGGGCTTACTATTATCATCAGTTGATTCGCTTTTATGGGGGAGTACCTATAGTTGATAAAACGTTTGCACTTAATGTTGACTATAGTATTGCTAGAAATACATGGGAAGAATGTGTAAACTTTATTGTTGGCGATTTGGATAAAGCTGCTCAACTATTAGATGGGAAAGCTATTACTGCAGGGAGGGCTTCAAAGATTGCTGCCATGGCGTTGAAAGCAAGAGTCTTACTCTATGCGGCCAGCGACCTGCATGATGGTCCGACTGCAAAAGCAAACTCATCTGTCCTTTCAGGTTATGCTAATCTTAATCTGTTGGCATATGCATCAGGTGATCAGCAAACAAGATGGCAAGCTGCCAAAGCTGCTGCCAAAGCTGTTTTGGATGCGGCACAGGGATATAAACTTAATCTTTCAGCTCCTGTTTCGGCAGATGAAGGGAAAGATAATTATATATCCATTGCTATGGGCGGTAAAAGCGGTGCTCCGGGTCTTGATGCAGCAGCAGCAGTAGAGCTTATATTTCAACGTACTCATACTGCCTTATATACTGAAGAAGATAACTGGCCTTTGGGTGGTATTCACTATGGTATCAACAATGGGCCGAATGGCTATCACAACTGGGCTGGGAATACACCTATACAACAGCTTGTAGATGACTATGAGATGATGGATGGAACTAAATTTGACTGGAACAATGCTACGCATGCACTTGATCCTTATGCAGGTCGTGATCCCCGTTTTTATGCCACTATTCTTTATGATGGGGCAACCTGGAAACCCAGGCCATCTGATGTAGCTGCTGTAGATCCTGTCAACCAGGTTCAGACAGGATACTATGACAATGGAAGCGGCGGTTTTCTTAATGGAATTGACACTCGTGAATCCCCTATTGAAAACTGGAATGGAAGCCGTACACACTACTATACCCGTAAGTTCATTGACCCCAATCCTGCTCTTCCGGATAATCAATCTAACGCACAGGTTGTGCCTTGGCCATTTATCCGTTATACAGAAATGGTGCTCAATTATGTTGAAGCATGTATTGAAACCGGTGATGAGGCGGAAGCAAGGACATGGTTAAATAAAATAAGGTTTCGTGCAGGTATGCCTGCCGTTACTGATGCTGGACAGGCTTTAGTAGATCGTTATCGAAACGAAAGGCGGATAGAATTGTCCTATGAGGAACATCGCTACCATGATGTAAGAAGATGGATGATACCGGCGCAAACAGTAGGACGGGGAATTAAAGAGATCAATGTTGTTGCAAAACTGAAACCTGGCAAGACCGCTCTTGTTCCTTACAGGCATGATAAAACGGTGTATAATTATACATATACAGTTGAAGATAATACAGAAAACGAAACAAGGACATGGAACGATAAAATGTATTATCGGGCGATAAGTCGTGATGAAATTAATACGAATAATAAATTAGTGAACAACCCCGGATTTTAAGCAGTAAGAATTAGCAGTTGTAAAAAATCTATCCGCCGCGGCGGATAGATTTTTTACTTATTGATCCTTTTGAAATGAATCGTACCAATTTATCCTTTGCATTATTGCTGATAAGCTTTTGTGGTTTGGTTGGGTGTAAGGAAACGAATCAAAACAATGAATCCAACGGCAAACAGCTATTTACTTTGCTAAGCACGGAGGAAACCAATGTTAATTTTCAAAATGAATTGACGGAAGGTTTGAACACCAACATCCTCATGTATGAATATTTTTATAATGGTGGTGGTGTGGCAGCAGGTGATTTCAACAATGATGGCCTTGTTGATCTTTATTTCACTTCCAACATGGGCGATAATAAGTTTTACCTGAATAAAGGGAATCTGCAATTCCAGGATATTACGCTTGCATCACATGCAGCAGGCCGTCCCGGTCCCTGGAAAACAGGAGTGAATGCTGTTGACATAAATGCTGATGGCCGGTTGGATATTTATCTATGCTATTCAGGGGCATTGCCACCGGCCAAAAGAATGAATCAACTTTTTATTAATATCGGCAACGACAGCCAGGGCATCCCAATGTTTGATGAACAAGCAGAAAAATATGGATTGGCAAGCACCGGCTTTAGTAATCAATCATACTTTCTCGATTATGATAAGGATGAGGATTTGGATATGCTGTTGCTCAATCATAATCCAAAAAATTTACCCCTCCTTAATGAAGAAGCAACAGCAAAGCTTTTTCAACAGGACAACCCTGACATGGGTCTTCGGTTATTTAAACAAACCAATGGAAAGTTTGAAGATGTGACAACAGTTTCAGGTATTAATGGATCTGAACTCAGTTATGGCTTGGGTTTGGGTATTTCAGATTTTAATCAAGATGGCTGGCCCGACTTCTACGTTTCGAACGATTATTCGGTGCCCGATTATCTATACATCAATAATAAGAATGGAACATTTACCAACCGGTTGGAAAAAAGCATTGGGCATAATAGCCAGTTCTCGATGGGCAATGATGTGGCTGATATAAATAATGATGGTCTTCAGGATATTTTTACTCTCGATATGCTGCCGGAAGATAATCACCGTCAAAAACTTTTGCTGGCTCCTGATAACTATCCAAAGTTTGATCAGAATGTTCGCAGTGGTTTTTATTATCAGTATATGCGCAACATGCTGCAATTGAATAATGGCAATGGAAGTTTCAGTGAGATAGGTCAAATGGCTGGTATCTCCAATACTGACTGGAGTTGGTCGGCTCTTCTTGCAGATTACGATAACGATGGATGGAAAGACCTGTTTGTTACCAACGGTTATTTCAGGGATTATACCAATCTTGATTTCATTAATTATATGAATGAGTATGTAGCGGAAAAGGGAAGATTGCAGCGGGAAGACGTAATGGATATTATTAAAGAAATGCCGTCATCCAATGTCATCAATTATATTTTTCAAAACAAACAAGGTGAAGCATTTCAAAATAAAAATAAAGAGTGGGGCATTGATCAGCATTCAAACAGCAATGGCGCTTTATATGCCGATCTTGATAATGATGGCGATCTTGATCTTGTTGTCAATAACATCAATCAACCAGCATTTATTTATAGAAATGAGGCAAGAAGCCTCGATAGCAATCATTTTTTGCAAGTGTATTTGACAGGTGAAGCTGGAAACACACAAGGCTTAGGCGCCGAAGTAAAAGTATTTCACGATGGGCAAGTGCAAACACTGGAGCAAAATCCTGCAAGAGGTTATTTGTCGAACGTTTCTTTCAACCTTCATTTTGGATTGGGTAAAACAGAAAAAATAGATTCATTAATCATAACATGGAATAGCGGCAAAGGGCAAAAACTATATAATGTAAAAACAAATCAGGTACTAAAGCTGGCCGAGAAAGATGCTGCCGATAAATCATTCATTGTTCAAGCTCCTGTCAAATGGTTCACATCCATTGAATCTCCGATAAAATATGAAAGCCGTGATACGACGATAAATGATTTCAACAGGCAATCACTGCTGATCAGTGAATTTTCTTACAATGGTCCCTGCATGGTAAAATATGATTTGAATAAGGATGGTTTGGAAGATATATTGATTGGTGGGGATGCGGGGAAAGCAACAAAAGTTTTCTTGCAACAAAAAAATGGAGGTTTTTCAGAAAAGATTATTTCCGCATTTGAGCAAGATAAAAGTTGTGTTGATGCTGATATTGTTGTTTTTGATGCCAATGCAGATGGTCATGGGGATATTTATATTGCAAGTGGTGGTTATCATCATTTTTCTGCTGATAATGCAGAGATGCAGGATCGTCTTTATATCAATGATGGGAAAAATAATTTTATTAAAAGCAATAACCTCCCGGAAGTTAAAGGGAGTAAATCATGCGTAAGAATTGAAGATATCAATGCGGATGGATCGCCTGATATTTTTGTTGGTGGCAGAGTAGTGCCCGGTCATTATCCTGAAACACCAAAGAGTTTTATTTTGATCAATGATGGCAAAGGAAATTTTACAGATCAGACACAAATAATTTGTCCCGAACTTTCTAAGTTGGGAATGATAACAGACGCCGCATGGGCTGATCTTGATCTTGATAAAAAGAATGAACTGGTTATAGCAGGAGAATGGATGCCGGTAACTGTTTATAAAAACCAAAATGGAAAACTTGTAAACAGCACCAGCCAGTTTTTTGAAAAAAATTATGCCGGCTGGTGGAATAAAATAACTGTCGGTGATTTTAATGCAGATAACCATCCCGATCTTATTATCGGAAATACGGGATTAAATACACAATTCAAAGCAACTCCTGATCAGCCGCTTGAAATGTATTACAAAGATTTTGATAACAATGGTTCTGTTGATCCCATTTTTAGTTTTTATATTCAAAACAAAAAATATCCTTACATCACCCGTGATGAATTGCTGGGGCAACTGCCCGCTATGAGAAAACGCTTTGCAAATTTTAAGAGCTATGCGGATGTTACGATGGACGAACTTTTTTCAGACAAAGAATTAAAAGATGCCGGTCATCTTATGGCTGACCACATGAACACAACGTTTTTTATCAGCACTCCATCCGGAAAATTCAAACTGGCAGATCTGCCAAAAGAGGTGCAATATTCACCGGTTTACACTATTGATCAATTGGATTTTAACGGCGATGGTAATATGGATCTGTTGCTTTGTGGCAATAACAGCCATACTAAAATAAGACTTGGTAAATTTGATGCTAATTATGGAATCTTGCTGGAAGGGGATGAAAAAGGAAATTTTAAATATGTAAAACAAAACGAATCGGGCTTTAACATCTGGGGCGACGTGAGAAGCTGTATTCAAATAAAAGATAAAATCTTTTTTGGTATAAATAGTAAAGGCATAATTGCCTATACGCTAATGAGGAGAATGAAATGAGGCATTCAATATTTTGCTTAAAAATTTTTATTTCCAGTTTTTTGCTGTCATGTGCTTTTTCTTCCTGTAAGCAGGGGAGTAAAAAACTTCCCGAAGATTTTGAAATAGCAACAGCTTGGGCCGGCATGACCAATTATATTACTAAAAACACACCTGCCAACACACCGACGTTTGCTTCCCGTTGCTTTGGATACATTGGTCTTACTATGTATGAGTCGGCTGTGAATGGTTATCCGGAATGTCAATCCGTAGCACCTCAACTAAATGGTTTGGGTGAATTGCCATTACCCGAAAAAGGAATTGAATACAATTGGCAACTGGCTTTGAATGCCGGACAAGCTGAAATACTTCGCAACATTTACATACAAACTTCTGATCAGAATAAAGCTAAAATAGATTCGCTGGAGCAGTATTTCGAAAAATTGTTCAAAGGAAATGATGTTGAAGATGCTATTATGAGCAAATCGGTATCCTATGGAAAAAAAATTGCGCAGGTAATCTTTGAATGGTCAAAAACAGATGGCGGTCATCGGGCCTATCTGAAAAATTTTGACAAGCAATTAGTGTTTGAAGAAAAAGCCGGTTGCTGGAAACCGCCATTGTATGCGCAATCATTCAGCCATTATCCGCTTCATCCGCATTGGGGAAATAACAGAACTTTTTTAGCAATTGATTCTGCTTTACCCGATCCGGTTTTTATTCCTTATGATAGGGTACCTGGTTCAGCATATTACAACCAGTTCAAACAAGTATACGACAAAGAAAAAATTTTGACACAGGAAGAAAAAGAAATTGCTATCTGGTGGGGCGATGATCCTGAAGAAACGTTTACACCACCGGGGCATTCATATTACCTGGCCACCCTGGCCATTCAGAAAACAAAACCCAGTTTGATAAAATGTGCAGAGACTTATGCAAGAGTTGGTATGGCAGTGGCTGATGCTTTCCGCAATTGCTGGAAGTGGAAGTTTCAATTCTTTTCCGAAAGACCCAATACATACATTCCACAGCATATAGATCAGCAATGGAATTCTTTTTGGCCCGATCCGCCTTTTCCTGCCTTTCCCTCAGGTCATGCTATACAAGCTGCCGCAGCGGCAACGGTATTAACCGATCTGTATGGAGAAAAATTTGAATTTACCGACAGTGCTCATACAGGACGTAAAAGAG
>Ga0187893_10013749_pt1 | contig 11193 bp, 13 predicted proteins | sample MA1701074metaG_FD_139574 | JGI IMG/M metagenome (GOLD analysis project Ga0187893, IMG submission 139574) | White microbial mat communities from a basaltic lava cave in the Kipuka Kanohina Cave System on the Island of Hawaii, USA - MA170107-4 metaG ...
ACGCCAATCGCGCATTCGCGATGCTCGCCCTGATCAATCTGAGCAAATGGGGAAGGCCACTCATAGGACAGGTGCGTCCAGCGGGATAGAGATACCGAGGAATACCCCGCTTTCGCCATCAAACGGCCTGCATATCGATGAAAATTCCTTTTAATTCACAAATTCAACTCAATCGCGTTCATCTGTCGCTCTGCGCGGTCAGTTGTTCAGTGTTTCCCTAGATCTAAAACCGAATTACGCGACGCTACGCGGCCAAGCGGTGGGTGCGGTGGGACCGTATCCGGAAGGCTCGGCCTGCGCCTATGAAGTACGCGCCTTCACGCGCTTCGGGGTCGAGGATCCCGTCACGGGCAGCCTAAATGCGGGTCTTGCATTGTGGCTGATCGGAGCGGGTATCGCGCCGCAGAACTATGTCGCGAGCCAAGGCACCTGGCTCCAGCGCAACGGGCGCGTTCACGTCGATCGAATCGGCGCCGACACATGGATCGGCGGCGCCGTGCGCCCAGTCGAGAGCGGCATGATCCTTCTCTGACTACTTTTTGCGCAGTTTCCTGATCGCAGCAAGCTGGGCCGCGAAGTTCGCGAACTCGGCGCTGGCAGCAGCCAGGCCTACGGCGTCCTTCGCATTGGCGCGCGCGGTCTCGGCCTGTTTCAACGCTTCGGTCGCCTTTGCTTCGTCAAGGTCGTGGCCGCGGATGGCGGTGTCGGCCAGCACCGTAATCACCTTTGGCTGGATTTCGAGGATACCGCCGGCAACGAAAATCAACTCCTCCTCGCCGCCCGGTTTCTGGATGCGTACCGCGCCGGGCTTGATGCGCGTGATCAGCGGCGCATGGCGCGGGTAGATGCCGAGCTCGCCGGCTTCACCGGGCAGCACGACGAACTCCGCCTCCCCCGAGAAGATCGAGGCTTCGGCGCTGACGACATCGACGCGGATGGTGGCGGCGGCCATTTAGGCTTTCGCGGTCTCTTTCTTCATTTCCTCGGCCTTGGCGAATGCTTCCTCGATCGCACCGACCATGTAGAAGGCCTGCTCCGGCAGCGCATCGCACTCGCCGTTGACGATCATCTTGAAGCCCTTGATGGTGTCCTTGAGCGAAACGTACTTGCCAGGCGTGCCGGTAAAGTTCTGCGCCACGGTGAACGGTTGTGACAGGAAGCGCTGGATTTTGCGCGCGCGGGACACCGCGAGCTTGTCCTCCGGGGCAAGCTCGTCCATGCCGAGGATCGCGATGATGTCGCGCAGCTCCTTGTAGCGCTGCAGCGTGGCCTGCACCGAGCGCGTGGTGTTGTAGTGGTCCTCGCCGATGGTGTTCGGGTCGACCTGGCGAGAGGTGGAGTCGAGCGGATCCACGGCAGGATAAATACCGAGCGAAGCGATGTCGCGCGACAGCACGACCGTCGCATCGAGGTGGCCGAATGTAGTGGCGGGCGACGGGTCGGTCAGGTCGTCCGCCGGCACGTACACGGCCTGGATGGAGGTGATCGAGCCGACCTTGGTTGAGGTGATGCGCTCCTGCAGCCGGCCCATTTCTTCGGCCAGCGTCGGCTGGTAGCCGACCGCCGAGGGCATCCGGCCCAGCAGCGCGGACACTTCCGTGCCGGCCAGCGTGAAGCGGTAGATGTTGTCGACGAAGAACAGGATGTCGCGGCCTTCGTCGCGGAAACTCTCTGCCATCGTCAGCCCGGTCAGCGCCACGCGCAGGCGGTTGCCGGGCGGCTCGTTCATCTGACCGAACACCATCGCCACCTTGGACTCGGTGAGGTTGTCCGGCTTCACGACTTCGGCTTCGATCATCTCGTGATAGAAGTCGTTCCCTTCGCGAGTACGCTCGCCCACCCCGGCGAACACCGACAGGCCGGAGTGTTGCGTCGCGATGTTGTTGATCAACTCGAGCATGTTGACGGTCTTGCCGACGCCGGCGCCGCCGAACAGTCCGACCTTGCCGCCTTTGGCGAACGGGCAGATGAGGTCGATCACCTTAATGCCGGTTTCGAGCAGGTCCACCGAGGGCGACAGTTCGTCGAACTTCGGCGCGACCTGGTGGATCGAGCGCTTCTTGTCGGACTTGATCGGGCCGACTTCGTCGATCGGCCGGCCGAGCACGTCCATGATGCGGCCCAGCGTGCCCTGCCCCACCGGCACCGAAATCGGCCCGCCGGTGTTGATCACCTTCATGCCGCGGCGCAGGCCATCGGAGGATCCGAGCGCGATGCAGCGCACCACGCCGTCGCCGAGCTGCTGCTCGACCTCGAAAATCAGGCCCTTCTCGGCGAGGCCGCCCTCGGCGGTGTCAATGAGCTGGAGCGCGTCGTAGACCTTCGGCATCGCTTCGCGCGCGAATTCGATGTCGGTCACTGCTCCGACGCACTGGACGATGATTCCTTGTGCTTGTGCCATGATGATTTCCCAGAAGTGATTTTTTTGCTATACCGCCGCCGCGCCGGCGACGATTTCGGAAAGCTCTTTGGTGATGCCGGCCTGGCGATTCTTGTTGTAGATCAGCGTCAGCTCGTCGATCAGGTCGCGCGCGTTGTCGGAGGCCGCCTTCATCGCCACCATGCGCGCGGACTGCTCGGAAGCCATGTTCTCGGCCACCGCCTGGAAGATGATCGCCTCGATGTAGCGCGTCATCACCTGGTCGAGCACCGCCTTGGCTTCCGGTTCGTAGAGGTAGTCCCACACGGTCTCCGGCGCGCCCATGCGATCGCCGGAGAGCGGCAGCAATTGCTCGAGCGCCGGCTCCTGCTTCATGGTGTTGAGGAAGCGCGTATAGCCGATCATGAGCCGGTCGAAACGGTCCTTGGTATAGCCATCCAGCATCACCTTGATGGTCCCGATCAGCTTGTCCATCTGCGGCCGGTCGCCGATCTGGATCGCGTGCGACACCACGTTCGCGCCGAGGCGCTGCATGAAGCCGAATCCCTTGTTGCCGATGCAGCAGACGTCGACTTCCTCGCCCTCGGTCTGCCAGGCCTTGTACTGGTTCAGCACCATGCGCAGCAGGTTGGTGTTGAGCGCGCCGCACAGGCCCTTGTCGGTCGTGATCACGATCAGGCCGATGCGCTTCACCGAGTCGCGCGATACCAGGAACGGATGGCGGTATTCCGGATTGGCGTGGCTGATGTGCGCGGCGACGTTGCGGATCTTCTCGCCGTAGGGACGAGCCATGCGCATGCGCTCCTGCGCCTTGCGCATCTTCGAGGCAGCGACCATCTCCATCGCCTTGGTGATCTTGCGAGTGTTCTGCACACTCTTGATCTTGACCCGGATTTCCTTGGTGCCTGGCATGATGTCTCAGCTCAGCGGGGTGCTCAGTACGAGCCGTTCTTTTTCCAGTCCTCGATCGCGGCCTTCAGCGCCTTCTCGTCGTCGGCGGACAGGTCATTCTTCTCCTCGACGCGCTTGATGAGTTCGCCAAACTTGCTCTTCAGGTAGTCGCGCATGGAGCGCTCGGCGGCCAGCGCCTTCTTGACGTCGATGTCGTTGAAGTAGCCGTTGTTCACCGCAATCAGCGTCAGCGCCATTTCCCAGACCTGCAGCGGGTGGTACTGCGGCTGCTTCATTAGCTCGGTCACGAGCTTGCCCAGCTCCAGCTGCCTGCGGGTGGCCTCGTCCAAGTCGGACGCGAACTGGGCAAAGGCCGCGAGCTCGCGGTACTGCGCGAGCGCCAGGCGCACGCCACCGCCCGTGTCCTTGCGCTTCATGATTTTGGTCTGCGCGGCGCCGCCGACGCGGGAAACCGAGATCCCCGCATTGATCGCGGGCCGGATGCCGGCGTTGAAGAGATCGGTTTCGAGGAAGATCTGGCCGTCCGTAATCGAGATCACGTTGGTCGGCACGAAAGCGGTGACGTCTCCCGCCTGCGTTTCGATGATCGGCAGCGCGGTAAGCGATCCGGTCTTGCCCTTGACCGCGCCCTTGGTGAACTTCTCCACGTAGTCCGGATTCACGCGCGCGGCGCGCTCAAGCAGCCGGCTATGCAGATAAAACACGTCGCCAGGATAGGCTTCGCGGCCCGGCGGCCGGCGCAGCAGCAACGAGACCTGACGGTAGGCCCAGGCCTGCTTGGTCAAATCGTCATAGATGATGAGCGCATCCTGGCCGCGGTCGCGGAAGTACTCGCCCATGGTGCAGCCGGAGTAGGGCGCGATGAACTGCATCGCCGCGGACTCCGACGCGGTGGCTGCGACGATGATCGTGTAGGCCATCGCGCCGTGTTCCTCGAGCTTGCGCACCACGTTCGCAACCGTCGAGGCCTTCTGGCCGATCGCGACGTAGACGCAAAAAAGGTTCTTGCCCTTCTGGTTGATGATCGTATCCACCGCCACCGCGGTCTTGCCGGTCTGCCGGTCGCCGATGATGAGCTCGCGCTGGCCGCGACCCACCGGCACCATGGCATCGATCGCCTTTAGCCCTGTCTGCACCGGTTGCGATACCGACTGGCGCGCGATCACGCCGGGCGCCACTTTCTCGATGACGTCGGTGAGCTTGGCATTGACCGGGCCCTTGCCGTCGATCGGCGCGCCGAGCGAGTTGACGACGCGGCCGAGCAGCTCGGGCCCGATCGGCACCGAGAGAATCTTGCCGGTGCACTTGACGGTGTCGCCCTCGGTGATGTGCTCGTATTCGCCCAGGATCACCGCTCCCACCGAATCACGCTCGAGGTTGAGCGCGAGACCGTAGGTATTTTTCGGAAACTCCAGCATTTCGCCCTGCATCACGTCCGACAGGCCGTGAATCCGGCATATGCCGTCGGTCACCGAGACCACGGTGCCCTGCGTGCGCATCTGCACGCCGGCGTCCATGTTCTGGATGCGGTTCTTGATGAGTTCCGAGATCTCGGAGGGATTGAGTTGCATGACTGCTCCTTAAGCGTCCTGCTTCTATGCCTTCAAGGCGGTTTCGAGCGCGGCGAGCTGCGCGCGAGCGGAACCGTCGATAACCTTGTCGCCGATCACGATCTTGACCCCGCCGATGAGGGCCTTGTCCACGCTCACGCGCGCCTTCACCTTGCGGCCGGTCTTCTTCTCCAGCCTGCCTACCAGGTCGGCGACCTGGGCCTGCTCCATCTCGAAGGCGCTGAAGACTTCGGCCTCGACAAGGCCTTCGCGTTCGTTCTTGAGCGCTTCGTACCGGGCGCGGATCTCGCCCAGCACTTCCAGCCGGCCGTTCTCGGCCAGCACGCGCACGAAATTTTCCGCTTCGCCCGTGAGCTTGCCCGAGAGCACGGCAATGAACAGACCGGCGACTTTGGCGGCCGGAAAATTCGGATCGCCGATCGCCGCGCGCACGCGCTCGTCGGTGGCCACCGCCGCCAGATTGGCGAGCGTCGCCGACCACTCCGCAAGCGCGCTCTTGCCGTCAGCCAGCTTGAAAGCCGCTTCGGCGTAGGGTCGCGCGATGGTGCTGGGTTCCGCCAAGGGATTTCCTATGGGTCTTCCGGCTAAAGTTGCTTCTTGATCCCGTCGAGCAGATCGGCGTGCGCCTTGGCATCCACCTCGCGGCGCAGGATTTTCTCCGCACCGGCTACCGCAAGCGCCGCCACTTGCTCGCGCAACTGCTCGCGCGCACGCGATGCTTCCTGCCGGATGTCGGCCTTGGCCGCCGCCTTCTCGCGATCGCCTTCGGCCTTCGCGGCGGCTTTCGCCTCCTCGATCATCTGCGCATCGCGCTTCTCGGCCTGCACGATGATCTCCGCAGCCCGCGCGCGTGCCTCCTGGATCGTCTGTTCAGCCTGCTTGCTCGAAATCTCGAGCGACTTCTTGCCACGCTCGCCCGCCGCCAGCCCATCGGCGATCTGCTTCTGGCGCGCCTCGATGGCACGCAGCAGCGGCGGCCAGACGAACTTGACCGTGAACCAGATGAACGCCGTGAAGACGAGCGCCTGCGCGAACAGCGTGAAATTGATGTTCATGCTTCCCCCTGTTTCTCTGCGAAGGGAGCTGTCTAGGCCTAGCCGAGCTTGCCGAGGAGCGGGTTGCCGGTGGCGAACCACAAGGCAAGGCCGACGCCGATGATGAACGAGGCGTCGATCAGGCCGAGCAGCAGGAACACCTTGGCCTGCAGCGAATCGGTGAGCTCGGGCTGGCGTGCCGCAGCCTCCAGGAAGCGCGAGCACATGATGCCGACGCCGACGCAGGCCCCGAGCGCGCCCAGGCCGATCATCAGGCCGATGCCGATACCGGTATAGGCCTGGACCATGGCGATGAGTTGAAGTTTTTCCATTGTGACTCCCTTTCTTGGCGAAAAGCCCGAGTGATTAGTGGTGTTCGTGCGCCATCGAGAGATACACGATGGTCAGCATCATGAAGACGTACGCCTGCAAGGCTACGATCAGGATATGGAAGATTGCCCAGCCAAGGCCGAGCAGAGAGCCGAAGATGGTGCCGACCAGCCCGGTCGCCGCCCACATCCAGAGCAGGAGGAAAATGATCTCGCCTGCGTACATGTTGCCGTACAGTCGCAGCGAATGGGACAACGGCTTGGAGAGGTATTCGATCGCGTTGAAAAGCAGATTCAGCGGGAACAGCTTGCCGCCGAACGGCGCGCAGAGAAGCTCGTGCATCCAGCCGCTCCAGCCCTTGGCGGCGACCGAGAAATAGAGCATCAGGAACCAGACCGACAAGGCTAGCGCGAAGGTGGTGTTGACATCGGCAGTAGGCACGATGCGAAAGCCGTGCGCGGAGATGTGATGCGTCCCCAGCGCCACGATGTCGACGGGCAGGAAATCCATCGAGTTCATAAGCAGAACCCAGACGAACACCGTGAGCGCGGCGGGAGCAATGAAGTTATTGCGGTCGCCGTGGCGGAATATTCCTCTCGCCTGGTCGTCGACGAAACTGACCAGAAGTTCAACGAACGCCTGGCGCTTGCCCGGCACACCGGAAGTTGCGCCGCGCACTACCCACCAGATGAGGCCGATGCCGACGAAGCCGAGCAGGATGCCGACCGCAACCGAATCGACGTGGATGGTCCAGAAGCCGCCATCGCCGAGAAACGGCCGCGCGTCGTGACTCAGGTGATGACCGATGTACTCGGTCGGATTAAGCTCTTTGCCGGCGGCCATCAGGGTCTGGGTTGGTTGTGTTCGCGCACAAAAAATGCCATCGAAAAAATCAGGGCCGTCGCCATGAACGAGCCAAGAAACGCAAGTACTACGACCTCCGAGTAGACAGCCAGTACGAGCCCCAGAAGGAAAGCGATCATGCCGAGTTTGACTCCCTCGGCCTTGAGCGCGGTCACCAGCACCCCCCCAGCAGATCGTTCCCTGCCCGTCGTCGCGACCACCCCCGACGCCCACCCTGCACTGATACTGACCGCGCCTCCCAAGGCAGCGGACAGTGCGCCATGCACGCCGGCCAGAACCCCCGCCAGCAGCGTCAGGACCGCGCTGGCCAGAAACTGCCACCGGATGACCGTACGGATCGGTTTGCTCAGGACGCGACCGCTGAAATTCATTTTCGCCGCTTCCTGCAACGCGCGGAAATTATATTGGTTTCGCCCACTCTGGGTCAACGTGTTGCGGCGCAAAATTGTGTCTGGCGACACGCGTGCTGCCGCGTCAACGCAGCTTCTTCAGCAGGCGATCCAGATGATCGAATCCGGAATAATGTACGATGATCCTGCCGCTGCCCTTGCGCCCCGGGCGGATTTGTACCGTGGTGCCAAGCCGCTGCGAAATATCCTCCTCCAGCCGCGCCAGGTCGCGGTCGGTTTTCGGTCTGCGGCGGCTGCCCGTGCCGCGCGCCAGGCGTGCGGCCAGGGTTTCACTCTCACGTGCCGACAAGCCGCGCGCCACAATGCGGTTTGCCGCTTCGACCTGGCGCGCGCCGTCGAGGCCCAGCAACGCACGCGCGTGTCCCATCTCGATACTTCCTTGCATCAGCATCGCCTGCACCGGCTTGGCCAGCTTCAGCAAACGCAGCAGATTGGTGGTGGCGCTGCGCGAGCGGCCGACCGCATCGGCGGCCTGTTCGTGCGTCATGCGGAACTCCTCGATCAGGCGTAGCAACCCGCTCGCCTCCTCGATCGGATTCAGATCTTCGCGCTGGATATTCTCGATCAGCGCCATCGCGATCGCGGCGTTGTCTGGCACATCGCGCACCAGCACCGGCACCTCGGTGAGTCCCGCGAGCTGCGCGCCGCGCCAGCGGCGTTCGCCGGCGATCAACTCGTAGTTGCCGCCCCCGACCGGCCGCACCAGCAGCGGCTGTATCAGCCCCTGTGCACGAATCGATGCCGCAAGTTCCGCCAGTGCCTGTTGGTCCATCCGCGTGCGCGGCTGATACTTGCCCGGCCGGATCGACCCGACCGGCAGGCTCGCCATCGCGTCCTTGGCCGTGGTCTCGTCGCTGCCGAGCAGGGCGTCGAGGCCCCGTCCGAGCCCCTTGGGTTTGTTCATGGGTACCCTTTCAGAATTTCCTCGGTGAGCGCGGCGTAGGCCTGCGCGCCTTTCGAAGCCTTGTCCCAGACCAGTGCCGGAGCGCCGAAGCTGGGTGCTTCCGCGAGCCGTACGTTACGCGGCACCAGGGTGCGATAGACCTTGTCGCCGAAATGCTGTTCCAGCTGGCGCGACACCTGATTCGCCAGGGTATTGCGCGGATCGAACATGGTGCGCAGCAGGCCGGCGATCTCGAGGCGCGGATTGAGGTTCGAGCGCACCCGCTTGATGGTGCTGACCAGATCGGATAGTCCTTCCAGCGCGTAATACTCGCACTGCATCGGGATCAGTACCTGCGCCGCGGCGGTGAACGCATTCACAGTAAGCAGACTGAGAGACGGCGGACAATCAATCAGGACGAAATCGTAATCGCCGGCAAGCCGCTCGAGGGCGGCGCTGAGCCGCGCTTCGCGATTCGGTAGCGTCACCAACTCGACCTCTGCACCGGCCAAGTCGCGGTTCGCTGGAATCAGGTCGTAGCCGCTTTCGACGCGCATGCGAATGTTGGCGGCATCGCCAAGTCCGAGCAGCACGTGGTAGATCGTGCGCTCGAGCTTGCTCTTGTTGACGCCGCTCCCCATGGTTGCGTTGCCCTGCGGATCGAGATCGACGAGCAGCACGCGCCGGCCCGACTGCGCCATGCCAGCGGCCAGGTTGACGCTCGTCGTCGTTTTGCCGACGCCGCCTTTCTGATTCGCGATGGCGAGGATCTGCGCCACGCTCAGGAGGCGATCCGGCACAGCACGAGGTGGCGTTCGGCGTCGAGCAGCGGTACTTTGAGGCGGCGCACGTCCCGGCAGTCGCAATCGGCCGGCATCTGCGCCAGCTCGTCGTGCGGATAGGCACCTTTCATCGCAGCAAGGACACCCGAAGGAGCGGCAAGATGTCGGCAGCGCTCGCGAAATTCGGCCAAACTGGCGAGGCCGCGCGAAATCACGACGGCGAAGCCCGGCGCCGGGCGCCAATCCTCGGCGCGACCGACGTGGACAGTCGCATTGCGCAGACCGAGTTCGATCACCGCCTGGCGCAGGAACGCGCCCTTCTTCTCGCTGGCATCGTTCAATGTGACTGCACGCGCAGGATCCGCGATAGCGAGCGGAATCCCGGGCAACCCGCCACCCGAGCCGACATCGACGAGCGTTCCCGTGTACCCCGACAGCTCACGCAATACCACGAGCGAATCCAGAACATGATGGCTGACCGCCTGCAGCGGATCGCGGATCGCGGTGAGGTTGTAAGTCTGATTCCATTTCGCGAGCAGTGCCAGGTAAGCCGTCAGCTTTTCACCACTGCCTGAGGGCAGCACAAGCGCGAGTTCGGCCAGTCCGCGCTCGAGCGCGGCCTGCGGCGTCATGCGCTCTTCTTGTGACGCGGCTCCTGCTTGCCGGCGATCGCGCGGGCGCGCTTGAGATGCACCAGCAGCAGAGAAACTGCCGCGGGCGTAACGCCCGAGATGCGTGCGGCCTGGCCGATTGTCTGCGGACGCTGCCGCGACAGCGTCTGGCAGACTTCAGACGACAGGCCGCGCACGGTCGCGTAGTCCAGGTCCGCGGGGAGCAGCGCCGACTCCTGCGCCTTGTGGCGGTCGACGTCCTCCCGCTGGCGTGCGATATAGCCTTGATATTTCGCTTGGATTTCCACTTGCTCTGCTACGATAGGGTCGTCTACCACATTGCCAAACGACGGTATTACCGAAAGCGAGCCATAACTAACATTCGGCCGGCAGAGCAGTTCGTGCAACGAATACTCTCGCTCGATGGGCTGGCCGAGCGCCTGCTTGGCGAGTGCCGCAGGCAGGCTGCGCGGATTTACCCATGTGGATTTCATGCGTTCGGTCTCTAGCGCGACCGCGTCGCGTTTGCGGCTGAACGCATCCCAACGCAAATCGTCCACGAGGCCGAGCTTGCGGCCGCAGTCGGTGAGCCGGAGGTCGGCATTGTCTTCTCGCAACATCAACCGGAACTCGGCGCGGCTGGTAAACATGCGGTACGGTTCAGTAACTCCCCGCGTGATGAGGTCATCCACCAACACGCCCAGATAGGCCTCGTCGCGCCGGGGGCACCACGGCGGCTTGCCCAGCGCCAGGAGCCCTGCGTTTAGGCCCGCCAGCAGGCCTTGGGTTGCTGCCTCTTCATATCCAGTGGTACCGTTGATCTGGCCCGCGAAGAACAAGCCGGCGATGGTCTTCGTCTGCAGCGAAGACTGCAGATTGCGCGGATCGAAATAGTCGTACTCGATGGCGTAGCCGGGGCGTAGCAGGTGCGCGTTCTCAAGGCCACGGATCGAACGCACCAGCGCCAGCTGGACGTCAAAGGGCAGGCTGGTGGAGATGCCGTTGGGGTAGATCTCGTTGGTGCTCAAGCCCTCGGGCTCGAGAAATATCTGATGCCCCGCCTTGCCGGCGAAGCGGTGGATCTTGTCCTCGATCGACGGGCAATAGCGCGGCCCGACGCCCTGAATGACGCCGGTGAACATCGGTGAGCGATCCAGAGCGCCACGGATGATGTCGTGGGTGCGTTCGTTGGTGTGCGTCACCCAGCAGGGCAACTGCGCGGGATGCATGTCACGCCGGCCCAGGAACGAGAACACCGGCGCGGGTGTATCGCCGCGCTGGGCCTCGAGTACCGAGAAGTCGATCGTGCTGCCGTCCAGACGCGGCGGGGTACCCGTTTTCAGGCGCCCGACCGGCAACTTCATCTCCCGCAATCGGGCTGCAAGCGCGATCGAGGCAGGATCCCCGGCACGGCCG
>Ga0187893_10013750_pt1 | contig 11193 bp, 7 predicted proteins | sample MA1701074metaG_FD_139574 | JGI IMG/M metagenome (GOLD analysis project Ga0187893, IMG submission 139574) | White microbial mat communities from a basaltic lava cave in the Kipuka Kanohina Cave System on the Island of Hawaii, USA - MA170107-4 metaG ...
GGATATCGGCTCGCGAGGCTGCTACCTCGCGGCCTTACTGTTTTACCGCAGGATTTCCAGGGTCCCAAATGGGTGTGGGTTCAGCGCGTCAGACCCGCCTCAGATCATGTGCATAGGTCAGCTTAAACGGACTAGTTTCCATAGTCAATGTCATTGACCACCTCATGCAAAGCCGCGGAACTGCCCCGACCCACTGCTCAAACATTTTCAGGGCTAAATGTTCAAGATCATTCTGTGTTGAAACAGCCCCTCGTTCAGGATCATCATGCATTAGATTAGAAGGGACATAGAAAGGACTACTTCTTGCAATCGTCAATTGCTTCCGATACACTGCCGTCGGTAGCTGCATCACCGGAGGTCAGGATGCCATGTTTCTTTCGCCCACAGCGTTTTTGGACCATCTTCTTCATGGCGTCGCATCTGCACGCCCAGATCTTCGACAGTAACAAACCCGAAACTCACGCCAGTATCATCGAACACTTCAAGTACGGCTCCATCGGCGCCGAGGAACGCGCTGGATTACCCTACGAGATCTGGCGCGTCCTGCCAGCGCTGTTTCCGCAACATCTCCCCCAACGGCCTGGCAATGGCTATGAGCGCTTCGGATTCGTGTTTGAGCGCGGTAAGGTGCGACCGATCGGCACCAGTTTTCGAGAGCGCCAGATCGGCGTTATCGGATTGAATTGCGCTGCATGCCACACGGGCACGGTACGCGACTCGACTGCCGGCGCTCGCCGCGTCCTACTTGGAATGCCCGCGCATCAGTTCGATCTGCAAAGCTACCAGCGCTTCGTGTTTGCCTGTATCCAGGACGCGGGCTTCACGCCAGACCGTGTCGTCGAAGCAATCCAGCGCGCAAATCCGAGCTTCTCGTGGCTCGACAAGCTCATCTACAAGTTGTTCGTAATTCCACGCACGCGTTCGCAAGGGACCAGTCTAGCGCGCCAGTTTGCGTGGTTCGACGCGCGACCGCCGCAAGGCCTTGGCCGTGTCGACACGTTCAATCCTTACAAGGTGGTCTTCGGCTTCGACATGACCGCCGACCGCGCCATAGGCACGGCCGATCTGCCGCCGCTATTCAACCAGCGCGCCCGCGACGGCCTCTGGCTCCACTGGGACGGCAACAACGACCTCGTTACCGAGCGTAACAAGAGCGCTGCGATCGGAGCGGGCGCGTCGGAGGACTCCCTCGATCTGCCCGCCATGAAAAGGGTCGAGGATTGGATCTGGGACCTCAAACCGGACCCTTTCCCCGCCGGCCGGATCGATGCAACGAAGGCCGCCGCGGGAAAGCCGCTCTACGACCTCTACTGCGCCGAGTGTCACGCCTTCGGTGGTAAGAGAACCGGAAAGGTTGTCGCGTTTGAAGAGATCGGCACCGACCCAGAGCGTGCCAACTCATTCACAGCCCCGCTGGCGGAGAAGATGAACACGCTAGGAACCGGCCGTCCATGGAAGTTCCACCGCTTCCGAAAAACCAACGGATATGCATCCATTCCTCTCGACGGCGTTTGGCTCCGCGCCCCGTATCTGCACAACGGCTCCGTTCCCACGCTGGCCGATCTCCTTAGCAAGCCGACGGAGCGCCCAACGGTTTTCTTCCGCGGCTATGATGTCTACGACTATGACCGCGTCGGGTTCGTCACTTCGGGGCCGGAAGCTGAACGGTACGGGTTCCGGATGGACACTTCCGTGCCCGGCAATGGCAACGCAGGTCACGTCTATGGCACCGGTCTTTCGCCCACACAGAAAAAACAGCTTGTCGAGTACCTGAAGGGCCTGTAAGCTTGCCGGCAGTTGCTCATCTGCTTCAGAGTTCAGGTAACGACGGAGGTAAGCGCAAAGTAGAAAACTGGCCGCCCGCGGCCGGTTTCCAGATGGTCCCGCAGACGGTTGAACAATCCGAAGTCGAGGTCGGGCGCCGGCCAGCGCCCGAGCAACGTCCGCGAGTCGATCACACGCAACTTCTGTTGGATCTCCGCAAGGGTGTAGCGAACCAAAAGCTCGGGGATGAACTCGGGCAGGCCGGCGTGGTGGAAACCGAATTGGTACCGCGCTTCGATCTCCCCCCGGTCCTCGCGGAAAGATACACGAAACAGCGCCGGGTTGGCTTGGTTGGTCAGGCTGACGGCTGGGCGCGCAAGAAAAATGAGGTGGCCGGTCCATTGCCCGTGCAAATCGGGAATTGCGGGCTGGCGCACGCGTGGATGCCCAAACAGCAGTTGGTGATCCTCGATGGCCATCTTCTCGAACGGATAGTTATTGCGCGCCATCACGAACGTGGCGAATTCGAGGCCGGTGGGGAACTCACCGAGATGCATGACGCCTATGGCGTTCTGCTCATCGATCACCTTGATGGTGTCGTAGACGATGCGGTACGGCTGGTTGCGATAGTTCATCAGCAATATCCTGTCGCCCTTTGTAAAGTATCGGCGGCTGTCGTTGGGATACTCGATTTCGCGAGCCACCGAGTCGCCGGGAAGCCACTCGAGTTCGTAGTTCACCACCTGGCCGCGCGCCGCGCCGTTGTCGATGGAGTCAAATCGTTTCCAGAAACTTCCGCCGGCGAAGGTTGCACCCATCCTCTCGGCACTACCTCCGAGCGCTGCCGTTCGCACGCGTTCCTCCCATCCGAGCAGGTGGTCGGCAGCAAAGGAGCCTTTCCAAAACGAGTCGCGGAAGATACGCCGTTTTTCGAAATCGATGCGAACCCCTCCCTTGTTGATCAGGCTTTCGAGCGGCAACGTCGGGGTACTCCGCAAAACCGACTGCAACTCGACCGTCGGCTCGGTGCTAAAGTAATCCGGCGTGTCGGCGCCGCGCAGGACGGACTGTTGAACATCGGTACGCAGCACGCCCATGTCGAGCGAGAGTGGATCGTACTCCGCTTGAACAAACTGCGCCGTGAAGGCCAGGAACCGCAATCGCGCCTGCATTTGAAGCACAGGGTCGCTGGTGCCCATGACGCGCCACGACAGCAGGAAACTCGAAAGATCCCCGACGGCGGCAGCATTTTCGAACGTGCGGAACTTGAGCAAGCCGGACCCGCTGGTGCTGCGTGCATCGCCGGCGATCTCGTGAAGCCGCACGTAGAGCGTGGTGTAGTCGTCGAGTACCTCGCTCATGCCGCGCAAGCCGGCGCCCTCGTCCTTCTGCATGTACTTGCGGGCTTCCAGAAGGAAACGGCGGTGGCCAGGCGCCTCGAAAAAGAGCTCATACACGATTTCGGCTTCACCGCTGGACTCGGTGACGCGCAGGTAATAGAAGCGGCTCGCAGCTTCGTCCAAACGGAACGCCGCCGGCTGTCCGCCCTGCCACGACGAGAACTCGACGGCTCCGGCGGCGCGCGCTTCGTGCAACGACCCGTCGATGAACTCGTTCAAGTCGGCAACTGAGAGGCGCAGGTTCAACACGCACTTCGCGCTTTCGGGAGGACTCGCGCCCGTGGGTGCTTTCCCGGCGATGGACCGGTCGGCCAGCCGGCCCTCCCCGGGCGGCGCGAAATCGTCCAGATACCAGCCCTCCATGCGCTCGTCGAACGTCAAGCCGATTCCATCCGGCAACACGACGTCCAGGAACGGGGCCAGCAGCGCGTTCCGGGGCATCTTGCCGTCGGCCAATCGGGTGAGAATGTAAAAGAACCCGAACTGCTTGCGGCCATCTTCGGCTTGAACGGTGTGAAGCAAACCGGCCGAGGTGGCGGGCAGCATCTGGCCGATGCCCGCAGGGAGATCCATCACCCACCGTCCGATCAGGAAATCGGGATCCAGCAGGCGGATCTCATCGTGGAACGGGGTGAAGTCGTGCAACTGAAAATGGCTCGAGACGAAGTTCGGCATGACCAAACCCTCGAGTAGGCCGAGAAGCTGATAACGGCTCTCGATCCGCCCGTCGGGTTTCCGGTTGAACTGAAGATGGGCCAGCGCCGAAGCGTGATTGGCGTTTGCGACGGCGTCCATTCGCCAGACGCCCTCGACTTCCGCGGCGCTAGGAACGCGACCGGCTTCGTAAAGCAGGCGATGGTCGTCCGCGCTCATTTGATCGAAACCGTAACCACGCAGCAACGGCGCCGTTAACCCCCGCTGTCCATTTGGAAACTGGCCGGTGTAGCCGCGGTAAATCGCGATGTCATCGCTGATTACTTTCAATACGTCGTAGAACACTTCACTGAATACCGGATCCGTGTACCTCACAAGGATGTAGGAGCCGGGATCAAGGTCGCCGGTTCGTTGCTTGATGGTGATCGGTTCGACCGCGTGATGGAGGGGAACCCTGCCGTCCAGGTAACGCGTTTCTCCGACGTAGCGGTAGCCCTCCTTCCAGATGTGCTTGTAGTAGCCGGTGAACAGACCAGCGGCGAATTCGCCAAGGGGCAACCCCCGCGGCAGGAGGCCCTTCCAGCAGGTGTCGTTGAAAATGCGGCGCCGCTCGAGATCCACACGGTGGCCGCCGTGGTTGACGAAGCGTTCGATGCCGAGAGGCGGGCAGCGGCGAAACAGTTTCTCGAGTTCGGCGTCGCGGGCATCGGCCAGTTCGGCCGGGTCGAGGGCGGACAGTCCCACTGACACCTTGGGCGTCGGATAGTCGTTTCCCTGCATCTGCTCGACCTTGCGCTCGGCGATGTGCTCGGCCAGAGCGCAAATGGTGAGCATCGGGTTGGCTCCCAGGGCAGAGGGAACCAGCGAGCCGTCGGCAACGAAGAGCCCTTCGTGTACTGTGCCGTCGCCCGAAAAGACGCGACCAAATTCGTCGACGGCCCCATCCAGATAGTCTTCTCCGATGGGACAACCACCCAGTGGGTGCAGCGTGACCAGCCGGCGCAAATTGAACGCGGACCAGAAAAAATGCTCGATAAAGCGGCCGCCGAGCGCGCGGGTCATGCGAAGCAGCTCGGAGTTGATACGCCAGAATTGCGCCTGCCGGCCGGCATCGTCCCAAACGATCTTCAGGCGACCATCAGGCTCCCACCACGGCGCTTCAAACACCATCGAGCCACGCGCGCTGTCGTGAGACATGACGAGGAAAAGGAGGGTGCGGGCCAGCGCGCTGGACTCAGACCAGGGACTCCGTTGAGCGAGGTCCGCCAACATACGAGATTTCTCCTCGCTTTCATCGCCGACATCAGTGTCGCGGCCACGGAACAAAGCGAAGGCGGCTTGCGCCGCGCCAAGGAATGCGGACGGAAAAGTGGAATCCTGGACGACGAACTGCTCGGCCAACGGGCGGTCGGGGTTGCGGTGGACCGCCCCCACGATGGTCGGACCGGGCGCGGCCTTTGCGCCGGGTCTCTCTGGGTGATTTCCGAAACCCGCGGAATGCACCGGCAAGTCGCCGTTGTATGCCACCGCGAAGAAGTCGCCGTTGCCACTGAAACTGGATCCGAGTCGCGGAGACACTTTCAAACCGTGGTGCTCGGAGCGCATCAGGATCTCTGTGGTGTTGATCGCGCCGGCCGCAACCACAACGTTGCGGGCATCAACGTGGAATTTCTCCCGCTGAAAGAGGTTTATGTAGTAGGCGCCATGAACACGCCAGCCGCCATCGAGTTTCTCGATCCATTCGACTTCGGCCTGGGTATAGATCTCGGCGCCGGCATTGGAGGCGATCGGAAGGTAGTTCATGGGCAGCGTGTTCTTGGCCCCAACATTACAGCCGGTCATGCAGTCGCCGCAATCGATGCAGGGCCTCTGGGGAATACCGTGCTCGTTGACCCCGTCAACGCGGAAATTCACAGCGATGTCGAGAGGCGTAGCTGGGACGCCAGCGGCTCGGCTGAGCGCCCGGATTTTGGGCAACTGCGCCGCTCGCGGGTGGGGCCCGGAGTCGAGTACCTTCTTGGCCCGAACGAAGTATTTCTGTAGCGAATCGTGAGTCAGGGAACGCGGCCAGCCTGACTTCGCGAATACGTCTGGATCCGGCTCCAGCGTAACGTTTGCGGTGAGCAGCGAAGTCCCTCCCAATCCGTTACCCTTGACCACGGAGATATCGCGATAATTCAGCGTTTCGTAGAGTCCGAGCGGATTGGAGGAACTTCGGTTCTCGGCAAGGTAGCGGTCGAGCATGTCGGGGAAAGATCCCACCGGCCATTCCTTGCCCCGTTCAAGCAGACAGATGGATGGCGTCGGGTTCAGGGGCGCCGTCGCGATTCGTGCCGCCAGAATCGCCCCGCCGTAGCCGGAGCCGACGATTACAAGGTCATACGATGGTTTCCGATTTCTCCAATCTCGAGCGAGCACAGTGGCCCTCCTGACCGTGCAAGTAAGGATACCTTGTGACGGGAGGGATCACAACTCGGCGTTGCTTGCTGGATCTGGTGATGGAACGAGCCAAGTGGGCCTACGTCTCGCCTGTGAGCACCGCACAGATCTATCTGGGCCTCGGCGTCGTGTTTATCGATCCCAGCTGTGCGACCTGGACCCAGGTGGTCAAGAGCATACAGACGCTGCTGGAGATCGCGAAATGAGTCACTGTCCGGCCGGGCGCCCAGCCACCTTCCGCACTGTCTGGAACGTATCCGCTTCCGTGGCCGATTTGTCGGGCCGGTAGCGCTTCACTCTCGCGAACCGGAGCGCCAAGCCGCTCGGATAGCGCGGACTCACCTGAAGGTCGCTGAAGGCGATCTCCACCACTAGTTTGGGATCAACATAAACCGTGTAGCTATCACGTGCGATCTCGAGCTTGAGCAATTGCTCCGTTTGCCACCTCAACATTTCATCCGTCAGACCCTTGAACGTCTTTCCCAGCATCGCGAAGCCGCCCTTTTCCGGATCGCGAGCGCCCAGGTGGAGATTGCTCAGCCAGCCCCGCCGTCTTCCGTGACCCCATTCCGCCGCGAGAATCACCAGGTCGAGCGTGTGAGCCTTCTTGATCTTCCTCCAGCTCTGGCCGCGGGCTCCGGCAATGTAAAGGGAATCGGTCGCCTTCGCCATGATGCCTTCGTGGCCGCGCTCGAGCGCTGCGCGCAGAAACTCCTCCGCTTGATCCGGATTCGAGGTCACCAGGTGCGGAATCAGATACTGGGCCGGCAATAGTTCCCGAAGCGTTGTGAAACGGTGTGCCTGCGGCTCGTCCACCAGCGGCCCGCCGTTGAAGTACAACACGTCAAACCAGATTGGCGTGAGCGGGAGTTCCGTACGGATGCGATCCAGGTCCAGTTTCCGTCCGAATCGCCGCGCCGTGACTTGAAACGGCTGTGGCCGGCCCTCCGGTGTCAAGCTGATGACTTCGCCATCCAGGATGACCTCTTTTCCAGGCAACATCCGCACCGCCTCTACGATCTCCGGTACCGCGTCGGTGACGTCATTGAGACTGCGCGAGAACACGCGAACGTCATCACCCGAACGATGGACTTGCACGCGCGCACCATCGAATTTGTATTCCAGAGTTGCCTGCCCGAACTCAGTCAGAGCAGCCGCGGCGTCTTCCGAAGTCTGTGCCAGCATCGGCTGGACGGGCCGAAAGAGTTGAAGAACGTACCGATCGAGCCCCGTTGCCCCCGATTCCATCGCGGCGCGAGCCACGCGCACAACATCCCCGGCCATCATCACCGCTCGACGGACACGTTCCAGGCTGAGTTTGGCAGCCTTCGCGAGCGCTTCCAACATGACGCCTTCGAGCGCGCCCTGCCGCAGTTCGCCGATCAGCAAGTCGGTGAGAAAGCTTTGTTCCGCATTTGTCGCGCGGACCATCAGGGCATGAAGCAACTCCCGTTTCTGCCGGTCCGCTCCACGGCCCGCTACGCTCGCGAGCGATTCCAATGTGCGGTCAACCTCGCAAATCTCGAGGCTCGGCGTTTCAGCGGGAGGCGAACCCACGTCCCGCAACGCCGCGTATCCGATGCCGATGCGCCCCTGACGCGTCGTTCCGGCGAGAAAAGCGACCACGGTTTCGACTTCGTCCAGATCCAGTTGCCGCAGCAGGCCGGCCAGCAGCTCGATCTTCTCGAGCCGCTTCGCGGTGTTGGTAACGCGTTGGGATGTCTCGACTACATTGGCGAGCAGCATGGCCTTGTGCGCGACAAGGCCAGAACGCCCTGCGCCACGTGACACTATAATAAGGGGTCTTCCCCATGCCGCGCCCTTCATTTGTTACAAATCGGTTTCGGGGAAAGTTGATCATCGTCGAAGGAATAGACGGGTCGGGCAAGTCAACTCAGCTTTCGCTGTTGAGTCAATGGTTACGATCGCAGGGGTACGCGGTTGCCTTTTCGGAGTGGAACTCTTCCCCCCTGGTGCGCGACACAACCAAGCGGGGCAAGAAGAAGGAGATGTTCACCCCGACGACGTTTTCGTTGATTCACGCGACCGATTTCGCCGACCGGATGGAGCGGTACATCGTGCCAATGTTGAAAGCCGGAGCGATCGTGTGCGCGGACCGGTATGCGTTCACGGCGTTCGCGCGCGACGTGGTGCGCGGCGTATCGCGGAACTGGGTGCGCAACCTGTACCGGTTTGCGATGCGTCCCAACCTGGCGTTCTATTTCCGGGTGCCGCTCGAAGTGGCTCTCGGGCGGATTCTCGGCGGCCGCGACGCGATCAAGTACTACGAAGCGGGCATGGATCTACAGTTGTCACGAAACATCGTCGAAAGTTTCCGGATGTTCCAGGGAAGGATTCTCGAGGAATACGACCAGATGGCCACGGAGGTGGGATTTCACATCATCGACGCGACAGGGTCGATCGAACAGCAGCAGCAACAGATGAGGGAGATCGTGATGAGGGAGTTGGCGGAGAGTTTGCAGAACACGGTGCTCCGGACTCAGACGGGAGCGCCGCGGTGACGACCCTGCAACCGCTGTCATTCTACGCCGAATCGCTGCCCGAGGTGGAAACCTCTGAGCTGCAAGGCAAGCTGATCGTCATCGAGGGTCCGGATGCGGTGGGCCGGACGACCCAGATCGAAAGGCTGCGGGCGTGGCTCGAACAGCAGGGTCACGCAGTGCTGGATACGGGATTGGCGCGATCGGCGCTGGCGGGAAAGGGAATCCAACAGGCGAAGGAAGGCAATACCTTCGGACCGCTGACAATGACATTATTTTACGCCACCGATTTCGCCGACCGTCTCGAGAACGAAATCATTCCCGCGCTGCGGGCCGGGTTCGTGGTGTTGACCGACCGGTACATCTTCTCGCTAATGGCACGCGCTGTAGCTCGCGGCGAGGATCCACGCTGGATCGAGCAGGTGGCCGGGTTCGCGCTAGTGCCGCATGCGATCTATTACTTGCGGGCGGAAGTCAAGGACCTGGTTTCACGCGTGGTTGTGGGGCGCGGAGCCTTCGACTATTGGGAGTCAGGGATGGATGTGGGTCTAGGGCAGGACATGTATGATTCGTTCCTGCGCTACCAATTGCGAGTCATCCGGGCGCTCGACCATATGGCTAAGGGGTACGGCTTCGTGACCGTGGACGCCTCCCGGCATCCGGATAGGATCTTCGCGGATTTACAGAGACACATCACCCGCTTGTTCCAACCACGGCGGAGGCCGGTGAAGCGGGCCTCGACGAAAGCCGTCAAAGCCCGCGCAACTTCTGCTGTCCCTTCAAATCAAGATTCCTGATACCCTCGATAAATTCTTTGATCCCACGCCGCGTGTGTCTTCGGGCATGATAGTGCAGGTGGGGAGGCTTCATGCGCTTCGAAAGATACGACACGGGTGATTTTCACGATGAGATGTTTCAGCCGGACGGCCAACCACGGCCGGAGGCCCGTCTGCTGGTCGAAACCATCCATTCCCTCTCGGATGGCGAGATGTTGCTCCGCCAGCGATCCGCCGAGCGGATGCTGCTGCGGATGGGGATTACCTTCAATGTTTACGGGGATAGCTACGGGACGGAAAGGATCTTCCCGTTCGATCTGATTCCTCGGATCGTTCCCTCTACCGAGTGGGCCTGGATCGAGAAGGGATTGCGGCAGCGGATCTATGCGTTGAATCTTTTCATCGACGATGTCTACCACGAACAAAAAGTCTTGAAGGACCGCGCGGTCCCCCGGGAAGTCATAGAGTCGGCCCGCTGTCTGCGCTCGCAATGCATTGGATTGAATCCGCCGCGAAAGGTCTGGTGCCATGTAACGGGAACGGATCTGGTTCGCGACCGCGATGGGCAGATCTACGTGCTCGAAGACAATCTGCGCGTACCGTCGGGTGTGTCCTATGTTCTGGAAAACCGGAACGTGATGAAGAGCACATTTCCACGCCTCTTTGAAGGGACGGCGATCCGTCCGGTGGACGACTATCCGAGCCGGCTACTCGAGACACTCGAGTCGCTCGCGCCGGAGGGAGTGTCGTCCCCACGCGTGGTTCTGTTGACGCCGGGCATCTACAATTCGGCCTACTTCGAACACAGCTTCCTGGCCCAGCAGATGGGCATCCAACTGGTCGAGGGCCGGGACCTGGTGGTCAGCGGGGGCTTCGTTCTGATGCGGACGACCAAGGGTCACGAGCGAGTGGATGTGATCTACCGTCGCATTGACGACGACTTCCTGGACCCACTGGCATTCCGGGCCGATTCGTTGCTCGGCGTTCCGGGACTGATGGAGGTCTACCGGTCCGGCCGCGTGGCTCTCGCCAATGCACCCGGGAACGGCGTGGCGGACGACAAAGTGGTGTACGCGTACGTGCCGGAGATGATTCGCTATTACCTGGGTGAGGATGCCATCCTCCCGAATGTTCCGACATACCTCTGCTGGCGGGAGTCGGACCGCCGGCACGTCCTCGGAAATCTGGAAAAGCTCGTCGTGAAGTCCGCCAATGAAGCCGGAGGATACGGCATGCTGGTGGGACCGCACTCGACGTCCGCGGAGCGGGAAGAATTCGCGGCGAAGATTGAGGCCAATCCGCGGAACTACATTGCGCAGCCCACGCTCGGCCTGTCGCGGGTTCCGACGATCATCGAGGATCACCTTGAGGGACGGCACGTGGATCTGCGGCCGTACATTCTTTACGGCAAGCAGATTTATGTCCAGCCCGGCGGATTGACCCGCGTGGCGCTGAAGAAAGGCTCGCTGGTCGTGAATTCTTCGCAAGGCGGCGGGAGCAAGGATACCTGGGTCATGGCGGCGGGAGGCGCAAATTGACGCCCAAGCCACTATTAAGCCGTGTGGCCGATTCAGTGTACTGGATGAGCCGTTACATCGAGCGGGCCGAAAATGTCGCGCGCTTCGTCGATGTGAATCTGCAACTGATGCTCGATGCCCC
>Ga0187893_10013751_pt1 | contig 11192 bp, 16 predicted proteins | sample MA1701074metaG_FD_139574 | JGI IMG/M metagenome (GOLD analysis project Ga0187893, IMG submission 139574) | White microbial mat communities from a basaltic lava cave in the Kipuka Kanohina Cave System on the Island of Hawaii, USA - MA170107-4 metaG ...
ACACAAATGTGTTATGGAATCCTTGCTCGTTGAGGGGGCATGTATGGGCATGAGACAGACGCTCGCAACCCCACATGACAGGTCTGTGAGGCTTCACACTGGAAAAGGTGGGCTGCGCCCTTATTCGGTGCGGGATATCGGCGGCCTGTTCAATGGATTAGCGAGAATGGGACGCGGAATGATCAGCGCGTTAGAGACGAGCTAAGGGGATGGTCGGGGCGAGAGGATTTGAACCTCCGACACCCGCGTCCCGAACGCGGTGCGCTACCGGGCTGCGCTACGCCCCGATCTCTGGATCGAATCCTCCGCCGACGTCAGGCGAGCGGCTCACATCGCATGCCGTGCGCCTCAGCGACTCCCTTACAGGTAATCTTCCCGTTGGCCAGGTTCACGCCCTTCGCGAGGGCCGGATCAGTGCGAATGGCGCGTTCCACACCGGCTGAGGCCATGCGAACTATAAAGGGAAGAGTCGCGTTGGTCAAGGCCAAAGTCGCTGTCCTCGGCACGATCCCCGGCATGTTCGGGACGCAGTAATGCAGCACGCCTTCCATCCGATACACAGGGTCCGAATGGGTGGTAGGCCGCGTGGTCTCGAAGCATCCTCCTTGATCCACGGACACATCCACGACCACAGATCCCGGCCTCATCCGGGACACGACCGTGCGCGAGACCAGCCTGGGCGCCTTGGCGCCGCGCACCAGCACTGCTCCGATCACCAAGTCGGCCTCTTCGACTGTCCGGTCAATCACTGGCTGGCTCGCCGCCAACGTGACCACTCGCCCTTGGTACAAGTCATCGAGGCTGCGCAGGCGTTCCAGGTCCTGGTTGATCACCGTGACTTGGGCGCCCATTCCGACCGCAATCCTCGTGGCCGCGCTGCCGACCACGCCCGCTCCCACGATCACTACCCTGGCAGGCGCGACCCCCGGTACGCCGGCGAGCAGGACTCCACGCCCTCCCTGGGAACATTCCAAATACCTGGCTCCCACCTGCACCGACATCCGGCCGGCGATCTCGCTCATTGGTTTGAGCATCGGCAGACTCCGGTCCTCCAACTCCGTCGTCTCGTACGCAATGGCTGTCACCCGCGCATCGAGCAGCACCCGGGTGAGTTCCGGCAAAGCCGCCAGGTGCAAGTAGGCGAACAAGGCTTGCCCGGGACGAAAGAAGGCGCACTCGGACAGCAGCGGCTCTTTCACCTTGACGATCAGCTCGGCTTCCTGAAAAAGATGGGCCTTCGACGACGCCAGGTGAGCGCCGGCTTTGCGATAGTCCTCGTCCGAGAATCCGCTCCCCTCCCCTGCCGTCGGCTCGACCCAGACTGTGTGACCCGCCGCGCAGAGAGCCTGCACACCATCAGGGGTGAGGCTTACGCGGTATTCATGGTCTTTGATCTCTTTCGGCACGCCGATGATCATAGGCCCTCCCTGGAGCGAAACCCTCGCTCCTTCCGAATGTCCGTATTATACCTTGCATGCCGTGGAAATTTCCGGCTTTCCGTCGGGGCCCCGCATCATGCCTCCACGAGGCACCTTTGCCCCACAGGTCTGTCTGTCCGCCTATGGTAGACAGCTCACGGAGCCCTGGTGTAAGATGGCGACGATTTTTAAGACGAGGATCGTGGTGACAAGCACTGAGTCGGACTTCTCTGCCGGAACGTGTGACGCATGCGGCACCACGCGGGAGCCGCTCGTAAAGGTTTCCCTTGGGAAAGACTTCTTCGGTCGCACGTACGACCGTCTCTCGCCATCGTCGGACCTGAGCCCGAAGTGGTATTGCGAACGTTGCTCCGTGCACAAGAACCTCCAGCGCGACTTCCGCGACATTCGGGCGGAATTTGATAAGCTGAGCAAGGGGCAGGCCTCTGAGATCGCAGGGGCTGATCATTTGCAACGAGCGCAGAGGCGCCTCCAGGATATCGCGGCTGTGCTCGAAGGTTATGCGGCAGAGACCAGCCTCATCGACCTCGTTGACGTCAACGCCCTGATCAGCCGCATTCAAGCTCAGGTTGGTTCCCAGTCCGTCTCAAGGTAATCTTCCGACGATCCAACCAGTGACGACATTCAAACATCACATCTTCGTCTGCGTGAACCAACGGCCGAAGGACGACCCGCGCGGCTGTTGTGCGGACCGGGGATCTGAGCGCCTCCAGGCCTTTTTCAAAAAAGAGGTGGAGCGGCTGGGGTTGAAAGGAACAGTGCGGGCAAACAAAGCCGGCTGCCTGGATCATTGCGACCTCGGCCCGAGCGTGGTCATTTATCCGGAGGGAGTCTGGTACTGGGTGGGATCTGAAGCTGACGTCACGGAGATCATGGAGCGTCATGTCATGAAGGGCGAGATCGTGGAGCGGTTGCTGATGCCGGATCACGAACTCCCGAAGAAAGGTTCAGGTTGAGGGGTCGATTATGGCCGTTGAAGAAAAATGGAAGGCCAATCAAGAGAAGGTGGCGTTCATGAAACGATTCCCTGGCCTGACATTGGCCTGGGACCAAGTCCGGGGAAAAACCATCGAGACCGTCACGCCTCTGTCCTCAAAGCCCGGCGCAGCCGTGCTCGTGTTCTTAGATGGATCCTTCACCGTCGCGCCTCCTCTCGAGCCAGAACCATGGGAACTAGGCGAGGGGCTTGGCGTAGCCCGGCAAGTCCTTGAGCCCAAGCATCCTGAAGCCTACAGAGAGTATGATCAGTTGGTACGGAAGGATAAAGAAGCCTTGCGGGCGGCACGGTTGGAGAAAATCCTCGGCGCGATCCAGAACAATCTTGACCAGATCCCGGAGCTCAGAGATCGGTTGCGCCAACTGGTGGACAAGTGGAAGTGAGGAGACGATGCCGTGAACATGCTGGAAATGTTCTCCCGGGCCCTGTTTGAGGGAGTCAAACCCATGATGGTCGTCAGAGATCACCTCGTCCGTCACCCCGACCGTTGTACGCATAATGCGGTCTGCATCCCGGTCTGTCCGACCGGCGCGTGGCTCTCAACTCCGCCTTTCAAGTTCGACTCGTCGCGCTGCCTCGAAGGCTGTCGGCTCTGCCTCGATGCCTGTCCGTCCCAGGCGATCTATGCGGTGTTCCGGAAGGGGGACAAGATGTTGGAGCCGCAAAAAAAATAGGTGGGTCTCGGCTGATGAACGGCGCACCGTCTCGGTTCCATCCGAGACCTTAAGGAGAGGTAAGAAGCCTGACCTCGCTCATTCTTCTTCAACGTACATAAGCACGGCAAGCCCGTAACGTCGATCCTACCAGAGCCCCGATAGAGCTATACAATTTGCTTCCGTAGACGTCCCCAATAGGTTGTCCCCACGTAGCCGCAGGCGCCTGTCAGAGCCGTCAGAGAGATCATGCGGTACACCTGACCATGGGAAATCTTGAGCGTGACTGAAGGGTCCAACAGATCAGGAGAAGACAGGACCAACCTCAGGGTTTCGCCGGCGGAGAGGATCGGCCACATGCAGGCGAGCCGCAGCCGCACTTCGCGTCGCGGAATTGCCATCGTGTAGAGCCATCCCTGGTCAAGATGCTCCATCGCTACCGCGACGAGTCGTTTCAGCACCGGCCTGAATGTCGGCAGTACGTCTTTCTTCAGCAGATCAGTGGGCGCTAAGCCCGCTTCTCGCAACATCTGCTCCGGGACATAACACCTTCCCCGCTGCAAATCGCGACTGAGATCTTTCAGAATGTTTGTGAGTTGCAAGCCCTTCCCGAATCGAACTCCGATACGCACCATATCCGTGACGTTCCACTGATTGAGTGACGACAGATGCCCGCACATGAGATCAGTCCAAAACTCCCCAACACAGCCAGCGACGAGATAGGTGTATTGGTCGAGATCGGCCATCGTCTTGAGGGCTGTGAGATGCCGTGCCGAGTCACCGGGGAACACCGTGAGGTCCATCTCCATGCCGTTGGTCAGAGTCGTCATGAGGCGCCGCACTCGCGTCCGATCCTCCGGAGAAAAATTGAGGTACAGGTGGAAGCAATCCTCAAGCCGCTCGAGAAGACTCCGTTCCGCCGAGTTGGTCTGGCACGGGGTCAACACAGTCTGAGTCGCGCGCACCTCGTCCCAGCAAGCCTGGTCTTCGGCGAACTGGCCTTTGAACTGCTGAAGGAACCGCAGGCGCTGCGGCCGGTCGATCAGATCGGTATCCGCAATCGTGTCTGCCGCTCTGGCGAAGAGATAGGCCAAGCTGACTTGATCCCGGACCGATCGTGGCACGACGACCAACGTGGTGTAGAACAGGCGGGAGACTCGTTTGAGGAGATCGCGCAACAGCGCGCGCTTGAGCGGACTCGTATGAGCGATTGTGGCCACTACCGGACTTCGAGTCGGCCTTCCATGCCCTTTTCCCGGTGGCTCGCGAAGAAGAGCAACTTCTTGTCGCAGTAAAAGGTAAACACGCCGGGCTGAGTAGGCGTAAAGCGGACTGTTGCGGTTTTCCCGGCTCCCACATCCTGCTCTACTGTCAGCCCTGCGGCCAGCTCCTTCAGAACGAAGTTGTGTGGTGTGATGGTCGTGACACTCGTCAGGATCAACTCAACCGGCTTCCCGACTCGGACGACTAGATGGTTGGGAGTGTAGGAGTAACTGTCCATTGTCATCGAGACGCGCTGCACACCATCTAGAGCAGTTTCTACTTCAACCGGGGTTCCTGACTCACCGGAGGCAGGCCCGACCGCTCCGCCAAGGAGGAGGGCTACCGCCCAGGAGAGGAGTGGTCGAACATTGAAATGTGGTCTCTGCACGATCCCCTTCTATCAGAAGCGGTTTGGCCCGTCAACGACCACCTTTGCCACGCACGCTCAAGCTCTTGACGAACGGTCCATGATGATTATCTTCGTCTACACATCATGCAGGTTTACGGGAACTGGGCAATGATTTTCTAGCCAGACTGTTGTATGATGAATGCCATCCCGGTTGACCAGATGATCCGCCGCGCTGAACCTGTGAACACCTGAAGGAGGAGTTCAATGAAATGGCTTAAAGGAATCACGTTGCTGCTCATCGCCAACGTACTGATTTTCGTCACCCTCTCGATCACCTTCACGCTGTTGGTCAACGTCATCCTCCCGGCCTTCGGCATTGATGTGCGCGGAGCGGTGAATCAGCAGGACCTGGTCTGGGCGATGGTGATCGGGTTTGGCGGCGCCTTCCTCAGCTTGGCCTTTTCCAAACAGATGGCCAGGTCCATGCTGGACTGCTACCAGATCACCCAACCGCGATCACAGGCAGAGCAAGTGATCTTTGGGGCAGTCCAGGAGATCGCGCAACGTCTGCGGATCAAGATGCCGGAGGTCTGGGTGTACGAGTCTCCAGACCCCAACGCCTTCGCAACCGGGCCAAGCAAAAACAACTCCATGGTGGCGGTGTCCACCGGCCTGTTGAACAGCTTGGATGAGCAGGAAGTACGGGCCGTGTTGGCACACGAGATGGGACACGTGTACAACGGCGATATGTTCACCACGACGGTCCTGGCTGGATTGATGAACACGTTCGTGTACTTCATCAGCCGTTGGGTCTATCGGAACTTGGCTGAGCGCAATGAAGCGTTGGCTTTCGGGGTCTATATCTTCCTGCAGATGGTGCTCTCGTTCCTCGCCATGATTCCGATCGCCTGGTTTTCTCGCCGCCGGGAATTCGCAGCTGACGCCTTCTCTGCCAAAGTGTACGGCCGGGAGGCCATGATCTCGGCGTTGCAGTCTATCGATCGCTGGGTGAAGCGGGCCCAGATCGAGTACAGCACCCAGGATGCTCTCGCCACGATGAAAATTTCCGGTAAGTCTAGCGGGTTCCTTCACCTCTTCGCGACGCATCCGCCGATCGAAGAACGAGTGGCAGCGCTGCAGAAGCTCTGAAAAGGAGAATCTGACTATGAAGGCTACCAAAGGAGGCAAATATGGGATAGCTCTGGCACTGGGCATCGTAGCCGCATGTAGCCCCGGCTATGTATCAGTGCCAACTTCTGCGCAGGCTGGGAGCCCTGAGAGCTTGGCAGTCGCTTCTGATGAGGAAAGCATTGTGAGGGCTACACAAACCGGCAGCGTCTATGACTTCACGTTAAACGATATCGACGGGAACCCTGTCTCGCTGAGCCAGTTTCGTGGAAAGGTTCTGCTGGTCGTGAACACCGCGAGTTTCTGCGGGAACACACCGCAATACGAAGGGCTCCAAACCATGTACGAACGGTACAAATCAAAGGGATTTGAAATCCTGGCTTTCCCGGCCAACAATTTCGGCCAGCAGGAACCGGGAACCAACGAAGAGATCAAGAACTTCTGCTACACCAAATACAGCCTGACCTTCCCGCTATTCAGCAAAATCAGTGTCAAGGGTGAGGACAAGCATCCCCTCTATCGTTACCTGACCGAACAGAGCCCTTTTCCCGGCGAAGTGGAGTGGAACTTCCAGAAATATCTGGTGGATCGGACGGGCAATGTAATCGCCCGCTATCATCACCGCACGAGACCGCTGTCCGATGAGGTTGTCCGCGACGTGGAGCACACACTGGCGAAGAATTGAAGCCCTAACCCTTCTTGACGAAGCTGATGTGGTCCCGATATTGCTGAATCGCCGCCGCTAAGGCATTGCTGCCCAGCGGGATATTGGCTTCCAACGCTGCTTCCACTTCACTGTCGTCAATCACCACTTCGTACCGATCCTGCCTGCTGGTCAGGATGACGCCTTTCCCGGCATCCCGCGGCAGAAAGATTTCGTGCCAGACCTCTTTCTCAACCAGGCAGACATCCTTGAAGCGCTCGTAGAGGAGAGCGAGCTTCTCTGGAGCCGTCTCCTTCATCACTCCCACCCTCCGCTAACTCCATCTCAACCTCAACTCAGTGCTCACCACCAGGTCCCTGTTCCGCAGATATTCATAGATCAGCATCGTCCCGCTCCATGACATGCTTCGCCTGATCAGGGTCTCCATTCGCGAACTCGCGGGACCCTATTTTTGAGCAGCGGTATCGGGGACTGGAGCAGGCTGGTCGGCGATTTTGAATCGCATCGTTCCAACTTGGTTCGCCGCATGGAAGGGCTGTTGTCCCTGAGGGGTAATAAAAATCTTCACCAAATAGTTCCCCTTCTTCCACCCGTCGGAAGGCTTCTGCAACTCCAGGAATCCATACCGTTCATGTCCCGGGACCGCCAGCGTATCGCGCCCCACCGGCGTGTCCGAGATATTCCCCTTTTCATCCTCCAGGAACCACTGAGCGCTGAACTGCGCCGGGTCTTCCAGCGGCGCCACTTCAAACACGATGTAGACGGCCTGGGTATCCGGCGTGAACGCAGTAGTGCCCGGAGCAATGGGCTTCAGGCGAGGATCTTGAGTGTACCACCCTTTTCGCCCAAAGCTGTCCCATTCTACCTCGTATCCCTTCGCCATCTTGATCCAGACAAAGATCGACTGCGGAACTCCACCCTTCTGATCATCAAACGAAGGAGCCTTGATCGATTCAACCTCCGTCTGAGACTGTTCTTTCGGGGTCATCAATTCCCGGGCGGCCTGCGTCTCTACCGGCTGGATGGCTAGACCGACCACAAGTAGGAGAACCATGCCGGGTATCATCTGAACAACTCTCCTGCTCCGGCTATGGGTCATGCGGTTCATTGTGCGCCTCCTCGTTTCGGACGCTCAGAACATTATCCTCTCACGTCTCCAAGCTCTTTGGAAATAGCCTACTGCAAGACCTGTGGCAATGCAACTTGCGGGCTCCAGCCTCGATGCGAGCAGACCCGACCGCTTCACTGATCTGGTACTATCCGTCAACCTTTATGCTATCCCCTCAAATGGAGTTGGTCAATTGACAAGGCTGCCCATTCGCTCCAGACAGGTCCCGCGGCCTCTGGTATACTCACTTGATGTCCACACATTCCATGCACCAGATTGAGAGTGATGTGACCCAGCCGAATGGACTCGCGCAAGCGCAGCTCGGGGCGAGTCCACTCCCACCGCAGCGACTCACTGTCCTGGAAAGCCCTGGTTCTACTTCCGTCACGACGGAACTCACGGACCGCGATCAGAGTGGGACATCAGCCCAACCAACCTCAACGGACCGGTTCGAAGAGGGTGGGCAGGCCAGAGAGCGCAGCCGACGTTACGGAATCCGCGACGGAGCGTTCCAGGCCGTTGCGCAAGGCGGTGGGGAGAATTTTTTGTCCGCGTTCGCCATCTTGCTGCACGCCACTCCCTTCCAGGTCGGTCTGCTATCGGCTCTTCCGCAACTGGTGGGGACCTGGACCCAGTTGCTGGCGGTCAAAACACTGAATCGCGTCCGACATCGGAAGACTCTCATCCTGGTGGGGGCCATCGGTCAGACTGTCTTGTGGCTCCCGCTTTTGGCTCTCCCACTCCTTTTTCCGGAACAAGGGGCTTGGCTGCTCATCGCCTGTACGGTGGCTTATGTCGCGATGGGCCATTTCGCCATTCCGCCTTGGAACAGCTTGATTACCGATCTGGTGAATCACAACAGGCGGGGGGCCTACTTTGCTCGTCGGGCGAGAGTGATGGCTGTCACGAGTTTTTCCGCCTTGTGTGCGGCCGGCCTGGTGCTCCATTCTGGAGAAAGTTGGAAGACGCCGTGGGCAGGGTTTGTAGTCATTTTCCTGGCGGCGGCCGTTGCGCGGGCTGTCTCGACCCATTATCTGGCCCGCATCGACGAATCCGCGGCCCCGGTCACCAGTGAAGCGGAGTTTCGTCTCCTGGACTTTCTACGCGACCAACCAGGCTCGAACTTTCGACGTTTTCTGTTCTTCTCAGGGCTGATGCACATCTGCGTCTTGATCGCCGGCCCTTACTTCGTGATCTATATGCTCCGAGACCTGCATTTCACATACTTACAGTATGCCGGCTGGTTAGCCGCCCAGGTCCTGGGCCAGTTCATCACCCTCACCCCTTGGGGGCGAATCAGCGACCGATACGGCAACAAGAAAGTGTTGGTCGTGACCGGACTGCTGGTTCCGTTCCTTCCGATGCTGTACCTCTTCAGCACGAACTTCTCTTTCCTGGTGGCAGTCAACTTTCTGGGAGGCGTCATCTGGGCGGGACTGTCCCTGGGCTTGCAAAACTTCGTGTTCGATGCGGTTCGGGCCGAAGATAGAGCGAAGGGAGTCGCGGTATGGAATACCGTCAACGCGATGGGGTGGTTCGTGGGTTCGATGCTTGGCGGGTGGCTTGCTATGGTCGCCCCTTCAACGATCACCCTACCGGTCTTGGAACTTCACCTGGTCTCCAACCTCCCAGTGGTGTTTTTCATCTCGGGGCTCCTGCGGCTGATAGTGTCGCTGAGTCTCCTTCGAACCTTCAAGGAGGCTCGGTCCGTGGAAGCAATCTCACACCGTCGGTTATTCTCTGAGCTCCCTCTCGTCAAGCCCCTGATCGGAGTCTTCGGCAGAAGGGTCTCCAGACAGGAGCCGTGACTGCCGTTATGGCATCGGAGATTCTGAAGTCTTTGCCCGTTCCCGTTCCTCTTGCTTCATTTTCTCAAAGAACCGGTCCGAGTCACTTCGTGTCTGCTGCGGCGTTGGCTGGGGAAGGGGCTTCGGGGAATCCCCGGCGCACCCCACCATCAAGAACCAGCCGAATACCATCCCGAACGCACTGATTGCCAGCCATCCGAGCTCTTGCGGGTCACTCCGCCCTCTCCGCATAGCATCCTCCGCTCGTCCTGTTTCGACTCCAACCACTCGGCCTGAGCCTCGTTCACCGGAACGCATTCCAAAGATCTGCGATCGTCTGAGCGACGCCGTGCTCCAGCGCAGCCCGAATCAATGGCTGCATGTCAGATTCGGCGAGCATCAGTGGCGCCCCGTCACCCGGTCCCGCCATCCGAGTCGTAACCACGTTATGGAACACGACCTCTGCGCTCTCGACTCTGACAATCTTGCTCGTAACCATGAAGGGCGGGAGATCGCCCTGATACCTGGCGAAGAGCCGATCCCTCAAGGTGGCCCCTCGATGCGATAGATGAGGACACTGTCAACTCCTAGGAGGCGGCCGATGCGAATTGCGGTCTCGTCGGACACCACTCCACCCATCTGGAGACGCTGTTCGCCAAGAATGGAGGGCAGATTGAACCGCTCCACGATTCGGAGGGACGGCCGCTGCGCCTTGAGTTGAAACGCCGCTCCCTCCAGGCGAGCGTAGGCCTCCATCAACTCCCGGCTATAGGTTTTGGGGTAGAGCACCGCCAGACGTTCCACGTCGAGCGGCACGAGGAGCGAAGACGGAATGGTATTCCAGGTTAAGGGGATCGGCCTAGCAGATGGCGCTGTCGTGTGGCAGCCTACCAGCAGGGGTAAGAGAATGAGCCCCACCGACTTGCTCGATACGCCCCATCCTTGAGCCATGGCGCGCGCCCTGCTGTTCGAAGGTGCGGTGCGTTGGGCCGAGCTTTTTGCTGTGCTGTGAAGTATGTCTCATCATACTCTACTTTGAAATCGAAAAACCACCTTCGCACTAACCGCCCCGGACTAAGCCACGATTTGCCTGTCTGGTGGTCCCTATCCCAATGCTTTTGCGAGGAAATTCCGGATTGACTGGTTCGCTCTGGAGGACTATGCTCGCACTGAGAGGGCCTCTCTCTTCACAAGTCGGAACGAGGACGCACATGTCGTTGCCTGATCGGCTGTCCGAGGACCTGAAACACGCGATGAAAGCTAAAGACCAGCTCCGCGTTGACGTGATCCGCATGATCAAGGCCGCCCTGCTGAACAAGGAACTGGAGTTGAAAAAGAGCCTTGACGATGCCGAGATGAGCCGTGTTATGACCACGCTGATCAAGCAGCGCAAGGAAGCGGTGGAGCACTATCAGAAAGCCAAGCGGGACGATCTGGCCGGGAAGGAACTGAGAGAGATCACCATCATCGAGAGCTACCTGCCGAAGCCTCTTTCAGTAGAAGAAATCGTGCAGCTTGTCGAGACCACCATCCGAGAAACCGGAGCCACCACCCTGAAGGACATGGGTAGCGTGATGAAAACCATCATGGCCCGACTGGCTGGCCAAATGGTCGATGGCAAACAGATCAGCAACCTCGTGAGAGCCAGGCTTCAGCCAGGCTCTCCCTGAGCCCAATGCCCTATCCCGATCAAAATACTCCAGTCCCTGAGACCATGGGGATACCCATAACGCATGAAAATCCATACAACTAGGGTGCGGTCTTTAGTTGACCAAACCCCTTTTCGTTGCTACCTTTTTCCGTA
>Ga0187893_10013752_pt1 | contig 11191 bp, 10 predicted proteins | sample MA1701074metaG_FD_139574 | JGI IMG/M metagenome (GOLD analysis project Ga0187893, IMG submission 139574) | White microbial mat communities from a basaltic lava cave in the Kipuka Kanohina Cave System on the Island of Hawaii, USA - MA170107-4 metaG ...
CGACGCGGTGCTGCTGGCGGTCGGATTCATCGTGGGGTACCGCGCCGCGGCGGTGATGGTGGCGGGCGGACTGCTCTCGGCGCTCGTGCTCTTCCCGCTGGTGACGAAGATGCACGCGGTCGGCATCGCCGAAGCGGGAGGACTTCTCGACGCGAAGCAGCTCACGGTGCGCGGCGCGAAGGACTTCGTGCGCTACCTCGGCATCGGCGCGGTCGCGGCCGCCGGACTCGTCACGGTGGTGAAGACCGCTCCGACGATGTCGAGCTCGTTCGCCGCGGTCATGAGGGGGCTGCGCCGCGGCGCCGCCGGAGCCACCGCCGAGCGCACCGATCGCGACCTGCCGGCCTGGGTGCTCGCGCCGGGGCTGGTCCTGGTCGCGGCGGCGCTCGCCTTCACGCCCGGGATCTTCTCGGGCGACCTCCCGCCGGGGCTGCGGGTCGCCGCGGCCGCGGCGGTGGTGATCTTCGGCTTCCTGTTCGTTCCGGTCTCGTCGAGGCTGGTGGGCGTGATCGGCGTCTCCTCGAACCCGACCTCGGCGATGGCGCTGATCACGCTGGCGGGGACTGCCGCGTTCTTCGTGCTGATCGGCCGCGCCGGCGACCTCGGGACCAAGGCCGCGGTCCTGACCGTCGGCACGGTGGTGTGCGTCGCCGCCTCGAAGGCGGGCGACATCTCGCAGGATCTCAAGACCGGCTGGCTGGTGAAGGGGACGCCGGCGCTGCAGCAGCTCGGACAGCTCGTCGCCGCGTCGGTCGCCTGCTGGGTGGTGGCGGCCGTGGTGCTGATGATCGGACGCGATCCCGACGGCGGCTTCACCGGGCCCAACGCGATGCCGGCGCCGCAGGCCAACCTGATGAAGACGGTGATCGAGGCGGTCGTGGGCGGCAACCTGCCGTGGGACCTGGTGGCGATGGGAGGCGGGATCACGCTGGTGGCGGCGCTGGTCGGGCTGCCGCCGCTGCAGATCGCGCTCGGCATCTACCTGCCGCTGGCCACGATGACGACCATCTTCCTCGGCGGCTGCGTCCGTCGCCTGGTGGACGCCCGCGCGAAGGGCGATGCGGCGGCGGGCGAGGCCGGGATCCTCTGCGCGTCGGGGTTCGTGGCGGGAGTCGGTCTGGCCGGCGTGCTGCTCGCGGGCTACGCCTTCGCCCGGAAGGCGGGCCGCGTCGACCTGCCGGCGCCGCGGGTCGAGGAGAATCTCGCCGGCCTCCTGCTGCTCGCCATCGCCGGTCTCATCCTGCTGCGGTCGGGAGCGCGTCGCGCCGGCTGACCGGCGGCTCACTCCCCCGCCTCGACCTCCTTGGTCTCGTACCAGCGCACCAGCAGCGCGAACAGCGCCAGCGCGAGCGCGATCTCGACGGCCGCGCCGGCCGCCGCCGGCCACACCACGCTCCCGGATCGGAGGGTCAGCCACCTCCAGACGGCGACGCCGGGGATCGCGGCGACGAACCAGCCGACCGCGCGCAGCATCTGCACCGGCGAGCTGCCGGAGATCGAGCCGCGCGCGGCTCCGGCCGGGCTCTTCGCCGCGAACAGGAAGACCGCGAGGTTGTCGATCACGACCCACACGAAGGTGAGGAGCGGCATGGCGAGCGCCAGCCCGCCGAGCCCCGACCGATCGGAGCCGCCCGCGAGCGCGATGATCGCGATGAGCCCCTCCTGGAGCGTGACGGCCAGCGCCCACGGCAGGAGCAGCTCGGCGAGGACGATCGAACGGGGCGCGAGCGGGAGCGAGCGCAGCTGGTCGAGCCGGTCGGTCTCGCGCCGCAGATCGAAGCCGAGCGCGTTGGAGCCGAACATCGTGATCATCATGATCGGCGCGACGGCGCCCGCGACCGGCGTGAGGCTCGTGTTGCGCGTCGCGAGCACGATCGGCAGCACGAGCAGCAGGCCGATCAGCAGGCTCGGCACCACCGCCTTCCAGCTCCGCACGAGCATGAGCAGGTTCTTCCAGACGATCGCGCCCGAGGCGCGGAAGAGGATCGGCGCGGCCGGCACCGCCCCCGAGCGCGCGCGCCCTCCCGACTCGAGGTCGACCGTCGCGCCGGTGCGGCGCCGCGTCGCGAGGAGCCGGGCGACGCGCGCCGTCGTCGCCACCGATTCCTCGCGGAAGTCGATGTCCGGGAGCAGCAGCAGCCCGAGCGTCCCGGCGGCTCCGAGCATGAGGCGCAGGAGCGCGAACGCGCTCGCCGCCGGCGTCTCGCCGAAGACGAAGTCGACGCAGGCCGAGGCCGGGAAGAAGAGCAGCCGGGTGAACGGCGCCTGCGCCAGCGGCGCGACGATCTGCCCGATGCCCCCGCGCTCCGAGATCGCGAAGACGACGTAGAGCAGCGCACCCAGCAGCGTCATCGTCGCGACCGTCCGCCCGGCGCCGCGGAGCTGGCGCGCCATCGCCTCCCCGATGCGGGTGAGGAGCACCGAGATCAGCAGTTGCAGGTGGAGAGCGGTGACCTGCAGCAGGAACATGCCGACCACGAACCGCAGCGGCCGCTCCAGCCGCGCCCCGAGCATGAGCAGCATGAAGAGGGAGAAGGGCAGCGTGAGCGGCCAGAGCTGAAACAGCCGCCAGACGAGCAGGTGGCGCGGCGAGAAGGGCGCCGGGAAGAGGAAGTCGACGTCGGCGGGGGTGAAGCGCGGCCCCTGCTGCACGAACCCGCCGGCGATCGACATCACGAAGATCATCGCGCCCAGGGCCGCGACCGGCTCGCGGGAGAGCCCGCCGCGCGCGCCGCGCGAGCTCTGCCATGCGCCGAAGCCGACGAGGGCGAGGATCGCGAGCACCCCGAGCGCACGGCGCGGAGAGCGCAGCGTGCGCACGAAATGGCGCAGCCAGGCCCGCTGCTTGAGGAGGAGGAGGCGCAGCAGTCGCGCGATCACGCCGCCCCGTCCCCGGGTCCGGCCGCCGCCGGCGGGACGTCGGCGTCCACGACCCGGAAGAAGACCTCCTCGAGCGACGCGTCGGCGCTCAGCGCCGCGAACGCGCGGATCTGCTCGAGCGTCCCCTCGACCACCTTGCGGCCGCGCTTCATCACCAGCACGCGGTTGCAGACGCGCTCGACCAGCTCGAGCTGGTGCGACGAGACGATGACCGCCGCGCCCGCGGCGGCCACCTGCAGGATCGCGTCGCGCATGACGCGAGTCCCGTGCGGATCGAGCCCCGAGAGCGGCTCGTCGAGCAGCAGCACGCGAGGACGGTGGAGCAGCGCGCAGCAGATCGCGAGCTTCTGGCGCATCCCGCGCGAGAGCGCGCCGCAAAGCTCGTCGCTCTTCCCGGCCAGCTCGAAGCGCCGGAGCAGCGCGTCGGGATCCTCGCCATCGCGCAGGTCGTAGGCCAGCCGCACGAACTCGAGGTGCTCGCGCACGGTGAGCAGCTCGTAGGGATTGGGCGTGTCGGGCACGAGCGCGAGCAGCCGCTTGGCCTCGATCGGCTGCTTCACCACGTCCAGCCCCGCGACGCGCAGGGTTCCCGCGCCGGGGCGCAGGATCCCGGCGATGGCGCGCAGCGTCGTGGTCTTCCCGGCGCCGTTGGGTCCCACGAGGCCGAGGATGTCCCCCGGCGCGACGGCGAACGAGAGGTCGTCGACCGCCTTCTCCTTCCCGGCGCTCCCGTAGCTCTTGGAGAAGTGCTCGACCTCGATCAACGACGCCCCTTCCGGCCTAGGTCGCCCTGCCGCAGCACTTCTTCCACTTGCGACCGCTGCCGCACGGGCAGGGATCGTTGCGCCCCGTCCGCGGGCCGCTCCCGACGATCGTCTCGACCTTGAGCTCCTCCTCGATCTCCGGGCACTCCTCCAGCATCTCCCGCGAGAGCTCGACCGCGCGGGCCTGATCGCCCCGCGCGTGGTGGAACTGGATCAGTCCGTCCCACGCGAAGCGCAGGTCCCGGCGATGGCCGTCGCGTCGCGCCTTCTCGACGGCCGCCTCGTAGTGCTTCTGCGCCTCCGCGTGGCGCTTCTCCTGCTCGCAGCAGTAGCCGCTGCGCAGTTCCGGCCAGGCGTGTTCGGGGTGGGCGGCGCGGGCGGCGGCGAGGGCGCGTGCGCACTCCTCCTTCGCACCGGCCTCCCACAGGACGACCGCGCGCTCGGCGTCGACGTAGGGCGGTCCGAGGAGCGGCGCCAGGAGATCGCACAGCCCCTCGCCCTGCTCCCGACGCCCTTTCTTGGCGAGGAACGACGGCAGCTCGAGCAGCCACGCGCGCAGGTCGGCCGGCAGGTCGGCATTGAGCGCGTCGTAGCGCGTCGCGTCGAGCCGTCCGCCGGCGTCCGCGAGGGCGCGCGCAGCCTCGATCGCGGCGGCGTGCGCCCCGTCGAGGACCTCGGGCCGCGGGTTGCGCTTGCCCACCGTGCCCTCCATGGCGCGGCGGAGCGAGAGCACGACTCGTTCGTGGGCGTCGGTGTCGGAACTCATGGGATCCGTCGGAAAGGGCGCGGGACGATAGTTCACTCCGGAGCGGCGTGCCAGAGGACCGACGCGCCGTCCACGACCGGTCCGTCGATGCAGGCGCGGGCGAAGCGCGTGAGCGAGCCGTCCTCACCCGCGACGGGGACCGCGCACGCGTTGCACACGCCGAAGCCGCACGCCATGAGCGTCTCGAGCGAGACCAGGCAGGGGATCCGGCGCACCCGGCAGAGCGCCGCCACGACGGCCATCATCGGATCGGGCCCGCAGGCGAGCACGCGCGCCGGCCGCCCGGCCAGCTCGTCCAGCGCCCGGGTCAGCAGGCGGTCGACCCGGCCCTGCTCGCCGTGGCTGCCGTCCTCGGTGGCGGTGCGGACCGGGACGCCGAGCGCCTCGGCCTCCTTCAGCTCGAAGAGCTGCTCGCGAACGCGAGCGCCGTAGAGCAGGAGCGCCGGGTCGCGTCGACCCTGCTCGAGGCGGCGGCGCATCCACAGGAAGAGCGGCGGCAGACCGACGCCGCCGGCGACGAGGACCGACGTGACGGCGTCGTCGGCGCGAGGGAACGGCCGGCCGAGCGGGCCGAGGAGCTGCACTGGATCGCCGGGTCGCAGCCGCGCGAGGCAGTTCGTCCCGCGACCCACCGTCTTGAAGAGGAACTGCAGCTCCGGTCCGCGGCCGTCGGGGCGCGCGTCGTGGACGCTGAACGGCCGGCTGAGGTAGGGGAAGCCGGCGTCGGCGGTGCGCAGCATGAAGAAGCGTCCGCCCTCGAGCGGCTGCCCGAGCGGCCGCGGCAGCAGCACGCGCAGCACGAATCCGTCGCGCCCGGAGGGCCGACACTCGATCGTCCGGCCGGCGAAGAGCTCTCGCTCCGGCGCGCTCACCGCGGCGGTCCCCGCCCGCTCCCCGCGTTCCGCGACCGCCGCTGCGGACGGCTCGTGCGCGCCAGTCCGTGTCCGTCGGCGTCGCCGTAGAGGGCGAGGCCTGCGAAGGTGACCGCGAGCTCGCCGCGCGGATCGACCGCCTGCTCGTAGACGAGCAGGTCGCCGCTCCGGGCGCGCACCGTGGCGAGAGCGGCGAAGATCCCCGCCACGCTGCAGATCCGATGGGAGTTGCGGTGCGCGGCGACGGCCGCGAAGAAGCGGTCGGCCGAGCCCGTCTTCGCGCCGTCGAGCGCGGCGCGGTCGCGCGCTTCGATCTGCTCCAGGAACCCCGGCGTCGCGCGCTGCTCGTCGCCGAAGCGCGGTCCGACGTGCGAGAGATCGGCACCGGCGACCACCAGCACGCGGCGGCGCTCCTCGAGCCACGTCTCGCGCAGCCCGCCGAGGAAGTCGGCCGCCTCCGGGCAGCGCGCCGGACCTCCGGCGCCGTCCATCAGGTCGTCGAAGCTGGTGCAGAGGATCGGGACGATCGCCGGCCTCGCGTCGTGCGGGAACAGGTGGGCCAGCCAGACCGCCTGGAACTCGATCGAGTGCTCGCGCCGGTGGGCGAGCACGCCGCGCCGGTAGCTCCTGGGAAGGCGCGCCTCCAGCCGCCCGAGGAAGTCGCGGTCGAGCGGGAGGTCGCCGCGCGCGGTCTCGAAGCCCTTGTCGCACAGGATGAAGCGGCCCGCCTCGGCGGCGTGCCCCGTCCCGAGCACCACGACCACCTCGGGAGGCTCGCGTCCGAGGAGCGCGGCGTACGACCGGCCGTAGCCGGCGCCGCCGCGATGGAAGTCGATGTGAGGGGCGATCAGGGCCAGCAGCCGGCCTTCCGCGCGTCCGCCCGCGACGCCGGCGGCCAGCCAGCGGTCCAGTGCCGCGGCGAGCGGCCGCGGCTCGCCCTCGTAGGCCGAGCCGGCGTGCGACGCCGCGCGCCACTCGCGCGCCGCGAACTCCCGCTCGAGCGCGTCCCGGTGGGCGGCGAACGCCGGGGAATCGAGCAGGTGGGCCTGGTCCATGGCCGCGAGGAAGCCGGAGAGATCCTCCGACGAGAGCGCGTGGCCGCTGCGCTCCTCGAACTCCGCGCGCACCGCATCCAGCGTGCGCGACCCGTCGCACAGGCCCACGAGCAGGAGCGCGGCGCCGCTGAGCTGAAGCGGCGCCTCGAGGTATCCGCCAGGATCCTGCAGCAGGAACGTGCGCTTCCCGTTCTCCTCGAAGGGGAAGACCTCGACGGGTCGCAGGCGCGGACGATCGGGCGGCGACGGAGACATGGGAGGCGCGCGGGAGCATACCCCGCCCGTCGGGACGGGGACCGCGTAACATGCCGCGCTTCCACCGACGAGCGCCCAGGTCACCGACGACGAGAGATGGACCTCGCCAAGTTCGTGCGCGACGTGCCCGACTTCCCCAGGCCGGGCATCCTGTTCAAGGACATCACTCCGCTGCTGCGTGACGGCGGCGCGCTCACGCACTGCGTCGAGCGGCTGGCCGCGCTCGCCCGGGATCGTCGCGTCGACGCCGTGGCCGGCATCGAATCGCGCGGCTTCCTGTTCGCGGCCACGCTCGCCGTCGAGCTCGAGGTCGGCCTCGTCCCGCTGCGGAAGCCCAACAAGCTGCCCTACCGGCGCCTGCGCGAGAGCTATTCCCTCGAGTACGGTTCGGACGCGCTCGAGATGCACGAGGACGCCATCCGGAGCGGCGAGAGGATCCTCCTCGTCGACGACCTGCTCGCCACGGGGGGGACCATGAGCGCCGCGCGGCGGCTGGTGGAACGCGCCGGCGGCACCGTCGCCGGCTGCCTCTTCGTGATCGAGCTCGCCGTCCTCCAGGGACGGCAGCGACTCCCCGGGCTCCCCGTCGACTCCCTCCTCACCTTCTGACGAAAGAGCCCCTTCGGTCCCCCCGGGGGGAAAGCCATCGGAATCAGATTCTCGTCGCAACGGACGATTTCCCGATCGGATCCGGAAAGCCCGGATGGGCGAGCCGTGGCTTTCGTGGCAAACTTCCGCTAGGAACTCAGCGACCCTGGAGCCGGAACCTGTTCGAGCGAGGCGAATCCAATCCCCCCGGGCCGAGACGGCCGCAAGAAGTGCCTGACGCTGGAGGACAGGCCATGACGAACTTCCGCGAGAAGCTCAAGGAGATCCGCAGCTCCGAGACGGTGCGCGCGCGTCAGCGCGTGCCCCGGTCGGATCACGAGCTGGGTCTGGACTCGTCGGCGACGAGCTGCCTGGTCGCCCGCGGCGAGCTGGTGAAGCACCTCGAGAAGCTGATGCAGGACTTCATCGCCGAAGCGCCCATGTTCGAGATCGGCCACGGCTTCTTCGAGGGCTGCTATGCCCTTTCTCTCTCCTACGACGAGCCGTTCCTCGACGAGGGCCGCGGCGTGCGCAAGCACTTCACCCGGATCAACTTCCTGCTCGACCCCTGCGCGGCCGACGGAAGCTTCTCGATCCGGGCGAAAATCACGATCCGCGACCGCGACCTCCCGACGGTGTCGGTCTCCGGCAACCTCGTGAACCCGGCCGATCTTGACGGCTTCCGCCGTTTCGGGGAGGAGCAGATGCTCCGGCTGGCGACGGAGTACTTCGCCGGCCGCACCCGCTCGGAGGTCGCGCAGCCCGCGGGCTGAACCGCTGACTTCATGGATAGTGCGCTTTCAGATCCGCCCGCGCCGGGCCTAGACCGGCGCGGGCGGCGTCGTTTAGGTCTTCCGCTGATCGCTTCGGAAGGTCGCCGTTGGCCTCGTCCCAGGGGAGTCGAGCGAGGCGGGAATCTTTTTCAGGAATCGCTTGACGTATTTTTCTTACTTTGTACTTTTTGTGCACTCATGCGAGTTTGGATACTCTCGCCATGGGTGTCAGGCTTCGCTGGAAGGGAAGGAGGACTTCAATCTCATGGGGCAACCCTCGATGCCGGGACCGACGATCTCCGCGCGCCGACGCGACAAGGAGTCGCGGAGCGTCGTTCCGGACGGACCGGAGATCGAGCAGATCTGGAAGACCTACAAGGAGACGAGCGATCCGAACCTGCGCAACCTCCTCATCGAGCGCTACCTGCCTCTGGTGCGCTACATCTCGGAGCGCCTGCTCGTCTCGCTGCCCAAGTCGATCGACGTCGAGGACCTCCAGAGCGCCGGCGTCTTCGGCCTGATGGACGCCATCGACGGCTTCGACCTCCGCCGCGGCATCAAGTTCAAGACCTACTGCACCACCCGGATCCGCGGCTCCATCCTCGACGAGCTGCGCAGCCAGGACTGGGTGCCGCGCCTGGTGCGGCTGAAGGCGCACCAGCTCTCGAAGGCCTACAAGACCCTCGAGATCGAGCTCGGCCGCGAGCCGACCGACCACGAGATGGCCGAGAAGATGGGGATCTCGCTCGACGAGCTCTCCGGCCTGGTGGACGAGGCTTCCGTCTGCAACATCTTCTCGCTCTCGGAGAAGTGGGACGAGAACGAGGACGACGACTCGCTCGAGAAGATCGAGATGCTCGAGGACAAGCAGAGCCTCGACCCGATCGAGACGCTGAACCAGAAGGACGTCCTGCGCGCGATCACGCGCTCGCTGACCAAGAAGGAGAAGCTGATCATCATCATGTACTACTACGAGGGGCTCACCATGCGCGAGATCGGCGACATCCTCAACCTCACCGAGTCTCGCGTCTGCCAGATCCGCTCCAACGTGATGGCCAAGCTCAAGGTCCAGCTCGAGAAGATGCGCAAGAAGCTCCTGATCTGAAACTCACCTTGGCTCCCTCTGCGACCGGGGAGCCGCGAGGACCTCCACGATCCTCCGACCGGGGCCGGCTCGAGCCGGCTCCGGTCGTTTTCGGGCGCCCCGGCGCCGGCCGGCCCGATAGGCTGCCGCGGCGAGCGACCATGGATGCCGACTGGCACCGTCTCACTTCCTGGCGCGGCCGGACGCTCGCGCAGGTCGTGGTGCTGCCCGAGATCGACTCGACCAACGCCGAGGCGCGACGGCGCGTGGAGGGCGCCGGCGCCGGCCACGGGCTGGTGCTCGTCGCACTCGAGCAGACCGCCGGTCGCGGCAGCCGCGGCCGCGCCTGGCACCATGTGGCGGGCCGGTCGCTCGCGCTCTCCGCCGTGCTCGATCTGGCGGAGGCTCCCGTCCCCTGCGCGACCTGGCTCGGGGCGGTCGCGAGCGCCGACGCGCTCTTCGCGTCGGGGCTCGAACCCACGCTCAAGTGGCCCAACGACGTGCTCCTCCGCGGGCGCAAGTTCGCCGGTGTGCTGGCCGAGACCTGCCCGGGCCGGAGGATCGTCGTGCTCGGCATCGGCTGGAACGTGGGAGCGGGACGCGAGGAGCTGCCGGCGGATCTGCGGATTCCGGCGACGTCGCTGCGGGAGGAGGGGGTCGACCTCACCGTCCCGCAGGCGGCGAAGCGGCTCCTGGACGCGCTGGACCTCCGGATCGACGAGCTCGCGCGCCGCGGACCGGCGCCGCTGGCGGCGGCGTTCGCGTCGCGCCTCGGGCTGGTCGGCCGGCAGGTCCGGGTCGGGCTCGCGGAGCGCGAGGAGGCGCTGTGCGGCCGACTGGTGCGCATCGAGCCCGACGCCACCGTGGTGCTCGGCGCCGGTTCCGACCCGGGCGGGGACGCGGGGGCGCCGGCGACGCGCATCGCGGGCGCCCACGTCGTCTCGCTGCGCGCGCTCTAGAATCACCGCGCCCTTCCGCCCGAGAGGAGTCTGCGTGCGTCCCGACGGCCGAAAGCCCCGCGAGCTGCGCCACCTGCGCTACCGGCGCCGCTTCACCGACGCTCCGCTCGGCTCGGTGCTCGCCGAGGCGGGACGCACCAAGGTGCTCTGCACGGTGACGGTGGACGACACGGTCCCGCCCTTCCTGCTCAACACGAACCAGGGCTGGCTCACGGCCGAGTACGCGATGCTCCCGGGCTCGACCGGCGGCCGCAAAGCACGCGATCGCGGCGGAAGGCCGGACGCGCGCGCGCTCGAGATCGGCCGGCTGGTGGGCCGGAGCCTGCGCGCCGCCGTCGACCTCGGCCGCTTCCCGGGCCGCACGGTCTGCGTCGACTGCGACGTGCTGGAGGCCGACGGCGGCACGCGCACGGCGGCCATCAACGGCGCGATGGTGGCGCTCGTCGACGCGTTCTCCGCGATGAGCGCGCGCGGGTGGCTGCGCGGCAGGCCGATCCTCACGCACGTCGGAGCCGTCTCGGTGGGGATGCTCGACGGCGAGACGCGGGTCGACCTCTGCTACGACGAGGACTCGCGCGCCGAGGTCGACCTGAACGTCGTGATGACGTCCGACGGACGGTTCGTCGAGGTGCAGGGCGGAGCCGAGCGCGGGGCATTCTCCGCGGCGCAGCTCGACGAGATGCTCGGCGCCGCGCGCGGCGCGCTCGACGAGATCTTCGCCCAGCAGCAGCGGGCGCTCGAGGGCCCGTCCGCGGCGGGCGCCTGACGGGGCGCCGGGCGTGGCTGCACGGGGAACGCCCGCGATCCTGCTCGCGACCCACAATCCGGACAAGCGCCGCGAGATGGCCCGGATCGTCGCCGCCGCGGCGCTCGACCTCGAGCTGCTCTCGCTCGACGACTTCCCCGGGATCGAGGTCGCGCCCGAGCACGGAGCCACGTTCGCGGAGATCGCACGCGCGAAGGCGCTCTGGTACGCCGGTCGCACGGGGCGGCTCTGCCTCGCCGACGACTCCGGACTCGAGGTGGACGCGCTCGGTGGAGCGCCCGGCGTCCGTTCGGCGCGCTTCGCCGGGTCCGGCGCCACCGACGCCGAGAACCGCGCCAGGCTGCTCTCCGAGCTCGCCGGGGCCGGGCCGACGCGGCGCACCGCCCGCTTCCGCTGCGCCGTCGCGCTCGCCGGCGCGGGCGAGGTCCA
>Ga0187893_10013753_pt1 | contig 11191 bp, 7 predicted proteins | sample MA1701074metaG_FD_139574 | JGI IMG/M metagenome (GOLD analysis project Ga0187893, IMG submission 139574) | White microbial mat communities from a basaltic lava cave in the Kipuka Kanohina Cave System on the Island of Hawaii, USA - MA170107-4 metaG ...
CTTGGTGACCGACAGGACGTCCACGTTCTTGAACTCTCCCCGGTCGATCAGAGGCAAGGCCGCCGGTAGGCGGTCGTGGCTTACCCGGACCAGATCCCCCGTCGTGATGGCCGCCCCCTCCTCCCGTGTGATGACCGCCGCTTCGGAGAATCCCTCCTTCACCTCAACCACCCGAACGAGAGCCAACCGCTTGTCGCGCCTTCCCAAGACCAGGCCGGTGACCGGATGCTTGACCTCGTCTCCCTCCCGGTAGACCTGTAGCTCCATCCCCTGATAGACCTTCTGCTTCGTCCCCAGATCGACGAGGACACGGTCGCCCTCGACTTCAACCACCACACCTCGAAGCATGGGGAAGGCCTCGGCGAGCCGTCCGGCGGCTTCCTCTGCCGCGCGGCTGAACGCCAGCTCCTGCGCGCGCAACTCAGATTGAGGGGGGAGGATCAGGGAGAGGCAGACGAGGAAGAGCGCCACGCAAGCGCACAGGCCGTGGACGGTCATTCTCGCCGTCGTTCGGATGGGGATCGTCATCGCCTGATGGATAAACCGGGTTAGCCCCGTTCGCCTTGTGCCGTCCAGATACCCCCCTGCCACGGGCTCCCTGGGCCGATCAGTACCGGCGCCCTGATTCCCGGAAATAGGCATCCGGGAGTGACCGGAACGGCCGCTCTGAGGGGCAATGTATTCCCTCAAATCTCAACGACAAAACGTCGTTTGATGGGTGGTGAGGGTATATAACACTGGGTGAAGACCTGTCAAGTAATTTTTTGTTATAGTTAGGGGTGGGACTGTAGGAAGGGTCGAGAAGGCGAAAGAGGGGGGAGGACTGACTAGTAGTTTTTCGGGATCATGAGCCGAGGCGGGCCGTCGGCCCGCTGTGCGCTCACCACCTCCTTGCTCACGAGGCGGCCTCCCTCGAAACGGAAGCGGACGTGGACCTTCCCGTCGTACTCGGTGTCCTCCTCCTGGAGGATCTTCTCCCCCTTTTCGTTGTATGACGCCCAGACGTCCGGTCGGCCGTCGGCATTCGTGTCGTACTCCTCTCTCGCGAGGCGCCCGTTCTCAAACATGCGAACCAGGTCGTAGCGGCCTTCATACTTGGTGTCTATCTCCTGTCGCTCGATCTGGCCCCCCCGGAAGTTGGTGATGACATCGAACCTCCCCTGCCGTTTGGTGTCCTGCTGTCGCTTGGCCGGCTTGCCGTCCTGATACCACTCGACGAGGTCCACCCGCCCTGCCGCCTGCGTATCCTCTTCGCGCCGGGCGACGATCCCGCCTTCGAAGTAGTACGTGACGTTGGGCCGCCCACCCGCCAGGAGGTCCTCTTCCTGTTTCACGATCTTGCCGTTCTCGAAGTAGGCCCAGACGCTGGGCCGCCCGGACCCCTTCAGGTCGACCTCTCGTCGGATCAGCTTCTCGTCCTTATCGTAGTACGACCATCGATCGATCCGCCCGGTCGCCTTGGTATCCTCCTCCCGCCGGATCAACTTCCCCCCTTCGTAGTATGAGACGAGTGTCGGCCGTCCGAGCCCTTTCGTGTCCTCTTCGTCCCGAATCAGCAAGCCGGCCTGGTCGTAGTATGACCACAGAGTGATCTTACCGTCCCGCTTCAGCGACTCCTCGGCCTTGACCGGCTTACCGGCTTCGTACGAGATGAATTTGTCCGGACGGCCATCGAAGTCCAGGTCCTGCTCTGCCTTCACGGAGACGCCTTGCTGATACGTGATCCAGACGTCCGCCTTGCCGTCCCCATTTCGGTCTTTCTCCGCCCTGGACGCTTGGCCATCTGGTCCCAGGTGGTACCAGGTGTCGGGCTTCCCGTCGTTGTCGGTGTCAAGCGCCTGAAGGACCGGTTTGCCATCCTTGTACGTGATCCAGGTGTCGGTCTTACCGGAACCGGCGCTGTCCAGCTCCTCACGGATGATCTGCCCCTTCTCGTCGTAGTAGAACTTGCTCACCGGATCGGCGGGCCACGCCGCCGAGGCGAAGACGACGAGGAGCAGGATCGAGGCCAAGCCGCTCCCCCATATGCCCTGTCCAGTACGCGTCATGGCAGAACCCTTCCGTGTCTTCCCGTCATGATCATTCACCTCAGCATGAATTTGACAGGGAGCAGGACCCAGCTTGTCACCGGCTTTCCCCCCTTCTGGGCGGGGAGAAATGTCCACTCCTTGACCGATTCGGCCGCGGCCCGATCCAGCATCTCATACCCGGAGGAGCGATCGATCGTCATTCCGCCCACGCTCCCATCTCCCCTGACCTCAACCCGCAGGAAGACTGTCCCCTCGTACCCCCGCTCCCTCGCCAGAGGCGGGTACGCCGGCGGGCGATTCCCGCCGTAATCCGGACCTGAAAACCCCGCCGCCGGGGCAGCGGACCTGTCTCTCCCGCTTCCCAACCGTCCGCCGGGACCCTGCCGCGGGCCCACAGTGACCGGCGGAGCGAGGGTCGCCGTTAACCCGTCATCGAGCCGCCGGGCCCGCCCCCCGCCCCTCGAGCCGCCACCGCCATCGCCGCTGCCGATGCCGCCGATGGCAGCCGGGCCGGAGGACAGGTCGGCGGACGGGACAACCGTGACACCAGCGCCCAAGCGCGCCCCGCCGACAACCCTCGGGCCGCCGCTGTCGGAGAGGCGTCCAGGCGAGGGCCCGGGCCCAGCGGCCAAGCCAAGGTCTCGGACCAGATCGTCGGCCGAAAGCCGAGGTGTAGCCCGGCGGCCGTCATCCGAGTCGGCCCTGCTGACGACCTCGGATACCCGAGGGGGTATCGCCGCGACGCGACCGACGGACGGCGCGCTCAGCTCGCGGGGAGCGCTCGCATCCGGTGCCACGGCCTGCGGCGATGGCCGAGCAGCCGTCTGCGCCCGCGCGCGGCGTTGAACCGGGCGCGATGCGGCCGGTGACGGCTTCGGCGCCTCATCCTCCACGAGCTTGACCTGAAGTGGCGTCTCGGCCGGTTGAATCCGATGAAACGGGACGGTTGCGACAGCCCAGACCAGCAACGCGTGAACGACCGCAGACGTGAGCAAGAAACGGCCGAGCTCGAGCGAGGTCGCGGACGGCTCGATCAGAGGAACAGCAACTGGGCGGAACGAATGCGAGCCGGAGCCACCAGCGGCTTCGACATGCTGTCTCGTCACCTGAAAGGTCACCCTCATCTCCGAGAGTAACGCCCCATTGAGAAGTCAGAGGCGCTCGCTGAAAAGAAGTTTGATTATACTAAGCGGCCTCGCGGTTGGCGAGGGGTTTTTGTCTCGGCCTCAAAACCTGTAGCTGACACCGGCGAGGACATTGACGGGTGGAGCGGGCGTCAGGAACGGCTCAATCGGGTCGCCCGACACCTTCGCATTGGGCGCGAAGGTCCCGAACGTCTCATACTTGTTGTCGAGCAGATTGTTGATCTTCAAGAAGCCCGCGAGGCGACCCCATCGAACGTCGGCCCCGGCGTTCAAGACGACGTAGTCGTTGAGCGGCACCTGGGTGTTGGCGTCGTCGCCGCGGAAGAACTGCTCGCCGACGTACGTCAAACCTAGCGAAAGGGTGAGCCATTTCAACAGACGGTAGCGGAGTCCCGCATTGATCCGATGTTCCGGCGTCAACGGAATCAGGTCTCCCTTTCGGACCTGCTGAGGCACGCCGGGCGTCCTGGGCGAGGCCAGCTCAAGGTCTTCCTGGAAGGTCGCGCGCGTGTAAGCGTAGTTCACGAACGCCTCCAGAGGAGCAAAGATGCCACGAAGGCCGAGCTCGATCCCCTCCCGTCTTGTATCGCCGATGTTCTGGAAGAAGATCGAGATTGTCCCTGCAGGCGACACCGAGAAGATGTCGTCACTGACATCGGTTCGATACAGGGCAACGCTCCCTTCCAGCCAGGGAACCGGCCGCGCCCTGAGACCCACCTCGTAGTTCGTGGCCTTGACTGGGCGAAGATTGCCCAAACCGGTATCAGGGGCCACGCCGGCCTGAATCCCGACACACGGTGCATCCGGGTCGGCACAGGTCAACTCCAGGAAGGCGGGGGCGCGAAAGCCCTCCGAGTAGGAGAAATACAAGCCGTATCGATCCGACAGGTTGTAGTTGACGCCGGCCCTCGGAGTCACGCGGTTGAAGCTGACGCTACCGGACACCTTGCCTGGCTCCGCAGGACCCCTGTCGGTGATATCGTGGCTGACGTAATCGTAGCGAACGGCCCCGGTCAGGATCAGGCTATCCCCAGACAGCAGGAGGCTGCGGCCCAGCTCAAACGTGTCCTGAAGGTAGAGCGCCCAGACGTTCTGGCGGTCGGACAGATCCGACTCGAGCTCCGAGAGGGTCGAACACTCCGCAGCCGGGTCGTCTCCTCTCGCGATCGCCTCCTCGATGCACTTCCGAAGGCTCCGCTCGTTCTGCTCCTCGAATACCCGAATGTCCACATCGTGGTGGGTGTACTCCGCCCCCATGGTCAGGAGATTTTTGCGCCCCCAGAAGCGCCCCTCGTGCGCGAGCTGAAGGATGCCGCCGGCTGACAGGGTCTCATTGAAGAGTCGCGTGTTCTCGCCGAGCAGGCTGACGTTGAACTGCTCAGCATCGAGCCTTCTGACGAATCCGTTCAGGGCGAGCGAAAAGCCGCCGCCGAGCGACTGCCGGGCATTGAGGGTGGCCTGGTGGAGGGTTGGTTCGAAGAAGTCGCCTCCGGTGAAATTCTGCTCGCGATTGACCTTCAAGATGCTGAGCGGCAGCGATCCGGCCTGCTTGATGTTGTTGTTCTGATACTGGTAGGAAAGTGTGATGTCGGCGCCGGCTTGCCGGTACCCAAGCTTCCCGAAGAACTGCGAGAGGCGACTGTCGGTCTCATCCCGGAAGCCGTCTTCCGCGAAGTGTGTGCCGGAGACATAGTAATCGACCGGACCCTCTGTCCCGCCGACATGAACGCGATATTTCTGGCGGCCGAAGCTGCCACCCGAGATCTCCGGGATAATCTCCCGCTCGGCGCCTCCCCGCCTCGTGATGATGTTGAGCGAGCCGGCCAGCGTGTTCCTGCCGAAGACCGCGATCGGTCCCCGGATCAACTCGATCCGCTCGACGTCATCAAGCGGGAGCAGGTCGAAGTTGATCTCCTCGACAGCCGGCTCGTTCACACGAACCCCGTCCACGAAGACGCTGATCCCCTGAGGAATCCCGGTGACCGAGCTGCCGGTGAACCCTCGGAATGCGAGGTCGGGTTGATACGAGTTGCCCTGCTCGTCGTTCAGGTGCACCCCAGGGAGCTGCTGCATGAACTCCTGGAGGTTCAATGCACCGGATCGTCTGATCTCCTCACCGGTGATTACCTGAACGCTGGCCGGGACCTCGCCTGGCGAAACGGGGACCTCCGGGAGTCTGGCCGGAGCCGTTACCAGGACCTGTGGTAGACGGACGATGTCGGGGTCCTCGCCGAGCTGCTGGGCCTTGGCCGGTTGTGCGACAGATAGGATGAGCGCCCAGAGCGTCAATGCTGCGAACGTCCGACTCGCCGGCATCTCCTTTTGCCTCCGCAAGAGGGTTGGGACAGGCTCAAGCAGTCCTCAGGCGTGAGGACCCGCGCGCAGATGTGCAATGGGCATGCCGCGGTCTGGCAAAGCTGTGAGCGTGGCAAATACTTGAATTACTTGAGTCTGGCGGGGAGGTCGGAGTCGCCGGGCGGGTTACGGCATGGTTGAAATCAACCTGTGGTTGGTTTCAACCACCCGATGATGAGTTCACGGAGCGGTCAAGCCGATGCTTCTGGATCCGATAGCGGAGCGCTTCTCTCCCGATGCCGAGCTTTCGGGCGGCCTCTGCCACGTTTCCGCCCGTGAGCGCCAGCGCCTTTTCGATCAACTGTCGTTCGATCCGACGCAGCTCAACGCCCTCCTCGGGGAACTCCCCTTCAAGAAGCCCACCGTCACCGATCTGGAAGGGGATGTCCGATCTCGGAATTCCGAGGTCCGCCGGGGTGATCTCCGCTGCGTCACACACCAGGAGGGCCCGCTCCACCACGTGGGCCAGTTCGCGGACGTTCCCAGGCCAATGATACCCTCTAATGGCCTCCAGGCTGGACGCCGTGAGACGCTTCCCGGGGAGGGAGTATCTGTGGGTGAGCTTCTCCAAAAAATGGTTGGCGAGAAGCACGACGTCCTCGCCGCGATCACGAAGGGGTGGCAGCTCGATCGTCAGCACCTTCAGGCGATAGAACAGGTCCTGGCGGAACAGGCCCATCTTGACTGCGGACTCGAGGTCACGATTCGTCGCCGCGATAATTCGGATGTGGATCGCGCGATCCCGGACGCTGCCCAACCGTCGAATCTGCTTCCGCTCGATGGCCCTGAGGAGCTTTGCTTGAAGGTCGAGCCCCAGTTCCCCGATCTCGTCGAGAAAGAGCGTCCCGCCGTCTGCCGCCTCGATCAGCCCAGGCTTGGCGGCCGTGGCGCCGGTAAACGCGCCCTTCTCGTATCCGAACAGCTCCGATTCAGCGAGCTCTCTCGGGATCGAGGTGCACTCCACCTCGACGAACGGCTGCCCCGCAAGGCTCCCCCTGTGGTGGATCGCCCGGGCCACAAGATCCTTGCCGGTCCCGGTCTCGCCCAGCAACAGCACGGTGGGGAGATCGCTGGCCGATTGGGGCTCGAGCCGCGCGATCCGCTCGATCAGCTCCGTGATCTGCGTCATCCGGGGGGACGCGCCGAGGATCTCGCTGTGGGCCGATTGCTGGGCCTCCTTCCGCTGGAAATAGGAGAGACGTTCCCGGAGCCGACGGGTCTCCAGGGCCTTCTCGATGGTGAGTTTCAACTCGTCATGATCGATGGGCTTCTGAAGATAGTCATAGGCGCCATCCTTCATCGCCGCCACTGCGCTCTCGACGCTGCTGAACGCGGTCATCATGATGACGATGGCGTTGGGATCGAGGCCGGCGATCCGTTTGAGCGCCTCGAGCCCGCCCATCCTGGCCAACTTGATGTCGAGCAGGATCAGGTCCGGCCGCTCCGCCTCGATCCACGACAGGCCCTCCTCGGCGCTCGAAAAACTCACGCTCTCGTGGCCGCTCCGATTCAGGGACTGCGCCACCGATCGCGCAAACACCACCTCGTCATCGATGATTAGGATCTTTGCCATCACGAGCGGCCCCTGCGGGAGTCACGGTCGCGAGGAGGATCCGCGCCACCGTCCCTCCCTCCGGTCGATTCGACAGGGTGAGCGTCCCTCCGTGCGAGCTGACGACCTTTTGCGCGATCGTCAGACCCAGGCCCACGCCATCGCTCTTGGTCGTGAAGAACGGGGTGAAGATCTTCTCGCGCATCTCGCGAGGGATCCCCGCGCCGTCATCCGCGAACTCGACCGCGACCATCCTGGGTCCCTCTCCCTCCGCGATCAGCCGCGACGTGACCGCAATCGTCCCCTTCACCGGCGTCGCGTCGCACGCATTCGTGAAGAGGGACACGAGGGCCTGCTCCAGATACCCCTCATCGAGGGGAACCGGGGGAAGGGGCTCCTGGAGGCTCATCCTCACCGCGATCTTTTTTTCCTCGACGGCCGGTCGAACGATCTGAAAGGCGCCGCTGATCACCCGGTTGAGATCGCCGGGCGCCAGCGCCGGCGTGATCGGCTTGAACGTGAACAGGAAGCGATGGACCCATTGCCTGAGGTGATCCGCGGTGTCGATGATCCCTTGGAGATCGCGCCGTCCATCGACGGAGACCTCCGGGTGCTTCAGCGCGGCCTGGGCCGAGGATCTGATGCTCGCGAGCGGATTGCGGATATTGTGCGCGATGTACGAGGCGAGCTCTCCGACTGCCGCCAACCGCTCCGCCTGGAGTAACCGCGCCTGAATCTGCTTGAGGGCCCGGGCCATGCTGCCGATCGAACCCGCGAGATCCCCCAGCTCGTCTTTCGACGTGACCGGGATCGTGTGATCCAGTTCGCCGGTGCTGATGACCGCGGTCGAGCGACCGATGGTCTCCAGGGGCCGAACCAGCCACCGCTGGATGCCGAAGAGCACGCCGCCCCCCCACAGGAGGGCGAGCAGCATGATGACCCCGGCCAGGAGCTGCCCCCGGGCGCCGACCGCGACGGTCCGACCCCTCGATCGTTGTGACGCGGCGTCATAGTACGCGCGAACGCGGTCGATCCGATCGTCCTGTTCCCTGAACGCCACCTGCTCCAGCTCACGCTCGATCTTTTGGAGGGCGAGCGCCCGGGCCCCGCGTGACAGCAGGGCGAAGGTCTCCCGTACGAGCATGGTCACGCGACGATGCGCATGCTCCAGTCCACGGATCAGCTCTTTCTCCTTCTCGGTCCTGGCGTGACCGCGCAGGTCCGCGAACGCGCTCTCCACCCCAGATCCCAAGGCCTCGAACTCGGTCCTGGCCTGTCTGTCCCCGCTCACGACCCGGTCGAGGATCTCCTTGATCTGCCGATAGAGGTCCCCTCTCAACCGCTCGGCCCTGAGACGTTGAGCGTAGGAATACGCAAGGTCGTCCGTCGCCGCCTGCCATGTCCGCACCGCCCAGATCATCGCGATCCCGATGCAGACCGCCAGGGTGAAGATGACGACATAGCCGATCTGAAGCTTCGTTCGGATCAGCATGACCGCGCCCGATCCACGATCAACTTCCGGTTCCTCTGATCCCCTGCCCGACCACCCCGCCCAAGCTCTCCAACTCCTCCTCCACCGATCTCTGGCGGTGCAGCCACGTCCAGTCGGCCTTGTCCACCAGGATCGCGCTCGGGATCGGCTCCCCGAACCGCTGCGCCATGGAAAAGGTATAGGCGCCGGCATTGAAGACGCCGAGCAGATCGCCCGGCTCGATCGGCCCGCTGACGAAGGAGAGCGGCACCGGCTCGGATGGCATGCAGAGGAAATCGCCGACATGGTACTGCCTTCGGCCCGGTCGAACCTCGCAGGGCACGACGGCGTACTCGGCGTTCTTTCGAGGCGGAAGGAGGTTGCGACCCGCATCGACCAGCACCCATCGCCTCCCGCCGTTCAGCTTGGACGACAGGATGCGCGTCAGGCAGACGGCGGCATCGTTCACCAGGTACCGTCCAGGTTCGATGAGAATCTGCCGCTCGCCCGCCAGACCGGCGAGCGGCTGGAGCATCCTGCCCATGAAGCTGTGCAGCGTGTGACCGCCGGCCTCGATCAGGGAGCGGCTGCCGAACCCTCCGCCGAGGTCGAGGGCCGGGATCCGGATGCCGAGGTGCGCCTCCACCCTTTTCACGAACGTCACCGCCAACGCGACGTGGGCCCGATGCGCGTCCGGCGAATACCGTCTGGTGTAGCTGTGGCAATGGACCGCCTGAAGCGAGAGCGACCGGGAGCGAGCGATCCTTTTCACCGCCGCGGCGGCCTCTCCGGTGGGGACGTCGAAGCCGAACTTCGACCCAGGAGGGGCGAACGGGCCCCGCAGGTGCCGTGACGGGAGAGGATTGATCCTCACGCCGACGCGAACCGGCTTGCCGAGCCTCCGGCCCAGGGTCTCCAGAGAGGCGATCTCGGTCAACGACTCGACGTTGATCAGGGCCACCCCGTCGCGGACCGCGCGCTCCAGGAACTCCGGTCGCTTGGCCGGGCCGTTCACAACGATCTGATCGGGGGTAAATCCGATCTTCCGCGCCAGGGCGTACTCGAAGCCGGACATCACCTCGACACCTAACCCGGCCTCTTTCATCAGGGTGACCACGCCGATCAGATAGCAGGCCTTCAGGGCGAAGTGGATGCGGGTCGGGTACCCCGACGCATCCGCGGCCGCCAGAGCCTGGCGGATGTTGTCGCGTAGACGCGCCGATGAATAAACCAGGATCGGGGTGCCCGAGCCGCTCACCAGATCGTCATATGGAAGCGCCTCGATCCAGAGATGCCCCTTGTGCAGCCGCAGCGGCCCCTTCTGACCGAGCGACCGCCGCGTCGCCGCCAGCGTCGAGTGAGCGTCACCGCGAGCCATCATTTTCCTCTCTCTCGGAGCATGGGCTACTCCCGCGAGGCCCGATACACATCGGCAGCAGCCTCGACGAGCCGATTATAGCACTCCGCCCGAGTGGCTCCGCGCGAGAAGATGGTGCAGACCGGTTTCCCCCTTCCGATGCGCTCTCCATCAAAGGGCAGGTCCCGCGCGCCTCGCTCGAACCATGTGGCAGGATCATGGAATACGAGAGGCTCCGCGGCGTAGAGGATCGCCTTCCCGAGAAACTCTCCGTTCACCCGCGCTCCAAATTCGAAGGCCGGAAGCCGTCCCTGGCACGCGTCCAGGTGAGCCTCAAAGATATTGACGCCATAGGCTCGCTCAACCAGCTCCATCGAGGCCGTATAGCGAGGATTGATCTCGAGCGGGCAGACGGCCCCGCCCCTCAACACGAAGTCCATCCCATTGACGCCGACAAGCTGAAACTCTCGCGCGATGGCGCACACGACCTGTCTGGTGCGATCGACCAGGTCGCTCCATTCAACCCCGCCACTGCCCACGGGCCCGAGGATGCTTCCACAGTATCGAAATCGGTCGCAGCCGAACGCCTTCTCGCCGATGAGCTGTTCGGAGATGCCCAGCAGACGGCACTCCCGGCCATCCGCGACGAAGACCGCGGAGCATGGGAGCCCATCCACCCGCTCCTGAAGGAGATGCCCTGGCTCGAGTGGCGCGCCGGGGGGATGAACAGCGATCCCATGGCCGCCGCCGCTTCGGATCGGCTTGCGCAACCATGAGACGCCGGGACCGTGAGCGGCCATCTCCTGCGCCGAGAAGCAGATCCGAGGCGCCGGTATGTCCGTCTGCCCCAGGAAGCCGAAGAATCGCGCCGGGTCCCGCACCGCTGACAGCACCGGGGCGTCATTTCCCAGCAGCCGCTTACCCCGGCGCAGGACCTCCACCGCCGACGGATGGTTTTCGAGATTGGCGCAGTAGACGAGGGCTTCGAATGCGAGATCTCGACATGCGGTCAAGAGGTGCCGGACGTCATACGGGAGACCGAGGTCGCGTTTGATCGAGCGGCTCCGGCCGAGGCGCCGGAGATCGAAGTCTCCGAAATGATCGACCGCAACGATCCGGTGGCCGAGCCCGCTCCGAACCGCCGACTCGGCCAGGCCGCGCACACTCACTCCCGCGATCAGAATCTCCACTGCCGCTCTCGCGCTCCCGACGCCCCGCCTGCGCTCGACCCTGGAGCGAGACTAGCACCCAAAGGGTCGAGGGCTCTCTCGTCAGCTCGGC
>Ga0187893_10013754_pt1 | contig 11189 bp, 8 predicted proteins | sample MA1701074metaG_FD_139574 | JGI IMG/M metagenome (GOLD analysis project Ga0187893, IMG submission 139574) | White microbial mat communities from a basaltic lava cave in the Kipuka Kanohina Cave System on the Island of Hawaii, USA - MA170107-4 metaG ...
CCCCGTAGGATGCATATCCAACGGGGTGAATTCAACAAAGGATTAAATCAAACCTTTGCGCCGCTAAATTCTTTTAGTCCGCAAAATACTGCCGGCGCAAAGCTTCGTTTAATCCTATCTGTTGGCGGTTCGTGTTTCCTAGTCTGAGGATGATTTTTTTTTAGAAATGCGATTTTATATTGTACTTTGTAATACAAAGTGCTTTTTATGAGTAATAATATAAAAATATTTGTTGCATCATCTTTTTTACTTAGCCTATTTTCCTGTACCAGTCAAAGTATAAATAGTCAATACACAAAGGGAATTGAAGGTGTGTTAGATTCCTTAGTTCCAGCTCTTTTAAGAGATAGCAAAGTCCCCGGCGTCCAAATTGCAGTGATACGGGGTGGAAAAATTTCCTTTGCCAAAGGGTATGGTTATGCTGACATTATCAGGAAAAAAAAAGTTACCAATGAAACAATTTTTCAAATTGGCTCGGTTTCCAAATCTCTTACGGCTTGGGGTGTCATGAAACTTGCCGAAGAAGGAAAAATAAATATTGATTCTCCGATTGTTAATTACATTAAAAGATGGCGGTTCCCTTTGTCGAGCTATGACATAACGAAAGTAACGGTCAGAAAAGTTCTTAGTCATACGGCTGGCCTGAATGTCAGAGGTTATAACGGTGTGTTTTTGCCAAACCAAAAATTGATTTCCCTTGCCGGATCCCTGTCAGGTTATAAAGGTAGCGATGGCGGCTTGTCGCTTGTAAGAGAACCAGGTAGTGAAGCTATTTATTCAAGTGGCGGATATACCTTGCTTCAAATGCTCATTGAAGATGTTTCAGAACGAACATTTGCTGAATTTATCACTGAAAGCATTTTTATACCTCTTGGAATGACTAAGTCTGTCTATACGTGGAATCATGATTTAGCTAAGAAGGTAGCTACACCGTACAATGCAAATCAGGAGCAATATCCACATTACCAATTTGTCGAGCAGGGCTCAGGAGGTTGTTACACAACAGCGTCAGATTTGGCCAAATTTGTTGCACAAATTTTTCAAATAGACAGCTCAACATTAAATTCTGCGGTCTTATCAAAAGAAGCAATTAAAAGCATGATATCGCCCGCTGAAAATACCAATGGATTATACGGGTTGGGATATAAACTTTTCCCGGTATCAGAAAAGGTTCATTTGATAGCTCATGATGGCGCCAATGATGGATGGAGGGCTCAATTTATGATTGACCCAATATCAGGTGATGGGTTGGTGGTTTTGATAAACAGTGATGAAGGAGGTAAAATTGTGGCTCCAATCATCTGTTCTGTATTTGGGCAAACGAAAGTTGATATGTCGCCACTCTGTAATTCCCTAAAGAAATGATTGGGTTTAGGGTAGCGTTAACATGACCGACAACGTTAATATATCCAAACTTGTTTTTTGAGAAAATTAATAATAAATGTTGATTTACTTAAAATAGCGAAATTCAACGAGCCATCATAGATAATCGCTTCTGACGCGGCCTCAGTTGTGAATTTTTTTATACCAATACTGATGTTTACAGCACCAAATTGTTGTCGTTGACTTATCGTGTCACTCTCAAGTCCCCATTCGTATGCCGTGTTATGAGAAAAAAGTAAGTCATTTAAATTGCCGGAGTCAAAAAGGAACCAATATAAACGCTTCTGCATGGGGATGCCTAAAAAAATAGTCAACTCGTTCCCGTCTGGCCCGTTTGCAAAACGACTTGGCAGAGGTTTCTTTTTCTTTATGAGTTTGCGGTAAGAGGAGGATGTCTCAAGAATTATTTTGTTGTTGGCAAGGTCTAATGATAGTATTTTATCAGGAAAAGATTTTAGTGAAAGAATTCCATCGAGTTTAGGAAAATCTTTAGGTAGGATACTCATAATATCCCATACACCTAGCGATGGATGGAAAATTGTTGTACCACCAATATTAAAAGACACGCTGTCGCTCTTACGGTACTTTATTGCTTCCCCGCTCATACGGAAGCCCGTCGTGCTCCCATAGATAGTTTTTTCTAAACTGTTTGCTATTTCAGGTGAAATAAATGTTTCTCCGCCTCCTGTGTCGAACAAAAGGCTATAGGAATTACTCCCAATAGTAACGTTTACTTTTTTTAAGTTGCCCACATATTTTTCCAGGTAAATAGTATCCTGCGCATGGACTCTGCAAGAAAATATTGTCAAAAAAATAAAACTTAAGTAAAATGTCTTCATATATAAATTGCCTGTAACCGAACGGCGCTTGGTGTCATATTGTAGAGGTTCCCGACGTTTAGTCGGGAATAAAGCTACAAAAGGATCCTGACATCCTGTGGTACCGCTACAATATGACGCCCCATGATGGCGCAGTTACAAGTTTCCCGCGTTAGTTCTTTATCGATTACTTCAACTGGAAAATCAACTTTTTTTCCCGTGTTGAAAATATGGAGGGAAACCTTATTCCATTAAAGGCCAGGCCATTTGCTGCCAATAATAGAATTGTAGTCATGGGCAAATCATCTTCTGATTTTGTTTTCTATATCCGTATTACCTGCGAAAGAAAGGAAAGTGAAGACAAAACTGCTCCTATATAACCAATGATTAGTTCAACACTGATAAATTTCTCCATAATTAATTTTTCCCTTCGAAAAAGCTCCCTGGTGTTTCCTGGAAAATAAAAGGTTGTTGTGATAATGACAGCTAAAGCTGCTATAGACGGAATTCCGCAAGCACTAAGGGGCGGTAGGCGATACCTCGGTTTGAGTAGAAGGAAAAATCGCGAGGTAACACTCTATCTATTTCTTCTCCAGGTTAATTCCCACTGTTGCATTAAACGACTTGCTCGCATAGCGTTCATTTTTGACATTTGTCAGTACTTCCCGGTCGCGATGTCCGGAATTTGATAGTCTTTGTCCGGATTTTGATCATGTTCTATTCACTTCAACCCGAATTTCACAGCGTCATCCCTTCCCCATGATATTGCCTGAAATTCAATGTCCTGTCATCAATTTCTTTTCACCTAAAAATTTCTTTATTATGAAAAAATTACTCGGATTACTTATTTGTTCTGCATTATTATTTTCCTGCAACGATAATGAAAAAACAGGAGCCTCTGAATCCAGCTCAGTTGCGGATAAATCCGCTGCAGAATCGAAGGACTATGAAATCGGGGACCTGAAATTAGTGGACATTGCCAAAAAGAGCTCACCGTATCTTGAAAGCGGTGATATAGACGGTTGGATGACAATCTTTGCTGACAACGCTACGTATCGCTGGAATAATTTGGACAGCGTTGTGGGCAAAGCAGCTATCTCTGACTACTGGAAAAAAAGAAGAACAGATATTATTGACTCTATATCATTCAGCAATGAGATATGGACGGCTTTAAAAGTGAACCGGGCCCAGTCACCTATGCAGATGACCGGCAACTATGTGTTAGGCTGGCACATGGTATATGCACGATATAAAACAGGCAAAAGCATGACACAGCGTATTCATACTACCTATCACTTCAACGATGCCGGGTTGATAGACAGGGTATCTGCATATATGGACCGGGCGCCGATCAATGCTGCAATGACAAAATAATAGCTGATAGCCGTGAGTTTGTTCCCGGCGGAATAAAGTTTTTTCTCTTTTAATATCACTGTCTGCCTTTTATAAAATAATTAAATGCAAAGCAAAATGAAAAAAATAAATCAGTTTTCTATCCTGATCATCGCCTTGTGTTTCATTAGTAACGCGTCTTTCAGCCAAAATACAACGGCTAAATCCGACTCAGTAATTATTTACAAAACAGGCAATCCTGCAGACTGGCCAAAGGAAAAAGATGCAGTGGCTGCTGCTCCTAAGAATCACAAAATTTTATTAGAGAATGAAAATGTCAGGGTACTTGAAGTTACTGTTTTACCAGGGGAAACCGAGCCGGTTCATTCTCATCGGTGGCCCAGTGTTCTATATATTCAGGCTGCCGGAGATTTTATAGATCGCGATGGTCAGGGGAAAATCATATTCGATAGTCGCCAATTACCAACATCTCTCACATTTCCTATGACCATGTGGAAAGAACCGGAAGCACCTCACTCAATTGAGAATTTAAGTAAAGCAATTGCAATACGGCTTATACGGGTAGAGATAAAAAAATAATCAAACACAATTCCTATGCAACGAAGAAAATTTTTTAAAGATACCGGCATGATCGCCATTGGTATCGGGGTTTTTGGCAAAGTGCGCTGGAGTGAAAACCGGTTTGTTGGCGATACTGCTACTACTACTGATATACTGGGGCCCTTTTACAGGCCGGGAGCGCCTATCCGGACAAATATTAATGGTAAAGGATACACCGGGAAACCCTTCCATATTTCAGGTACCGTGTTTAAGGCCGATGGCAAAACCCCTTTTTCCAATTGCAAACTGGAAGTGTGGCAATGCGATGAGCATGGGGTCTATGATAATTTATCGGATGATTATAATTATCGCGGCATGCAAAAAACCGGGCCTGATGGCAAATATCATTTTATCGGAATGCACCCTATTCCTTACCTGGCCGTGCCGGGTACCACCAAGTGGCGGCCGGCGCATATTCACCTTCTTGTTTCTGGTGAGGGACAGCAGGACCTGATCACGCAAGTTTATCTCGAAGGCGATCCTCATTTGAAAGAGGATATCGGTTCAATGTCACCAGAAGCCATCAAGCGAATCCTGAAAATCACAAAGAACAGTAAGAATGAAGAAGGTGTCAACTTCAATATCGTGATGGCAAAAGAGTTTAAGCCCGACAAAGTTGTTTTTGACAAACTCGTCGGTACATATAAAATGAGTGATGATTCGTTGATGGAATTTTATAAAAAAGACGACCTGTTATTTATGAAGTTGAACAGCCAGATTTGGGAAGGGCTTTCATACAAAGGCAATAACAGCTTTTCAGGAGGAGCGAATAATTCCGCTACAGTAACTTTCCAATTGTTGACAGCCGGCGATGTAAAAGTAAAAGTGCATCTTTTATCCATCATTAAAGGAGAGATAGATATTGAAGGAAGCAGGATATTTAATTATAAATAGAAATGAAAAGGATCGTTGCCCTGTTTTGCTCTTTTTGGATATTGCAAACAACTTTTGCTCAAAGCGGGTATGTTGACAGTTTAAGGCAGCAACTGGATAAAACAACGACTGACACTGCCAGGCTTTCCACAATTGTGAGGCTGGCATACTATTACCAGGATTCAAGACCTGACAGTTTATTGTTTTATTCAAAACAATTGCTGGAGGAGGCTAATCACATTAAGGATCAGAGGATGATCTCTATTGCTTATGCTTCTATTGGACAGCATGGATATGTTACGGGCAATTATTCACTGGCGCTTCAATGGCTTTTCAAAAGCCTGCAACTGGCAGAAAACATAAACGACAGCAACCGCATTGCCAATACACATAACTTAATCGGCAATACCTACAAGGAATATGGTGATTATAAACGGGCGATACCACACTACCAAAAGTGCAAAAAAATTGCAGAGCTTAGCAATGATCTCAGGATGAATGACATGTTTGGCTCAATGAATCTGGGAGAAGTTTATGCTTTAATGGGTGTTACCGACAGCGCATTATTTTATAGTCAGCAGGCATATTCGCTTGCGGTGAAATATCAATCAAGATGGATCGGCAGCGCACTGATGTGCCTGGGATACACGCAATTTCTTCTTAATAATAAGAATCTTTCATTGGAATATTTCAGGGAGGGTTTGCATTCCTATCATGAGAATTTTGGAAACTCCCGTTACCTGAGCATAGGTTACCTGGCTATGGCGGGTATATTTAAAAAATATGGGCAAGCCGATTCCGCCATTTATTTTGCTCGTATGGCGTTAGACGTTGCCCAAAAAGTCCCCTATCTGAAAAGGGTAGGCGCCGCGGGGAAATTTTTATCAGTTATTTACGATTCGCTTCATCTGACAGATAGTGCGTTTGTATATCAAAAGTTATTCTTAAGCATTAATGACAGTCTGAATAACCAGTCAAAGATCACCAGTTTTGAAAATCAGACCTTTCTCGAACAAGTGCGGCAACAGGAGAAAGAACAGGCGCAGGAGAAATTAAAAAAAGACAGAAAGCAGAATATTCAGTATGCATTTATTGCGGTTGGAATCATCACATTTGTTATTCTCTTTTTACTCCTTAGTCATAGCATCATTGTAAATGAGAGGATAATTTCTTTTTTGGGCATACTTGGCCTGCTCGTGGTCTTTGAATTTATCAATCTGTTGATTCACCCAACCCTTGCAGCTTATACGCATGAATCTCCTGTGCTGATGTTGCTTGCTTTAGTAATCATTGCTTCCTTACTTATTCCCTTACATCATCGGTTGGAAAAATGGATAAAAGAAAAAATGACTAAGAAGAACACAAGGATACGATTAGAAGCAGCCAGGAAGACGGTTGAGAAGCTCGGGAAAAGATCATAAGGGTCACTTCGCGTCAGCAAAATAGTCTTTAGGAGAAACACCAAAATGGTCTTTGAAACACTGGCTGAAGTACGCCGGTGTTTCGAACCCTACCATATAAGCAGCTTCCGACACATTATGACCGGCTTTGAGAAATGCCAGGCTTTTTTTCAACCGGTATTGCCTGATCAGGTCGCCGGCAGTAAGGCCGATCAGGGTATTTAATTTCCTGTTTAGCGTACGCAAGCTCATTGCATTTTTTTCAGCAAGCTTTGAAGCGCCAAGTTGTGGATCATCGATCATGTCTTCGATAATGGCGTATATATTTTTCAGGAATTGATTCCCCGTTTCATTTACCTGTATAACGGTATCTTTTTGCTGTAATTGTGCGCGGTATTTTGTCCGTAATTTTTCCTGGCGTTCCAATAAATTGCGTATGCGGGTTTCCAGTTCATCAAAATGAAAAGGCTTGCTGATATAATCATCGGCGCCTAATTGCAGTCCTCCAAGGCGGCTTTCATAAGACGCTCTTGCGCTTAGCAGGATGACGGCTATATGACTGGTTACCGCTTCCGTCTTCAACCGGCTGCATAGTGCATAACCGTCCATTTCCGGCATCATGATATCACTAATAACCACATCGGGCAATTCTTCTTTGGCCAAATTAAGAGCTGATAATCCGTTGGAAGCCGTGATGACGCGGAATTTCTGCTCAAAACTTTCACGAAGGAAGGCCAGCAATTCTTCATTATCTTCTACCAATAATAATAGCGGTAAAGTAGTGGCTATCGTTTCTTGCGTATGGCCATTGGTATGAATGGCTTTACCCGAAGGCGCCAAAACAATACCCTTTTCTTTTTGCCATTGCTGGTAACTATCAGCGAATACTTTACTTTCAGTAGCTTTTTCAATAGGAAGGATCAGCGTAATTAACGTTCCGCTGTTTTCACGACTTTCTGCACTGGCCGTTCCGTTCATTAGTTCTGCCAATTCTTTTACAAGGGCCAATCCAATTCCTGTTCCTTCATACCTGCGGATGCGGGAATCATCTATCTGGAAGAAACGGTTAAAAATAAAAGGCAGCTTATCCGCAGGAATGCCGATACCAGTGTCACTAACCGACAACCTGATTTTTTTATCTTCCTGTTCGGTTACATTCACCGCAATCTTGCCACCCGCCGGAGTGAATTTAATGGCATTTGAAAGCAGGTTGAGGAAAATCGTTTTCATTTTATCTGCGTCAAACAGGTATTCATCTGCAAGATCACAATGGCAGGTCAATTCAATTTGTTTATTCTCTGCAAGAGGTAAAAACAAGTTGACCATTTCACTGGTAAACTCATTCAGCCTGCCCCGGTAAAAATTAAGTTGCATATTGCCTGCTTCCAGCTTGGAGAGATCCAGCAACTGGTTGATGAGTTGCAACAGCCGCTCTGCATTGTGGTGTACCGTTGCTAATGTTTTACGGGTTTGTTCATCCTTTGCATCGGCCTGGAGTTTCTCTACCGGGGAAATAATCAGCGATAAGGGTGTACGGAATTCATGCGTGATATTGGAGAAGAAACGGCTTTTCATTTCGTCTATCACTTTCAATTGCTCTGTTTGCTTTTGTTGCAGCATCATTCCCTGTTTCAGCCTGATTTGTCTTAAACGGTAATAAAAAAATGAGGCGATCAATCCAATAGCTATAAGTATATAGAGAGAATAAGCCCACCATGTTTTCCACCAGGGAGGTGTAATAACTATTTGCAGTGTTTTTATTTTACTGCTCCATATACCCGAAACATTGGCGGCATTGATCTCCAATGTATATTTCCCTGGGGGTAGCCTGGTATAGTTAGCAAATCTTTCATTGTGCGCATATACCCAGTCATTATCAAAGTTGATTAGCCTGTAACGGTAACTGATCTTTCTGGGATTATCATATTCATCACTGGCGAATTCGAGACCCAGAAAGTTTTGATCATAGGGAAGAACGAGTTCATTCATCGCATTCAGGCTGCCGGCAAGCGATGAGCTATCGGATATTGGCATGTTATTGATCAGTAAATTGCTGAATAAAACCCGTGGTTGAAACGCATCTTCTTTAATATCTGCCGGATTGAAAATTGTGTAACCGGTTATACCTCCAAATGCAATCCTGCCATCGGGCAACTTAAAACAATGCCAGCGATTGAATTCATTGCTGTTCAATCCATCGGCGATATCGAAATTTCTTATGGCATGCGTAACGGGGTTAAAACGGATAATGCCCCTGTTGGAACTCAGCCAAAGATTATTGTTATCGTCAGGAACAATTGCATAAATCGTATTGTTCGGTAGACCGTCATCGGTAGTAAATGCGTGGGACTGGCCCGTAGTTTTATCGAATCTGATAAGACCATTTCCCGTGGTGCCTATCCAAAGATATTTTTGGTTGGATGGATCATTTACCATCATGATCAGGCTGGAAGCTGGTTTAGCATTATCAGGCAACAGCGGATAATAGCGCATTTGTTTTGTGGGAAGATGGATAGAGACCATGTTCCAGGCGCCAAAATCAATATTGCCATTGCTTGCTGTCATAACCCACATCATATCTTTATCGACTACAGGATTAATAGCGATTATCGTGGCTTTGATGAGCGAATCAGGCAATAATGAACGGATATCTATTGTTTGTTTATCAATTTTTCCATCCCGGTAATTTATTTTAGAGGGTTTCCAATCGTTTATTCCGATAGACCATACATTACCGGCCGGGTCATTGGCAATTCCAATGGCTCCGTCACTGGAGAGCGAAATATTATTTGTAATGATTTTTTTTGAATCGGTATCGTAGGCTGTTAGTACCGGTACGTTAATACTCACCAGGTAATTCTGTATCCAGATCAACCTGTTTATTGTATCTATTGCATGACGGAACATGTAGGAAAAAGCGGGGTTATTAAAACCAGTGGGCAGCTCATTGGCGTTTAACCCAAGTTCATTGATCAGTATATCTGTCTCAAAATTGGGATACGCATAATTTTTTGAGACAAACCGCGGAGCATTCAAATTTATTTTACAAAGTCCCTGTGCATTTTTGCCAAACCACAGGCAACCTGATCGGTCTATCATCAGCACAGATGCTCCGGGCATTGGCGGTTTGCCGGGATCTATGATTTCTGTAATGGCACCGGTTTGTTTATCAATTTTGAAAATCCGGCCGTTACAGGTAAACCAGCGGTCGCCGTTATTGGCAACAACCACATTGGTATTGCCAAGCCCGGAATCATAAGGCGCATACCGCTTACCATTAGGTACAACTGTTTGAAAAGAATTATTAACAGGGTCGTAGATCAGAACTGTAGAATCGAGCGAGCTTACTATCAGTTTACCACTTGCTGTTTCGCCCACGCCGAATTTATGATTCCTGCCACTATAAGTTTGTCTTGCACTTAACTCAAAAGGAATATGCTGCAACTTGTCTTTGGAATACTCATATACATAAAAGCCCTTCTGTGTCACCATCCATATTTTACCGGAATGATCTTCCATGATTCCCAGTAGCATTATGCCGGACAATTGTGTAAAAGGGGAAAGCTTTTTGGTCCGGGTATTGTACCTGTAAACACCTTTTTCAGTGATCATCCATAAATTATCATGGCGGTCCACTATCAGCTCATAGCTCGATATATATGGCCTTATACCATCCCACGCAGCTTGACTGGAAATATGATCAAACGTTCCCGTGGAAGGGTCATAGCAGTCAATAGCCCGGTTATCATACTGTATCCACAGGTAGCCGCGGCGATCTGTATACAGGTTGTTAACTGCATTAAAGGCGGGTGTATGCAGGCTGTCTTTTCCCTGCCTGTAAATCTTAAACCGATGTCCGTCATATCGCGCCAGGCCATCCTTGGTGCCGATCCATATAAACCCGGCGCTATCCTGCGCTAATCCCAACACATAATTCTGCGGCAATCCTTCATTTACAGTAAACAGGTCATACCGGGTTTCATTAACCTGGGCAGTACCGGAAAAAGCAATAAAGCCAACCAGCACGCCGGCAGCAATAAAACTCTTCCAGTTGGTACATAAATACATAAGCAATCAGCTTTCCTTCCAAAATGTCCGGATTTTGAAAGTCTTTGTCCGGTTTTTTATAGTGTTCTTTTTAATTAAGCGGCAATTTCATAGAAGGAGAATCAGGGCTGCGAAACCAATTGGCACTCAATAAATATAAGGGAAATACTCCTTTTTACTCAGCAACTAAATTTTTTATCAAATCCAAATGAGCAAGGATCAAAACATACCGCCTGAAAGTTTGAAGGAGGGGGTGCCGGATGGGAATTCTTCTTTTCCTGAAGACAAAGGAGCTCCGGTTGTACAACCGGAGCCCGGGCAAATTCCTCTTAAAGAATTACAAAGCGAAACAAACATGGAAGTTCATCATCATTCACACAGTCATAGCCGGAGAAACTGGAAATCGTATTTCTGGGAATTCCTGATGTTATTCCTTGCTGTATTCTGCGGATTTTTAGCAGAGTATCAATTGGAGCATAAAATAGAAAAGGACAGGGCAAAAGAGCTTGCGAAAAGTTTTTATGAAGAATTGAAAAACGATTCGGTTGTAGTTGCTGAAAAAGCGCAGAACCGGCTAAAGGCGGAAAATGCATTGCTATACCTTGCAAAATATTTTAAGGACAGCAGTCTCACCAATGTTTCAAAGACATTTGCCCTTAATTTTTTATACGGCCTGTATTTTAGAACGCCCTCCAAATTTGAACCCCGAACTGCC
>Ga0187893_10013755_pt1 | contig 11189 bp, 10 predicted proteins | sample MA1701074metaG_FD_139574 | JGI IMG/M metagenome (GOLD analysis project Ga0187893, IMG submission 139574) | White microbial mat communities from a basaltic lava cave in the Kipuka Kanohina Cave System on the Island of Hawaii, USA - MA170107-4 metaG ...
CTGGCATCGGGATAGCCGTCCGTCGGCAGGAAGAACCCGAGCAGCGTGGTGGCCGTCCCGAAGGCGAACAGATGACCGAGCATGGCCGGCACGGCCCCGAGCCGCTCGATGAGCAGCGAGTTCTGAATCGCCTCCGTGAGCGACTGCGGAGCCAGCAGCGTAGAGAACGCGCGCAGTGCCGCCCAGAGGGCCACGGTTGCGATGGGAAGCAAGGCGAAGACGGTCCGCAGCGCGGGATGCCACCATGCGCCCGGGAACAACGAGAGGAACGCGACGGAAAACGCGATGGCCGCTCCGATGCCCGTCCCGAAGCACGCCGTCCCCGCAAGGAGCAGCGCGCACCACCAACAGGTCTGGCGCGTCGAGGGCAGGGTGCCGGAGGCGGCCAGCCGCACGAGCGGCTCCAGGACCAGCAGCATCAGCGTGGCGGTGAGCGCGTGTCCGTAGGCGCTGTACCAGCCGAGCGTGCCGGCGGCGACGGGCGCCGTGCCCCAAAGCGCGGCGCCGAAGCACGCGAGGCGCGGGCTGGCGGTCACCGTGCGGACCACGGAGAAGAGCAGTGCCACGTTCAGCAGGTGGGTGACGAGGACGGTCCAGAAGTAGGCATCCTCGCGCAGTCCGACCGTGCGATACATGCCGAAGAAGACGAGATTGCGGACGAGGAAGTTGTGTCCGCTAAACGGCGTCACGAGAAAGCGCAGCAGGCCCTCGTCTTCGAGGTCGGCCATGTGCACGAAGTCGTCGGCGTAGAAGTAGACGCTGGTGAGCGGCCAATAGACCCAGGCGGCCAGCGCCACGGCGACGAGGACGAGCGGGGACATCGAGGGCGCAAATCGTAGCCGCGCGTTCGTCTCGGTTTCAAGCAACGCGAGGACGTGTCGCGCCAGGTGTCAAACAGGCCGGCGCCTTGACGCTCACCATTCGTGCATGGGAAATTCGGCCTCGATGGGGCAGGCCATCGAACCGTTCCGCATGATGCTGGGCTTCGTCGTCCGGCAATGCGCCAAGAGCCTCGGCCACCTCCCCACACCGGACGAACTGGCCGAATGGGCCAACAACCAGCGTGACTCGAAGGGCCGCTACCACATCTTCGGACGGGCCATTTCGATCGACGAGGCGCGAGTCATCCTGCGCCATCCGTCGCGCATGGTGTCCGTCCGTCCGGGACCGCGATGGCCACAGGTCGTGACGCGGGTCCCGTAGGGACCCAGCCGCTCCGCCTGCCCGTGCGCAGCGGGCGTGCTTGGTCCTTCACCGACGGGCTGCGTGCCAGCGACGTGCTGCCGCTGCGCTTCGGCGCGATTCCGCCGCTGGAGGCACGGGGAAAGATCTTCGCCGACCTCGATACGGCGCTCGCGGGACGCATCGCGGCGGGCGACGTGCTGGTCGCCGGCCATGCGCTCGGCGGGGGTGACGGCGGCCCGGCCGCCGCCCGTGCACTCGCGGCAGCCGGCATCGGGGCCGTGGTCGCGGCCAGCTTCGCCGCCGCGTTCGACGAGGCGTTGCTCGACTGCGGCGTGCCCCCGTTGGCGGTGGATGCACCCGCGATCTTTCACACCGGGCAGCGGCTGCGCATCAACCTCGAGGCCGGCACCATCGCCAACCTGTCCAGCGGCGACCGCCAGCCCATCCGCAATCTCACGGAGCCGCTGCTGGAGCGCTTGCGCTCGCTGATCGGCCAGTGACGGTGACGTGCAGCGGCGTGGCGAAGCCGTCGAGCACGCGCCGCTCGTCGCCCGGGCGATAGCCCGTCAGGATGAAGACGCCGAACTCGAACTCGTAGTAGCCGGCCGGCAGCCGTTCGATGGCGTCCATCCGATAGCCGACGAGCGGCACGCTGCCGACGTGACGCTCCGGGGGCTGCATGCGGGTCGCGTCGTCGACGTAGACGAGGTGCACGGGCAGCGATCGCGAAAGATTGGCGCTCAGTCTGAGCGCGGTCAGGATCGCCACATCGTCACCGTGCACGACGAACCACGGCCCGGGTGCGGCGAAGTGCGCTTCCTCGGGACCCGGCTTGCCGTCGATGACGAGCTCGCCCGTGCCGCCGGCGTGGCGATAGCGCCAACCCTCGAGGCCCTGCATGTCCACGCCCGCCATGGCGCTGACGCGCGTGAAGAGCGATCCGGGCGAGATCGGGAGCCGCATCTTCCCGGGGCCGCGGATGTGCAGCGGGTAGAAATAGGTGTGCGACACTCCGGCGCTCAGGTGCACGCCGAGTGCCACGTGCACGTCGTGCTGGGAGCGGCGCGTGACGCGCACGGCGCCGCTGTTCCACGCCAAGAGGCGATGTCGCGCGCCCTGCTCGGTGAGGGTCGCCGTGAGGAGGTTGGCGAGGTAGGTCGCTTCGGCCCGCAGCCGAAATCCGTCGAGCAGGTTTCGTTCGCCGGCGTCGGTGAGCGTGAGCTGCGTCGGCAGCGCGTTCTCCATCGCGATGCGATAGGCCGCCGTACGCACCGCGTCGCCGGGGCCGTAGTCCGCGTACCGGGCCGTCGTGGTCGGAGGCGTGTCGGCGACGACGACGTAGACGTACCCGCGCCTACCGGTGAGCGTGTCCTCGATCTGGACCTCGCGCCAGGCGAGGACCTTGGCCCGTGCCATGAACGCGTCGCGGGTGGCTTCGGGCGGCCGCTCGCCGGCGTCGCACGGCATGACCACGATGCCGTCGTCGTAGTCGAACTCCCCGGGACGATGGTCGGGCTTCAGGACCTCCGGTCCCTCGACCACGACCTTGCGGCCCCGGCGCTCGTCGAGCTGAAAGACGATGGGGCGGGCGACGCCGTCGCGGAAGGCGACGACGCCGAAGCGGCCGATCGGGATCTTGTTGAGCCGCTGCAAGGCGCTCCCGATCACTTCGACGTGGTCGTGACGGCGGTCGATCGGACCGCAGGAACCCAGCGGCACGATCTCGGCGTGCGCGCTCGCGCCCGCCAACACGAGTACCACGGCCGCGAGCCTCATGCGGAGAGGACCGTCGTCAGCGTCGGGGCGCGGAGCCCGCTCCGCCAGGCCGCCTCGATCTCCGCGTGGTCGATGGTGTCGAGCATCCGGATCGTTTCGGCCAACGAGGGGCGGTCGAGCGCGGCACGGGTGGCGTGGCCCAGGGCGCGATCGAGACGGGAGTCCTGCAGGCGCGCGATGCGGTGGCGGAGCTTGCGGCGCGCGCGCTGTACTTCGTCCTTCGCAAAGCCGCGCGCGGCGTCGGCGCAGGTTCGCTCGACGGTGTCGAGAAGGCGTCGCTCGTGCTCGCGTCCGGCACTGGCCGACAGGATGGTCGCGGCCCAGTCCGGTCCGGTCTCGAGCGTGGCGCCGACGTCGTATCCGAGCCCGAGCCGCTCGCGCACTTCCTGGAACAGGCGGGCGTCGGGATCGGCGCCCACCACGTCCACGGCGAGCGACAGCGCCAGCTGGTGGCGATGGTCGCACGGGACGCGCGCCAGCCGCACGAGGTAGGCCTGCGTCAGGTCGGCGCGACGCATACGCATGTGCCCGATGCGGCCGTGACGGGGCCGGCCCGTACGGTGGTCGCCCGGTCCGCCGGTTCGGGGGAAGGTGCGTGCCACGGCTCGCCGCAGCCGTGCGAGCGCCACGCCGCCGCTCGCACAGAGCGTCATGCGCGCCGGAACGAAGTGGCGCCGCAGAAATGCACGCACGTCTGCGGGCCGCATCGCACGCAGGCTGCGCGTCGTGCCGGCGATGGGATGCCCGAACGACTCTCCGAAGAAGCGGCGCCACGCCTGCTCGTGCAGCGCGTTGACGGGATCCTCGTTGCGGCCACGGATCTCGTCGATGACGACCCGCCGCTCCTTGGCGAAGCGCTCGTCGGGAACGGTGCTCGCGAAGAGCTGTTCGGCGATCAGCGCCAGGGCTTCGTCGACGTCCTCGTTGAACACCTCGAAGTGGACGCTCATGTCGTCGTAGCCCGTGTCGGCATCGTGGGCGCCGCCGAGCTCGGCCGCGCGCCGGTTGATCGCCATCTGGTCGAGGCGCCGCGTGCCCTGGAAGAGCATGTGCTCCGTGATGTGGGCGAGGCCGGGATGCGCGCCGTCGAAGCGCGAGCCGGCGGCGATGACGATGTCGACGGCGGTCAGCGGTCCCGGCATGGGGTCGTGCAGCACCGTGAGGCCGCCGTGTCGAAAGCGGGACGGCTCGCGGACGTGAAGCCTGGTCACCACCCGAAGATGAGCGGCAGGAGGCGCTCCATCAAGCGAGCGCGTCTGGTGGAATAGGGGAACCAGGCTCCGTCGGTCTTGCTCTTCCCCGGCTCGATCAGCATGGCCTGGCGAACGCAGAACTGGCGCAGCCCCTCGGCGCCGCCGTGGCGCGTGCCGAGGCCGCTTTGCTTCACCCCCCCGAAGGGCAGCGCCGGGACCCCTGCCGAGACCACGCACTCGTTGACGCACACGTTGCCGCTTTCGATGCGTTCGGCGAGTGCTATGCCGCGGGCGAGGTCGCGCGTCCAGACGCTGGCGTTCAACCCGTACTGACAGTCGTTGGCGAGCGCCAGCGCCTCTTCGGCGCCCGCGACCTTCATCACCGGCACCACGGGACCGAAGGACTCCTCGCGCATGATGCGCATGTCGTGGGTGACGTCGGCGAGCACGGTGGGCTCGAGGAAGTCCCCGGTCTCGGGCCCGCAGCGTTTGCCGCCGCACAGCACGCGCGCGCCCTTCGCCACCGCGTCGGCGATGTGCTCCTCCACGATCGCGATCTGCCGCGAGCTCGTGAACGCTCCGTAGTCGATGTCGGCGTCGCTCCCGTTCAGCCCGACGCGCAGCGCCCGCATGTTGGCGACGAGCTTCTCGGTGAAGGGGTGCAAGACCGTCGCGTCGACGTAGACGCGCTCGACCGACATGCACACCTGGCCGCTCATCATGCAGCCGCCCCAGGTGGCCGCCCGCGCGGCGCGGTCGAGGTCGGCGTCGGGGAGCACGATCATCGGGTCCTTCCCGCCCAGCTCGAGCAGCACGGGGGTGAGGCGCCTGGCGGCGCGTTCCATCACGCGGCGTCCCGTCTCCGGCGATCCGGTGACGCAGACCATGTCGACGTGGTCGACCAGTGCCGCTCCCGTGGGGCCGGCGCCGATGACGATCTGCACCAGATCGGGAGGCAGCACGCGGTTCATGGCCTCCACCGCGCGGCTGACGGCCAGGGGTGCGAGCTCGGACGGCTTCAAGACCACCGCGTTGCCCGCCAGCAGCGCGGGGACGGTGTCGCCCATCGCCAGGTTGAGGGGGGCGTTCCACGGGCTGATGATTCCCACCACCCCCCGCGGCTTGAAGACGACCCTGCCGCGCTTGCCGAAGAGGGGGAACGCGCTCACCCGCTGCGGTCGCAACCACGCGGGCGCGCCGCGCACGAGTGACCGCGTCTCCATGCAGATGCCCATCAGCTCGCCCACGACGTCGACCCGCGCCTTGCCGGTTTCGCGTTCGAGCCGCTCGAGGATCGCCACGCGGTCTCGCACCAGCTCGCGCCGTGCGCGCTTCACCAGCCGGGCGCGCTCGCGGACGGGCAGGGCCGCCCACGCAGGCTGCGCCCGACGCGCCCGCGCGACCGCGGCGGCGACCGCCTCCGCGTCCGCGATCGGAAGCTCCTCGATGAGCGTGCCCCGGGCGGGATCGCGCACCGCGAGCCGGTCCGCTCGCTCCGTCTGCACAGGTGCTCCGCCAACCGCCATGGGAACCTCCGGCGGGATCCTAGCGATTCGGCGCGAGCCGGGGTAGTCCCGAAAGGCCGTGGGTATCGTTAGGCGCATCGGGGTCCTGGCGGCCGTCGCCGTCGTGGTGCCGGTCGCGATCACGCTCACGGCGCTCGAAGGCGGCGAGGTGGTGGTGCTGCGCACCCGAGGGAGCGACGGGACGCCGCGCGAGACGCGGACCTGGATCGCCGACGAAGACGAAGGCGTGTGGATCGAGGTCGCCGACCCCGAGCGTCCGTTCCTTCGGGACGTCCTCGCACATCCGGACCTCGAGCTGCAGCGCACCGGCGTCTGGCGTCGCTGCCGCGGTGCGCTGGCGCAGAATCCGGAAGGGCACGAGCGCATCCGCCGCCTGCTCGCCGTGAAGTACGGCTGGAAGGACCGCTGGATCGGGATGCTCGTGGACACGAGCGGGTCGCTGGCGCTGCGACTCGGCTGCGAGACGTCGTGAGCTGGGTCTGGTACTTCGCGTACGGCTCGAACATGCAGAGCGCGACGTTCCGGGGACGTCGTGGCATCGAGCCGCGCCGCGCGCACGCGGTGCGCGCCCGCGGCTGGCGCCTCGTCCTCGACAAGCCGCCGCTCGTGTCGGTCGGCCACTCGTTCGCCAACGTGGTGCCGGACGACGCAGCGACGGCGTACGGCGTGATCTACGAGATCAGCACCGAGGACCTGGCGCACGTCGAGTACAGCGAGGGTGTTCAGATCGGCAACTATTGCCGCGCCGACATCGAGGTCGAGGTGCTGGCTTCGCCGCAGGAATCGCTGCGCGCCGTCACGCTCACGTCGGACAAGCGGGGGCAAGGCCTGCAGCCGTCGCTGCGCTACATGGGCCTGCTGATCGAAGGGGCGCTGGAGCACGCGCTGCCGGAGGAGTGGGTGACCATGCTGCGCGCGGTGCCCGCCATCGAGGAGAGCGACGAAGCGAAGGCGGTGCGGGGGCTGCTCGATCGGGTGATGAAAAAGGAAAAGCCCCGATAGCCGCTTTACGACGTGGCGCCTCCCGGCGCTGCGTCATCCCGCCGGTGTGCGGGGGGCTATCGGGGCTAGGTGGTGACTGGGTCCCCAAAGGGCGACCCAGTAGCCTGAGTCGGAAACCCTATGAGGTCACCACCTCACAGATCACCGTAGAGTTACTCGCCACTGGATCACCTCCTTCCTTCGGCGAACCCGCTTGGCGGTCCCCATCCCGCCGCCGGAGTTCGACCGCCGGTGTCGATCTCCAGCCCCGGCCGCCACCACGGCATTGGGAGTCTGTTGTCACTCCCGACCGGGATCGTCGAAGTCAGAATACTCCTCGCGCGAACGGCTGTCGATCGGGGCGCGGCGCAAGCGCCCGGCTTACCCGGGATTCTGCGCGGTCACGATCCAGCAGGCGCCGTCGAGGCGCACGCCGTCCGGGCCGGCGAAGGGAGCCAGCGCCTCGCGGATGGAGGCGAATACGCGAGACTTCACGTCGGGCGGCACGTCTTTCAGCAGTCGGGACGTGGGGCCCGCCTCGGTGGCGAACTCCGCGGCCTCGTCGACCGAGTTGACACCCAGCGTCAACCGTTGCGCGTGCTCGTCGATGCGCACCTGCGTGAACCCCGCACCTTCCAGGATGCGCCGGACGCGCTCGGGATCGTCGAACGCGAACGGTCCCGGATCGCCGGGAGGCGACGGCGGGGGGAGCTGCACGTGAGCGGCCAGCGCCATGAGCGGAACGAGACACCAGGGGTTCTTGGCCAGCTGCTGCCAGCAGACGAACGAGAGGTCGCCGCCGGGACGCAGCGCCTCGCGCACGTTGGCGAACGCCGCCGTGGGATCGGCGAAGAACATCACGCCGAAGCGCGAGAAGGCGGCGTCGAAACGCGGCGGCTCGAAGCGATGCGTCTGGACGTCGGCCTCGAGAAATCGGACCGTCGCGACTCCGCTCGCGCGCTCGCGCGCCCGTGCCAGCATCGGCGCGGAGACGTCCGCGCCGAGGACCGCGCCCTCCTTGCCGACGCGAAGTGCGAGCTCGAGCGTGGTGTCTCCGCAGCCGCAGCCGATGTCGAGCACGCGCGATCCGCTCTGGAGGTGCAGACGGTCCATCGCCGCCGTTCCCAGCGTGACGAGCAGGCGATCGAGGGCGGTCTGCCGCTGGACCCACTTGGGACCCGATTGCTCGTTCCAGTACTCGACCTGCGCGCGATTCGGAGAGTCCATCGGCGCAGCCTGCACGGCCGGAAAGGCAGGGGCAAGATGGTGATTCATCGACGCACGGCGAGGATGGCGCCGAGCTCGGGCGTGACCCAGATCGTGGCGGCTGCGACGTCGGGGCACCGCAGCCACCAATCGAGGTCGGTGCGCGTCGGAGTGAGATCGTCGAGCAGGATCAGACCTCCGGCGCGCGTCATCGCGATCGTCACGTCCTGATGGTCGATCTTGCCCGGACCCGCGTCACAATAGATCAGATCGAACGGACCTTGAGCGGCGAGCTCGAGTGCGTCGCCGTGCAAGACGGTGACGCGTCCATCCGCTGCAAACAGGTCGGCCACTGCTCGAGCGCGAGGCTCGTCCACCTCGATCGTGACGATCCGCGACCCTTCTCCCATGGCGTCGGCCATCCATGCGGTGCCGACGCCCGTGCCCGTACCCATCTCGCCGATCACGCCGCCGCGGACGTGCGCCGCGAGCATCTTGAGCAGTGGCGCATACACGCGCGCACACGAATTCCTGAACGCGAACCGTTCCGCGAGCAGGGCCGCGCGCGCCACGAGCGGTGGCAACGTGCTCTTGTCCGCATAGTCGTTGTCGCGCTCGCTCATCAGGTGGAACTCAACTCGGGGAGCTACGGATGCGACGCTGGGCGTTGCGGGACGTCATAGCCCCTGACGCCCTTCCAGCCGTAGGCCCATCGCCACGGGAACGGCGAATAGGGCGTCCCGCCGGGCCGGACGCCGACCCACATGAGCGTTCCCATGCCGCGCGGCGCGCGCCTCGCGACGCACGTTCGGAGCGCGGCGTCGGCCTCGCTGCGGTCGTGGCAGGTCCCGCCGCACCAGTACACGACGTCGTGGTCGAGACAGCAGGACCACCACGACCCGTCCGGCCATGACGAGCAGCCGTCGGACGTGAACGGCACGGGCGGCAGGTCATTCGGTCCGCGCCGCTCCGCGCACCGTCGCACGGCGTCGTCGGACATCGCCCGTGCCTTGTTTTGATCGTGGTCGTACGGATCGAGGCGATAGCGGGTCGACGTGCAGGCCGACGACGTCGCAGCCAGCAGAACGGCCACCACGAGCGCGCGACTCATCGGCTCCTCCGCATCCACCAGGAGAACAGCGCCTTTACCCGCGGCGTCAGCCGTGTCCGGTTGTAGGCGTCGCCGGCCTTGCGGATGACCTCGGCCTGCGTGGGATACGGATGGATCACGTTGGCGATCGCGCCGAGGCCCAGCCGGCCCGCCATCGCGACCGAGATCTCCGAGATCAGGTCGCCCGCGTGCGCGGCGACGAGCGTGGCCCCGAGGATGCGGTCGCTGCCCTTGGCGAGCAGCACGGAGAGGAAGCCCTCGTCCTCGCCGTCGAGGCGCGCGCGGTCGACGTCGTGCAGCGGCAGCTCGATGGTCGTGGTCTCGAGTCCCCGGGCCGCGGCTTCGTGCTGGTACAGGCCGACGTGGGCGATCTCGGGCGAGGTATAGGTGCACCACGGGACCGTGAGTGCGCTCGCCTTGCGGCGTCCCATGAACAGCGCGTTCGTGAGCACGATGCGCGCCAGCGCGTCCGCGGTGTGCGTGAACTTGAAGCGCGACGCGATGTCGCCGGCGGCATAGATCCGCTTGTTCGTCGTGCGGAGGTGATCGTCCACGGTGACGCCGCTCGGATCGTACGCGACCCCCGCGGCGTCGAGGCCGAGCCCGTCCGTGTTCGGCGTGCGGCCCACACCGAGCAAGATGCGGTCGGCCGCGGCGGTCTCCGCGCGTCCGCCGCGCTCGAACGACACCACGGCGGCGCCGTCGCGCCCCTCGACGCGCGTGATCTTCACGCCGTTCACGACGAGAACGCCCTCGGCCGCCAGTCGGCGCTCGAGGAGTGCCGCGGCCTTCGGGTCTTCGCGCGGCAGGACGTGCGGGGTGTCGTTCAGCAGCGTGACCGTGCTGCCGAGGCGCCGAAAGGTCTGCGCCATCTCGCAGCCGATCGGTCCCGCGCCCACCACGACCAGCCGGCGTGGCAGCTCGGTCAGCTCGAAGACCGTCTCGTTGGTGAGGTAGCCCGTCTCCTCGAGGCCGGGGATCGGCAGCGCCGCCGCGCGCGCCCCAGTCGTGATCACCGCCTTTGCGAACGCGAGCGCGCGGCCGTCGACCTCGACCGTCGTGGGCGACGTGAAGGTGGCGTCGCCGAGATAGACGTCGACGCCGAGGCCGGTGAGCCGTGCGACGCCGTCGGTGGGCGAGAGCTCCGCACGCAGCCGGCGCATGCGGGCCATCACGGCGCCGAAATCGACGTCGACGCCGCCGACACGGATGCCGAACGCCTCGGCGGCGCGTGCCTGCGCCGCGACGCGGGCGGCGCCGATGAGCGCCTTCGACGGCACGCAGCCGACGTTCAGGCAATCGCCGCCGAGGAGGTGCCGCTCCACCAGTGCCACCTTGGCCCCGAGCCCGGCCGCGCCGGCCGCCGACACGAGACCCGCCGTGCCCCCACCCACGACGACCAGGTTGTAGCGACCGCTCGGGCGCGGGTTCTCCCGGCCGATGGGATGTACCTGCGCGATCAGCGCCCGATTGTGCTCGTCGTCGGGCAGGACGGGAGAGTGCCCGCTCCATCGCGGCGCCGACCCGCCGGCACCCACCTGCGCGCCAGCCGTCGCGCCGTTGCCCGCCGTGGCCTCGTCCAGCGCCCGGCGTGCGATGCGCGTGACGACGATGGTGACGGCCACGGTGGCCGCGAAGCCGAGCGCAGTGAGCCACCACGGGGCACCGCGGCCGCCGCCGCTCGCCAGCTCGGCCACGCTGGTCAGCAGCGAGCCGAGATACACGTACATGACGGTGCCCGGGATCATGCCGATCAGCGACGCCGCCACGTAGTCGCGGAGCTTCACCTGCGTCAGCCCGTAGGCGTAGTTCAGCAGATTGAACGGAAACGCAGGCGAGAGCCGGGTGAGGAGCACGATCTTGAAGCCCTCGCGGCCCACCGCCCGATCGAGCGCCGCGAACTTGGGATTGCCGGCCACGCGTGCCGCGATCGCGTCGCGCGCGAGCGTCCGCCCGAGGAGAAACGCCGCGGTCGCCGCCAGGTTGGCGGACACCCAGACGAGCGGCGTGCCGGCCGCGACACCCCAGGCGAGTCCGGCGCCCATGGTGAGCAATAGGGCGGGCACGAAGAGCACCGACGCCAGGACGTAGACGCCCGCGAACACGAGCATGCCGGGCGCCCCCGCGTCACGCACCCAGGTGACGAACGCGAGGATCTGGTCCTGGACGTGGAAGTAACGGCCGGCCGCGAGCAGCGCCGTGATCGCCAGC
>Ga0187893_10013756_pt1 | contig 11188 bp, 11 predicted proteins | sample MA1701074metaG_FD_139574 | JGI IMG/M metagenome (GOLD analysis project Ga0187893, IMG submission 139574) | White microbial mat communities from a basaltic lava cave in the Kipuka Kanohina Cave System on the Island of Hawaii, USA - MA170107-4 metaG ...
AGAGCCGGTCAGCGCGAAGTAATCACTCCAGGCTGTATTGCAGCCGCACCAGGACGAAGTTGATGCCGGGATTCGGGCTGCGCAGGTGGCCGTTCGAAATGTGCTGCACGCGCATCCCCAGGTCGTAGCGCTCGCCCTCGCCGAAGCGGAAGCCCGCGCCGAAATGATCGCCGAACTGGAACTCGGTGCTGAAGACGCGCGCCGCGCTGATCTGGCGCGAAACCAGGTGGAAGCCGACCGCGGCCTCGGCATAGAACGCTCGGCGCTCGACGCGGAACACGGGCGTCACGCCGACGTCGGCGGTGCTCTCCTCGCGGTTGTCCCAGACTCCGGCCGAGACCTCCCAGTATCCCGTGAGCCGCCACGCGGGGACCGAGGTCAGGCGCTTGTGCCAGGGGTCGCGGAGCGCGAGGCGCAACAGGCTGGTGCGGTCGTCGCCGCGCCCGACTTCCACGGAAATTCCGTCAACAGCGAGAGCGGCGCAACTGGTTCCGGCAAGAATGCCGGTTGCGGCTGCGGCCGCGATTTTTCGTATCATTCGGGCCATCATGGCACAGTACGTCTACACGATGCGGCGCGTTTCGAAGACCGTGGCGCCGAAGCGCACCATCCTCAAGAACATCTCGCTCAACTTCTTCCCCGGCGCGAAGATCGGCGTGCTGGGACTGAACGGCTCGGGAAAATCCTCGCTGCTGCGGATCATGGCGGGCGCCGACGACAACTACGAGGGCGAGGTGATCCGCATGCCGGGCATCCGGGTCGGGTACCTCGAGCAGGAACCCGTCTTGTCGAAGAACAAGACGGTCCGAGAGAGCGTGGAGGAGGCGCTCGGCGAAACCGCGGCGGCGAAGAAGCGGCTCGACGAGGTGTACGCCGCGTACTCCGAGCCCGACGCCGACTTCGACAAGCTCGCCGAGGAGCAGGCGCGGCTCGAGGCGCTGATCAACGCCGGCGGCGCCGACGAGCTCGAGGTCGCGGCGGACGCGCTGCGGCTCCCGGACTGGAACTCAAAAATAGAGGTTCTGTCGGGAGGAGAGAAGCGGCGGGTCGCGCTCTGCCGGCTGCTCTTGTCCAAGCCCGACCTGCTGCTGCTCGATGAACCGACGAACCACCTCGACGCGGAAAGCGTCGAGTGGCTCGAGCAGTTCCTGCAGCGCTTCCCCGGCACGGTGGTCGCGGTGACCCATGACCGGTACTTTCTGGACAACGCGGCGGGGTGGATCCTCGAGCTCGACCGCGGCTACGGCATCCCCTGGCAGGGCAACTACTCGAGCTGGCTCGACCAGAAGGAAAAGCGCCTGCAGGTCGAGGCGAGCCAGGAAGCCGCGCGCATCAAGTCGATGCAGTCCGAGCTCGAGTGGGTGCGCCAGAACCCCAAGGCGCGCCAGGCGAAGTCGAAGGCGCGCCTCGCGCGCTTCGAGGAGCTGTCGCAGTACGAGCACCAGCAGAGGAACGAGACCCAGGAGATCTTCATCCCGGTCGCCGAGCGCCTCGGCAACGAGGTGATCGAGTTCCAGAACGTCTCCAAGGGCTACGGCGACCGGCTGCTGATCGACAAGCTCTCGTTCAAGGTCCCGCCGGGCGCGATCGTCGGGATCATCGGCCCGAACGGTGCCGGGAAGTCGACTCTGTTTCGAATGATTCTTGGAAAAGAGAAAGCGGACAAGGGAAAGATCGTCCTCGGCAAGACGGCGAAGATCGCGCACGCCGAGCAGTCCCGGGACGAGCTGCAAAGCGACAAGACCGTGTTCGAGGACATCTCGGGCGGCCAGGACATGCTCAAGGTCGGCCGCTTCGAGATGCCGGCGCGGGCGTACCTCGCGCGCTTCAACTTCCGCGGCGCCGACCAGCAGAAGCCGGTCGGGCAGCTCTCGGGCGGCGAGCGCGGCCGCCTGCACCTCGCGCGCATGCTGATGTCGGGCGCCAACGTGCTCTTGCTCGACGAGCCCTCGAACGACCTCGACGTCGAGACCCTGCGCGCGCTCGAGGAGGCGCTGCTCGAGTTCGCCGGCTGCGTGCTGGTGATCTCGCACGACCGCTGGTTCCTGGACCGGATCGCGACCCACATCCTCGCCGCCGAGGACAACTCGCAATGGGTGTTCTTCAACGGCAACTACCAGGAGTACGAGGCCGACAAGAAGAAGCGCCTGGGCGAGGAGGCCGCCAAGCCGCATCGTCTCAAGTACAAGGCGCTGAAAACGTAATTCGGGGTCTGACCCGATTAGGTTTTCGATTCTGCCAAGCGGCGTTTGAAAGCCTTGGCGGCGAGGAACAGGCCGCCGTCGGCGCCGTCGACGAAGTGCAGGTGCCGGCCGGAGTAGTCGAACACCAGGCAGGTCATGTGGGCGCGGTCGCTGACGTGCAGCCCGTAGACCAGCTCGCCGCACCTGAAGCGCTCCTCGAGCCAGAGGCCAAGCGCCTCTCGCTGCGGCGCGGTGCCGGAAAGGATCTGGCTGTAGTGGTCGCTGAACTTGCGCACGTCGGTGTTGCGCACCACGGTCTCCTTGTAGCGGCCCCAGTCGGCGCCGGCGCGGATGCCGTATTTCATGGCGAACGCACCGAGGGCGGTGACCAGGCGGATCCAGGTGAGGTAGGCCCAGCGGCCGAGCCATCCGCGCAGGCCGGCGCGCACGCCCACCTCGGCTTCGAGGCGCCGGCGGTCGAACGCGAGCGACAGGCCGGAGGCCGAGATCGGGTGCGAGGTCTCGTCGTCGCCGTAGATCTCGCGCACTTTTGCGATGACGCCGACATACGTCGAGCGCTCCTGCGCCGGGTCGGCGCTCATCGCGCGCACCATCAGGCTCACGGTCTCGCCGCGCGGGCTGGGGATGTCCTGCCAGCGGCACTCGAGTCCCTCGAAGCTCGCGCGCGGCGTGGTCGAGCCGGGCTTCACCGACCAGGCCTCGGCGCTCGCCTGGTCCTTGAGGAGGCGATCGGCGTGCGCCATGCCGCCGCCGGCGAACACCGCCTGGACGTAGTTCTCCGACACGCGATAGCGCGCCACCCAGATCGCGAACCCCGCCCGGTCGATCTCGGCGACCGGCAGGGTGCCGATGCGCAGCTCGAGCCCGAACGAGCGCCGCGCGAGCTCCTGCGTCTGAAGGAGCGCCGCGCGCGCGTCCTCGAGCAGCCCGGGCGGCACGCACAGCGTCGAGCCGTCGCCGCCGAACACGAACGGGATCTCGAGCCCGCGGGCGGCGTTGAGCACCGCGGTGATGGTGGCGGCGCCGAGCGTGTTGACCTTCTTGTAGGCACCGGACTGGATCGCGGTGGTGGAATCGCGCACGTCGGACATCGCGACGTGCCAGTCGCCCGGCATGCGCGAGAAGCTGGCGGCGTCGCCGAGCTCCTCCAGGCTGGCGAGGACCGGAAGGTCGGCGTAGAACCGCTCGGTCAAAGGAAGGGCGCGAACAGGCGCGCCGCGCCGTCGCGCAGCTTGACGGGGAGCGGGCGCGCGTCGACGTCGGTCATCGTCACCCTGCGCGCGGCGTTGAAGCGCGCCTGCACCAGGCCCTCCATGCGCGCGCCGAACTCCACGCTGTAGCACTCGACGTTGAGCTCGAAGTTGAGCCGCAGGCTGCGCGCGTCCCAGTTGGCCGAGCCGAGGAGCGTCCAGGCGCCGTCGACCACCATCAGCTTGGAATGGTCGAACGGGCCGGTGCTCACCCACACCCGGCAGCCGCGCTCGAGCACCTGCCAGAGCTGCCCGAAGGCCGCCCAGTGCACGTGCGGCAGGTCGCTCACCGCCGGCAGCAGGATGTCGACCTCGACGCCGCGCATCGCCGCCGCGCTCAGCGCCGTGATCAGCGAGCCGTCGGGGATGAAGTACGGCGTCATCACGCGCACCGAGCGCTGCGCCGCGGTCAAGCCGCCGACGATCGCCCAGCGCAGCCGCTCCGCGCCCTCGTCGGGGCCGTCGTCGATGCAGCGCGCGAGCGCGTTGCCCGCGGGCTCGAGCGGCCGGAACCAGGGCTCGCCGCGCAGCGCCTCGTCGGTGCTGAACTGCCAGTCGTCGGCGAACACCTCGGCGAGCTGCGTCACGATCGGGCCGCGCAGCCGGAAGTGCAGGTCGCGCGAGGCCTCGGCGAGCGCGTCGGGCCGCCAGTAGCGCCGGTCGATGTTCATGCCGCCGGTGAAGCCGAGGGCGCCGTCGACCACCAGGATCTTGCGGTGGTTGCGCAGATGCACCGCGTTCAGCCGCGCCGGCAGCAGCGGCGGGTTGAACACGCCGAGCGGCACGCCCGCGCTCTTCAACGGCTTGTAGGCGGACGACCACGAGAAGCGCACGTCGAAGTCGTCGACCAGCACGCGCACCACGACGCCGCGCTGCACCGCGCGCACCAGCGCGTCGACGAACTGCGCGCCGATGCCGTCGCCGTGGAAGATGTAGGAGGCGAGCATGATCGAGGCTTGCGCGGACTCGATCGCCTCGAGCATCGCGGGGTAGACCTGCGGGCCGTCGACCAGGTCCTCGATCGCGTTGCCGGCGAGCAGCGGCCGCTCGGCCACCTGGTTCATCAGGCGCGCGACCGGCGCGAGGTGGGTTCCCGGATCCTCCGCCCGGATCTGCTCCGCCGAGCGGTGGCGCACCATGGCCGCGCGCAGCCTGGCCGCGCGGCGCTGCACCCGGTTCACGCCCATCAGCAGGTACAGGATCGGGCCCAGCGCCGGCATCACCCAGATCACGATCACCCACAGGGACGCCGAGCGCGATTCGCGCTTGTAGATGATCGCGTGACCCGACGCGGCCAGCGCGGCCGCGAGAACCGCGATGCCGAACGCGATGTCTATCGTGCTATGCACGGCGCGATGGTACGGGATTCGGCCAGTTGAGGATCGAAGACTATGCGCTGATCGACGACTGCCAGAAAAATAGGGACAGACCCTATTTTTCTCATTTGGGAGTACGCTGTTCTGCGGGGAGGACAGGAGCATGCTGGGTCGAACGCGGGTCGCGCTGGTCGTCATCCTCGCCGGTTGCGCAACAACGGTTCCACGTGCGGCCGGCCTTCGCGAAGCGCGCCGGCCTCGAAATCGTCGCCGAGAGCCCGAGCACGCATGTCCGTACGGGTGCGCAGACCGTCGTGGTCCCGTTCGTCCGGGCGAGGGTCGTGGAAATGGGCGCTGCCTCGGTCGAAGCGCTCGACATCGCGATCTACGAGCCGGCGATGCTCGCCGAGAAGGTCGACGGCGTGCTCGGCAGCAACGTGCTCAGCCACTTCAAATGGAACGTCGACCGGGGCGGCAAGCTGCTGGCCCTCGAGCCGTTGCGCTAACATCGCCGCAGAGGAGGCGTACATGCTGAAAATTCTGCCGGCAATCGTCCTTGCCTTCGCGCTACCCGCCGCGGCGCAGTACCCGGATCGTCCCGTGACGCTCCTCAACGGCTATCCCGCCGGGGGCAACGTGGACATCGTGTCGCGCCTGCTGGCCGAGGGCATGAAGGCGAGGTTCCCGAAGGGCATGGTGATCGTCTATCGGCCGGGCGCGGCCGGGTCGGTCGCGGTGGCCGAGCTCACGCGCGCGCAGCCCGACGGCTACACCATCATCCTGTCGCCGCACTCCGCGCTGGTGATCGCCGCCCAGGTGCAGGAGCTCGCCTACAAGACGCCCGACGACTATGACCCCTACGCCAATGTCGTGTCGTACTACCCGATGCTCGCGGTGCGCACCGAGTCGCCCTACAGGACTCTGAAGGATCTCGTCGCCGCCGCAAGAGCGGATCCCGGCAAGATCAGCGTCGGCTCGCCGGGCGAGGGCACCTCGAGCCACCTCAACCTCGAGATGCTGATGCTCGCGGCCGACGTGAAGATGATCCATACGCCCTTCAAGGGCTGGGCGCAGTCGGGCCCGGCGCTGCTCGGCGGGCACATCGACGCGGTGGTGGCGCAGCCGGCAGAGCTCAAGGGCCAGGTCGACGGCAAGCGCGCGCGCGTGCTGGCGGCGTTCCAGCCGAGCCGTCACCCGGTGTTCCCCGACGTGCCGACGGCGAAGGAAGCGGGCTACGAGGTCCACAACGGCGTCTGGTTCCTGCTGATGGCGCCCAAGGGCACGCCGGCACCGGTATTGAAGTACCTCCACGACGCCGCCAGGGAAACGATCCAGGATCCGAAGTTCGCGCAGACGCTCGCCGAGCGCGGGATGGACGCCGACTACCGGCCGGGCGACGTGCTGCGCGCCGACCTGTGGCGCGAATACAAGGCGCACACCGAGATCCTGCGCCGCATCGGCATGATCAAGAAGTAGGCCTGGGCCGCAGCGCCGAAATCGTCGGAGGCGGCTTCGCCGGGCTGACCGCCGCCTGCGCGCTCGCGCAGCGCGGCTGGAAGGTGCGGGTGCACGAGCGCGCCGAGCGCCTGCGCACCGCCGGCGCCGGCATCAACATGTACGACAACGGCCTGCGCGTGCTCGAGGCGCTCGGCGCGTACGACGACACGATCCGGGGCGGGGCGCGCGCGCGGTCGCGCGAGACGCGCGACGAGCACGACCGCCTGCTTTCAGTCCATCACTGGGACATCCGCGTCTACGGAGTGCTGCGCCAGCGCATGATCGACGCGCTCGCCGCGGCGGCGCGGCGCGCGGGCGCGGAGATCGTCACCGGCTCCGAGGGCATTTCGGCCACCCCCGACGGGGAACTGCAATTGGCAAATGGAAAAGCTCTCAAGGCGGATCTCGTCGTCGCCGCCGACGGCGTGAACTCCCGCATCCGCGACGCGCTCGGCTTGATCGGCAAGCGCCGCACCCTGGCCGACGGCTGCATCCGCGTGCTCGTTCCCGGGGATTCGAGCAAGGACGAAAGAACCATCGAGTACTGGTCCGGCAAGCGCCGGCTGCTCTACAACCCCTGCAGCGACACGCACCTCTACCTCGCGCTCTCGATGCCGCACGCGGATGCCGCGGCGCGCGCCCTGCCGCTCGACAAGGCGCTGTGGAAGCGCTCGTTTCCCCGCCTCGAGGCGCTGATCGAGCGCATCGGCGACGACGGGCGCTACGACCGCTTCGAGTACATCCGCCTTAAGAGCTGGTCGGCGGGCAGGGTGGCGGTGATCGGCGACGCGGCGCACGCGATCCCGCCCAACATCGGCCAGGGCGCGGGCTGCGCGATGATGAATGCGCTCTCGCTCGCGGTGTACCTGGAGCAAGGGGACGACGTGCGGGCAGCCCTCGCGAGATGGGAGCACGCCGAGCGCCCCCTGACCGACCATACACAGCGCATCTCGCTCCTCTTCGGCATGCCGACGTTCTGGCCGGCGCGGCTGCGCGCGCTGTTCTACGCCGCGGCGGCGCGCTCGCGCTGGCTGACTGCGCAGCGCACGCGCACCGCGCGTCACGTCCCCACGGGCACTAGGTAGACGTTCCGACCCAGCCTTTTTGCGAGATGTCGAAGATGACTCCGTCGGGGTCCTTGAACTTCATCTCGAAGTTCGCCTCTTCCTTCGTGTCGCCGAGGGTGAAGAAGAACGTGCCGCCGGCGGCCTCGATGCGCTTGCGCGCGGCCTCGAGGTCGTCGACCTGGAAGCCGAAGTGGTGCGCGCCCGAGGCGGTGTCTTTCTTGTATCTCAGCAACGCCAGGTTGATGACGCCGTCGGAGAGGTAGATGCCCGAGCCCATCTCGAGATCCTCGCGGCCGACGCGCTTCAGGTCGAACACCTTCTCGTAGAAATCGGCGGACTTTTCCAGGTCCCTGACCACGACCGCGACGTGGCGCAGCCGCGTCTTCGAGCCGGCTTTGCCCATGATCGGCGCCTTCGGCCGCCGCGCCTCGCCCGGTTCGATCACGAAGGTGAATGCAAGCGAGAAATTGCCCTCGGAATCCTTCTTGTAGTCGCCAATCAGCGCCTCGGTCACCGCGAACTGGCTGTCGGTCTCGAGGTGCGGGTCCTCGGGGTCGTAGACCTGCGAGGCGATGGTCTTGAAGCCGGGCTTGTAGATCAGGAAGTGCAGGTGCGCCGGCCGGAAATTGTGGCGCTTCTGCGCGCCGAGGAGCGCGCCGTTCGGGCCGTCGATCGGCACGGGGTAGCCGGCGGGCTTCACGCTGGTGAAGCTGAACGAGCCGTCCTCGAGCGTCACGAACCGTCCGCGCAGGTTCATCTCGGCCTGCGTCGGGTCCTGGTTCTCGTACAGCCCGACCGGCGAGGATTGCCAGACGTCGACCTCGGCGCCCGCGACGGGCTTTCCCTTCAGGTCTTTTACGAAACCTCTGACGGAAAGCCTCGGCCCGGGCGTCGGCGAGCGCAGCAGGGAGTCGCCGTCGGCCAGGCGCGGCGCGCCGTCGCGATAAAACGGCCCGAGGTTGATCGCCTGCGTGGGCGCGGTGTTGTTCAGCAGGCAGACGAGGTTCGAGACGCCGAGCGCGCCGGCCACGAGCATCGCCTCGTTGTGGCTGGGCGTGGTCTTCTGGCCGATGGCGTTGACCAGGCCGATCGCATCTTGGAACTCGCGCTCCGTCAGGCGCGTCTCCCTGACGAACGCATGCAGGTGCTTCACGAGGGAGGAGAGGAGCTCCTTCGTGCGCGCATCCGGTGTGCGGTGCATCTCGCCGAGCACCGCCTCGGTGACATCCTTCTCGCTGCGGATAATCATGAGACTTTCCTCCAGACGGAGGAAAGTCTAGCTCAGCCCCGGTGCTGGCGGTTCGCGCCGTGTCCGCGGTTCCGCTCCTGGCGCTCCTCGCGATCGCGCTGCGGGCCTGCTTCCCGGCGCGGCTCGGGACGGCGCATCTCGGCGCGCTGCTCACGGCGATCCTCGCGCCAATCGCGGCGCTGGTGCTGTTGCGGCTGCGAGAAGCCGTTCGCCGCCGGCATCGGCTGGCGCGTTGCCTCGCGCACGGCCTCGGCTACCGAGCGCGAGGGGTGCGGCGCGCTCTGTACGATCGGCCGGCGCTGCGATTCGGGCGTGCGCACATCCTGCCGCACGCTCGGGTGCTGCGACGCTTCGCGCACCGCTTCGGACACCGAGCGCGAGGGCTGCGCGTGATGCCGTCCGGGCGTCCATCTGCCGGGCACGACGACCTGGGCGGGCGCATGGGCCGGGCGATGCACCACGCGGACATGGCGCTGGTGCCAGTCCGGCCTGCTGTAGAAGAAACCCTGTGCGACGAACACCGGGCGCGGCGCCCACGGGCGCCAGAACACCGGCCGGTAGTGCGGCCACCACCAGGGCCCGTACACGACGTACGGGTCGTAGTAGGGCACGTAGACGACCTGGGTGCGGGGCTGCACCACGATTGCGTCGCCGGACGGGTAGACCGCCTGGTGGTCGTTGGCTGCGAGATAGCCGCTCGCCTGCGCGCGCCGGCGCAGCCCCTGCACGGTGCCCATGACCTGCGCTTCCTGCGCGAGGAAGGCGTCGCCCAGGTCGTGCACCCATTGGGGGCTCTCGCCCATGCGCGCGAGCAGATCCGGGAACGCGACCAGCGCTTTCACCGACGGGTCCCAGGGCTCGCTGTACACCGCGCGCACCGCGTCGTCGCCGGTGATCGCGGGATTGGCGCGCGACCAGCGCGCGGCCGCGGCGACCTCGTCGGGATAGGTCGCGGCCATCAGGACCTGCGACAGCACGCCGTCCGGGTGCAGGGCGATCGGCGCGAGCAGCGCGTCGAGCTCCGCCTGCTGGTAGACGCGGGGCTGAGCCTGCGCCGGCAGTGCCAGCAGCAGGGCGGTCAATGCGGCAAGAACGATCTTCATGCCGGCAATCTAGCCCCCGCGCTCGAGGGCATCTGTCCGAATGTGTAACCAGATGTGTGCCGCAGGCACGCATCCTGCGGCGCGTACGCCATGGCGACCGCCTACGGCGTGCTTACCGGGCTCATCCTGTTTCTCGCTTGCGCGGTGGTCGGCGTCATCGCGGCGAACGGCGCCGACAATTCCGGCTTCGCGCGGCCCGGTTCGGCCGCGGCCGGCGGCAGCGCCGAGCCGAGACCGGCGGCGCCTGCGCGCGGCTCGTCGCTCCAGGCGCTCGATCTCGACGGCGACGGCAGGCTCTCGCTCGCCGAGGCGGCCGGCAACCGCGAGATCGTGACGCGGTTCAACCGCGCCGACCGCGACAAGGACGGCAGGCTCACCCCGGCGGAATTCGAGCGGCTGGCCGGCTGCCGCCGCCGAAGGCGGCCAAGGGGGTCTCCAGGAAGTGGTGGCGTCGGGAGCCGACGACAGAGGACGCGGGCGGCTAGCCGAGCGAAGGGTCTGAAGAAGTCGTCCCCGCGAAGGCGGGGACCCATTCAGAAAAATTTCAGTCGGAAGATCCTTACTTAAATGGGTCCCCGCCTTCGCGGGGAAACGTCATCCCCGAGTGTTTTAGTCGGGGACGACCATTCGCCGCTTTTTCAGAGTTTCCTTAGGCGGCGCGCTGCGCGCACTGCCGCTGCTCCGCGCGGTTCTCGGCCTGGTGGATCGCTACGATCGCTTTCACCGGGAGGTGATCCGAAGCGACGGTCGCGAGCGGTGTGCGGTGCGCCTTGAGGGCGAGGAGCGCGTGGCGCGGGCGCACCCACACGCGGTCGAGCGCGACCAGCGGCCAGCGCGACGGGAACGAGCGCTCGGCCGGCGAGCGGCCGAAGAGCCCGTTCATCCAGCGCAGCGGGCGCCCGAGCGGCAGCCATTCGTTGATGTCGCCCAGGACCACGACACGTTCGCAGACCGGGGTTTCCCTGATCATTTTCAGAATCTGTTTCACCTGGTACCTGCGTTCGGCGGGCCACAGCCCGAGGTGGGTGACGATTACGCGCACGGTCTCGCCGGCGACCTCGAGGTCGACGTCGAGCGCGTTGCGCGGCTCGCGCCGCGACCAGGTGAACCCGAGGCGGCGCACCGCGAGCGCCTTGCGCCGGGTGAGCAGCGCGTTGCCGAAGGGGCCGTCGTGGCGCGCGAGCGTCAGGCCGGGGATCGCCTGCATGCCGAGCTCGCGCGCGATGTAGTCGAGGCGGTAGTCGACCTCCTGCAGGCCGACGGTGTCGGCGCCGAGCTCCTCGATCACGCGGGCGATGCGGCTCGCGTCCTTCTTCCCGTCGGTGCCGCGGCAGCTGTGGACGTTGTACGACGCGACCCGCAGCACCTCGGGGCCGAGCTGCGCGTCGAGCGCGCGCCAGTTAGCGAGGCTGTTGGCGGGGCTCGCCATGCGCCGAGAGCCTGCGCTCCATGCGCGTGAACCAGCGCTTCACCGCTCAGGCGCCGCCGGCGAGCAGCGCGAG
>Ga0187893_10013757_pt1 | contig 11187 bp, 12 predicted proteins | sample MA1701074metaG_FD_139574 | JGI IMG/M metagenome (GOLD analysis project Ga0187893, IMG submission 139574) | White microbial mat communities from a basaltic lava cave in the Kipuka Kanohina Cave System on the Island of Hawaii, USA - MA170107-4 metaG ...
ATGGATCTGCGATTTGGGCCTCGGAGGGCCAGGGTGGTGTAATTCGCAGATACAGCGCCTCCGACGGGGCAGTGCTGACTTCTTTGCCAGTCTGCCCCGCTGCCGTCCGTGGTCTCGTCTACGACGGCCTCGATGTCTGGGTGGCCTGTCCCGCCGCCGGTTCGGGCTTTGGCAAAGTGGTGCGGATAAGCCCGGCCGGCCAAGCCACCGACGTTGAGGTCAAAGGCTCGCCGGTTGCCTTGGAGTTCGATGGAAATTTCATCTGGGCCGCTGATACGACTGGCTCATTCCAGCGAATCAGCCGGAGCAAAGGGCTGCTCGATGGCGAGTTGCAATTCCCCCCGTTAACCCAGCCAACCATACTCCGGGTTGACGGCGCCTACTTGTGGGCGGCCGTACGAGGTCAGGACCTGCAAACTCTTAGCGGTCCCAGACCGGGCGTATTACCTGATCAAATTCTAGCCAGCCGCGCGGCACCTCGTCCCGTTACCGCGGCGGGTGTGGCCAGCGAGCGTAGCCACTCCCGGTGAGCCGGTTTTCGATCGTTTGTCGCAATGAGTTTTGTGAGACGGAAAGGAAACTGAAATGCCATCGATAACGCCGTTCAATACTTCCGCGAAGACGAAGCTGATCGCGCTTACAGTCAACATACCGGAGGTCAAGGCGACCTCCAAGTCCGGAAATAACTATACAATCGCCGGCGGAACTACCGTAACCGGCGGCCAGGGGACGCAGAATCTGCAACCCTATCTTGATTACATCGACGCCATAGAGGTCGCGATCGGCCACGCCATTGACGATTGGCGGCACAAGGCGAGATTCAAGGATGTCAAGGTCGTGTCGTGCAGTGCTATTGGCGCGTCCGGTTGCCTGACAGGTCCCGAGTTGGAGCCGGTCATTCGGTCGATGGGTCCGCAATCACCGGGTTGGAAACAGCAGTGCACCAACGCGATCGCGAAAGGGCTTTCGAAGAGTTGGAAGCTGTGGGCGGATTACGTGATGATTCCCGGACTGCCGATGTATCCCGCGTTCACCTGCTGGCCGGGTCCTGTGGCGCCGCCGCTAGCGAACATTCCATTTCCCCTGATCTCATGCCCATCGGCGAAATCGGCCGCTCTTTCGGCCCCTTCGCTAACATCCGAGTTCTGTGCACAACTCCTTAATGCCGCCCAGATCCAGAAAAACGTGCTCGCCAGCATCGCCTCAGCCTTAAGCCTGGCTATAACAATCTGGATGCCTTCGCAACAGGTAATGCTGGTGATGGGCCAGGGAAAAAATCCGAGTTTTCCGATGCCGGGACCTGTACAAGGAACGGCTAGCGGCTATGGTCTCCGGGCTTGAGAAGCAAAATGAACAGTCGACTATTGCCGGTCGTGACCATTCTGGAAGCAGCCGGAATTACCCACAGTGGAAAGACCGCCACAGGCTATCGAATATACCTGGTCGCACTGTTGACGCCGCGAAAGTCCGCCTCGCCGGCGTCAGGCAACGGGTCTTCGCGAATCCAGACCCGAAGTGGAATCATTATAGATGTGGATGACGCCTTCGAATGATTGACCCCGCGGCACCTCGTCCCGGAGCCGCAGCAGACCATTAAATCGATGGGGCCGCTGGCAAACGGGGGCCCATACCCTGGCCATGTGCGTATCGGCTGAGGCCCCCGGTCTTTGGGTCAACGCTCTGAACGCCGAGTTTCTCGCAAGGCTTGGGAATGGCTCCCAGATTCAGAAGGATGTGCTCGCCAGCGTCGCTTTCGGCATCTCCATTGTTGTTCCGCAGTGGATGCTTCTTCAATTCATACATGGGGTAATGGGCCAGGGAATAAATAAGCATTTTCCACTCCCCGGACCTGTGGAAGGAACGGCGAGCGGATATGGTCTCCGATTTTGAGTGCAGCCGATTCCAGGCCGGAATGCAGCGATGTTGGGATCACCCGGTGAAGCCTACACGCGAGACGGGCCGGCCTAGGCGTAAACGGCACTCCTGCCGCCATCGCTCAGAAAAGGGCTGCCGCCGAGAAAAAAGCGTAGCGGCCAATCGGCGGCTTTCCTGACGCCGATCCGAGGCCCACACCCGATGTTAAGAAAAGGTGCAACGGGCGGCCTGCGAACCGTGAGCGGACCCCCGGTAGCATCCGATCCATTGAGAAGGCGTGTGATGCCCAAGGCCACCGTGAGCTTACCAGGACCAGACGCCAAGCCAATGAGAGAGCGAACTCCACGCCGCCGCCGCATGAGGGCAATCCCGGTCAATGGCTCAAGCGCGCGGATCAGAACGCATCCAGGCGTCCCCTCCGGTTCCGCCACCAGGTTCAAACACTCATACATCCCGTAGATCAGGTAAACATAGACATGCCCGGGCGGCCCAAACAGAACCCGCGTGCGCGGCGTGATGCCGCGCGAGGCGTGCGCCGCCGGATCTTCGCGGCCGAGATACGCTTCCGCCTCCACGATGCGCCCCGCGGTGCCCCCATGCACCAGCGTCATGCCAATCAGGTCGCGCGCCACTTCAATGGTGGGACGCCGGTAAAACGTTCTGGGGAGAATCGCCCAGCGGGCGATGTCCGCGTCTTCCCGGATTAACTCTCCTCGAGTGGTTTTACCGGATCGATAAAGGGCCATACGATCGTGCCCAGCAGGTAGACGCCCGCCATCAGGTAGAGAAACTGGTTCCAATCGGCCACGCCAGTGGAGGCTTTGGTGGATTCCAGAATCACGCCCCCCACCCACGGTGCGACGAAACCGGCCATGTTTCCCATCATGTTCATCGAACCGGAGAGCGTGCCGGCGTACTTGCCGCCAATGTCCATGCAAGCGGCCCATGCGCCGGGCATAACCAGGTCGTTGCAGAAGCTGGCCAGCCCCATGAAGATCATGGCGTATAGCGGATCACCCAGCCGGATCGAGATCAGAAGCATCACGCCAGCGCCGAAAAAGCCCAGTGAAGCCATAAGTCGCCGCGTTGTTTTTACACTTCCCGTCCAGAGGGCCACTCTGGGCGAGACAAAGCCGCAGAACAGGCTCCCGAAGCCGCCAAACAGCAGTGGGAAAACGGAGAGATTGGCGCTCTCGGCCACGCTCACCTGCCGGTGCTCTTGCAGATAAGTCGGCAGCCACGTGATGTAGAAATACCAGGGAAAGGAAAGCAGGAAATATTGCACCCAAAGCAGCCAGACGCTGCGGGAGCGGAGCAGAAGGCCCCACGGAATCGAGCCATGGCTCTCGGCGTTTTCGGCGGCGGGCCTGAGCAATTCCATCTCGGCGGGGTTGACGCTGGGATGATCTTTCGGATTGTCGCGGAACCAGCGATAGAACCAGACGGCCCAGATCACGCCGATGGCCCCGAACACGACAAACGCCTGCCGCCACGAGATGTAGCCAAGCACCAGGATCACCAGCGGCGGTGTAAACGCTCCTCCCCAGCGCGCGAACGTCCACATGATGCCTTGCGCTTTGACACGCTCCTCGTAGGGAAGCCATACGCTGAATGCCTTGGTGAGATTCGGAAAGCAGCCCGCTTCTCCGGCGCCGAACAGGAACCGGCAGATCCACATCGAAACCAGGTTCCACATGGCTCCGGTCATCGCCGTGAACACCGACCACCAGATGACGATGCGCATCAGCACCTTGCGTGGTCCCATCCAATCCCCCATCCAGCCGCCGGGGACCTCAAAGAGGGCGTAGGCCAGAGCGAATGCGGAAAACACCATGCCCATCTGCTTCTTGTCAAAGCCGAGATCCTTGGAAATCAACGGGGCGGCCTGCGAGATACAAACGCGGTCGATGTAGGCCAGGATCGACAGGGTGACCGCGAAAACGATCACCCAGTAGCGCGCCCGCGTGGGCTGACCCAGGCTTGTGTTAAGGCCGGGACGAAACGTAAAGGAGGACATGATCGGTTTATGACATCACGTTAAGGGTCTGGCGTGCAACCGTGGACGCGCCAAGTTGCGGCCGTCATGACGTTTCCCCGTCGATCCATGCCAGGTAACTTTCCGCCCCGAGCGAGACGGGCAAGGCGATGATCTCCGGAGTCGTGTAGCTGTGCAGCGCGCGGATTTCCCGCTCAAGCGCGGCGTAGCTGGCCTGCCGCGTCTTGATCACCAGCATGGATTCGGTTGCGTCTTCCACCGCGCCCTGCCAGCGGTAGATGCTGCGGACTCCCGGCAGTATGCTGACGCAGGCGGCATATTGTTTGGCCACGACAGCCCGGGCGATTCTCTCGGCTTCTTCCGGCGAGCTCGCGGTGCAGAGAACGACAAGCTTGTCTGTTGTAGGGTTCATAAAAAAAAATCCTGGATTAACGGGCGCAAAAGGATTATAAACAGAGATAAGGATGGTTGGGAAGCAATGCCCGCAATTGCCAAGATATGTGTATTCGCGCTGACGACGCTTGCCTGTGTCTTCATCTACGCGGCCCTGAAGGGTCCGCAAGGCCTGCCCGCTCTGAGGCAGCAGTGGAGCGAGATTCGTAAGCTGCAAAAGAGCAATGCCGAGTTGACGGCCGAGGTCAATGCGAAATCGGACCGGATCCGCCGGCTTCGCGACAGCCAGCAGGAGCAGGAGCGGGAGATCCGCGGACGTCTCAAGCTGCAGAAGCCGAACGAAACCACGTTTATTGTTCCGGAGGAACCGGCTGATGTTGCGCCGGCGCCGCTCACCCCCGCGCCACCGCCCGATAATCCCGCGGGCCCCGCTCCGCGCGGCCCCCACACCGTTGTCGCGCCCGGCCAGGGAACCCTGCCGGAGCCTGCCACCAAGAGTAAGCCGGCGTCAAAGCCGCGCCAAAAAAAGGAACCGGTGGGGTCCATCGAGCCCAGTGAACTGCTTCCGGCCCCTGCTCTGGCGCTACCGGTCGAGCCGGTTACCGCGCCCAACCTGATTGTCCTTAACCCGGTATTACCGGGCCAGAACCAGTAAGCGCCCGCGTCCGCGGACGCCTAGCCGGGTGGATGTTTCTCTAATCGTATCGCGCCTATTCCTTAAGGAGGATATTATGCGAATGTTGCTAAGAGTATCGATTCCGGTGGAGACCGGAAATGCCGCGGCCAAGGATGGAACCCTGGGTTCAACGGTCGAACGAATTCTGGCCGATCTCAAACCGGAAGCGGCTTATTTCTTCGCCGACGACAACGGCCAACGGTCGGGGTCCATCGTGTTTGACATGAAGGACGCATCCCAGATTCCGGGGGTTGCAGAGCCCTGGTTCCTGGCCTTCAACGCAAAAGTCTCGTTGCGGCCGGTCATGAATCCGCAGGATCTTGCTAAGGCTGTTCCATCGATTGGCAAGGCCGCCAAGAACTACGGAAAATAGGAACTTGGAAAATAGGACCTTCCCCGCCGCCGGCTGCCTCGCAACCCGGCATTGCACGCCTGGCGACAATGCGATCGTCGCGTCAATTTCACACGGTACTGGAACTAAATTCTCTTTTCACACGCGAATCCGGATGTGAGAATTCAATCAATCGGACTGAGCATCGGAAAACGCGACGGCCCGTAAGGGCCGCAACCTGCTTTTCTCCCTGACCAAGCATACGCCGGCCATCACAGGCCGGCGTCCGCCTTCAAGCCTGACCGATGGCTGCCTTCAGTTTCCGGATCAACCGGGGCACGGCCGCCGGAGCGGGCTCCTTCTCTTCGTATTCCAGCGCCAGGTAGCCTTTGTAGCCCGTTTTAACAAGCAGCGCGGCAATACGGCTCCAGTCCGAATCTGCGACGGCCCCCTCCAGGCGCATTTTTTCCTTCACCTGTACGTTTACGGCGTATGGCGCGCAGAGCGTAATCTGCTCCATCGGCTGTTCGCGAAAATTGCCGGTGTCCAGATTGATGCCAACCCACGGCGAACCGACGCTCCGGACAATGTCCACGATGCGCTGGCCGCGGGCCGTGATGCCGCCGTGATTCTCCAATCCCAGGATCACTCCCTTGGCGCCCGAATAATCCGCCGCGCGCTTCAGGATTTCGGCCACCCAGCCGGCCGCTGCGTCTTCGGAAGCATCCTTGGGAACGTTCCCGCCGAACACGCGGATATGGCCGGCGCCCAGTTTCGCCGCGGCGTCCACCCACCTGCATACATCGTTGTATTCCTTCAAGCGAAGCTCCGCCGTGGGCTGGCACATATTGGTGCGGATGGAAATGCTGTAGATCTCCACGCCGGAGCGATAAGCCAGCCGGCGAAGCGGCAGAAGGAATTCGTCTGAGGTGTTTGGAAACCAATAAACGGTCAGGTCGAGTCCGTCGACGTTGAGGTCCACCGCCAGGCGCACCAGATCCTCGTAGGTCATCGTTTTTTTCTGTAACTCGTTGCGGAACGAATACGCGCAGATGGCTGAGCGCAGCCGCGCCTTTCCGGAGGAGGTTTCCGTTGAGGCTGCAAGCGGCCAGGCTGCGGCCGCGGCCGCCGAGCAAAGCAAAGTTCTTCGTTTCATGGTGATGGTCATCCAAGTTAGACTGTAGGGTTCGGAAACAATTCTATGGAGATTCAAGTCCTAAAGCAACCCTTCGGGGATCTGGAAGCCGGCGCGGTCGCAGTCATCGCGTTTGAGCGCGGCGCGGGAGAGACCGCCTTGGAAGGGGAGAGCGCTGTCTCGGCCGACAAGGCCACGGGCGGCTGGATCGCCGACCTGTTCGAGAGCGGTGAGCTAAGCGGCAAGCTTCTGGAATCGGCGATTCTGGCGCGGCCCGCCGGCATGAAAGCAAAACGGCTGGTAGTGATCGGCGGCGGAAAAAGGGAACAATTCACCGCATCCACGCTGCGCAAAATAGCCGGTGCGCTGGTGCGGCTCCTGAAGCCCAAGAAATGCCGCGGCCTGATCCTGATGCTGGACCCGGCCATGGACGCCGAAGCCATGGCATCAGCGGCAGTGGAAGGCGCCTTGCTCGGGCACTGGGAGCCGGACCAGCACAAAACCGATCCGAAAAAAAATGAGAGCAACGTGGAGCGATTCGCGCTGGCCGGCGCCGTTGCAGGCGGAGCTGCCTCCGGAGCTGAGCGGGGAAGGATCCTCGGGGAGAGCCAGAACTTCGCCCGCGACCTGATTTCCGAGCCGGCGAATCTTCTCCCGCCGGGCGCGCTCGCCCAACGGGCGCTCGCGATGGCGGGCGAGATGGGACTCGATTGCGAAGTGCTCGGTCCGGAGCGAATGAAACAACTCGGAATGGGCGCGATGCTCGGCGTGGCGCAGGGCAGCGCCGAACCTCCGGCTCTGATCGTTGTACGCTATCGTCCTCAAGCAGAGTCCGGCGTGCATCTTGGGCTGCTCGGCAAAGGCGTTACCTTCGACACCGGCGGCATTTCGATCAAGCCCGCCGACGGGATGGAAAAGATGAAATACGACATGGCGGGCGGAGCGGCAGTGCTCGGCGCCATGCGTGCCCTGGCGCTGCTAAAACCTCCTGTCACCGTCACCGCGCTGGTTCCGGCCGTTGAAAACATGCCCGGCAGCAAAGCCCAGCGGCCCGGCGATATCGTCAAAACACTCTCCGGAAAAACTGTGGAAGTGCTCAATACCGACGCCGAGGGCCGGCTGATTCTCTGCGACGCAATCGAATACGCCAAGCGGCTCGGATGCACACATCTGGTGGACGCCGCCACGCTGACCGGCGCCATCGTAATCGCTCTGGGCTTCGTCAACGTGGGCGTCTTCTCTAACGATGATGCGTTTCGCGCCCAATTTCTCGAAGCAGCCGGACGGGAAGGTGAAAAGATGTGGCCGATGCCGCTCGACGACGAGTACAAGGAACTGCTGAAAAGTCCTTTCGCCGATATGGGCAACATTGGCGGACGTTGGGGTGGCGCCGTTACGGCGGCAATGTTTCTCAAGGAATTCGCCGACCCGCAGCCGTGGATTCATCTCGACATTGCGGGCACGGCCTGGATTGAGGAAACCAAACCGTTTCTTGCCAAAGGGCCAAGCGGCATCGCGATGCGCACCTTCGTCAATCTTGCGATGAACTGGAAACTGCCCGGTTAGCTGTTCGTTTACCCAGGTCGTAGCGATCCCCGGGATTGAGGAAATAATATCGCTTGCCGCCGTTGTCCGGCTTGCGCCCATGTTCGTAGATGGCCACTTTGCTTTCCCCGATCACCTGGAAACGATCACCCTCGACAACGATCGCGGTGCTTTCGTCAATGCCGATGCCAAGCAGCAAGGGATGCTTCTCAACCACCGCAACCAGGTCGTCCTGCCGGTTACGCTTCAGCAGGTGCTGGTCGATGGCGACGTTGCGCAGGAAGCCGAGCCCCACCTCGTAGCCGGGCGCCATCATGATCTCGTTGCCCTCGCGAGCGCCCCGGACCAGGTAGGAACCCTGGATCGTGGCCCCCGCGGAAGATCCACCGATGACTCCGCCTCGCTCCAGCACATTCCAAAGTTCGCGGTGAATGCGCGTGTTGAGATAGGAATCCACAAGCCGCCACTGCCGGCCTCCTCCAAACCACACGCCTTGCGCCTTCACGAGCGGGCGGACGAAGGATTCCGAATCGGCAACTTTGCGGTCCCGCGTATGCAGCACGGTGACGTTTGTTGCGCCGGCGCGGACCAGGAACAGGCGCTTGAGCCACGCCTCATCGTACTCATCCCGTGTGTCCGCCGTCGGGATGACGACAATCGCGGCATCTCGCCCTCCGGCCAGTTCCAGAAAGCGGTTGACGATGGCTGGGCCCAGCGCGCCTCCTCCCACAACCAACAGGCTTCCTTTGGCCGGCCCCACCGTAGCCGGCTGCGCCTGGCACAACGCGGCAAGCAATAGAGCGAAAAGTGCAGGTCGCTTCATACGCTTATTTTGGCCCGGGAACCATGGGTACGAACATTACCGGGATGCTCGACCGGCGGCGGATTTTTCCGTCCGGCAGCTTATCGATGATCACCAGTTCCTGGTAGCGCGTGCCGACGGGCGCGATCAACCTTCCTCCCGGCTTGAGCTGATCCAGCAGCGCCGCTGGAATTTCAGGCGGGGCGGCGGTTACTATGATCCGGTCGAAAGGCGCATGTTCCGGCAAGCCTTTGTATCCGTCGCCGGCGATAACGGACACGTTCCGAATTCCCAGCCGGGAAAGCGTAGCCTTGGCCGATTTAGCCAGCTCAACCAAGATCTCGATCGAATAGACATGCTGCACCAGCGGGGCGAGCACCGCGGCCTGATACCCCGATCCGGTTCCGATTTCCAGAATCTTATGTTCCGGGCGCGTTTCCAGCATCTCCGTCATTAACCCGACGATGTAGGGCTGGGAAATCGTTTGACCATGGCCGATCGGCAAGGGCCGGTCCTCGTAGGCATGGGTTTCGATCCCCGAAGGAACAAACTGATGACGAGGCGTATCGCGCAGCGCCTTGAGGACGCGCTGATCCTTTACGCCGCGAGCTTCGATTTGATCCTGAACCATTTTCATTCGAGCCTTAAGCCACGGATCCGCCGCGAGTGCAATAGCGCAGGCGGCGGCGACGGCCACGATCCGCATAATACCAGTATGGCGCATGCCTCCAGCGCGCACAGCCGTCGCGACCATACAATATGGTGGATGGCCCAGGAACAGGCAGGCATGCGCATGGCCGTGGAGAGAAGCGAAGGCTTGCTCCGACAGCTTGGCGTGGTTACCGCGACCGCTCTCGTGGTTTCCAACATGATCGGAACCGGCATTTTCGCCACCACGGGATATCTGGCGGGTCAGCTCGGCGACACAACTTTGGTGCTGTCGATCTGGCTGGTCGGCGCGGTCTGCGCGCTGGCCGGAGCTTTCTGCTACTCCGAGCTTGGCGTTAATTTCCCCAGCTCTGGCGGAGAATACGTCTACCTCACCAATGCCTACGGACCGGCATGGGGGTTCATGACCGGATGGATTTCCTTTGTCGCGGGATTCTCGGCGCCGATCGCCGCGGCCGCCCTCGCATTCGCCGATTATCTGGGCCACTTCTTCCCACTGCTGCGGCAGGAGAACGCCCCGATCCTTATTGGCAGCGGCTCCTGGAGCATCCGGCTGGGCGGGGCGCAACTGCTGGCCAGCGGGTTGATCGCCTTGCTGACGCTGTTGAACCTGTTCGGCATTCAGCGCGTGGCCCGGTTCCAAAATGTATTCACCGCGCTGAAAGTCGCCGTCATTTTATCCTTCATCCTGCTGGGCCTGACGGTCGGGCAGGGCGACTGGAGACACTTCGGAGAAACGGCGGTCCGGACGACGACCACACCCATCGTTTCCCAATTCGCCGTAAGTCTGTTCTTCATCTACGCCAGCTATAGCGGATGGAACGCGGCCACCTATGTCGCCGAGGAGTTGCGCAAGCCGGAACGTACGCTTCCGCTGGCGCTGACCGTGGGGACTGTTCTGGTCGCCGCGCTCTACTTCGGGTTAAACGCGGTCTTCATTTACGGTGTTCCGCTCGAGAAGATGAAAGGCGTGATTGCGGTGGGGGCGCTATCGGCTTCGCACTTGTTCGGCCCGGAGGTCGCGGGTTTGTTCTCCGCGCTGATGGCGCTGGCGCTGGTCTCTACGGTCAATGCCATGGTGACCATCGGCCCGCGAGTGTATTACGCTATGGCCAAGAATAGGGCCTTTTTTGCCGCCGCCGCCAAAGTGGATGCGCGCTGGCACACGCCAGTGAACGCCATATTGTGGCAGGGACTGGCAGCCATGCTGATGACGCTCTCTCCATTTGGCGGGCTTTTCTTCTACATCGGCATCACGCTGAACCTCTCCGCCGGCTTCTCGGTGGCGTCGCTGTTTTTGTTGCGAAAGCGGCCCGGATGGCGGAAACTTCCCGTGGTGAGTTTTGCTTACCCGCTGGTGCCGGGATTGTTCCTGGCGGTGTCGGCTTGGATGTTCTTTTTTGGAATCACTCTGGAGCCGGTTGTCACTCTTGCAACCGTGCTGACCGTGGGCACGGGCGCGCTGTTTTATCACTTCAAGATCCGCCCCCGAAGCTGAGTAGCGATGCCGGTGATTCTCGACGGGAAAAAAGTACAGGAGGCGATCCAGGCGTCGCTGAAACCACGTGTGGAGCGCATGGCGGCAGGTTTGCGGCCTCCGGGTCTGGCGGTCGTTCTCGTGGGCAACGATCCCGCTTCCGAAATCTATGTCCGCAACAAAGTGAAAGCCTGCCGGCAATTAGGTATTTACAGTGAGAAGCATCTGCCGGCCGCCGATGTCAGCAACGAAGATCTGCTGTTTCTGATCCACTCACTGAACGCGCGG
>Ga0187893_10013758_pt1 | contig 11186 bp, 3 predicted proteins | sample MA1701074metaG_FD_139574 | JGI IMG/M metagenome (GOLD analysis project Ga0187893, IMG submission 139574) | White microbial mat communities from a basaltic lava cave in the Kipuka Kanohina Cave System on the Island of Hawaii, USA - MA170107-4 metaG ...
CCAAGACCTGGAAAGAATGCAACGATCCCAAGCTGGCGTCTAAAAAAAACTGATTCGACGTTACGTGAACCGGCGGGCCGCCAACGGCCCAACGGTTTCCTTCGACGAGTTCGGTCCGCTGGAAATTCGTCCGCAGCCGGGCCGCAGCTGGCGTCCCTCACGCAGCCCGGACCGCCTGCCGGCCACCTACACCCGCAAGCACGGGGTCCGTCACTGGCTGGCATTCTACGACATCCACGCGAACAAGTTGTGGGGTTACACGCGGCCGCGGAAGCGATCCAAAGAGATGCTGGGCGCGCTGAAGCGGATGCGACGGAAGTATCCGCCCCGAGAGCGAATTCACTTGATCTTGGACAACTTCTCACCGCATGGAACTCAAGAGGTTCGGCACTGGTGCCGTCACAACAACGTCCACCTGATCTGGACGCCAACCAATGCCTCCTGGCTCAACCCAATCGAATGTCAGTTCACGCCCGTCAAAGAGTTCGTCATCCGCAACTCGAACTACACCGACCACCGCGAACTCGACCGGGCACTGAGCAGTTACGCAATCTACCGAAATCATCATGCTGCCAAGAAGTCATAGAACCTTATTGGAAACGGCACTAGACTGGGGTAAATGAAAATGTATGCATTCGCACGTTGGACATTCCAGGCGAATTTCATGATGCCGGTACGGAGATTCAATGCGACGCTGAGGTTGGCGGCCATCGTCGCCGCCTGTTCCTTCGCGTTGATGATTGGGTATCCGGTCCGGGCGGATAAGCCCGCGCCCGCGACGCCCTCCCCGCTACCGGCCAAGGCTGCCGCATCCTCCACAACGCCGCAACCCATCGTCGGCCTCATGGCGGACGAGCTGTCGTATTCGATGGAGAAACTCCGCACGGAGGACGATGCCCGTCCGTATTTCATTCAATACGCCGTCTATGACGAGGAGACGTCGACGATCGCGGCTTCGCTCGGCGCCTTGCAACAGGACCAATCGAATCGGGAACGAAATCTCAATATCGAAGTTCGCGTCGGGGATTACAAAATTGACAACACGCATCAGATTCGCGGCGGGGCCCCGGCCCACGCGGCCGGAAGCGGCAACATCTCCCTCTCGCTCAGCGACGACGCGGACTCCATCCGCCACGCCCTCTGGTATCACACCGACGACGTGTTCAAGGGCGCGGCCAAGCGCCTCGGGCAGGTCAAAACTGATCTCAAGGTGAAAGTGGAGGAAGAGGATCAGTCCGACGACTTCACCCGCGAATCGCCGCAAGTGTACTACGATGCGCCGGCCCGGATGGAGTACAAACGGGACAAGTGGATGGAACGGTTGAGGCGGATTTCGGCCGCAGCACGCGAATTCCCGGAAATCTACAACTCCGCCGTCACTCTCGGCTCCTACGCGGCCACCCGCTTCATCGTGAACAGCGAAGGCACCCGCTTGCAGACCGCGGAGACCCGATTCCGCATCACCATGACCGCATCGACCAAGGCCGAGGACGGCATGGATCTCAGTCAGTTTTCCGACTTCAACGCCACGGTCGAAGAAGGATTGCCCGACGACGCGAAGATTGAAGAGGCGTTTCGCGGCGTGCTCCAACAGGTGATGGCCCTTCGCTCGGCCCCGCTCGCCGAGCCCTACATCGGCCCGGCCATTCTCCGCAATCGGGCAAGCGGCGTGTTCTTTCACGAAATCTTCGGCCACCGCATCGAGGGCCACCGTCAGAAGGACGTCACCGAGGGGCAGACCTTCACTAAAAAGCTGAACCAGCCCGTGTTGCCCGATTTCGTCAGCGTTTTTTGCGACCCGTCGCGGGCGAAATTCGGCGACGTCGACCTTCGCGGCTTCTATCGCTTTGATGATGAGGGCGTTCCCTCGAGAAACGTCGTACTGGTGGAGGACGGCGTGCTGAAGACCTTTCTCATGTCGCGCAAGCCCCTGGAAAACGTGCCGCTCTCCAACGGCCATGGCCGCCGCCAGCCGGGCAACGCCGTCGTCTCGCGCCAATCCAATCTCATCGTCGAATCGAAAAAGGAAGTGTCCTACGACGAACTTCGCAAGCTCTTGATGAAGGAATGCGAAAAACAGGGCAAGCCCTACGGTCTGCTCTTCGACGACATCTCCGGCGGTTTCACCACCACCAGCCGTCGCGGTCCGCAGTCTTTCAAAGTGCTCCCCATTGTTGTCTACAAAGTCTATCCCGATGGCCGCCCCGATGAACTGATCCGCGGAGCCGACATCGTTGGCACGCCGCTGACCTGCTTCGAGAAAATCCTTTGCACCGCCGACGACCCCGGCATCTTCAACGGTTCCTGCGGCGCTGAGTCAGGCTGGGTGCCCGTCTCCGCGGTCTCGCCGAGCATCCTCGTCGAAACGATCGAAATCGAAAAACGCACCCGCGACCAGTCCCGCCCGCCCATCCTCCCCCCGCCGATGAGCTTGGGGAAATAATCCGCCCGGACCGCCTCATGCGAGGCGATTTCCTCGAACACGTCGTGATTCCGCCGCCGTCGCCCGGTCAGACGTCCGATCTTCTTTCAAATGGGTCGATATTCGCGGTCGAATGAGTATGCTGACGGCAAGACGAAATAGCCGCGTGCCCTGCGGAAAATCCGCCCGGCTCGCGTCCACCCGTTTCGCGCTCGTAGCTCAGCGGATAGAGCACCGGTTTCCTAAACCGGGGGTCGCAGGTTCAAGTCCTGCCGGGCGCATGGCGGAAGTAACGATGGGATCCAGTGACGGGGTGTCCAATCAGGCGACGGGTTCGTATTCTGTTCGAATACTCCCGGAGGTGTCAAGTCGCTGGCACTCCGTCGACTCCCGCGCCGAAGATTCACGGTATCTTCGTCGGTCCCGCGCCCAGATCACGTAGCGTATCGGCAATGGCTTTCGTACGGGGGTGTTGGGCGCCTAGTGAAGTCGTCAGCGATTCGAGGCTTTCCTCAAGCGTCGTCGTTGCCTCCTCGCGTCGCTCCATCTCGAGCAGGCATTCGCCAAGCCGGGCGATATAGAGCCCGCGGAAGCGGTCGCTGGGCGGAAGCGTTTCACGCGCCGCCGTCGCGGCCTTGGTCAGCCAGGCGAGGGCGTCGTCGTACTGCTGGCGGCGCAGGCTTACATCACCGAGGCGAAAGTAGGAAAGGTGCGTCTTGGGGTGATTCTCGCCGAGCGATTCGCGGCGGATTTCGTAGGCTTGACGCATCAGTTGCTGGGCCTGCCCGAGGTCGCCCTGATCCAAAAGGATCATGGCGAGGTTGTCGGTGGTCTCGGCGAGTTCCGGATGGCGCGGACCGCGCGTGCGGCCGGTCATGTCCATGGATTGCCGGTAGGTGCTCACGGCCTCGTCGAGCTCGCCGCGAGCCCGGAGGACGTACGCGAGGTTGTTGAGCGATATGGCGAGGTCAGGATGTTCGTCGCCGAAAAGTCGGCGGCGCATGTCCACGGATTCACGCGTGAGGGAGAGGGCGTCGTCAAGGCGCCCTCGTTCGGCGTAGACGAGGGCGAGTCCGCTCATGGTCGAGGCGATGTTCGGATGGTCGCCGCCTCGCAGCTTGCGATCCAACGCGAGAGACTGTTCGAGTAGCGGCTGGGCCTCGGCGTATCGGCCTCGGGCGTAATGGAGCAAGGCGAGGTTGTTAAGAGAGGTCGCGACGTGCGAGTTCTCTTCGCCGAGGAGCTTTCGCCGCATGGCGAGCGCTTCACGGAGCATCGGCTCGGCCTCGGAGGGGCGACCCTTCTTTTGGAGCAGCAGGCCAAGGTTGTTCAGGATCGTGGCCACGTCCTCCTGTTCGTTTCCATAAAGATCGCGCCGAATCGCAAGCGCCTCGCGATACAGGGATTCAGCCTCGCCATATTTCGCACGCTCATCCAACAGTCGGGCGAGTTTGTTGAGAGCTTGGGAATAGGCGGCGCGGCCGTCGCGGTCCGTCAGCGACCGGCCGGATTCGGCGGCGGCGCGAAGGTGTTTCTCGGCGGCGTCGTACTGAGCGATCGCCCGGTAGGCGTTGCCGATCGTGGTTTCGAGAGTGGTGCGCCGAAGGGTATGTTCGGAGAGCGCGCCTGCGGAGATTCTTTCGGCGGCGCGGTCGAGGACTTCGCGGAGGGTGATGTCGGCGGACGCGGCGCTGACCGAAGGGTCGGCCGCGGCGAGAGTGTCCTGGAGGAATTGACTGACGGCCTGTGATTCGGCGCGACGATTTTCAGCCGCGTCGCGCGCCGTGAGGGCCGCGGCTCGCTCGCGCGAAAGTCGCCCGGCAAGGAGTCCTGCCGTCACCCCGAACGTAAGGATGAGCACGATGATCGCGCCGACAAGTCCCGCGGCCAGCTTGTGCCGGCGAATCAGGCGGACGGTGTGATACCCGAGCGTGGGTGGTCGGGCGACGATCGGCTCGCCCGACAAGTACCGCCGCAAGTCGTCGGACAGCGCCGCCGCCCCCGCGTACCGGGCGTCCTGCTCTTTCGCCAGGCACTTCAAAACGATCGCATCCACGTCGCCGCGAAGTTCGGGCGCGAATTCGCTAGGCCTTTGCGGAACACTATCGCAAATCACGCGCGCGGCTTGAGGAAAGTTGCCCGGATCAAGTTGGTACGGCAATCGCCCCGTCAACGTCTCAAACAAAATGACGCCAAGGGAGTACACGTCGGACCGGACGTCGAGGTTGTGCAGGTCGCCGCGGACCTGTTCCGGGCTCATGTAGGGGACCGTGCCGAAGACACGCCCGGGAACCGAGGCGACGGACTCAGCCGCGGCGGGCGAGTCGGATTCGAGAACTCGGGCAAGCCCGAAGTCAAGAACCTTCACCTGGGCGTTTTCTGAGCCGGAAGCCGCCTCTCTGTCTGCGCCGCCTTCCACGGCTTTGTTCGCCACGAGGATATTGGATGGCTTCAAGTCGCGGTGAATCACCCCGCGCTGGTGGGCATAAGCCACCGCCGTGCAAACCTGCTGAAAAAGCTCAATCCGATCTCGAACGCTTAACTTCATTTCCTCGGCGTATGTCAACCAAGGCTCGCCTTGAACAAGCTCCATGGCGAAGAAAGGTTGACCGTCCGCATCCTGTCCGGCTTCGTAAATCGCGGCGATGCCCGTGTGAGTCAGTCGTCCTAGAGCCTTGATTTCGCGTTGAAACGCCTGGACATAGCGCTGTTCGCCGAGAAAGGGCAATTGCAATACTTTGACCGCCACTGTGCGGTCGGTATGAGGTTGGCGCGCTTCATAGACAACACCCATGCCCCCACGCCCAAGGCGCCGAATAACGTGGTAAGGACCAATCGAAGTCGGTTTGGCAAGTTCGACCAGCCGGGCGGGTATGGCGGCAAGGGCTTGGCGCACTGGGGTGACGGCGGCAAGATTCTCGCGCACGTCCGATAGCCGGCTTTCACACGACGGACATTGGGAAAAATGGCGAGAAAGGGAATCGGCGCTATCCGGTGAAAGATCACCGGACAGAAACTGCTCCAGTTCCAACAAATCAGGACAGGGCATTCTCAATCATCCAAGCTGCTGCCAATGCGCGAACGGACTGTATTGGCAATTTGCGCCGACTCTTTCTCAGGAATATGCGGCATTTCAGCAAGCCTTTTGCGCCGGTTCGGTTTCTTCCATGGCAGCGCGAATTTCTCGAATTCGTTTCAGAACGCGATGCTTGGCGTTGTAGACATTTTTGACCGGGACCCCCAGCCATTGTGCGACATCGTGAGCCGGGCGGTCCTGTCCGACCGCGAGTTGAAATGCCTTGAAAGTTTCCGGCTCCACTTCTTCCGCGACTTGCCGGAGGCAGATTTCGAGAATGCCTTGTTCCCACTCATGATCCCAGGTCCGCGAGGCGGCTGTCTCATCGGGAAGCTCGGCGAAAAGCGTAGTGGGGTTGGGGGGGGTGGGGGTCTTGAGGGCACGGCGGGACGAACGGCGGCGTTCATTGAGAGCCTGGCGGTAGGCGATTCCGAAGAGCCAGCCGCTGAGCCGACCGCGCTGGGGGTCATAGCGACCGTCTCGGTAGGCTGCGGCGAATTCGACCAGGGTTTCCTGAGCCACATCCTCGGCGTCGTTTTCGTGCAGGCCCATTCTGCACGCGAATCGGACGATAGGTCGCCGAAAGCGGTCGGCAAGGCGGTTCCAGGCGGTCTGGTTGCGGTGGTCGCGCAGTTCGTTGAGGATCGTGCTGGTGGTCAACCATTCCATTCGCTCTGAAACTCCGGTCGATTTGAGCCTACTTTCCGGGATTATAGCAATGGTTGGGTGCCTTCGACCAAACCTCCGCCAGGTCTGAAAACATCTGATCGGGGAGTCCGGTTATCCCGCCACGGTTCTGATAATTGAAAACCCATTGGAAACGGCCTGAGAAATCGGGCCGCCGCCCGGCCAATACGTGTGGGGAGGTCTCGGCGCGACTCCGCGCCGGCCTTTGTCATTCGGGCCGTTTTTTGACGGAAGCATCAGGGGAGTCAAACATGCGACGATTGAATCGAGCCATTGGCGTGACCTCGGTGATGTTTGGGGGCGTTTTTGCGCACGCGGGGGTCTCCGAGTTTTATCGTTCCAGCTTCGAGGGGACGGACGGGGGCTGGACGCGCGACGCGACGTGGAGCGCGACGGGGGACTGGGAGCGGGGCGTACCCACGCTTGGACCCTTTCCAGGGTGCTCCTTTGGCAATGGTCCGGGAGTGGCGTTTGATGGACAGGAATGCTGGGCGACACAGATCGACACCTGCACGACCGCTGTTGCCGGAACGAGCTTTCTTCGCCAGACGTTTGACTTCACGGCGGTGGCCGGCGGGACGCTCTCCTGGCATCAGTTCTTGCACATCATCGGGTCCCAGGGTAACGACCGCGCGCGGGTGCGTGTCAACGGGGATGTGGTCTACGAGGCCCCGTTTTCGAACTTGCCTACACCCGGTTACGAGTTTCAAACGGCGGACCTGACTCCATACAGCAACCTACCGAGTGTCGAGATTGTGTTTGAGTTCGTGTCCGTCTCCTCGATTCGACGTCCGGGCTGGTACATCGACGACGTGCGCATCACCACACCGATCCAACCCAATCCCGGCGACTTGGCCGTACTGGTGATAGACACGCCGGATCCGGTAACCGCGGTTGGCGACCCCGTGGTCTACGAAGTGACGGTCTTGAACCACAGCGATTCGGCCGCGACCAACGTCGTGGTAAGCGGCCAGCTCGATGCGGCCCTAACCTACCACGCCGGCCTATCGGATCCGGCGGCCATTCATGATGGTTCGCCCACCGGCGGAGGATTCTCCGTTTCCGTGGGCAATATGGCGCCCTATTCGATCAGGCGAATCGACATCGCGGCGAATACGACCCGGCTTGGCGACGTCTCCACGTCGGTGAATGTGGCTGCGGCGGAACCCGATCCCGACCCCTCCAACAACGCGCAACTGGTCGAAACGACGACGGCACTGATTCCGAACCTGAGTGCGGCGCTCAGCACGGACCAGAATCCTGCCATCTTCAGCATTCCGTTTATGGTCTCACTAGTGGTCAGCAATGGCGGACCCTCCGCCGCCAACAACGTAGCATGGTCCATTGAACTTCCGGCGCATATACGATTCGATTCCACTTCCGAAGGGTCCCATGACGGCTCTGTTGCCGGGGGCATGGTTTCCGGTTTCATCGCCAATTTGCCGGCCTTGGGGTCGCACGAGGTTAGGGTGCAGGTCACTCCCATCGCACTAACCGGGCTTGTGATGGAGGGATCGGTCAACACGACGGACCCGGACGAGAATGATCCGAACCCGGCGGATAACAATGTTACGCTCGCCATCGGACAGGTCTTCAGCTCCGCGCCATTTCCAACTCCGTTGTTCACCTCGGCAGGACTCGACTTTACGTCCAAGAATCCGCTTCCCACCAGCAATCCGCCCGGAATCGCGGATCGGAATCTTTCCTTTTTCGGGAGGCCCTATGTGAGTCCCGACGGCAACATCTGGGGATTCGTCGCCGACCTGGAGAGCCTCTCGCCCGCCAACAACCAAGTGGTCATCCTGGTGTCGCCCGGCGGCGCCGAAACCGTGATTTATGAGAATGTGACTCCCCTTCCCGACGTGCCAGGCGACACGGTCGGCAACATGTTGGGCAAGCTGTCGATTAACGACGCGGGTTGCTACGCCTTCGCGCCGGACTCAGCCAATACCAATCTCGATATCGTCGTCAGCGGTTGCGGCAACAACGTCACCGGCGGCGGCACGCTCGCGGTCGTGGCACGAACCGATCGGGTCATACCCGGCAATCCCCAGGGGCGGCAGTACATTTCCCCGCTTCGCGAGGCGCAGATCGACAACAACGGCTCGGTGCGATTCATGACCCGCAAGCTGATCTCCTCCCCGCCAACGATCATCGACACGTTCATTTTCGAGACGGCAAACAACGGTCAATCGGTCACCGAATTGATCCAGACGAGGGTCACGGTCCCCGCCAACCAATTCGGTGGAACGGTCGACGCCTGGGAGTTTTGGGACAGCGAGTTCAGCTCCGGACGGACCGGTCTTTACTACTCCGCCGATGGGTCTCATTACCTGTTGTCCGGCGACACCACGGGAACCAACACCAGAGACAAGATTCTGGCGTTTGACAATCAAGTTGTCATTCAAGAGGGCGTCCCCGTGCATCCGAGCTTTGCGGCGCCGGCCTTTGCGACGACGCCGGTCAACGGGGTCTACCTGGCCCCGAACGGCGACTGGTATGCCCGCGGACGCAATGCCGACAATCAGGAATGGGTGCTTCGAAACGGCGAGGTCATCGCCCGAGGCGGCAGCCCGATTTTTCCGGGAAGCGTTGAAACCTGGAACTTCGGGATTACGGGTCCGACGCGAGGTTTCGAGGTCGTCGCGGGAGACGCGGAAGGCAATTATTTGATCGCCGGAGGAACAAACTTTTCTCCACGCGGGGCGCTGATTTACTTTCCTTCCACCACCCAAACCGCCGGGGACTCTACGCCGCGAGTGATTTCTCGGACCGGAGACCCGGTGGACACGGACGGCGACGGGAAATTCAACAACGATGCCACGATTTTTACCTATAGTCCGGATGGCGCGGTGCTTGTCGCCGACGGGACTGCCAAGGTGCTCGTCAATGTCCTGCACCCGGTGCCGTTCGGCGCGGCAGGAGGCAACGTGACAGCTGGGACTTCCAGTCCCGATTTTACTGTCACTCCCATGTACGGTGGAATGCGCCTGGCCGAAGGAAGAGGGGCCTGCTGCCGCGAGTCCGGGCCTTGCGTGGAAAACGTCTCAGGTTTCGCATGCCACGAAAAAGGAGGCGTCGCGTTCTATGAGGGCGCGATGTGCCACCAGGTCGTCTGCGTGGTCGGCGCCTGCTGCGTGATCGAATACGACGATGACGACGAGCCCGAGGATGTTTTCTGCGAAGAGCGAACCGCCGCCGACTGCCTTTCCGACGAGCTCAATGACTATAAGGGCGACGGTACGCACTGCGAGGACGTCACCTGCGGCGGCGCATGCTGCGATCCTAAAGGCCCGCCATTTCCGCCGGGAACGCCGCCCTGCGTTCGCACCTTCACTCGCGCGGACTGCGAGCTCGAGTTGGAAGGAGTGTACCAGGGGGACGGGACCGCTTGCGAAGGCGTGACCTGCAGCCACTGCGAAACCGCCGCCGACTGCGACGACTCCAATCCGTGCAACGGGACGGAGACCTGCGTAACGCCGCCGGGCGGAGGCACGAGTTACTGCGCGAATGGAATGCGTCCCGACGTGGATGACGGGATCGCATGCACGGTGGACGGCTGCGACCCACATGAAGGGGTGTTCCATACGCCCAACCATGCCGCGTGCGACGACGGCGACCCGTGCGACGGAGTGGAGCATTGCAGCCCGTCACAGGGATGCGTGCCCGGTACGCCCCCGAGCTGCAACGACGGGATCGACTGCACCACCGATACCTGCAATCGGAATCATCCCAACGCAGACCCGCAGACCGGCTGTGTTTTCTTGCCTAACAATTCTTTATGTCTCGACGAGAACGAGTGCACGATCAACGAGCGATGCGTTGTCAAACAGGGCTGCGTCTCCGATGCCAGGAACTGCGATGATGGCGTTCCGTGTTCGATCGACACCTGTGACCCGGTGGTGGGCTGTTTGAACGGCGCGGACAATAGTCAATGCGACGACGGCATTGCCTGCACCATCGACGCGTGCCGACCCAATCGACCGGAACGGGATTCCCTCGGCTGCGTCTATGACCCGACGGACTTCCTTTGCGAGTCGAAGGATCGTTGCCTTACCGGACGGTGCGACCCGCAATCCGACTGTCAGTTCGACCCACGGGAGTGCCCCAGCGACGGCGACCCCTGCACCCGCGAATTCTGCGATGCGGGCACGGGAAACTGCCTGCAAGAGACGATCTGCGGCGCTTGTTGTCGCGTGGGTCAGCCGTGCATCGACGGTGTCACGCCCGCGCAGTGTTCCGGCGCGTTCGATACGTTTCTGGGATTGGGAACGGGGTGTGCAACGGCCTCTTGCGGAGCGTGCTGCGACATCGACAGCGGGGCCTGCTTTGACGGCATTACCGAATCGGAATGTACGGCCGCGAATAGGGCGTTTCAGGGACCGGGGACGAATTGCGCCGAGGACCGCTGCTTCGGCGCCTGCTGCGATCCGGGCTTCACAGTTTCAGGTTGTTTCGAGGACTTGACCGCGGATGAATGCGCCGCGATCGACTCCGACGCGCTTTTCCGCGGTGTAGGAACCACGTGCGCCAACGCCCACTGCGGTGCCTGCTGCGATCCGCAAGCATCCGACACTGGCACGGCCTGTCTGGGCCACGCCAGTCCCGAACTCTGCGACGCGATCCGCTACAGCTACATCGGCGACGGAGTCGCGTGCGACCCGAACCCCTGCCTGGGCGCTTGCTGTCTGCCCGATGGGACCTGCACGATCACCGCACCGGAGGAATGTCCGGGGGATTTCCGCGGCACGGGATCGGATTGCGGGGAACTGAATCCTCCGTGTGCGCCGTTCTTCGGGGGCGCCTGTTGCCTTCCCGACGACTCGTGCATCGACGGAACGTCCGTTGAGTCCTGCACAAATGTTTTGCAGGGGCGTCATCAGGGCGACGACACCCGTTGCGAAGATATTTTTTGCGAGACGACGGGTGCCTGCTGTCTCGACAATGGGGATTGCGTGCAGGCGACGGCTTCGGGCTGTTCCGACGGAAATTTCCAGGGCC
>Ga0187893_10013759_pt1 | contig 11186 bp, 7 predicted proteins | sample MA1701074metaG_FD_139574 | JGI IMG/M metagenome (GOLD analysis project Ga0187893, IMG submission 139574) | White microbial mat communities from a basaltic lava cave in the Kipuka Kanohina Cave System on the Island of Hawaii, USA - MA170107-4 metaG ...
CCAGGTCGCGGCTCGGCTCGGCAGGGACCTGCCCGTGCTCGAGGTGAGCCAGGTGCGCGGGCGGCTGCAGGGTCGCGAGACCGCGCGTGGCTACGAGTTCGGCGTTCACAATCTCGCGCTCGCCAGCCCCGGCGCCCCGGCGATGAACGCGACCAGCTTCCGCGCGCTCTGGGAGCCGGCCGAGGGCGGGCGCCCGCAGCGCGGCGCGGTGAGCGCCAACCTGGTCGAGCTCGGGCCGCTGGTGCACCTCGCCGAGTTCCTGCCGTTTCCCGGCGACCTGCGCAAGCTGCTCGCGGACCTCGCGCCGCAGGGCAACCTGCTCGACGTCAAGTTCGACTGGACCGGCGAGCTGCAGCGCTCGGCGGCGTTCAGCGCCAAGGCGCGCTTCGCCGGCCTGGCGATGAAGGCCTGGCGCAGCGTCCCCGGCTTCAGCGGCCTTTCCGGCAGCCTCGAGGCGAACGAGGCGAAGGGCGTGCTCTATCTGGCGTCGCGCAAGGCCGAGCTCGACCTGCCGCAGGTGTTCCCCGAGCCGCAGGTGCAGCTCGACGCGCTGAACGGGGAGATCAGCTGGGAGCGCAAGCCGGAAGGCGCGATCGCGCTGCGCCTGGCGAGCCTCAGCTTCGCCAATGCCGACGCCGCCGGCACCGCGTTCGGCTCCTACCTCTGGACCGGCGACGGTCCGGGCGTGATCGACCTCTCCGCGCAGGTCACGCGCGCCGAGGGCCGCAGTGCGGCGAAGTACCTGCCGCTGAGCGGCATCATGGGCACGGCCACGCGCGGCTACCTGGCGAGCGCGATCCTCGCGGGCCGCTCGAGCGACGTGCGCCTGCGCCTGCGCGGCGACCTGCGCGATTTCCCGTTCGCCGATCCCGCCAAGGGGCAGTTCTCGGTCGTCGCCCGGGTCTCGGACGCGGTGTTCGACTACGCCGACGGCTGGCCGCGGATCGAGGCGATCGAGGGCGATCTGCTGTTCGAGCGCGAGCGGATGGAGATCGTCGGCCGCACCGGCTCGATCCTCGGCGCGAAGATCGCCAACGTGCGGGTCAGCATCCCCAGCCTCCTCGCCAGCGAGGTGCATCTGATCGTGGACGGCGGCGCGGAGGGGCCGACCGCGGAGTTCCTCAAGTACATCCAGCAAAGCCCGGTGCGCCGGATGATCGACGGCTTCACCGATGCCATGAGCGCGCAAGGGCGGGGCCGGCTCCGGCTGCACCTCGAGCTGCCGCTCGGCGACCTGGCGAAGAGCAAGGTCGCGGGCGAGTATCAGTTCGCGGCGAACACCGTGACCGTGGATCCGCGCCTGCCGCCGATCGGCAACGCCACCGGGCGCGTCAGCTTCACCGATGCCACGCTCGCGGTGCACGATGTGCGTGGGCAGCTCTTCGGCGGGCCGGTCACGATTTCGGGCGGCTCCAGGCCCGAGAGCGGCGTCGTCGTCACCGCGCGCGGCCAGGGCGCGACCCCGGAAGGCATGCGCGCGCTCTTCGACCACCCCTGGCGGCGCAGCCTCGCGGGCGCCGCCGACTACGGCGCAACCGTGAGCATCAGGGAGGGGCGCACGCGCCTGACGTTCGAGTCGCCCCTCGTGGGCATCGCGAGCGCGCTGCCGCCGCCGTTCGCCAAGGCGGCGCCCGAGGCGCTGCCGCTGCGCGTCGACGTCTACCCGGGCGAGGGGCGCGAGCGGATCTCGGTCGCGCTCGGGCGGCTGGTCGCCGCCGAGTTCCTGCGCGCGGCGCAGGGCGGCGCGATGCAGCTGCAGCGCGCCGTCGTGGTGCTCAACCCCGCGCCGGGCGAGGCGCTGCGCGTGCCGGACCGCCGCGGAATGTCGCTGCGGGCGACGCTCGCCTCGCTCGAGCTGGACCGCTGGCTGCCGCTCTTCGCCGAGCAGGGCACCGAGGCGGGCACCACCAGCTTCGACCTCAAGGTGGGCGTGCTCGACGTGCTCGGCAAGCGCCTCAAGGACGTCGGCCTGCAGGGCATCGCCGAAGGCGGCGGCTGGTCGGCCGCGATCAGCTCCGCCGAGCTCGCCGGCGATCTCGTCTACCGCTCCGAAGGGGCCGGCCGGCTGGTCGGCCGCTTCACCCGCTTCACGCTGCCGGAGGACTATCCGGGGGCGAAGGCGGCCGAGGCGGCCAAGGAGCTCCCGGCGGTCGACCTGGTGGCGGAGACCTTCACCCACCGCGGCAGGCGGCTCGGCCGGGTCGAGGTCGCGGCGCGGCACGAAGGCAAGGACTGGCGCATCGACAAGCTCGCCATGCTCAACCCCGACTCGTCCCTCACCGGGCGCGGCATCTGGCGCACGGGGGACGCCTCGCGCACCTCGCTCGACTTCATCCTCGAGGTGAGCGACGTCGGGCAGTTCCTCTCCCGCATCGGCTACCCCGACCACGTCAAGGGCGCGCGCGGGCGCCTGAGCGGCAGCGTCGCCTGGGGCGGCGACCCGGTGACGCTCGACTACGCCACGCTCTCGGGCGACCTGCAGATGCAGGCCGAGGACGGCCAGTTCCTCGAGATCGAGCCCGGGATCGGCAAGCTGGTCTCGCTGATGAGCCTGCAGATGCTGCCGCGGCGGATCACGCTCGACTTCCGCGACGTGTTCTCGAAGGGCTTCCAGTTCGACCGCATCGCGAGCTCGCTCGGCATCGAGCGCGGCGTGATGGCGATGAAGGACTTCCGCATGCGCGGCCCGGCGGCCGAGGTGACGATGTCCGGACGCGTCGACCTGTCGCTCGAGACGCAGAACCTGCAGGTCAAGGTGGTCCCGAGCGTGGGCGGGGTCGCCTCGACCGCGGTCGGCCTGGTGAACCCGGTGGCCGGCGTCGTGACCATCATCGCGCAGAAGATCCTCAAGGACCCGCTCGGCCAGATCGCCTCCTCGGAATACGCGATCACCGGCACCTGGACCGACCCCAAGGTCGAGAAGCTGGCGCCGGTCGTGCAGCCGGACACCTCGCCGCGGCCCTCGAACTAATGCCGGTCTTCGCCGCCGTGCAGATGGTTTCCGGGCCCGAGGTCGCCGCCAACCTGGAGACTGCGTGCAAGCTCGCCGCGGCGGCCGCCGCGGCGGGAGCCGGGCTGGTCGCGCTGCCCGAGAACTTCGCCATCCTCGGCCGCCACGAAGCCGACAAGCTGAAGGTGCGGGAGCGGGACGGCAAGGGGCCGATCCAGGATTTCCTCGCCGCGACGGCGCGCAGGCTCGGCGTCTGGATCGTCGGCGGCTCGATGCCGATCGAATGCGACGACCCGGCGCGCGCGCGCGCCGCGTGCCTCGTCTTCGACAACACGGGGCGGCGCGTCGCGCGCTACGACAAGCGCCACATGTTCCGGCTCAGCCACGAGAGCGAAAGCCACGACGAGACGCGCACGCTCGAGCCGGGCACGCGCAACGTGGTGGTGGAGAGCCCTTTCGGCAGGCTCGGATTCTCGATCTGCTACGACGTGCGCTTCCCGGAGCTGTACCGCGCCGGCGGCCCGGTGACGGCGTGGTTCGTGCCCTCGGCGTTCACCGCCCTCACCGGCGCCGCGCACTGGGAGACGCTGCTGCGCGCGCGCGCGATCGAGAACCAGTGCTACGTGGTGGCGCCGGCGCAGGGCGGGCTGCACCCGGGCGGGCGCCGCACGCACGGCCACAGCATGATCGTGGATCCCTGGGGCGAGGTGCTCGCCGAGCGCGGGGAGGGCGAAGGCGTGGTGCTCGCAGAGGTGGATACCGCACGGCTCGCCGAAGTGCGAAAATCGCTTCCTGCCCTGGAGCACAGGGCGATGCCTTGACCGCCATGGACTCCGACGTCCTCCTCGCCACCGCCGATTCCTGCCTGCTCGCGCCCTTCGACCTGGAGGCGCGCAAGCTCGGGTCGGTGTTCGGCGCGCTCGGCGCGCGGCGGCTCGACCAGGCCGACCTCTACTTCCAGTACCTGCGCTCCGAGAGCTGGAGCCTGGAGGAGGGCATCGTCAAGTCGGGCAGCTTCAGCATCGAGCAGGGCGTGGGCGTGCGCGCGCTCGCCGGGGAGAAGACCGCCTTCGCGTATTCCGACGAGATCAGCCTGCGCGCCCTGGGCGACGCCGCGCGCGCCACGCGCGCGATCGCCGCGGCGGGCGGCAACCGCAAGACCCGCGTCGCCCGCAGCCGCCGCGCGCCGCAGCGCTACCAGCCGGTCGACCCGCTTGCCTCTCTCGCCGCCGAGGCCAAGGTGGCGGTGCTGGAGAAGCTCGAGCGTCAGTGCCGCGCGCTCGACCCGCGCATCGTCGAGGTGATGGCGCACCTCGCCGCGGTGTACGAGGTGGTGCTGGTCGCGCGCGCGGACGGCGTGCTGGCCGCGGACGTGCGGCCGCTGGTGCGGCTCTCGGTGCAGGTGATCGCCGAGGCGAACGGCCGGCGCGAGACCGGCAGCTCGGGCGGGGGCGCGCGCACCGGCTACGCGCACTTCACCGACGAGGTGCTCCAGGACTATGCGCGCAAGGCGGTCGCGCAGGCGCTCGTCAACCTCGAGGCGGGGCCCGCGCCCGCCGGCACCATGACCGTGGTGCTCGGCCCGGGCTGGCCGGGGGTGCTGCTGCACGAGGCGATCGGCCACGGCCTGGAGGGCGACTTCAACCGCAAGGGCAATTCCGCGTTCTGCGGGCGCCTGGGGGAGCGCGTCGCGGCGCGCGGCGTCACGGTGGTCGACGACGGCACGCTGCCGGGGCGGCGCGGCTCGCTCACGGTGGACGACGAGGGCAATGCCACGCGCTGCACGGTGCTGATCGAGGACGGCGTGCTGCGCGGCTACCTGCAGGACAGCCTCAATGCGCGCCTGATGAAGATGCCGCTCACCGGCAACGGCCGGCGCGAATCGTTCGCGCACGTCACGCTGCCGCGCATGACCAATACCTACATGCTCGCCGGCACGCGCGACCCCGCGGAGATCATCGCCAGCGTGCCGCAGGGCATCTACGCGGTCAACTTCGGCGGCGGCCAGGTGGACATCACCAACGGCAAGTTCGTGTTCTCCGCCGCCGAGGCCTACCGGATCGAGAACGGCAGGGTCACCACGCCGGTGAAGGGCGCGACGCTCATCGGCAACGGGCCGGATGCGCTGACGCGCGTCAGCATGGTCGGCAACGACCTCGAGCTCGACCCGGGCGTGGGCACCTGCGGCAAGGAGGGCCAGAGCGTGCCGGTCGGCGTGGGCCAGCCGACGCTGCGCATCGACGGGCTCACCGTCGGCGGGACCGCCTGAGGGCGATGGCGATCGCGGCGAAGCTTTGCGGCCGCTGCAGCGCGCCGCTCGAGCTGAAGACGGTGGACAGGCTGAGCGTGGAGGACAAGCCGCTCGTGCTCAGCGTCCTCGGCATGCCGGTGGCGAAATGCGCCAAGGGGCATGCCGCGCCGGTGCACCGCGATTTCATGCTGTGGCTGATCCGCGAGCTGAAGGGGCTCGAGTCCTCGATTCCAGCGGCCAGCGAGCAGGGCATGCTGTTCAAGAAGTACCTGTGCGCCTGCGGCAGGGAGCTCGAGTCCAGGCCCGGCGGCGGCAAGGCCTTCGCCTTCGACCTCGCCTTCGAGGGCGCGCCGAAGTTCCGCGTCGAGCTCGGGATGCCGGTGTACCGGTGCAGCGGCTGCGGCAAGGAGCAGCTGCGCTCGCTCAAGGAGCTGCGGCAGGCGACCCCGGTGGCGATCGCCGGCCTGAACGACGCCGCCGGGTTCCCGCACAGTGGCTGAGCCCGGCGCGCTGCCCGCGAACGAGACGCGCTTCCTCGCCGGCGCCGAGGAGATCGCGGCCGAGATTCCCGACGGTGTGCTCGTCGCCATGCCGCCCGATTACTCGCTGCCGGCGATGGCGGTAGTGCGCGCGCTGGTGCGCCGGGGCGCGCGCAACCTGCGCCTGCTCGGGGTTCCGGTGCTGGGGCTGTGCGCCGATCTGCTGATCGGCGCGGGCTGCGTCGCCGAGGTCGAGTCGAGCGCGGTCTCGCTCGGGGAGGCGGGGCTGGCGCCGCGCTTCACCGAGGCCGCCGAGCAGGGCGCGATCCGCGTGCGCGACGCCACCTGCCCGGCGATCCATACCGCCCTGCAGGCGACCGAGAAGGGGGTTCCGTTCCTGCCCCTGCGGGGCGTGATCGGCTCCGACCTCGTGCGCCGGCGCAGCGACTGGAAAGTGGTCGACAACCCGCTCGCGGCGGGCGACCCGATCCTGCTGGTGCCCGCGATCTCGCCCGACGTGGCGCTGTTTCACGCGCGCTGGGCGGACGAGGCGGGCAACGTCTGGCTCGGCCGGCGGCGCGAGCTCGCCACCATCGCGCACGCCGCCCGGCGCACGCTCGTCAGCTTCGAGGAAAAAAGGAGCGGCGACATGCTGGAGGACGAGCTGCTCGCTCCGGGGGTGCTCGGCGCGGTGTACGTCAGCGCCGCGGCGCCGGCCAAGCGCGGCGCCTGGCCGCTCGGCGCGCCGGGGCTGTACCCGATCGACGACGCGCACCTCGCGCGATACGCCGCCGCCGCGAAGACGCGCGAAGGATTCCGCCGCTATCTCGACGAGTTCGTGCTGAAGACGGTCGCCGCTTGAGCTGCGCGCCGGAGGAGCTGCTCGCCTTCACCCTGGCGCGCCTGGTGGGGCAGGCCGGGCACGTCGCGGTCGGCGCCGCTTCGCCCATCCCGGCGGCCGCGATGTTCCTGCTCGCCGCGCGGAACGCCGGCCGGCCGCGCGTGTCGCTGCTGCAGAAGCGGGAAGGCAATCCGTTCACCGAGGGCTCGCGCGAGCTGTTCGACCTCGCCGGGCAGGGCCGCATCGACGTGTTCTTCCTCGGCGGCGCGCAGATCGACGGCGAGGCGAACCTCAACCTGGTCGAGGCCGAGGGCAGGCGCTTCCCCGGCTCGTTCGGCTCGGCGTTCATGTACCCGGTGGTGCCGCGCACGATCCTGTTTCGCGAGGAGCACTCCAGGCGCGTGCTGGTGCCGAAAGTCGAGTTCGTCTCGGCGCGCGGCGACCCGCAGGCGCTGGTCACCGGCATGGCGGTGTTCGCCTGGCACAAGGGCCCGCGCCGCTTTCGCCTGGAGAGCGTACATCCCGGCCACACGGCGCAGCAGATCCATGAGAGCACCGGCTTCGACTACGACGCCCCGGCGCAGGTCTGCGCGACGCCGGAGCCGGATCAGTCCGCGCTCGAGCTGCTGCGCGGGACCGTGGCGCGGAGAGTCGCCGCCGACTACCCGGAGTTCGCGCGCAGGGTGTGGGGCTAGCGGGACAGGGTCAGGCGCGCTTCTTGCGCGTCTTCTCGATCGCCGAGCAGCTCGGCGTCCAGACCTCATTGCCCTGGACGACGATCATCGTCTCCGGCTTGTAGATCGGGAACGGGTAGTCGGGCGAATCCCAGACCTCGCCGACGTACGACGGCACGTCAAGCTGGTTGGAGCAGTCGCGGAACGTGCGCTTGCCGCGGCAGGTGTCGAGGCTCGCACCCTGCAATGCCTTGAGCACGGCTGCGGTCGCGATCGAGCCGGCCTTCCTCGTCGCTTGGTCGAGGACGTTCAGGGCGTCGTAGTGCATGCAGGCCCAGTCGTCCGGGTAGCCGTCGTGGCCGAACACCGCGCGGTCACGCTTGACGTACTGCTGCATCATCGGCTCGGCGAGGTGCGCGAAGAACGGGCAGCGCGCCAGGCCGATCAGGCCGCGCGGCAGGGTCTTGCGCTGGAACTTGAGCTCGGTCACCGAGATGAGGCCCCCCGGATAGGGCACCGTATTGAACAGGGCGAGCTGGTGCGCCTGCTGCAGGAACAGCTCGTGGTCCTTGCCGGCGATGACGCCGAAGAGAAAGCTCGGCCTGGCGCGGCGGATGGCGTTGATCTCGTCGTGGAAGTTCGTTTCGCCGAGCTTCACCCAGATCTGCTTCTCCTCCTTGAGCTCGGGCGCCGCCCTGGCGAGCGCGCTGAGGAAGCCGCGGTGCGTGTCGCGGCCCCACTCGTAGTCCTGGCCGAGCGAGACGAAGCTCTTCCAGCCGTTCTTCCTCGCGAACTGCGCCACCGCGCGCACCGCGGCGCCCGACTGCATGTTGGTGTCGGGGCAGAACTGCCAGGTGTAGGGCGTGTGGTTTTCCTCGGTGATCTTGGAGCTGTTCGCGGTGGCGACGAAGTGCAGGGTCTGGTGCTCGTGGATCACCTCCTGCACCGCGAGCGCCACGCCGCTCGAGTAGGTGCCGAAGATCGCGTTCACCCGGTCGTTCAGGATCAGCGAAGCCGCCTCGCGCGCGCCGACCTCCGGGCGCGTCGCGTCGTCGCGGTAGACGAGGTGGATCGGGTGCCGGCCGAGCAGCCCGCCGCGGTCGTTGATCTCCCTGGCGAGCAGCGGCAGCCCGCGGATCGCGTGCGACATGTAGTTGGCTCCGGTGCCGCTGGAGGAGAGCAGCAGGCCGATGCGGTAGGGCGCGCCCGCCTGGGCGCGCACGAAGCGCGGCGCGAGGGCGAGCGCGCCGGTGGCGAGCGGCGCGAGGACGAAGTCGCGCCGGCTGAGCTTGAGCTCAGCCAGCCAGCACTCGAATCTCGGGGGGCTCATGTGTTGCGCCATGGCATCCTCCTATCCGGTCGGCGCGCCCGCAAGGGCCTCGCTGCGCGACTCGAAGATGTGCGGCGCAAGGCCGCGCCCGGCAAGCGCGTCGCCGAGCTTCATGCGCATGAAGGCGCTCGTCGTGTAGCGGGTGACGTTGCGGTAGAACCGATCGCTGACGCCCTTCACCATTGCCGCGTACTCGGCGACGAGGCCCTCGTCAATGGAGAAGCCGTCGTAATTGACGATGAGATCGACCCTCTTGCCGATGCGGGCGCACAGGCGCTCGACCGCGGCGCGGATCTCGGCGATGTCCCTGGACGAGGACACGCGCAGGTTCTCGAAATTGTAGAACAGCGTCTCGCGCGCCGGGTCATAGCGCATTCGTTCCGCGAGGCCGATCGCGAGCAGCTTGTCCTTGAGCGCCATGGGCTCGGCGTGAAAGATCGCGGGGTTCATCGGCGCCGGTTCGCGCACCAGCGGCCGGAAGTCCATATGTGCCAGGATGTCGCGCTTCAGGTCCGCGCCGGGCGCGATCTCGGAGAGCTCGATACCGTCCGCGCCCAGCCTGAAGACGCAGCGCTCGGTGACATAGAGCACCTGCGTGCCCCTGTTTCGCGCCTGGGCCGCGCTGAAGGTTACCTGCTCGACCTTGTTCACGAACTTGCGCGCCTTGCCTTCGCTGGCGATGGCGAGCTTCCCGTCCTCGACCCCGACCTTCAGCCCGCCCGCAGTGAACGTGCCGACGAACACCACCTTCTTGGCGCTCTGCGTGATGTTGATGAAGCCGCCTGCGCCGGCAAGCTTGGGACCGAATCGGCTCACGTTGATGTTGCCCTCGGCGTCGCACTGGGCGAGTCCGAGTACGGCGAGATCGAGCCCGCCGCCGTCGTAGAAATCGAACTGCTGGTTCATGTCGATGATTGCGTCCGGGTTCACCGCGGCGCCGAAATCGAGGCCGCTCGCCGGCACGCCGCCGATCACGCCCGGCTCGGCGGTGAGCGTCATGTACTTGAGGATCCGCTCCTCGTTGGCCACTGAGGCGACGCCCTCGGGCATGCCGATGCCGAGGTTAACCACCGCGTTCGGTACCAGCTCGAACGCCGCGCGGCGCGCGATGAGCTTGCGCTCGTCGAGCGGCATCGGCGCGAGGGCGTCGAGCGGCACGCGGATCTCCGAGGAGTAGGCCGGGTTGTACGCCGAGCCGAAGGTCTGCACGTGGTGCTCGGGCCGCGCCACCACTACGCAGTCGACCATGATCCCCGGCACCGCGACGCGCCGCGGGTTGAGGCTGCCGTGCTCGGCGATGCGCTCGACCTGGGCCACGACGAAGCCGCCTGAGTTCTTCGCCGCCATCGCGATCGAAAGGCAGTCCTGGGTGAGCGTCTCGCGCTCCATCACGATGTTGCCCTCGGGGTCGGCGGTGGTGCCGCGCACGAACGCCACGTTCAGGCGCGGCGCGCGGTAGTACAGCATCTCCTCGCCGCCCAGGCGGACGAGCTCGACCAGGCTCTCGGTGGTGAGAGCGTTCAGCCTGCCGCCTTGCAGGCGCGGGTCGACGAAGGTGCCGAGGCCCACCCGCGAGGCGGTGCCGGGAAGCCCCTGCGCGATGTCGCGCCACATGTGCGAAATCACGCCGAGCGGCAGGTTGTAGGCCTCGACCTTGCCTTCCAGCGCCAGCTTGCCGATGCACGGCACCAGCCCGAAGTGCCCGCCGATCACGCGCTTCAGCATGCCCTCGACGCCGAGGCAGTTGAGGCCGCGGTCACGCCCGTCGCCGGGACCGCCGCCGAAGAAGAGCGTCAGGTCGCGCGGCGCGCCGGTCTGCTTGAAGCGCCCCGCCAGGCCGAGCGCGAGCTCCTCAGGCACGCCGTTGGTGCCGAAGCCGGAACAGGCGAGCGTGTCGCCGTCGCGCACGATGGCAACCGCTTCCTGCACCGAGACGACCTTGTTGCGCACCGCCGTCCTATTGCGCCGTCCAGCCGCCGTCCACGCTGAGCGCGGCGCCGCGGATCTGCGCCGCGGCCTCCGAGCATAGGAACGCGGCTAGGGCGCCGATCTGGGCGGGGGTCGCGAATTCGCCCGAGGGCTGCTTGTCGAGCACCAGACGGCGCCGGGCTTCCTCGGCGGACAGCTTCTCGCGCCTCGCCAGGTCGTCGATCTGCTTCTGCACCAGCGGCGTCAGCACCCAGCCGGGGCAGATGGCGTTGCACGTGATCGCGCTGGTGGCGGTTTCGAGCGCCACCACCTTCGTCAGCCCGATCACGCCGTGCTTGGCGGCGACGTAGGCGGCCTTGCCGGCCGAGGCGACCACGCCGTGCGCCGAGGCGATGTTGATGATGCGGCCCCAGCCGCGCTTGCGCATCCCCGGCAGCGCGGCGCGGATGGCGTGGAAGTTGGACGACAGGTTGGTCGCGATCACCGCGTCCCAGCGCTCGGCGGGAAAGCTCTCGACGGGGGCGAGGTGCTGGATGCCGGCGTTGTTCACCAGGATGTCGAGTCCGCCCAGCCGCTCCTGCGTGTCGTGGACCAGCGCCTCGACCTCGGCGCCCCTGGACAGATCGGCACCGTTGTACAGCACGCGCACCCCGTGCGCCTTGGCCAGCCCGGCCTGCTGCCGCTCGATCGCCTTCGCCTCGCCGAAGCCGTTCAGCATGACGTCGGCGCCGG
>Ga0187893_10013760_pt1 | contig 11185 bp, 5 predicted proteins | sample MA1701074metaG_FD_139574 | JGI IMG/M metagenome (GOLD analysis project Ga0187893, IMG submission 139574) | White microbial mat communities from a basaltic lava cave in the Kipuka Kanohina Cave System on the Island of Hawaii, USA - MA170107-4 metaG ...
AAGCACCAAGCACCAAGCACCAAGCACCAAGTACCAAGTACCAAGCACCAAGTACAAGGTTCAAAGCCCAACGCACATTCCCTCTTATGAAAGCCCTCCGAGTTGAGAAACGTGGCCTTGCTCTCCGTGAGGTTGAACTTCCCGAACGCGGGCAGGAAGCGCTTGTGCGTGTGCTGCTTTCAGGAATTTGCAACACTGATCTCGAAATAGCGCGGGGTTACGCCAACTTCAAAGGAACCATCGGTCATGAGTTTGTGGGTGTGGTCGAAGATTCTCCGGACCCGCAGCTGATCGGGAAAAGAGTTGTTGGCGAAATCAACGCCGGCTGCGGCAAATGTCAACTCTGCCGCGCCGGTGATCCGCGGCACTGCCCGGGACGCACGGTTTTGGGGATCGTTGGACGTGACGGGGCGCATGCTGAGTTTCTGCGGTTGCCCAGCGAGAATCTTTTGCCAGTGCCGGAAAGAGTCGTTAACGAACACGCTGTGTTTACCGAGCCGTTAGCGGCGGCCTGTGGCATCCTGGAGCGAACATCTATTAACAAAGAGAACCGGGTCGCAGTTATTGGAGATGGCAAGCTCGGTTTACTCTGTGCCCAGGTAATCTCACTTACAGGCGCTTCTCTCCTTTTAATCGGTAAGCATCCGGAAAAACTGCGCATCGCGGAACGACGCGGAATTGAAACCGCCACTGCGCGGAAGGCAAATAAACGGAAGCGAGAGTTTGACATAGTCGTTGAGGCATCAGGCTCACCGTCAGCTTTTGCGGCTGCCATCGAGCTTGTCCGGCCGCGGGGTGTGCTGGTATTGAAATCGACATTCCAAGGCACGACAGAGATAAGGACATCTTCGATTGTCGTCGACGAGATTAGCATTGTTGGGTCGCGCTGTGGTCGATTCGCTCCTGCTCTCGATTTACTTAGGAAAGGCGCCATCGATATAGATAGCCTGATTAGCGAGGAGTACCCACTTAGGGACGGAATAGTTGCGATGGAGCGCGCGGGTAAAAAGGGCGTGCTGAAAGTGTTCCTACGACCCTAGCCGGAGAAGCAGGTGGCAGGGGGCAGGAGTAGGGGCAGTAAGCAGGAGGCAGGTGCAGGAGGCAGGTGCAGGTGGCAGGGGCAGGTGGCAGGAGCAAGTGGCGGGAGCAGGAGGCAGGTGCAGGAGGTAGGTGCAGGTGGCAGGAGCAAGTGGCGGGAGCAGGAGGCAGGTGCAGGTGGCAGGAGCAAGTGGCGGGAGCAGGTGGCAGGGGCAGGTGGCAGGAGCAGGAGATCTCGATGACTCAGCCAAGTTTTTCCATTCACGGAAAATGGCAAAATGAAAAATGTCAAATTATGTCAAATGACAAGTGGAAAATGAACCCTGTCTCCCTCGGTCCGCTTCTCCCTGTCCCCGCTTTTGGTTATACTCTGGACTCAATTATTGCTGACCGTCACCTAATCGCGTGGTGACGATTTGACATCACGGTTTTCTCTTCAAAAAGGTGGTGGGTTATGTTTGAACTTCCCAAAGACCAAACTACAGCTCAAGAATGGGCGATTCTGCGCAAGCTGCGCATCTGGATTGCGGCACTTGCTGTCGCATGTCTGGTCACCGGAATCGCAATTGGCGCCATGCTTTCCGGCCAGCCAACTATCGCCCAAAACGAGGTCCAGATTGCCCGTGCTCCTGAAGCCCTGTCAGCCTCGTTTGCCGAGATTGCCAGACGCGTAGAGCCCGCAGTCGTAAATATTGAAACCACCACCGCCGCGCCTGAAGTCGCTGAGAAAGACGGGGCGGACAATGAGGACGGAACTTCGAACAATCCGCTGCTGGACATGTTTCGGCGCCAGTCCCGGAGGCCATCCCGCGGAGTTGGAAGCGGATTCATAGTGAGTCCGAAAGGCTACATTCTTACCAACGAACATGTTGTTGAAGGCGCGACCAGAATCACTGTCGGTCTTCAAACTGGCGAAAAGTATCGCGGCCGAATTATCGGCATCGATGAAGAGACCGACGTTGCCGTAGTCAAGATTGATGCCCCGCAGGATCTGCCCACCGTTGTGTTGGGCGACTCAAACACGGCGCAGGTTGGAGACTGGGTGCTGGCGATGGGCTCACCCTTTGGACTGGATCAAACCGTAACGGCGGGCATTATCTCTAAAAAGGAACGAGAGACACCTTACTTCTCGAGTTTCCAGCGCTTCTTGCAAACGGACGCCGCAATCAATCGCGGCAATAGCGGAGGACCCCTGGTCAATATGCGCGGCGAGGTAATCGGAGTGAACTCGCAGATAGCCACTTCCACCGGCGACTACAACGGCATCGGTTTTGCCCTGCCCGCTAACGAAGCAGGCTTCGTATACCGGCAGATTGTGGCGCAGGGAAAAGTACGGCGAGGCTACCTCGGCATTACGCTTGACTCAGTGAAAGACGAGTTCGCCAGAGTCTATGGTTTGCCTGAAGCCAAGGGCGCAGTGGTCATGGATGTTCAACAAACGAGAGACGGTCAGCCAACTCCGGCAGCTAAGGCCGGCATTCAGTCAAATGACATCATCGTCGAGTTCAATGGCCAACCGGTCGCCAGTGCGCAGGATTTGATTCAAAAAGTTGCGGGGAGCCCGGTGGGCCAGTCAATCACATTAACTTTCCTGCGCGATACAGAAGGAAAACTCGAGAAACACACTGCGACTGTCGTGCTGGGAGAGAGGCCGCAAGCGAGTGGAGCAGCCGCGCCGGCAAGAGCCACCGAAGAACCAAGCGCGCCAAAAAAGAAGGACTCTGACGCTAAGACACCACACCTCGGGATCACGCTGCAGGAGATCACCCAACAACTGATGGCCGAAAAGCATTTGACGGGCGTCCGTGGCCTCTACATTAAGGACGTTGATCCCAACGGCCTCGTGGCGGATGTTCGCGTCGGGGGCCAGCCGGCGTTGACTGAGGGAGATGTGATAACGCGCATTAATCGCATTCCCGTGACTACACTTGGTGATTTTCAGCGGGTGCTGAATGGACTCAAGCCCGGCGATCCAATTGTCTTAAACGTTTCTCGTTATCAAAGAGACTCCGATCGCGTTACTCAGCGAATTGTTCAGTTCACTTACCAATGAAAGCGGTTTCAGGTGTCGGGTGTCAGGTGCCAGTTGCCCAACTAGCCGACACCTGGCACCCAGTACCTGGTACCATTTATGGCTCAAGCAAAAAAGGCACTTGCCAAAACGTCCCGCAAACAAAATAATCGAGGCATAGCACCACGCCCATCAGTTCAGACCTATCACAACTTCATTGGCGGCCAATGGATACCAAGCGAATCAGGAGAGGTGTTTGAAAACATCAACCCTGCGAACACTCGCGATGTGATCGGACGCTTTCCACTCTCGACCAGCGAGGATGTTAATGCGGCGGTAAACGCAGCCTACGGAGCATTTGATCGTTGGCGCCGCACCCCTGCGCCCAGACGCGCGGAAATTCTTTTTCGGCTGGCTGAAATTCTGATCCGCAAGAAAGAACTGTTCACCGCCGGCATGACTCGCGAAATGGGAAAGGTGTTAAAAGAGGCTGGTGGCGATGTGCAGGAGGCAATTGACTGCACTTATTACACGGCGGGCGAGGGCCGGCGTCTTCACGGGTTCACGACTCCGGCGGAGATGCCTGACAAGTTTGCCATGTGCGTGCGTCAGCCAGTGGGACTCTGTGGGTTAATTACGCCGTGGAATTTTCCGATGGCCATCCCTTCGTGGAAACTTATTCCCGCTCTCGTCTGTGGAAATGCCGTAGTACTCAAACCCGCCGAAGACACGCCGCTCTCAGCCTACAATCTGGTAAAGGCTTGTGAAGAGGCGGGCATCCCACCCGGCGTGGTGAATCTCGTTACTGGAACCGGCGAAGCAGTAGGCGCTGCGATGACCAACCATCCGGCCTTGCGCTTGATCGCTTTCACCGGATCGACCGAAACCGGAAGGCTGGTGGCCTCCGCGTGCGCCGAACGAAATGCGATCTGCTCGCTTGAGATGGGCGGCAAGAATGCGATTATCGTGATGGACGACGCCAATATCGACCTTGCCATCGAGGGCGCAATCTGGGGAGCGTTTGGCACTTCGGGACAACGCTGTACGGCTTCCTCGCGGCTCGTGGTTCATAAGAAGGTTTACAAGCAGTTTTCCAGGAAGCTCGTTGAGCGTACCGAGGCGTTGCGTATCGGTAACGGCGCGGATCCTAAGACGGATGTGGGGCCAGTGATCAATGCCGACGCGGTCGAGAAGATCATGAGTTACATCGATATCGGTCAGAACGAAGATGGCGCAACTCTGGCCTGCGGTGGGAAGCGGCTAACCCGCGGAGACTATCTTCGCGGCTACTTTATCGAGCCGACCGTTTTCACCGACGTGGCTCCTGATATGCGCATCGCGCAGGAAGAGATTTTTGGCCCGGTCACATCCGTGATTCCAGCCAACTCTTTGGAAGATGCGGTTAGGATTGCCAACGGAGTGCGCTATGGTTTGTCGGCGTCAATCTACACGCGCAACGTAAATCGCGCCTTTGAGGCAATGAATGAGATCTATACCGGCATTTTCTACGTCAACGCCTCGACGATTGGGGCAGAAGTGCACCTTCCCTTCGGCGGGACGAAGGCCACAGGTAACGGTCATCGTGAAGCCGGCACTCAAGCATTGGACATCTTCTCGGAATGGAAGTCTATCTACGTTGACTATAGCGGCAAGCTGCAACGAGCGCAGATAGACGAAGTCGAGCTGTGAAAGCCTTGGTGGTTTGAGCTTTGTACTAAGTTCAAAGCACAACGTACGCTCTAAATTCAAAAGCTCTTCATCTGACTGATTGGTCTGGAGGAACTCCCCCGTGATTGTCGGACTACCCAAAGAGATTAAAGACAACGAATACCGAGTCGGACTGACCCCGGCCGGCGTTCGCGCCCTGGCTGATGCCGGTCATGAGGTGGTAGTCGAGAGATCCGCAGGCGATGGCTCAGGTTTTGAAGATGGACTCTATCAAAAGGCCGGCGGCCGCATACTCGATTCGGCGGAGAGCGTCTGGGCCGAGGCCGAGATGATCGTCAAGGTTAAGGAACCGATTGAGCCGGAGTATCCACGAATGCGTGAAGGCCAGTTGCTCTTTACCTATCTTCATCTGGCTCCCGACCAGAAACTCACTCAGGAACTTCTCAAACGCAAAGTGACTGGAGTCGCTTACGAGACCATTACTGACGGGCGCGGGGGATTGCCGCTGTTGACCCCCATGTCCGAAGTTGCCGGCCGGATGGCTATTCAAGTAGGCGCGCATTACCTCGAAAAGATGAGTGGTGGACGCGGAATTCTTCTCGGCGGAGTGCCAGGCGTCCCGGCAGCGCGCGTCGTGATTATTGGCGGCGGTGTGGTAGGAACGAACGCTGCCAAGATTGCCGTCGGAATGGGTTCGCATGTGACCATCATTGATAACAACCTCGACCGGCTGCGTGAGCTTGACGACATTTTTCTTTCCAAGATTTCAACCCTGGCGTCGAGCGCCTATATGATTCACGATGCTATCTCGCAGGCAGATTTGATTGTTGGAGCCGTTTTGGTTCCCGGTGCGTCAGCGCCCAAGCTTGTTACTCGCACCATGCTTAAAGATGTTCCTAACGGCGCCGTGATCGTGGACGTTGCGGTGGATCAGGGAGGTTGCATTGAAACAACACATCCAACGACTCACTCAAATCCCACCTACTATGTCGAGGGAGTGTTGCATTACTGCGTAGCTAACATGCCTGGTGCGGTTCCGCGCACCTCTACTTTTGCTCTTACAAACGCGACCCTTCCATATGCCCTGAAACTTGCCAACAAAGGGTTCCTGGTGGCAATCATGGCCGACCCCGGGTTGAAAGCTGGCGTTAACACTTACGCCGGTCACTGCACTTACGAAGCAGTAGCCATTTCACAGGGACTTGAATACATGTCTTTGGATAGTCTGCTGGACAGCCCCGTCACAACTCTGTAAGGTTCGGACAACTGCTCACTTTCCGGTCACAAACACTAAGGTTCGGAGTTGAAAGACGAAAACGAAGCACTGTTTTCACTTCAGTGCTGTCTTCTTCGTGGGTTATTGAACAGCGACGAGCTTGAGAAGGCATCGCAGGATCTCGAGGCTTGGCTTGAGCGCGACAGCAAGCGGTATCTGGAGGAACAGAAAAAGGAAACGGGGGCGCGGAGGCGGTGAGAAATGGTGACGGGAGAGAGGTGGACAGGGGATAAGGTACGGGGAAAACGGGGACCAAGGCATCACCGATTTTCCCTTTCTCCCCATCACAACCTTGTGATTTGTTGGATCAAGTATTTTGGCTGCTGCCCTTTGAAATCTGTGTAATCTGCGGAGAGATTTCCGAAAACCCACCCGGCGCGGGCACGGGAATCTACTTCGCCGCGCGCAATAACCTCTCTAAACAATCTGTCAGCTCAGCGGCCGTTACAGGTTTTGCGAGAAAGGCATCTGCAAGTTCTTTTTTGGTGAGGCCCTGCTGTGGTTCTGATCCGCTCAGGATGATGATTGGTATGTGGGAAAGGCCTTCGCTGTTTCTCAGAAAACGGCAAAACTCGTGACCACTCAAGTGCGGCATCATTGCGTCGGTTACGACGACATCTATTTTCGCTGCCAGCGCCATTTTCATGCCCTCCAGTCCATCCGCCGCCGGAATTACATCGTAGCCCGCCTGATCCAGGGTGACTTGGAGAAAGCGTCTTAGAGCCTTGTCATCTTCAATCAGCAAAAGGCGCGGGCGTATCTGGTGTTCCGCGAAATGATGCAAGGAACTATTGGGTTTCGCGTTGGCGATCTCTTTGATTTCTTTCTGAGCTGACATTCCGAAGGATATCTTTCGACTTGGGTGAGGACTTTGGGTGTTGCCGGCGAAAGGCCGCACAAGCAGATTAAGCCGGATGCCGCCGCAGTGTCAACGAAAACTCCTTGACGTGGTGGGAAACAGTAGTACATTAGGCGCACTCTAAATGGTGGTAAATCCCGGTTCCTGGCCGTTGAGAATTGCTCCCACAGGGCTCCCTCGACCGTCACGTTCCTTCTTGTTCAGGAAAAAGGAGTTTTCCTCATGCGCCTCAGACATCTCTCAAAAGCCCGTCAAGTTGCCGTTTGTCTTATTTCTTATTTATTTTTCATTTCTTTGCTGGCGCCCTTTGCCACTGTAGGCCATGGTAAGGCTCTGTTTAGCGGAGGTTGGCCGAGTTTAGTAACGCAAACTCAAGGAACTGGTCCGCGACCGGTGCCCGGCACTCCTGAAGGTGCGTTTCCAGACTTAAACGAGATTCGTCAAAGACCTTCTCGGACCCCACGGGCGCCGCTCGGAATTCCCTCAATCCTCCGCTCGCGCCGGAGCCCGTTGGTTCCCTGGGACGGAAGACGCGTGGGCGATCCCTTTACTGGGAGCGCGGGCGTCTCACCCGCTCCGCGCGCGCAAAGCAGCGAGACAGTTGCACAACGTTTTACTGGGAGCACGGGGGTCTCGCCCGCAGCCCCCATGCGCAGTCTCGGCGAATCAGTTGCGCTAGCTCAGCGTGAAAGGCGAAATCTTTTTTCATCGCATCGCGGCAAGACGCCAGTTACCCGGCTCCATCACGCAGGCCGCGCGGCCTCACCCTCTCCACCGCTGCCTGACGATCAATTCACCCAAAACTTCTTCTACTGGGCGCTGGTGCGTTATCCCAATGGCGCTGAGACAACCTACTGGAACGACATCTACCGCAAAGCTCATGCAAATGGCCAAGGCTCGCTGGTGCTGGCGACGCGTGAGTTGGGCAAGACGATGTTTGAGTCTTCCGAATACGCGGCCCGAGCGCGCGACAACCATTGGTATGTTTTCGATCTTTACAAAACCTATCTGATGCGCGACCCAGACCCGGGAGGCTGGGCCTTTTGGGAGAGCGTGGTGCCGGGCAGTGGCCGCGAGAACGTGCGCCGGGCGTTTGAAGATTCCTCAGAGTTGGCGAACCTTTTGGCTACTATTACTCCCAACGGTTCCATCTCTACGGGCGTGACTTCTCTGCTTACCGCGCGCACCGACGGTATAAACCAACCCGGGAACGGGATGCTGTCACGAGATGCAAGTTGGAGCGTCACGTTACTCAGTTTGCGGGGACGCTCCGGACTGGATCTCGGGTTGGCGTTGTCCTATTCGTCGGCCGTCTGGACGCGTTCCGGGCCTTACCTCTACTTTGACGAAGACAATGGCTTTCCCAGTCCCGGCTTTCGTTTGGGTTTCCCGACGGTGCAGCGGCGTTTTTTTAACGCGCTGGTGGGAAAGAATGCCTACCTGTTGATCACGCCGGGAGGCCAACGTGTGGAGTTACGCCAGTTTGGAACTTCCAACACTTACGAGGCCGCCGACTCTTCTTATCTTCAGTTGATCGATAACGGCAGTACTCTGCTGGTGCGCTCGACTGACGGCACGCGACTTACTTACTCGGAATTCAATAACGAGTATCGTTGCACTGAGATCAAAGACCGCAACGGCAATTACCTCTCGGTCAACTACAACGGGTTGGGCCAGATCGCGACGATTAAGGACACCCTCGCGCGGGTGATTACTTTCAACTATGACCCAAACGCCAATCTGCTCTCGATCTCGCAAAGCTGGAATGGACAAAATCACAACTGGGCCACTTTCGGCTGGGGCACGCGCACCATGCAATCGAGTTTCTCAGGCGTGGCGGTGGTGGGAGCGCCGAATGGCACGGTGCTGCCAGTAATTACGCAAGTAGGGCTGCACGACGGATCTTATTTCACATTCGACTACACCAACGCGCTCCAGGCTTCGATCATCCGGCGTTTTACTTCCGACCAGGTGCAACGCGCCTCCACAGCCTACGATTACGACGGTGCGGCGAGCGATTGTCCTCGGTTGAGTGCCACGCGCGTCTCGGCTCACAATTGGACCGGCATCAATGGCGTACCTGCTGAGGTTATCACCCAGTACAGTGTCGATGGCTCTGCCTGCGTGATGACGGCGCCGGACGGCACGATTTACAAAGACTTTTACGGCACCGGCTGGCAGAAAGGATTGACCACCTTGAGCGAGGTTTGGTCGGGCGGCGTGCGCCAGAAGTGGACCACGACCGCCTGGACGCAGGACAACACTTCCGTCAACTACCAACTTAATCCGCGGGTCACGGAAACAAATGTTTATGATGCAGCCGGCAATCGACGCCGGACGACGATTGATTATCACCAGTCGTTTGGGCTGCCCTCGATGGTCACTGAGTATGCTGCTGATGCTGTGAATGTGCTGCGGCGCACCTCCTTCGACTACAAAAACGATGCCGTCTACGTCGACCGGCGCATTATTGGCTTGCTGTTCCGGCGCTCAGTTTACGATGGCAACTGGAATCTGATGGCCAAGACCGAGTACGGGTACGACTGGGACTGGGGTGGGGACATGTTCCAGGACACTCCAGCTCCGGCGACGCAGCATGACCGGGCGAATTACGGGCCCTCGTTCATCGTTGGGCGCGGTAATCTTTCGCAGACGGCACGATTCGATGTAAATGATCCGAATAATGGCGGTAATACCTGGCAGGAAACGAAGTGGCGGGTTAACAGTACGGGGTCAGTGCTAATGGAACGAGATCATCAATGGCATCAAAGCTTCATCAGCTACGGGGACTCGTTCTCGGACGGCAATAACAACCGCAATACATTTGCATACCCTACAACGGTCACCGACGCGGATGGCTTTAGCTCTTTTGTGCAGTACAACTTCGACTTTGGCGGGCAGACACGAGTGCAGGGGCCACCGCCCGCCGGACAATCGCAGGGTTTGATTCAAACTCTTACTTACGACAATGCGGCCCGCCTCCAACGATTAACCACGACGAACAACAATGCTTACACGCGGTATGTTTACGGGCCAAACTTTGTACAGAGCTTCGCGACGGTCAACACTGTGGCTGACGAGGCTTATGCGATTCAAGTCTTCGATGGTTTGGGCCGGGTTACCGGCGCGGCCGGCAATCATCCGGGCAGCACGGGCGGCTATAGCGCGCAACTGACTGTTTATGACTTGATGGAAAGGGCCATCAAGCAATCGAATCCAGCGGAGATCAACGCTAGCTGGGTGCCGGCGGGCGACGACGCCGCAGGCTGGCTGTACACGCAACAGACTTACGACTGGCAAGGACGGCCGAGAATCACCACCAACACCGACGGCACCACGAAGGAGGCGAGTTACGGCGGTTGCGGCTGCGCGGGCGGCGCAGTGGTGACGCTGACGGACGAAGGAACCATTGATGCAGGTGTGTTCAAGCGCCGGCAGCAGAAGATCTATTCTGATGTGCTGGGCCGCACCGTGAAAACCGAAGTGCTCAACTGGCAAGGCGGCAGCGTTTACTCAGCGACAGTGAACACTTACAACGCACGAGATCAAGTGACATTGGTAAGGCAGTTTCAAGGCAGCGCGCCGAGCGATCCAAACGATCTCAGTTGTCCCACTGGGACGTGTCAGCAAACCTCGATGACCTATGACGGGCGCGGTCGATTGAAGACGCTTCACGTGCCCGAGCAGAACGCCGGCACCGCGACCACTTGGGATTACAACTCAGATGACACGGTGCAGAAAATCACGGACGCCCGTGGCGCTTCCCAGACTTTCAGCTATAACAGTCGTCATCTGCTCACTGAAATAACCTACGCCGCGCCCAGCGGCATTACGTCTACCCCGAATGCCAGCTATAGCTATGACGCCGCCGGCAATCGCACTTCAATGACGGACGGATTAGGCTCAATGAGTTATAGCTATAATCAGCTTTCCCAAATGATGTCTGAGACGCGCACCTTTAGTGGTTTGGGGAGCTGCCAAATCAGCTATGATTACAATCTGGCGGGCCAGTTGAAGAAGATCATCGACCACACCAACGTGACGATCAACTACAGCTACGACACGGCAGGCCGCGCCACTACTGTCACTGGCGCGAACACGCTTTACGGCGGTGTTTCGCAGTACGCGTCGGGATTCAACTATCGGGCGTGGGGCGGCATCAAAACCATGACCTACGGCAACAACTACAGTCTCGCCGTCAGTTACAACTCGCGGTTGCACGGAACCCAGTTTGAAGTGTCCGGACGTCCGCCGCAGTTTGGGGCTTCAACGGTAATGAAAACGCAGTATCAGTATTATGCAGATGGTAGTTTGAAGTTTGCCGACGACCTGC
>Ga0187893_10013761_pt1 | contig 11184 bp, 12 predicted proteins | sample MA1701074metaG_FD_139574 | JGI IMG/M metagenome (GOLD analysis project Ga0187893, IMG submission 139574) | White microbial mat communities from a basaltic lava cave in the Kipuka Kanohina Cave System on the Island of Hawaii, USA - MA170107-4 metaG ...
CCCCATAGGCTTTCCTAAGCGGTTTAGTCCAACCAAATCTTTGCGACCGCTCGCCGAACTTACACCTTCCCACTCATGCTAGACTTCGCTCGCGAACAGTCGCAAAGATTCCTATTCGTTAGGAGAGTGCGGATTCGTCAAACACAGCTATTTCGTTGAAGATTTCCGACGCACCATTTCGTTGATCCAGATCGGGGCAAAGGGTGAGGTGCATCCTTTGGGTACGGGATAGTCGCGGTAGATGCCCAGTCTCTCTCCGATAGCGATAGCGCGTTTCCGATGCTTGGAAAAGTTGATTCCGATTCCTGCCAGACAGGCGTTCATGGTCCATTGAACTTCCGGGGCCGCGTCGGCCATTTCCGACTCGATCCGGTCCAGGATCGCTGGCAAGTCGAGCCCTTCCACGTTCTTGGCAACCCGTTCGGAGGTCAGGCTCCATCCGGCACGAGCAGCCCATGGGCTCTCAGCAGTCAGCCACTTTTGACGAAGAGTCTCCTTGTCCGGGTGGTTCTTCAGGACATAGGAGTTGAGCCAGTCCGCGACGTGCGCAAAAGTCACGGATCGAACTATCCGATCCATCTCGTCGGCTGACAAGCTCTTTGGCTTCATCAGGAGAATGGCCAAAAGCTGTGCGTCGATGTTCCCGGTTTCCCAGAGAGCGATCGCTAACTCGTGGTTGGTCTTGATCGTCTCAGCCAACTTCCGGATATCACCATGCAGAACGCCAAACTGCTGATCGCCGGCGCCATTTTTTTTATTGTGTGCGCGCACCTTTTCGTTACCGAGCGATCTCAGCTGTGCAAGTGTTTCTTTGAGCGTCATATCCACCTCAGGAGTCAATGGACTTTCAAGCGGGCTAACGTCTCAAGCTCACCGGCTCTTTGTCGCAATGAACTCTTGCAAGTTACCAAAAACTGGAGCGGTAAAAAGTCCGGTGCAGCCGAGGGTTAGGCGTCACTCGCCAACTTGCATGTCACGCTCGATGAGCTCAGCAAGCTTGGCATAGAGTTCCTCGCGCTCACCTTCGCTCATTCGGATCATCGGAGCGCGCGGATCATTTAACGCCTGAAATCGAGAAAGCTTGGGATCTCGAACGAACCGAGACGGTTTGATGATAACCGGGATGATCCTGGTACCGCGTTCCTCCGCTGACACAAGGAGCGGCGGGAGCTCATCTGTAATGATAAAATCCGACGCTAAAAAATCGGCCGACACAAGGAGGACCACCGTGCGCGCACTGGCAAGAGCCTTCCGAATTTCGTCTCGCCACTGATCCCCGGCCCGAATTTTGGTGTCAGACCACAGATCTATAAGTCCCGCCCGTTCCAAGGGTCTAAGATGAACGAGCACGCGTTGGAGATATTCGCCGTCGCTATGGCTGTAGCTCACGAATACGGTACCGTTTGCCCCCTTGGGGGCAGGAGCGGTGAAAGTCGCGGTGCTCTTAGGGCCCGTAAGAACTGCGCTCAACGCATCTCGCAGCCGCGGCGCAAGGTACCCGACCGAAAGGCGCTCGTAAATCAGAACTAGGTTGTTCTGAAGATCAAACGGCACCTCGCCAGGGTCGCGAGCCAATAGCAGCAAAGGCTTTCCAAGCGCTTGGGCGAAGCCAACCTCCAGGAGAACATTCGGGTTTCTCCCGGAGAGGTCGGCCACCACCGCGTCAACGGTGCGCAGATAGTCGAGTACCCGCTGTTTGTCCACCAAAGTCCGTTCGTCTGGGCGGACGACGTCAATTCGATCATTCAAAGTTCCACTAACGACTGCGGCTGCGTCGCTAAGAATCTCAAGAAGATCGCGGGAGGCCTTCGATTGGAATGGAGCAGATACGAAGATCGTTCGAACCATATTGAGAACCTGCTGCGACCAATAGTGTTCGTCTAACGCTCAGGGTTCAGCCGCTGGCGCTTTTTGCCAGTCGGCTGAACCCGTGTGATACCCACCACGATTTTCTTCTTCAGCACCAGCGATTCGTGCCATCAGCACTAAGGAAAGTTAACTGTATGAGTGAGCGGAAGCATCTCGCGTCTTCCGGAAGCCATCGCCTTCCAGGCATACTGTAAACTCTCTTCAGTTTGCCCGAGGAGAAGAATCCCAAAATGCGATTCTTGTTCCTTGAACACAACCCCGTAGTCATGTCCAAACATGTATTGTCCGTTCCTTGAAATCTGGAGGCTCATGTACCCGTGTGATTGAGATGACTTCCTCCTTGACGACCAGGGACCCACCAGAAAGGTGTTCGCTACGAGCTTCGCCTCCATACGCCATTGCAGTTTTCCCTCTGCCTTCACCGTCTTAACCGCGTAGCCTTTGGGAGAGTAGGTAATCTGAACATACTGAATGTGCCACTGGTTTCCAGCCGCGTAATAAACAGGCTGAACAGCGGAAACCCACTGTCCTGTGAGATCCCGTCGATTTGCCTCCACAGGATTCGGCACGTATTCTGCATTGACGAGACGCTTGATCAGGTTGTGGAGGGCTTGCGTGCTATCGATGCGATAATCGATATGCTGAATGCGAGGCAGGCGAATGTGGATGTCCCGTGGATTGCAATCGTCGATGAGAATCGGAATGATTGTTTCGGGGCGCTTCTCGATTGCCCAACTCACCTCGTCTTTTACCCACTCCGACACGGCGGAATCTGTTGACATGATGAGCACGAACCATTTTGAGTCTTCGAGGCCAGACAGGATCGATCGTTCCCAATGATCGGCCGATTGAATGTCTTCCTCTGCGAACCATGTATCGAAGCCCAGCGCCCTCAGCAAGCCAAGGAACTCGCGTTCAACCAATGCGCGATCAGCGGAAGTATGACTAATGAAGAGTTTTGACATAAGAGACTATTTTGGCGGCATAACGACAAAGCTCACCTGCCCGGCCCGGTCGGGGAGCTACACGTCACGAAAAACCTACACGCGGGCCGGGTCAGGTGCAGCGACTGGTTCGGCGTGGCTATCCGACTATTCCCCCACCACCAGCTCCGCCAGCAGCTAAACCCTGACTAACTCCGCCTTGGCCACCAATGCGAATGAAATAGAGAGTTCGGTCCTTGATGTAGATTCGGTAGACCCGGTCGAGAGTAAATGTTGAAACTAACTTTGCATCAAAAAAAGTGTTTTCTCCATGCTCTTTCTCGAAAAGGAGCCTAACGATTCAGCCGCCCGCCGCTGCTTTTGGCGGCGGGTTAGGCTGCTGGAACTCTTCCGATCTCCCATCCTGGAAAGACCAGTACGGCGGGATGACACTTCAAAGCAGTCGCAATGACCTTGGCTCGGTCTACCCCAAGCCGGACGCGATCGTTTTCAATCGCAGAAATCGTTGCTTGTGGAATCCCAGTGAGTCGTGCCAATTGATTCTGACTGTATCCTTGCAACTCGCGAATGATCCGGACTGATTCCCCGACCGAAACATCCACCAATTTCTTGGCGCGTCTGAAATCCTTCATCTCACTTCCTCCGATAGTCATGGGCGGTAATGCTGACAACCTGAAAACCCCTCTCCTGCGCCAATACCCTATAAATCACGCGGTATTGTATGCCGAGGCGGGAAGAACGATATCCCTGCCATTCTCCCCGCAAGGTTTCGTCATGAAACCCTTTGATCAGTCGAAGACCGGCGGGACCAGAAATAATCGCGATGTCTTTCCATTTTTCATAGCGCTTGAGGATCTCGAGCGGGAGGACGTCAATCTGCTTGCCAACTCGCCGGTGTTCGTAGATCTCCCACATGCCGGGAGATGCTATGTATATCTTATAAGGTATGTCAAGGTTACGGGGCGGTCCTGGAAGCGCAGGCCAAGTCCGGAGGTCAAGAGGACCTTTGCGAAATTCGCCAAAGGAGGCTGGCATGAGCCAGGGTAAAGCAGCCTCACGGTCAGGCATCAGCCGCTCGCCGGGTTAGGTGGCTTCTCGGGCTGACCCTGGTCACCGCAGCCCGAACAGAGCACGGGCGTTCTCGTAGCGGATCTTCGCCTTTTCGCTTTCGTCGAGCGCCAAGCCGCCAAGCGCACTCACATTCTGCTCGAGTGAATATTGCGGATAATCCGAGCCCAGCAGCATGTGATCGATCCCGACATTGCGCATCGTCCAGACGAATTCGTCCTCGATCGGCGAATCGGCGACCAGCACGACGATCGCCGAAATGTCGAAATAGATATTATCGCCAAACAGGCCTTCGGCTGTCCGCGCCGCCTTAAGGATATTCCAGAAGCGGAAATTCATCGCGCCCAGATGCGCGAAGATGAATTTGGTTTTGGGAGCCTTGAGCGCAAGGTTGAACAGCTTCTCGCTGTCGCCGGGCAGGATGTTCGCATTATCGATCAGCGCGATCACGCCGAGCTCGCCGGCGCGCCGGACAAGCGTTAGCACACGCGGATCGTCGGGATCGAACTTCTGGGTATGCGGGTGGAGCTTGAGGGCCTTGATGCCCTTAGCCGCGATGCGCTCCAGCTCTGCCACCGTTGCCGGGCCGTCATAAGGGTGGACGGTAGCGATCGGCATTATCTTGGGGTGCTTGGCCGCCAACGCGATGATGCCATCGTTGCTCGCCCGAATCTGCGTCGGCCGTCCAGCGAGCGCCTGGTTCGGACCGCCGAACCACATGGCGCCGATGCCCGCCACCTCCAGCCGCCGCTCCTTCAGCTGCTCCTCATAGGCCCGCAGCGACGCCTCGCCGTTCCACAGATGGACGTGCGAGTCGAAGAGCGGCGATTGAGCGGCTGCAGCCTGCGCGATCAGCGCCAGTGCAACAGCCAGGACCATCACGCGGCCGCCCACTAGCAGAACATCGAAGCGATTGGTCTGTGTACTGAGCCTCGGCAATGGCCATCCAGTAAGCGCCATGGCGAGTACTCGAACCAACCGACTCAGTTCGTAGCCGAGGATCATAGCGTCTCTCAGAAACTGGGTGGTGGCGCCCAACGACAAAGCTCACCTGCCCGGCCCGGTCGGGGAGCTATACGTCACGAAAAACCTACACGCGGGCCGGGTCAGGCGCAGCGACTGATTCGGCGTGGTTATCGCGACTTGTTCTATTCCTTCTTGGCCGCGAACTCCTCTAACGCCTCGGTCTGGAGTTCTTTGGTCGCACCGGCGGCTTGGCCGCTGTTGGAGGCGCGACGACAGCCGCGTCGTGCTCAGGCCGGGTTAGGTGGCTTCTCGGCGTTCAGGAGTGGCGAAGTCATAGAAGACACGGAAGAGATTGCCATCCAGATCTGCCGCCGTGAACTCGTGCAAGCCCCAAGGCTTCGACTCAGGTGCCGACATCAAAATGGCGTTGCTGGCGCTCCACACTCGATACAACTCATCCACTTCTTCCTTGCTTTCCAGATTCAGCCAAGTCAACGTTGGCCCAACGTTGCCGTATTCCTTCCGATGCTGCTGGTTTGCCAGGAACATCCGGCAGTTGCCTTTCGAGATGCCTGCCAGCCCGAGCTCCTCACCACCCCAATCCACACTAAAGCCCAGATTATTTTGGTAGTAAGCCACCGCCGTACCGATATCCCTCACCGGTACTTCGGGAACGGCGCCGGGGAACTCAAATTTCATTTGCAACTCCTCACTGGCTTAAGGTGCCGACCGCTCGGACTCATAGTTAACATTCGGCGTCAGCAACGGCGAATGATGGGCTAAAACACGTTGAGTCCAAGGCTGTCCGACTGTACCGCGTCGTTTGGAACTCATTTGACCAATGATGGCTTTAGTTTTAGTGCATCCCAGCGACTAGAAGACTCTATTTACCTGCCGGCTAATGAAATCTCTCAACTCGTGGGGCGAAGAGACACCCCGGAACCCGTCGACTGGGTGACCCTGGTAATATGAATACACTGAAGGAACAGCCAGAATGCTCAACTCTCTCGGCACTAACGGGTTCTCCTCGACATTAAGCTCTAGAAGTCTTAGAGGCCGTTCTGCATCACAGACGGCTTTCTCAAGCTTCGGACGAAAGCCCATGCAGACGCCACACCACGGCGCCCAGAACAAAACGATCACGGGATGCGACTTCGAGGCTTGGACGACGTCGGCTTCAAAACCAGCGTCGGAAGTGTCCGCTATCAAAACTCCCGAAGCTGCCCCAGGCGCGTGTCGGTTGGGAGAAGCCTCGGGCGATTCAGACGCCGCATGGAGACGCAGGCCGGCAAGCAGCCGCTCAACGTCGGCCTCGAATGACAGCCGTCTGACCTCGATACCATTACGCAGTGAAAGTTCCTTCAGGTCGTCTGGGAGTTCAACCTCGCGAGGTGGTGGGGTTCCGTCCAACAATACTGGAACGACTTTGAGGCCGCTCTCTAAGGCAGAAGCGATTTCGATTCGGACAAAATCATCGGGATTGTCTAACCGACGTTCGCCCGTCTGGGGGTCCCGCACATTTAGCCAGCCTCGACCAATCAATGCGAGCAACACGTCGCACTGAGCAACCTTGCCATTAATGTGGTCTTTGAAGTTCACACCCAGTGGTATGTGATCAACGTCGATGAAGACGTCTTCTTTGGGGTCGTGCACGCGCCTCCTGATCGCATTGTAGATCTCGTGCGCTGGCCACTCGCTATCTTCCCGCCGGTAACTGATAAAGATCTTTGCCATCTTCGCATCCCGATCGCGTTTCATGAACGTATCCGCCATCGCGGTAGGGACGCCAGTCACCCGACACCCCTGCACAGATCCCGGCGTGCCGTTTTCTAGCACCGGGCTCTTCAGAAATCTTCGCGTCCGCAGGAAGGCGATCCTACTACCTTCGATCGCTAAGCCAGCAGTGAGGTTGGCATGGTTATCCGGCCTTTCGTGTCCGGCCCATGTTTCCTTTGAAGGCGGCTCACACTCATCAGACGAACGACCTGTCAAGCAGCGCGATCGATCCGCTCTGGAGCGCGGCCCCGTCGTCCCAATTCGCGGTCGAACTCAGCAACAAAGCCCATAAGCCAGTCCTGAAACGACTTGACCAGATCCTTCGCTCCCAAGCCTTCAACGACTTGGGTCTGTGCCAGCCGGTCTCCCAATCGCTGACCTTGCGGATCTCGCACGACAGTTTGCGCCTCGAGGAAAATGGCGACGAGATTTGCTCCCGGAAGAAGAAGCAGAAGATTTCGTCCTACAGAACCAGCTAAGGAGCAGGGGCGACCACTTTCGAGACTGATCACAACCAGGCCAAGAAGGAACTTTCCTACACTTTGCCCTCTGATCGCATCCCGGAACAGCAGGTAGGCAGCCGCAGCCGCTAGGTACAAGACAAAGTCCGAGGTCCAGTACAGCAAAAAGCTCATCAGGACGATGAGGCCGTCTATGCTCGCGGCAAAGAGTCGCCTCTTGACATCGGCCTTCGCGTATGGCGACACCAACCCCCTCGAAAGCTGCGTCATAGTCGGAAAGTACACGAGTGCGAAGACGATTGCGGACAGAATGCAAGTGCCAAGAAGTGTGCTGGCGCTCATTGCTGTTTGGTATCAGCTCGCAAGAGAATGAACACGGAAGAAAACAGCTATCCCTCCGGCTAACGATCAGGCATCACCCGCAGTCGGGCTTTTGTGGCGGTCGGTGCATCCGTGTTAGCTGTTGTCGCGTTCAAGTGCATGCAGTTGCTCCCAAAGCAGTTTCAGCTTTGTCTCTGCGCTTTCCTCGAGCCCTGACGGAAGCCTCTTCAGGATAGCGCGCATGTGCTGAAGCTGTCGCTTATGAAACACCCCGGATTCGACTAGCGACAAGCAGCAATCCGCCATTTCTAGGGTCTGCTCGATACTTCGGTCTGCGACGTGAAATAGTTCTTCATACCGCTCGCGGTTCTTCCCAATGCCTTGCTGCTCCTTTCGGCAGACAACACATCTGACGCAGTCGGAGTCGAGGCTAAACCCCAGCTCTTCGTACCAATATTTTTGCTCCGCGGCGAAGAAGATAAACGGCTTTCCGCAATCGCGGCATAAGCGCCTTACATCGAAGTAGTGAGTAACAGGCACTGTCGCAGGCGATTGCCGCGACAAGTCGGCGGCGATCGCAGTGTTGGGAATGCGCGAGCCCTCGGGCGAGTGCCAGTGTAGAAAAACATGCCCGGCGTAATCGGTTTCAGGGTTGAGCCCCGTGATCCGCGGCCCTTGACCGTAGCGTGGATGCGTTACAAATTCTCGGTACCTGGGCGACATAGCGTAATTTCGACGGCTAACTGACCGACGTTCAGCGGCCGGGGGGCACTTCAACTCATACTCGAACCAGGGCAGGCCGCACCCGTCGATCGACGATATGGTATCAACCGGATCCTGAGCGATGATCCGCTCGATCGTGCCGGCCGACCAACCCGCGTCTTCCGCACCCGAAGCAATCAGCACTGCTGCGTTCTCACAAGCGAAGTTCCGACAGTGCTGCCCGGATTTCGCGAAGCATTTCCAAATGGCCTGCCGTCCAACGGGTGATCTGCGTGGCAGGATGACCAGAATTGGCCCTATGTTCATCGCCCAGCCCCGCCGAGCGCGATCGGCGAACGCGGTTCATGATCAGGTCGCGAATTCGCGCTGCATCGGCGATGCCTTCGATTCGGCCGATATGCGTTGTTGAGCCGGTGCCCTCATGCTCCGCTGATGCACCGCCGCCGGCCGTCTGGATCACAATGTCCGATATACCGTAAACGCGCTGGATCGGTCCCTGATCGATCTTCACATCCTGAACATTCTCAAACGTAATGGTCGTTTCCGTGATCGTCCAGATCCCCCGCCGAATGCGGACGCTTCGGTCGCTCAGGACATACCACGTCGTGTCGTATCGCAAATGGATCGCGACGTAGACGACGATGTCGGGAAGGATCGCGACCGCGAGGAACACCGGCAACAGCGCCAGGCCCAGTCCCAGGCTGATCGCGAAACTCAGGAGCCATATCCCAAGGAATATCAGGTCAATGACGACCAGCCCGATCCAGAAAAACAGCAGGAGATAGCGAAGAAATCCTTCAGCCGGCTTGAAACGCTCAAGCTGCTCGCCGGGGCTGGTGGGAAGCGTCGGCGGCTCATCCGGGACTTTGAACCACTTCACCAGTCCATACCAGATGCCGCGATACACCTGCGCGGCGGCGCGATCAACTGCTTTGCTCATTGGCGCCTCCCGTGTCGCGGTTCCTGGTTGAGCCCAGCACGCGAATTTCATCGCGAATCTGCCGCAAGAGGACGAGCGCTTCATCATCCGGAGCACCAACGGCATCGCTGGGAACATCCCCCGTCTCTTCATCATGCCCCCGCGCGCCGCGCATCTTCTTATAGAGGAAATCGCGCAGTGCATCGGCCTCGAGAACGCCTTCGATGATCATCTCTGCCCCGGCACTTCCCGAGGCCGTCTGAATCGCCACGTTCGCCAGGCCCATCCATCGCTGGAGAATGTTTCGCGTCACGTGGATGTCCTGAATTCTTCGATAGGTGAGCTGAATTTCCCTGCGAAATAGAACTCCCCATGAAAGCGATATCCCATCATCGTCAAACTTGAAGTGAAGCGTGTGATATCGAAAGAAGAGCACCGGCATCATGACAACAAACCCGACGGTAGACAGCAGGGAGATGATCGCATAGTACCAAAGCAATATCGGCGCCGGCCGGTCCAGATTCCGCGCGTCAAATGCATCTATCGCCGGCGTGGCGGATGGCGGATCATTCGTCGTGGCGGTGCTGTTCGGCATGATGGTGGATTAGATCACCTATCCTTCGTCGCCGCTGATCTCCATTGATGGAATCGAGCCGGCCCCCTCAACCGACCGGAAGGCCTTCCGCGACGGGCCCACGGATATGAACAAAGCCACGACAGTTTGGGGAAGACTTTACGGTTCGATCAGGAGCCGACGGCCAGCCCCATTTCCGGGAACATCAGGGCCAACTCCTTCAACGCGCGACGCTGCACCTTGCCGGTGAGTCCCTTGGGGAGGGCTGGCAGAAACAGAATGCGCTCCGGGATCTTGTAGTCGGCAATGCGACTGCGTACCAAGTCGCGTAGCTCCTGCTCACTGGCGGTAAGTCCTTCGCGCAAGGCGACGTACGCAATGACCTTTTCACCGTGGACCGCGTCGGGTATGCCGATGACGCCAGCCTCGAGGACCGCGGGATGATGATACAAGGCCTCTTCCACTTCCTGCGGCGAGATGTTGGAGCCGCCGCGGACGATAATCTGCTTGGCGCGCCCTTCGAACCAGAAGAAACCATCCGCATCGCGCCTGACCAAGTCGCCGGTGCGCAGCCAGCCGTGGTCAAAGGCGGCCGCGGTGGCTCGCGGGTCGTCCCAGTATCCCACGCAATTGGCAGGGCTTTGTACCTGCAGTTCGCCCACTTGCCCGTCGGCCACGGCGTTGCCGGTCGGGTCCGCCACGCGTAGATCCACCACGTCCAACGCGGGACCCATCGAGCCCGCCCGCGGCGCCCCTTCGCGAATACACGTGACGGCCACACCCTCGGTCATCCCAAAGATCTCCCGGACCGGAACTCCAAACAGGGTGCGGAAGCGCTCTTGCAGAGTCACCGGCACCGTGTCGCCGCCTGCAAGGCACAAACACACAGAGCTAACGTCGCGCGCACTGCGCCCCTGTTCTTCAACCACAGACCGCAGCATGGCAGGCAAGATAAGGAGGTAACTACATCGCCAACGCTCGATCAAGTCCAGGGACTCAGCAGCGTCGAAAGCAGGAAGCAGAACGACCGTTGCGCCTCTGGATATTCCCGGCAGGAGCACGCAACTGAGCGCCGCGATGTGCACTATTTGCGTCGCCGCCAGCAGGATGTGGGTTTCGTCCACGCCCAGGGTGGACATCAACTCGGTAGCACCGACGAGCGAAATGTGTGTGTGCATGACTCCTTTGGGTCGCGCCGTGGTGCCTGATGTGTACAAAATCGCCGCTACCCGGTCGGGACTGACCTCGGGCAAGGCGACGCTCTCCAATTCGGTGGTTTCCAGCGATGGAAGCGTGGTGTAAATGCGCTGGAGGTCCGGACAGTCCGCGCGCACTTCCTCACAGAGAGGCGCTAACTCGGGCTGGCTGAAGCACAGCTTCGCCTTGGAGTGTCCCAGAACATAGGCGATCTCGGGGGCCTTCAGCCGGTTGTTGACCGGCACCGCGATAAGCCCGGTCTTGAAGCAGGCGAAATAGAGATTCACCACCTCCACGGAATTGCGCCAGTGGATGGCCACGCGGTCGCCAGTTTCGAGCCCCTCCCGCAACAGCCAGCGCGCCAGA
>Ga0187893_10013762_pt1 | contig 11183 bp, 3 predicted proteins | sample MA1701074metaG_FD_139574 | JGI IMG/M metagenome (GOLD analysis project Ga0187893, IMG submission 139574) | White microbial mat communities from a basaltic lava cave in the Kipuka Kanohina Cave System on the Island of Hawaii, USA - MA170107-4 metaG ...
AATCAACAATGATAATGATGTCGGGACTTGGCTGGTGAGGGTGAACAATCCCAACGGTCAGTCGTCCAACTGGGCCAGCTTTTCTGTAACGCCATCGTCGGCAGCGCCGACAATTTCCTCCCTGTCCCCCAATCCGGTACCCGGTTCCTCTACGGATCAACCTGTGAACATTTTTGGCACGGGATTCGTCAGCGGCTCGGGGTTGAAGGTACGCGTAACTTTTCCTGGCGGGCAGACAGACTTACAGGGTTCTCAAGTAACTTTCATTTCCTCCACTCAGCTTCGGATTCTGATTACCGTGGGAACCAGTGCGGCTAACTGGACAGCACAGGTAATCAACCCCAATGGTCAAGGATCAAATGTCTTTCCCTTCACAGTGACGGCAGCCGCGCAAGCTCCGTCAATCAATAACATATCGCCAAACTCGTATCCGCCATCGAACAGCCTCCAGACGATGACCATCAACGGGAGTAATTTCGTAAGTGGAGCGACGCTCACTTTCGACCCGCCGACGGGTACGAACCTTCCCAGCACGCCCAGCAGGCTTACATTTATTTCCAGCAGTCAGATTAGCTATCAAATCAACAACGGTAACGATGTCGGCACTTGGCTGGTGAGGGTGAACAATCCCAGCGGACAGTCATCCAACTGGGCCAGCTTTTCTGTAACAGGGCTGGGCTCCCCGACACTCAGTGGCTTTACTTGGCATAGCGCTCCAATGCACCAACAGAACTTTAGCGGCCTTCTTAATGGAACCGGCTTCATTTCTAATGGCACACGAGTGTTTTTCTGCGTAAATGGGACGAGCACTTGCTTTGAGCATCCTCAAGCTGGGGTCATAGTAAGTAGCTCAACCACCTTAAGTGTTAGTAATGTCAATCTTGGCAGCGGGTCGTATCAGGTTCAAGTTCAAACTGTGGGCGGAATATCAAACCGATCAACCGCATTCACTGTTAGCACGAGCCCATCTGCTCAACCCATCTTGACTGCGAGCCCGACCTCAGGTCCGCTCGGTACCTCATTCAGATTCAGCGGGAGCAACTTCACTCGCAATAGCTCAGCAAATTTAACCGTCACGCGTCCGAACGGTAGTCAGTCAGGTGGCGGCAGATATGGTATTGACAGCAATGGAAGCGTCTCGTTCATCGTTACCAGCCAATCTTCGGATCCGACCGGGCAGTGGCGGTTCTCATTGACGGACGACGCAGCAAAGCAGGCGAGTACTACAGCAGAATACACTGCCACTCAACCCTCCGGTACTGACGCGATGACTTTCATTGCGGATGTAACCATTCCTGACAACACTCAGCTCACTGCGGGATCGAATTTCGTAAAGACGTGGCGATTAAAAAATGTTGGAACGACAGCCTGGACCAATTACAGCATGGTGTTCATTTCAGCGCCCAGTAACGGCAATCCAAGTTTGAATCTGAGTGCAACTGGAGCATCGTCAGTACCTGTGCCGTCGACATCCCCTAACCAAGTAGTCGATGTCTCTATTTCCATGAGGGCGCCAAGTCCGGGAACCTACTACAGCTACTGGCAACTCCAAAATGCTGCCGGAGTACGGTTCGGTGTCCAATTCTACGTGAAAATTCGAGTTGTTCTTCAACAAGGCAATGCACTCGGATTCGGCACACAGACGGGTCGTGGTGGAACTAATGATTCTGTCCCTGCGAACTCGGCGCGTAATGCTGATCCAGTCAACACGGCAACCGGTAATTACAACTATGAAGCGACGGATTTGAGAGTCCCGGGGCGAGGCATAGACATCGAATTTGCCCGCTCATACAACTCACAGGACAACACTCTCGGCCCTCTCGGTAATGGCTGGTCGCACACCTTCAACATATATCTGTCTGACATAACACCGGGCAGGGCCTTGGTACATTACAGCGACGGCAAGGTGCTCGAGTATCTCGTTCAGTCAGGAACCGACAGCTTCAAACCCAGCTACCCGGGATACTACGATACGCTGGTCAGAAATGGTGATGGAACGTGGGCATTGAAAAAGCCAGATCAAAAGAAATATCAGTTTGATAGTTCGGGCCGGCTGACCAGAATCGAAGACCGCAATAACAATCAAATTTCACTTAGTTATTCCGGCAACAATTTATCGCATGTAACAGACACGGTTGGTCGTACGTTCAACTTCACCTATTCAGGCTCGCTGCTTTCAACTGTTACCGACCCAATTGGACGCACGCTCCGCTTTAGCTACGACAACGGCTCGAACTTAACATCCTTCCAGGACGCCAGAAATAACTTCAACACCTATCAATATGATTCTAATAATCGGCTGACTAGGATCATCGATGGCCGGCAAAACAACCTTTTAGTGAATACGTACGACAGCAATAACCGTGTCTCAACCCAAACCAATGGCCGCGGCAATCAATGGAGATTTGTATACAATGCAGACGGCTCGACCTCGGTCTTCGATCCGCTCAATAGAGAAACCAAGTATTTGCACGATACCAATTTCAATATGGGCCGCACTGTCGACCGAAATACGAACCACCTCAACGTGCTTTATGATGAGCTGAACAATCGGGCGCAGATCTCGGATTTGAATAATAACTACTCTAACTTCATTTACGATTCGAACGGCAACATAATCAGCAGAACCGATCCCAGTCTGAACTCGCGACAGGCCGCCTACGACACGAGAAATAATCCAACGCAGATTACCGATGAGATCGGAAGTCGAACGCAGATGTCTTACGACGCGAACGGCAATCTGATAACTCTAACCGATGCGCTGAGTAAATCCTCTTCGACGACCTATGACCAGTTTGGACAACCACTTAATCTTACCGACGCAAATGGCAACGTCACAGTCCGTACATATGATGCACAAGGAAATCTGACAAGCGTTAAAGACGCCCTAAATAACACGACAACCTATACCTACGATGGCGTCGGCAGACGTATCACTATGACCGACGCTCGTGGTAAGACTACTCGATACACGTACGACGCCAACGACAATCTGCTGACTATTACTGATCCGCTGGGGAACGTCACCACCAATGCTTATGACGCGAATAACAATAGGACGAGTGTACGCGATGCTCGTGGGAATTTGACTACTTACTCTTACGATGAAAACAACTTGTTGATTAGGGAGACCGACGCGAAAGGGACTTTCATTCAGCACACTTACGATAACCTCGACCGCCGCGTAAGCACACGAGACAAGCGAGGCAGCCTTACCACGTTCACTTATGACAACGAGGGGCGGCTTTTGACAGCTACAGATCCGCTTGGGAACAGAACCAGTTATACCTACGACGCCAATGGAAACAGGACCCAGGTTATCGATGCGAAAAATCAAACTACCAGGTTTACTTACGATGCAATGAGTCGCGTTACTCAAATCGAGGATTCACTAGGCAATAAGATTCAGAGAGAGTATGACGCGACGGGCAGGATGACTAAGGAGACGGACCCGCGCGGCAACTCTACACGCTTCACCTACGATGCCGTGGGTAATCTTACCCAAGTGAACGATTCTGCCGGTGGTTCTGCCAGATATACTTATGACAACAACCGGAATCGTATAACCCAGACTGATCCGAACAATCGCACTTCAACCTTTGCTTACGATCGCCTCAACCGGCTGCTGTCCGCGAAAGATGCGCTCGATAACACATACTCGTATACCTACGACGCAGTAGGTAATCGCGTTACTCAAACCGACGCCAAAGGACAAACCATTAGGTACAGCTATGATGACAACAATCGTTTGGTAACGATTACTTATCCGGATAATTCAACCGTACAGATGGCCTATGATCCGAACGGAAACATAACCCAGATGATCGATTCTCTCGGCACCAGTAGTTACGCCTATGACGAGCTTAATCGGCTGATGAATTACACTGATCCATTTGGAAAAAACATCAGTTATCAGTACGACGCGAATGGGAACATCACGCGCTTAACGTATCCGGATGGCAAGCAGGTCAATTACCAGTATGATGCAAACAATCGGCTGATTTTCCTCACAGACTGGGCCAACAAGACAACCTCATACGAGTATGACACGACGAATCTATTAACCAAAGTTAATTATCCCAATGGGATTACGACCACGTTAACATACGACAGCGCGGGCCGTTTGATGACGAAGGCTGATTCAGGAATCAGCTCATTCAGATTCACCCTCGATCGAAACGGTAACCGGGTCGGTCTTGATCTTACTCAGCCATTGGCGAATCGGTTGCTCAGCGCCACTGAAAACAATACCTATGACCATGCCAACCGTATTCAAGCTGCAGGTTCTACAACCTTCACGTTTGACGCCAATGGAAATATGACATCGAAGACCGAGGCCGTGCAGATCACAACATACACGTATGACTTTGAGAATCGTCTCAAGTCGGTTGGAGGAACGTCACAGTATTTTTACAACGGGCAGGGTGTCCGACTCGCAAAGATCGAAGCGGGCACAACGACTCGTTATGTGGTGGACACGAACCATGACCTGTCGCAGGTATTATGCGAGACCGATGGCAATGGAGTCATCAGCTCGTATTACGTGTACGGCCTGGGCCTGGCGTACAGAGTCACACCCGACGGAAGACATTCTTACTATCACTTCGATCCGATCGGTTCAACAATTGCGATGACCGACGATGCGAGGAGGGTCGTCAGTAGTTACACTTACGATCCGTTTGGGAACGTCACTCGTAGTGTAGAAAATCTTCAGAATCCTTTTCAGTACATTGGCCAATACGGAGTAATTCGAGATCTTAACGGACTGACGTTCTTTAGAGCGCGGTATTATGCACCTACATTGGGCAGATTCCTTACCAGAGATCCAGCAGGCGAGAGTTTGAACGAGTTGCAATCTCTCAATAAATATCTTTATAGCTCGAACAATCCAATAAGATTTATCGATCCCACTGGTCTGGATTGGGTTGATACAGCATGGAACTGGTCAATTTCCCTCGCTCGAAACGCGTTGGTGAGAGCCATCGACGAAATACTTGAGGAGGTCATAAAGGATCAAATAAATCGTCACGGATTCGATCTCTTTGGTGAAGCGTTGTTTGTCTCACTACGCATACCAGGTCTTGGCAGCGTAGTAAGTCTTACGATCGATGTGCGTGAGATCGTGCGTAACCCCAGCATAGACGGGACCGAGAAAGCTGCAAGAATCTCGCTAAAGATTGCTAATGAGGCCGTGGTAGCAATCTTTAGAAATCCGATTACGGGTGTTTTAGCCGGAACGATAACTGACGCTACTTTTGAATGGCAAATTCGACAAATTAGGAGAATTGGGGAACCTGCCGGTGAGATCATTTATCGCACGTTTTCGCACCAGGGAACCTCAGAAATAACGAATCCGATCGGCCGTCCGACGAAGCGTAATTGAAAAAACTAATTACGACAACCGCTGAACTACTTGTGAACGCTATTAGCAAAAAATCGCGACTGATCGCTTGGTTAGGAGGCGTCACGATACTAGCGCTTTGCAGTGTTCTCATGGCCTATGCCCTTAGATTCGGTAATGTCGCAACCAAGTCACTCTTCTCTGCCAGCAGTTCACTACATAACTCAACATCAGATGCAGCTTCATCACACCTATCAACGCCTCAGATAACAAGCACCGAAGTGATGACTCTGCAAGGGGAGCCAGAGTCCATCGCTAATCCGGTCGGTTTCCTTAATGATGCGAGCAGCGATGATTCATTTCCTAATTCCGATAAAGGCTTGCCAGGGATTAAGCGAGGCATCCACTCAAAGTCTCCACCACCCACATCAACCATTGCCGTAACGAATCTCAACGACAGTGGTCCCGGCTCACTTCGTCAAGCCATAAGCGACGCGGTTTCCGGGGACATCATCAGTTTCTCGCTTCCAGCCGGGAGCATTATTACGCTCACAACCGATGAGTTGTTAATCAACAAGGATTTAACCATCAACGGACCTGGTGAGAGTGCTTTGACTGTTCAGCGCAGTACCGTAAGTGGTACTCCGGCCTTCAGTGTCTTTCGCATTACTGCGGGCGATGTCACAGTCTCGGGCTTAAAGATTGCTAACGGAAATGCCACTGGCGGGTTGGGGGGTGGGATCGCAAACTCCAGTCTCGGAACGGTAAACATCATTGATTGTGTCATCTCAGCCAACTCCTCAACTGCACTGGGCGGCGGAATTCATAAAGGTAATTCGGGAACGATGAACATCCATAATTCCACCATCTTTGGCAATTCTTCAGAGGTAACCGGTGGCGGAATATCGATCAGCGCGGGAAACGTTAATATTACGAACAGTACCTTTACTGGTAACTCAACTCAATCCGGGGGAGGTATTTATAGTCGGGACGCAACAGTTGGTATTACGAATACGACAGTCTCAGGGAACTCCGCTGACAATGGAGGCGGGATAAACTGTCAAGAAAGTTCGATGAGCATTACGAATGCCACGATCGCCAACAATGGCGCACCTTTCGGCGGTGGATTCTTTGTTGCGTCGTCAACACTTACCATTGCAAATTCGATTATCGCTCTGAACACTGCAACTTCGGCCGGTCCGGACGTATTCGCTTTTGCTAGTAATGATCAACTAACCTCACATGGGCACAACCTCATAGGAAATAATTCCGGAGCGGTAATCGTTTCGCAACCTACGGATCAGATTGGAACGCCCGCCAGTCCGATTAATCCACTTCTGGGACCACTCGGTAGCAATGGTGGGCTAACGCAGACCCGCGCATTACTTACCGGTAGTCCTGCTTTGGATAAAGGCGCTTCAGCGACTGGTGTCGTATCGGATCAACGTGGATTCCAGCGACCAGTAGACGATCCCTCGATTGCCAACGCGCCAGGCGGCAACGGATCAGATATAGGAGCATTCGAGGCGCAAAGCATTCCCTCGCCGACTCCTTCTCCGACGGCGACACCTACACCAACTCCGACGCCGGCAACCATTAATTCAATTTCACCACCGAGTCCGCCAAGAAACAACGTTTTCCAGAACGTGACAGTTATTGGCAGCGGCTTCCAGCCCGGATTATCGGCAACAATATTTTTCCCCGCAGGTGGGGGTAGTGGGATCCTAAACGGCAGCCAGATTCAGAATGTAACCGCCAATTCGTTTTCAATCGTTGTGTTGTTGGATACCTTGGGAACGCACGGGATCAGAGTAAACAATCCTGACGGTGGGCAATCGAACATCTTCAACTTTAGTGTCATTGACACTCCGCCAACTCCGACGCCGAGTCCCCCGCCCACATCCACTCCGGGACCTCATGTTAACACCGTCGCTTACACGTACGACTCACTCAACCGTTTAACATCCGTAGCATACGCTAGTGGGGAATCAATTAACTATTCCTATGACCCGGCCGGTAACAGAACATCTCTTCAGGCTACAGGTAGCGTGACGGCTGTATCCACCTCAACCGGTACAAATGTCACCGTACATGGAGGTGGGGCAACAATTACCTTCGCGACTGTCACGAGCAGTGGCGTTACCACTATAGTCCCGATCAGTCCGAGTTCAGCTGGCATATTGCCTGTCGGCTACCAGCTATCCGCAAACAGTATTGCTTGTGTGGTCGGAACGACAGCCACTGCCCAGGGTCTGACTTCAATTTGTTTTAACTTGACAGGCTTAAGTAATCAGGTGGATTTTGCCAAACTTAGAATCCTCCAACTGATAAATGGATCTCTGCAGGATGTGACCACCAGCCTTGACTTTAATAACCGAACAATTTGTGCCAGCGCCACCACGTTGGGCACCTTTGTGCTCGCAACAAGTAGTACAAATGCGATTGATACGCCAAGGTTCTTCGCCGGTCAACACTACAAGGACTTTCTCAACCGCCCACCTGATGCCGCCGGGCTGGCATTCTGGAGCAACGAGATTGAGTCTTGCGGAACAAACTTACAATGCATCGAGATTAAGCGCATCAATGTCTCGGCTGCGTTCTTCCTCTCGATCGAGTTTCAGGAAACCGGTTATTTGGTTTACCGAATGTTCAAGACTGCCTACGGTGATACGACCTCGCCGAACGTAGCTGTTCCGGTTCCGGTCGTTCGATTCAACGATTTTCTGCCTGACGCGCAGAGAATCGGGTCGGGAGTGCGGGTTGGAATTGGCGACTGGCAGGCGCAGTTGGAAGCCAACAAGAATGCTTATGCCCAGGAGTTTGTTGTCAGGCAGCGATTTCTCATTGAGTATCCGCTGACGATGACGCCAGCGCAGTTTGTCGACAAGCTGAACCTGAATGCGGGTGGAGTGCTTTCGCAAAGCGAGCGAGACCAGTTAGTCACGGAATTGACTGCGGCGGGTAACGCGACCAAGGGGCGAGCAAGTGTCTTGCGGAAGGTGGCGGAAGATGCTGAGTTGCGCCAGCGTGAAACGAATCGAGCGTTTGTGTTGATGCAGTACTACGGATACATGCGACGCAATCCTGACGATCCGCAGGATATCGACTTCCGAGGTTGGGAATTCTGGTTGAATAAACTCAACCAATTCAACGGCAACTTCGTCCAGGCGGAGATGGTTAAGGCCTTCATTATATCAATCGAGTACCGTCAAAGATTTGGGCCATAGCCGTCATCGAGAATTGATTAGGCTAACCCGCTCCCAATCCAGCACCGCCAGAATTCCACCCGTGGCACGTGCAGCCTCGAGTGCCCGGCTCTCACTATGAGCCTTAATGGCTAATCATAGACTCTATGCAGGCGCACCAACGTCTCCCACTCCCATAAGCGACACAGGTCACGATAACTTGTCTGATCTAAATTCATGGGCTGGATCATCCATCACTATGCACGCATGGAAGAAACGGCTACGTGTTAGATAACGCGCGAAAAACCAAGCAAGCCCAAGCGTGTGCGGCGAGAGTTAACTTACGACCATGACTGTCATAAACGTGGGAGCCGGTCTTCAGAGGCATTGTTTGAATCCAGTGGGTTTGACGAGGTGATATGTACGCGCGTCGCAAGGGCTAAGGTCTTGTCATCGTCAGTGCGTTCGTTGACCTGCTCAGACTTCAGGAAGGAAATGAGCGCGTTGCGAAATTCACCCAGTCTGTCGCATGGAGCGGATCGCAACCAACGGAAAACAGAGACGAAAAATGGACTGTGTGCTTGGCGTGATTGATAATGCAAGGCAAAGCTTTGCACGCCATCCGTGAAAACAGCGACTTCGTCGACGCGGTGCTTAATCACCGCGAATTCCAGTTTGTCTTGGGCATTTTGGTCAGTGACAAAATTTGTTTCATTTGCGTATTGGCCCTGTTGTGGCCAAAAGATCCAACCGTAAGTCTCGTCGTCATCCCCTGGGATGACGATTGCGCCGTCACCGATTTGGAAAAATACTGCAGAGTCCTCGTCTACGACTGCGGCTAATAATGTTGCGGCAAAGTCGCGAACAGAATGACCGTCCTCAGCCTCTGCTCGTAAAGTGAGTTCGTCCTGAAGTTTTGAGATCCAGCTTTCGACATGACTACGCGTGAGTTCGCGAACTGTCGCTCTGCCGGCCAAATGAGTCTTGAGCTCTTCGATAAAGAATGAGCAAGTAAGAGCTGAACCTGCTTTTGCATGCTTTGCGCTACCAGCTCCATCGGACGCCACCACTGCCATAACTTTTGACCCTGCACTGTCTTCTATGACTTCACAAATGCAGTTGTCCTGACAAGTGCTATTTGTCGCGGAGTGAGACGTGCCTGCCTCCGAGGCGAAGATGCACTTCCAAGTATGACCGTACATCAGGCTGAGGCCCAGCCATCCGGCGCTGTTGGATTAACAAGTGGAACTTCCTCATCAGGTGTTGAGCGCGACACTGAACTGAGTGAATTGGAGAGCCACAGAAAGAAATCACGGAATCTGAGGCCTTTCAGCCGGAGTGGTTCGCGCACCGCTATTTGGGCGAGAATCTCCCAAGAGGAAATTTGGAACATTTGCGCCGGGGTAATGCTGAGTACTCACGGTCAACGCCGGTTTTGGTATTATTTTGCTTGAAAGCGCTCCGCTTTCTGAGCTGCGTTAGCAGCTCTTGTTGACTCTTAAAGCCGTAGCGAGGAAGGCAGTCAAGGGCGGAGCGAACTGTTTTGTAGTTCGCGGAGTTCATCGGAGCGAAGCGGAGACCCTTGACGGCCTCCGCAGCGGAGGCTACGAGCGGCTCTGAGTCGAAGTTCATTCATGTTGTGCAGGCGCAGCGACTCGGCTTGGAAAGTTGATCGACCGTTGACTTCCAATTGGTGAGTTCAGGGTCGTCGACTGAGAGAGACCTTCATCGCCTGCCGCAATACGCGAGGCCTTATCTTACCGGCCATGGCCGTCGGAATCCATTTTGAGTAATGGTAACGCCCACAGAGGAGCCGCAAACAACTTCCTCTCCAGGTGCCGGGTTTGGTCGATAATCAGTTCGGGTTGAAGGGGCTGATCGTAACGTGTCGCCAACAGTCGAATATTCAAGTTAGATGCGTGAGGTTTGGTCTCCGCGTTTTCATAGCTCAGTCCTTTGAGGACTGGCACTCTGGTTTGAACTGGTCTTGACCGTCGCTCATGTTCTACGTCCAAACGCAGCGCCAAAAGCGCAACTGCTGGCAAGACTATGTAGACAATGAACGCTAGGGCCACAAGGAATCTGATAAGTCGTTTCTGTTTGCCTCGTATGGTGTAACCAACGAGGACGCCAAGTAAAAATCTCATTACGTCCGCTCCTTTGGAGATTTCCTAATGATCGCCGACGCTGTATCCGCCTTGCTTATCCTGATCAGTGCTGTGGAGGGATGTCGGTGAATGTGAAGCGGAGGTCAACTCACCGAGCCAGTGAAAGTTTTTTGTGCTGTACATTAGTAATGTGAGGAATGATGGCTAATGAGTGCCCACATCCAGAGCAAAGAAAGCTTTAACAGGCGTCCTGAAACTGCCGCAGCACCCAAATTTTGTTTCTAAATAATTTGCCGAGATTTTGCCGAGATTCATATCGAAACCTACATCGCATAAGGGCACATAAACGCATCTTTGCCGACCGCGACCCATTGTTTTTATTGACTTTTTGCGCTATATGAACTTGGTGCATGCACTTCTCTGGTCTTCATAACCCCAAGGTCGGCGGTTCGATCCCGCCCCCCGCTACCAATTCCTGCAACAACTTACGGACACTACTCAAACAGCAACAAGACGCCGTGTGTCCATTTGGTGTCCGGGCCGCAGGAA
>Ga0187893_10013763_pt1 | contig 11182 bp, 12 predicted proteins | sample MA1701074metaG_FD_139574 | JGI IMG/M metagenome (GOLD analysis project Ga0187893, IMG submission 139574) | White microbial mat communities from a basaltic lava cave in the Kipuka Kanohina Cave System on the Island of Hawaii, USA - MA170107-4 metaG ...
CGTGCTCACTCCGAAGGGATGGGTCGAGGGCGACCTCCTCGTCGAGGGCGGGAAGGTCGCGCGCGTCGGCCGGATCGCCAGGCCGAAGGCGGGCGCGGTCGTGCTCGACGCGAAGGGCGCGCGCGTGCTGCCCGGGCTCATCGACCTCCAGATCAACGGCGCGTTCGCGAAGAGCTTCTCGTCCGCCACGTCCGCGGAGATCGGCGAGGTGGCTCTCGGGCTCGCGAAGCTCGGCGTGACCGGCTTCCTCGCGTCCGTCGTCTCGCTTCCGCCCGCGAAGATCGCGGAGGCGATGGCGCGCGTGCGCGAGGCCGCGCAGACGAACACGGGCGCGGAGATCCTCGGCGCGCACCTCGAGGGGCCGTTCCTCAATCCCGAGCGCGCGGGCGCGCACCGGCGCGAGCACATCCGCCCGCCGAACCTCGTCGAGTTCTCGAAGATGGCCGGCGCCGGCGACGGCATGGCGAAGATGATGACGATCGCCCCGGAGACGAAGGGCGCCGCGTCGATCATCGCCGCCGGCGTGAAACGCGGCATGGTGATGTCGCTCGGGCACTCGCTCGCGGGGGCGGCGGACGTGGACGAGGCGGTGCGCGCGGGCGCCACCGTCGTCACGCACCTCTTCAACGCGATGCCGCCGTTCCACCACCGCGAGCGCAACCTCGTGTCCGTCGCGCTCACCGAGGACCGGCTGGCGTGCGCGTGCATCTACGACCGCCACCACATCAGCCGCGAGTCGATGGCGATCGCGCTGCGATGCAAGCCCGCCGGCCGCGTGTTCCTCGTCAGCGACGCGACCGCCGCGCTCGGCGCGCCCGACGGCACGTTCGAGGCGGACGGCACGCGCTTCACCGTCAAGGGCGGCCAGGTGACCGTCAAGGGGACCGCGACGCTCGGCGGCAGCGCCGCGTCGCTCCTCGACGGCGTGCGCCGCGTCGCCGAGGACCTGGGCGTCCCGCTCGAGGAGGCGTGGCGGCTGGGGAGCTCCGCCCCCGCGCGGGCGATCGGGCTCGGCGACTCGAAGGGCGAACTCGCGCCGGGACGCGACGGCGACCTCGTCGTGCTCGCCGACGACGGGACGGTGCGCGCGGCCGCGGTGCGCGGAACGGTGGTCCATGGAAGTCGTGATTAAGGCGGACCCCGAGGAGGTCGCCTCCGAGGCGTACGAGACGATCGCGTCCGCGCTCGCGAAGAAGCCGGACCTGGCGCTCGGGCTCGCGACGGGACGCACGCCGCAGCGGCTCTACCGGCTGCTCCGCGAGTCGCGCCTGGCCTTCGCCGCCGCGAGGTTCTTCAACCTGGACGAGTTCGTGGGCCTGGGCCCGCCGCATCGCGCGAGCTTCTGGCGGTTCCTCCACGAGCATCTGATCGACGCGCTGCGCGTTCCCGCGTCGAACGTACGCTTCCTTCGCGGCGACGCGCCGGACCTGGCGGCGGAGTGCGAGGCGTACGAGGAGGCGATCCGCGCGCGCGGCATCGACCTGCAGATCCTCGGCGTGGGCCGCAACGGGCACATCGCGTTCAACGAGCCGGGCTCGTCGCTCGGCTCGCGCACGCGCGTGAAGACGCTCGAGGCGACGTCCCGACAGGACTACGCGCCGATGTTCGGCGACGAGACGCCGCCGAGCTTCTCGCTGACGATGGGGATCGGGACGATCATGGAGTCGCGGCGCGTGCTCCTGCTGGCGACGGGCGTGGAGAAGGCGCAGATCGTGCAGCGGATGATCGAGGGGCCGGTCATGGCGGAGGTCCCGGGCTCGGCGCTCCAGTTCCACGCGCGGGCGACGGCGATCGTGGACGAGGCGGCGGCGTCGATGCTCGCGCGCCGCGACTACTGGAAGTGGGTGTACGCGAACAAGTGGCGCGTGGGGCAGTGAGTTGGGCCGCCGCCCGCGGAGGCGGCACGGCTCAACACTACTTCTTGAACATCGCCTGGAGCTGGCCGCGGTAGAAGTACGCGAGGCCCGCGGCGACCGCGAGGATCAGCACGACGAGGATGATCCAGAGCAGCGCGTTGGACTTCTTCGGCGCTTCCGCGCCGGCCTCGCCGCGCGCGAGACGCGTCTTCCGGCGGCCCGGCTTCTCGGCCGCGGCGGCCTCCTCCTCCGCGGGCGCGGCCTCGAGTTCCGCGGCGGCGGGTTCACCCTCCGCGGCGGGTTCGCCTTCCGTCGGAGCTTCGGCGGGCGGCTCCTCCGCCGGCGTCTCGGCCGTCGCCTCGACCGCCTCGGCGGGTGGCTCCTCCGCGGGCGCGGCTTCGGCGGCCGGCTCGGGGGTCTCCTCGGGCGCCTCCTCCACTTCCTCGGGCGTCTCCTCCTCGCTGGGTTCCTCCGGCTTCGGAGGTTCGACAGGAGCCTCGACTTTCGGCGGCTCCGGCTTCGGCGGCGGCGGGGGTGCGGGCGCTTCGACTTTCGGCGGCGGCTCCGGCTTCACTTCGACTTTCGGCGGCGGCGGCGGAGGCGGCGTGACGACCGCGGCCTTCGTGGGCTTCGGCGCTGCCGGCTCTTCGTCGTCGGAGGTACCGATGAGCGGGATCGGTTCGTCGGCCGCTTCCTCTTCGATCACGGGTTCTTTGACGGGCGCGGGAGGCGGCGGCGGTGGCGGCTTGGGCGCCTCGACCTTCGGAGGGGGCGGCTTCGGAGGAGGCGGAGGCTCGACTTTCGGCGGTGGAGGCGGAGGCGGCTCCTCCTTCGCGGCGGGCATCGCCGATCCGCCGGAGAGGGAGCTCGGCATCTGGAGTTCCGCGCGCTTCGCCTCGGGCAGCTTGATGCCCGGCGCCGTGAACGTGCGCGTCTCCTTCTGCTTCCAGGGAGGAACGACGGCGGGCGGCGGAGGCTCGGCCTTGGGCGGAGAGGCGCGCCGCTCGGTGACGCGCTCCGGCCTGGGCGGGGGAGGGGGCGGCGCGGGAACCGGCGTCTGCGTCCGGCGCACCTGGTTCTCGAGCGACTCCAGCTGGAGCAGCGTCAGCAGGTGCAGTTCGTGCATCACTTCCGACAGCGCGCGGGGCCGGAGTTTCTGTGCCTGGATGCAGCCGTCGAGCTCCTCGCGCGTGAGCAGATTCGACCGGACCGCCGTCTCGCCCAGTTCGCGTTCCGCCGTGGACTCCATCGATGCGCCGCCATGATAGCGGCGCGTGCCCGGCGTGTGAAGTTTGCGCGCTATTTCCGGAACTTGCCGACGACGATCGCGGAGTTGTGCCCGCCGAACCCGAGCGAGTTCGACATCGCGTACTCGACGGCGACCTTGCGCGGCTGGTTCGGCACGTAGTCGAGGTCGCACTCCGGGTCGGGCGTCTCGTAATTGATCGTCGGGTGCACGACCGAGTCGCGGATCGAGAGGATGGTCGCCAGCAGCTCGATCGCGGCGGCCGCGCCGAGAAGGTGGCCGGTCATCGACTTGGTCGAGCTGATCGGGACCTGGTGCGCGGCGGACCCGAAGCACTTCTTGATCGCCATCGTCTCGATCTTGTCGTTGAGCGGCGTCGACGTGCCGTGCGCGTTGATGTAACTGATCTGTTCCGGGCGCAGGCCCGCGTCCCTGATCGCCTGCGTCATCGCGTAGGTGCCGCCGCTCCCGTCGGGATCGGGCGCGGTGATGTGGTACGCGTCGTCGCTGTTGCCGATGCCGAGCACCTCGGCGTAGATCTTCGCCCCGCGCGCGACGGCGTGCTCGAGCTTCTCGAAGACGAACATCGCCGCGCCTTCGCCGAGCACGAACCCGTTGCGGTTCTTCTCGAACGGGCGCGAGGCCTTCTCGGGCGCGTCGTTGCGCGGCGAGAGGGCGCCCATGTTGGCGAATCCCGCCAGGGCGAGGTAGGTGAGCGCGGCCTCGGTGCCGCCGGTCAGCATGACGTCGGCGTCGCCGTACTGGATCGTCCGCAGGGCGGAGCCCATGGCGTGGTTGGCGGACGCGCACGCGGAGGCGACGCCCCAGTTCGGGCCGCCGAGGCCGTGCTGGATGGCGATCTGGCCGGAGGCGGCGTTGAGCATCATCTTCGGGACGAAGCGGGGGCTGGTGCGCGACGGCCCCTTCTGGATGAACTTCCGGTCCTGCTCCTGCAGTTCCTGGAGCCCGCCGATGCCGCTGGCGACGATCGCGCCGCAGCGGAAGCGGTCGCACTTCGAGAACTCGAGGCCGGAGTCCCTCACCGCCTGCGCGGCGGCGGCCACTCCGTAGTGGACGAACGGGTCGAGCTGCTTGACTTCCTTCTCCTCGACATAGTCCGCCGGATTGAAGTTCTTGACCTCGGCCCCGATCGTGACGCTGTGGTCCTTGAGGTCGAACTTGGTGATGCGGGCGACGCCGCTGCGGCCCGCCAGCAGGGACTGCCAGTACGAGCCGACGTCGTTGCCGACCGGCGTGATGCAGCCGGCTCCCGTGATGACGACCCGGTGCTTACTTGGCGCCATTCGACTCGATGTACTTGATCGCGTCGCCGACGGTCTGGATCTTCTCGGCCGCGTCGTCCGGGATCGACAGGTCGAACGCGTCCTCGATCTCCATGACGAGCTCGACCGTGTCCAGGGAGTCCGCGCCGAGATCGTTCACGAACGAAGACTCGCGCGTGATCTTGTCCTTGGCGACGCCGAGCTGCTTCGAAACGATCTCGATGACCTTCGCCTCGATTTCCTGGGTGCTAGGCATCCGTCTCCTCCGAAATGTACGGCGGGGGCTCCCCGTGAATGGGCGGGGATTATAAGGAGGGTGGTAGCGCGAATCAAGCGTTGAGGGGAGCGTTGAGTTCGATGAGAACACCGCCGCACTCTCGGGGCTTCAGGAAGTTGACCAGCCGGTGCCCCGCGCCGGGCCGGGGCGCGTCCCAGACGGTCGTATATCCGCGCGCGCGCAGTTCCGCCGTGGCCGCCGCCACGTCGTCCACCTCGAAGCAGACGTGGTGGATCCCGGGGCCGTGCGCGGCCAGGAACTTCGCGATGACGGCCTCGCCCTCCATCGGCTCCAGCAGCTCCAGCACGCTCTCGCCCGCCGCGACCTTCACGACCTTGAGCTTCATGTCGGCGAGCGTCTCGCGGTCGACGACCGGCAGTCCGAGGACGCCCGCGTACAGCTTCTCCGCGTCGGCGGCGCTGGCGACGGCGATCCCGAGGTGCTCGATCTTGCGGATCTTCAAACGCTCAGTCTCCTAATCGCTCAATCCTCTCGCCCGCTCCTCGAACGCGTCGAGGATTTTCCCGGTCAGGTCGGCGGGCGCGTTGCTGAGCTTGTTCGACAGGTCGTCGCGCAGCGGCATGATGATGATCGCGCGGCGCCCGACGCGCAGGACCGAGTGGTAGATCGTCCGCGGATCCGTCCACCGCACGACGTGCCGCTTCTCGCTCGGGAAGATCCGCGCGCCGAGCTCGGTCGACGGAAACGTCACCACCTGCGCCCGGTACCGGTTCGGGGGGCACTCGAACTCGATCGTGCGGAGGTGCGTCGCGGCGAGATCGGGGTCCATGAATTCGTTGCGGAGATTCCGGGTCTCGCCGTCCTGGCCGGGCACGAGCTCGATCGCGAAGTGCAGGGCCGGCTGCGCCGAGGAGGACGTCAAGCGGGAGATGAGGTCCCGCGTGCGGAACCACGCGGACCACTCGTCCGTCTCGTGCGCGCTCGCCGGCGTGACCAGGCGCAGCAGGGCGAAGACGGCCGCCCCGGCCATCGGGCCGGCGACGAGCACGGGGGCGAGCGCGCGGAGCGTCCTCATGACGGGTCGTGCGTCCCGAAAACCGCGCGCAGCGCGTGGGAGATCTCGCCGAGCGTGACGTGCGCGCGAACGGCGTCGAGCACGGCGGGGAAGAGGTTCGCGGTCCCGCGCGCGTCGGCGGCGAGCCGGTCGAGCGCGGCGGCCGCGCGGCCCGCGTCGCGCTTCCGCCGGATGTCCGCGACGGCGCGCGCGCGGTCCTCCTGCACCGTCGCGTCGACGCGGAGGATCTCGACGCGGCGCGGCCCCTCGTCCTCGACGTGGCGGTTGACGCCGACGACGATCGCGCGCTCCTCCTCGATCGCGCGCTGGGCGGCGACGGCGCTCTTCTCGATCTCCTGCTGCTCGTAGCGGATGCTCTCGGCGGCGCCGCCGCGCTTCTCGATCTCGGCGATGTAGGCGCCGGCCTCGCGCTCCAGCCGGTCGGTCTCGCGCTCGACGTGCCACGATCCGCCGAAGGGATCGACGGCGTCCTGCACGCCGATCTCCGCCGCGATGATCTGCTGCGTGCGCAGCGCGATGCGGGCGGCCTGCTCGGTCGGGAGCGCGAGCGCCTCGTCCATGGCGTTGGCGTGGAGCGACTGCGTGCCGCCCATCACCGCGGCGAGCGCCTGGAGGGCGACGCGCACGACGTTGTTGTGGGGCTGCTGCGCGGTGAGGGTGGAGCCGGCGGTCTGGGTGTGGAAGCGGAGCATCTGCGCGCGCGGGTCCTTCGCGCCGAAGCGGTCCCGCATGAAGCGGGCCCACATCCGTCGGGCGGCGCGGAACTTGGCGACTTCCTCGAGGAAGTTGTTGTGCGCGTTGAAGAAGAAGCTGACGCGCTGGCCGACCGTGTCGGGGTCGAGCCCGCGCGTGAGCGCTTCCTGGACGTAGCAGAGGCCGTTGGCGAGCGTGAATCCCAGCTCCTGCGCGGCGGTGGCGCCGGCCTCGCGGATGTGGTAGCCGGAGACGCTGATGAAGTTCCACTTCGGGAGGTGGCGGCAGGCGTGCTCGATGACGTCGACGGCCAGGCGGAGCGACGGCTGGGGCGGGTAGATGTAGCAGCCGCGCGCGATGAACTCCTTGAGGATGTCGTTCTGGACGGTGCCGCCGAGGGCGGCGGGGGGGAGTCCGCGGCGTTCGGCGGCGGCGACGTGGAGGGCGAGGAGGACGGGGGCGGTCGCGTTGATGGTCATCGAGACGGTGACCTGGTCCTGGGGGATTCCGTCGAAGAGGGTCTCGAGGTCCGGGAGGGCGGCGATGGAGACGCCGGCCTTGCCGGTTTCGCCCCTGGCCAGGGGATCGTCCGGGTCGTAGCCCATCTGGGTGGGGAGGTCGAAGGCGACGGAGAGGCCGGTCTGGCCGTGTTCGAGGAGGTATCGGTAGCGGCGGTTGGTCTCCTCGGCGGTGGCGTAGCCGGCGTACTGGCGCATGGTCCAGAGGCGGCCGGCGTACATGGAGGGGTGGATGCCGCGGGTGAAGGGGAAGCGGCCGGGGGCGGCGAGCTTCGCGGCGGGGTCGAAGGCGGGGTCGGGGCGCGCGACGGGGTCCACGCGGACATGATAGCGGCGTCGGCGCGGCGGTGAAACCGGCGGGCGGCCGCATTTTTGATGTAGCGCAGTGCATTGTTAATGTCTCTAAATCGGTCGGTGAACCCCCGGGACGCCCAGGCCCTCCAGATCGCCGGCCGCTACAGCGAGCTGCTCCGCGGCGCGATCGACGAACAGGTCCGCGCCAACCGCCACGGCCGCGCGGACGACGAACTCCGCTGGTCCCTCTGGGCCGCCCGCGCCTGCCGCTTCCTCGGCCGCCTCTACGAAGGCGTCGGCCACGCCGTCCACGCCGCCCTCCGCGCCCGCGCCCTCGGCCGCGACGACCTCACCTGCGAGGCCGCCTGCGTCCAGAGCCTCCTCATCAAGGCGCAGCACAAGCCCGACCGCCGCCCTCGCCATCCTCGACTGGGCCTCCGACCGCCTCCCCCCTCTGGCGCCTCGCCGGCTGCATGTCGCTGCTCGGACACCTCGACGCCGAAGAGGACTGCCTCCGCCGCGCCTGCGCCATCCTCCGCTCGCTCGTCGCCCCGCTCTCGCCCGAGGACGCGAGAGCCTTCTGGCGCTCGGGCGCGCGCGCCGCGTTCCTCGAGCAGGTGCGCTCCCGATTCTGGCCCGGCTCCAAGTCCGAATCGGTCGCCCCCGCGCCTCCCGCCCGGTCCGACGAGATCCTCTACGACCCGCAGCTCATGCGCGCCTTCGTGCAGGAAAGTCTGCGAGCCGGCCTGCCCCTGGCAGGGTAGTCGGCGGGTCCCGCGTCCGGATGTCCCACGTCTCCGCTCAGCGGCGGAATCACGGGGGACTTCCAGACTACCCGATCACCAACAGGACTTGCCCCTTCTCCACCGCCGTCCCCGGCGTCACCTTCACGCTCTTCACCACGCCCTCGCGCGGCGACGGCAGCTCGTTCTCGAGCTTCATCGCGTCGAGCGTCACCACCGGCTGGTCCTTCGCCACGCGCTGCCCCTCCTCGACCAGCACGCGCCGCACGAGACCCGGGATCGGCGCCTTGAGCGGCACGTCCGCGTCGTGACGCGCCGCCGTCTTCGCCAGCTCCGCCGCCCGCTCCGCCAGCGCGTCGCGCACCTCCACGCGGTACTCCACGCCGTCGATCACGATCGCGTACGCGCCCTCGCGGCGCGACCACCCGAACTCCACGCGGCGGTCGCCGAGGAACGCCGAGCGGATCGCGCCCGAACCGGCGTCCAGCGTCGCGTCCAGGCGGTCCGTCTCCAGCTCGTGCCGCTTCCCGTCGACGTACGCGAAGAGCTTCAACGCGCCTCCTCGCGGAACGCCGCCTGCCACGCCGTGATGGGGCGCGCCGCGCCGTCCAGCGGCACGAGGCCGCGCCGCCGCTCCAGCTCCAGCGCCGCCGCGATCGACGCCGCGTCCGCCGCGCGCGCATCCGCGCCGCGCGACTCGAACTCGCTCTCCACGAATCGCGTGTGAACGTCGCCCGCCCGGAAGCGCGGGTGCGCGAGCAGCGCGAGATGGAACGGGATCGTCGTCCGCACCCCGACCACCGTGAATTCGCCGAGCGCGCGCGTCATGCGCTCGATCGCCGCCGCCCGGCCGTCGCCCCACGCGATCACCTTCGCGAGCATCGAATCATAGTACGGCGTCACGCGCGTGCCCGCCGCGAGGTCCGCGTCCACCCGCACGAACGGCCCGCCCGGCAGACGCGCGGCCGCGATCTCGCCGATCGACGGCGCGAACCCCGACGACGGGTCCTCCGCGCAGACGCGCACCTCGATCGCGTGCCCGCGGCGGCGCACGTCGTCCTGCCCGAACGCGAGCTTCTCGCCCGCGGCGACGGCGAGCTGCTGCTTCACGAGGTCGATCCCCGTGATCATCTCCGTCACGGGGTGCTCGACCTGGAGGCGCGTGTTCACCTCGAGGAAATAGAAGTGGCCGCGCGCGTCGACGAGGAACTCGCACGTGCCCGCGTTCTCGTAGCCCACGGCCTTCGCGACGCGCACGGCGGCCTCGCCCATGCGCTCGCGCAGCGCGTCGTTGACGGCGGGGGAGGGCGACTCCTCGAGCAGCTTCTGGTGGCGCCGCTGGATGGAGCACTCGCGCTCGCCGAGGTGCACGACGTTCCCGCGCGCGTCCGCGAGAAGCTGGATCTCGACGTGGCGCGGCCGGTCCACGTACTGCTCGACGAAGACGGTGCCGTCGCCGAACGCGGAGGCCGCCTCGCTCGCGGCCTCCCGCAGCGCGCGCCCGATCTCCTTGTCCGCGCGCACGACGCGCTGGCCGCGGCCGCCGCCGCCGGAGGCCGCCTTGAGGAGGATCGGGTACCCGTTCGTCTTCGCGAACTCGCGCGCCTCCTTCTCGTCGACGCCGCGGCTCACGCCCGCGACGACCGGGATGCCGTTCCGCTCGGCGACCGCGCGCGCGGCGATCTTGTTGCCGACGGCGCGGATCGACGCGCCCCGCGGGCCGACGAAGGTGATCCCCTCCTTCGCGCACCCGTCGGAGAAGTCGGCGTTCTCGGCGAGGAAGCCGTACCCGGGGTGGATCGCGTCGGCGCCCGCCTTCTTCGCGATCTCCAGCAGGCGGTCGATCCGCAGGTAGCTCTCGCGCGGCGGGGCCGGGCCCAGGAGGTGGGCCTCGTCGGCGTGCGCGACGTAGCCGCCCCAGCGGTCCGCCTCGCTGTAGACCGCGACCGTCCGGATGCCGAGCTCGCGGCACGCGCGGAAGACGCGCACCGCGATCTCGCCGCGGTTGGCGACGAGGAGCTTCTTGAACACGGGGCGGGAGTATACCATCCGCGCATGCGCTTCAAGGGCGCCCGCGCGCTCGTCACCGGCGCCTCGTCCGGCATCGGTCGCGCGATCGCCGTCGAGTTCGCGCGGGAGGGGGCGGACGTCTGCATCGCCGCGCGGCGCGCCGACCGGCTCGAGGAGGTCGCCTCCGGAGTCCGCGCGCTGGGACGCCGCGCGGTCGTCTCGGTCTGCGACGTGACGCGCGAGGCGGACGTGCGCGCGACGGTGGCGGCCGCGGTCGCGGCGCTCGGCGGACTCGACGCGGTCGTCGCGAACGCGGGGATCGGCGTGACGGGCCACTTCGAGAAGCTGACCGCGGACGACTTCCGCCGGCAGTTCGAGACGAACGTCTTCGGCGCGCTCCACACGGCGATGGCCGCCGTGCCGGAGCTCGCGAAGTCGCGCGGCCGGCTCGCGCTCATCGGAAGCGTGATGGGGCACGTGCCGCTGCCGAAGTCGGCGCCCTACACGATGAGCAAGTTCGCCGTCACGGCGCTCGCGCAGACGCTCCAGTACGACCTGCGCGCGAAGGGCGTGTCGACGACGCTCGTGTCGCCGGGCTTCGTCGAGAGCGAGATCCGGCGGAAGGACAACGACGGCGCGCCGAAGGACGACCCGGTGCCGTCGTGGCTCGTGATGCCGGCGGAGACCGCCGCGCGGAAGATCGTCCGCGCGATGGCGCGGCGGCGGCGCGAGATCGTGATCACGATCCACGGAAAAGTGGCGGTGTGGATCCACCGCCACTTCCCGTGGCTGATTCGTGCCGTCGTGCGCTAGTGTCGCGCGAGTCCCACCAGGAGCAGCGCCCCTGCGAGCGCAAGCCACACGGCCGGTCCCGCCGAGACCGCCGCCGCGCCGTCGCCGCAGAGCGTGTCGTTGAAGAGCTGGTTCCCGTTCGGATTGTCGCGGCCCGTGCTGCTGCCGCCGCCGGGCGGGGGAGGCGGAACCGACGTCTGGAAGCGCCGATAGTGCCAGCTGACATTGAGCGGCGTGGTCGGATTGACGCGCGCCCACGCGATGAGGACGTCCGGGGTGCCCGTGCGGGCGCCGATGCTCGGGATGTACTCGTCCTGGCCGGCGGTGGCCGTCACGAGTGTGTTGTTCTCGAGGATCGTGTCCGTGCCTCCGTCCACGCGGGCCAGCGTGATCGTCGTGTCGATCGCGGCCGAGCCCGTGGCCCAGAGGATCAC
>Ga0187893_10013764_pt1 | contig 11182 bp, 6 predicted proteins | sample MA1701074metaG_FD_139574 | JGI IMG/M metagenome (GOLD analysis project Ga0187893, IMG submission 139574) | White microbial mat communities from a basaltic lava cave in the Kipuka Kanohina Cave System on the Island of Hawaii, USA - MA170107-4 metaG ...
GGAACGAGTGATCAACTCGTAAATACCTTCTGCGGGCCCAGTGGCTGTCTGAAAAATCAGTGGTACGTCTTCCGTTGTGGGGTTGATAAAGCATGGAATCGACCAGCTTCAGGTAGAGGAGTCACTATCGCAGACATCGACTGGGGTTTTAATGCGACCCACCCCGACCTCCGATCTCGGATTGAACTAACTCGAAACATGTTTCCGAATTCGGCGGTCCCCTCGATAGTAACCCACGGCAACAAGGGCGATCATGGTACTGCCGTCCTGGGACTTGCCGGGGCAGCAGTTAACGACAGAGGAATGGCCGGCATTGCTTTTGACGCGAGTCTTTGGGCTATTCAAGCCGGCACCGACACTGTGGAGAACCACGATTTATGGGTGGCAGCAATAAACTTTGTTCGCAACACGGCCAGCAACGGCCGGAAAGTAATCATTCTCGAAATCCACACAAGAGGATGCAGCAATATCGAGATGATCCTAACAATCAATCAGGAAATCATTAGGGCAATCGACGATGGAATCGTAGTCTGCGTACCCGCCGGAAATGGAAATGCCAGTGGGGATGCCGGCATTGGTGATGATGGGGTCGCCATTCCGGAAACCGGTTCGATTCTGGTTGGGGCTACAAAATTCGACGCGGTGAAAGATCAACGAGCCAATAGTAACGGAGGTAACAGGGTAGTAGTGTATGCACCTGGCGATCGGAATTTCGACGTCACCTGCGGTTTTCCCGGCCCAGGCTACCGAAACGGATTTGGTGGCACTTCCGGCGCAACTGCGAAGGTTGCGGGAGTGGTGGCCCTGATGTTGGAGAAAAATGATCAACTCGAACATAGTGAGATCCGGGAGATTCTTAAGCAATCACAGAAGGTCGTGGTCGATCAGGGGATGAATGCGGTGGGCGTTTTACTTGATGCAGATCAGGCCGTAGGCGAAGCAATCGCTCGGGCGGAAATCCCCAATGAGGGAACCATGTGAAGCGAAAATCTCCCAGGCTGCCGCTGCAATGACTTGATACGCTCCCCATCTGACTATAGCCTCAATCAGAGTCCGGGGGTCTGAACCCCCTCAATAAAACATCTCTCACCTGCTCCCGGCGGTCAGAACGGAAAAATTCTTCATTACGTCCGGCTTACCATTCAAAATATCAATGCGCTGACCTTATTTGACATCCCTGAGATGATCTGTTTACTCTGCGCCTGTTTTTGAAGACCATCGCAGTGACCTCGTATGGGAAGCTTGGCCCGGATCGAGAAACCGGCGCCAACGTCCGAAGGTAGCTAATCTTTACACCTTGGAAGCAAACTGCGTCCGTGTATTCGGAGGGCTAAACCGCACTTATTTAGGAACCCTGACCACACTTAAGTTAGGAAAATTGAACGCAATTATATAAAGCAGGATCCTGCGGCTTAGAGAACTCTCGTGCTCAACCTAATCCCAGTGTTGCCCAAGCGGCGGCGATTAGTGTGAGAGCCCATCACAATGCGAAGCAGGCGTGAGCTACGCGGCCCGGTTAACGCCTCTGTTATCGCTGACACTTGTGTAAACGCAAGAAACATAATGAGGAGATGATTCGCATCAGATCGCTGATAAGTCAACCTCCCTCCGGAACTCGTCGAATTGCCCTAAGAACAGATTTGGACGGATGAAGAAGGATTGGGTCTTAACTCAAGAAGCTTTGGATGGCCTGTTTGATTGGCTCAGTCAAGATCGCCAGCAGGCCGCGTTGGAGTATGAGAAGATTCGCCGCCGGCTAATCAGAATCTTTATCGGCCGCAAATGTTATGTAGCCGAGGAACTCGCCGACGAGACCATCAACCGGGTGACTGTTAAAGTAACAAACCTCACAGAATATCAGGGCGATAAGGCACTCTATTTCTACGCGGTGGCCAATAACGTATATCGCGAGTGGTTGAGAGAACCGACTAAAACCGATTGTAAGCCGCCGATGTTTCTGGTGGTAAACGCCTCGGATCCGAGCGGAGAGCAGTTAAGGTTTGAATGCCTGGACCGCTGCCTTCGCGAGTTACCCGAAGACAGCCGCGACCTGTTCCTTGAATACCATCGAGAGGAGAAGCAGGCCAAGGTCAAGCACCGCTTGAGACTGGCGGCGGAATATGGGATCGCCGTAAACGCCTTAAGGATTCGAGCCCACAGGATTCGCATCCAGTTGAAGCAGTGTGTTATCAACTGTCTCGAGCAAATGCCTGTGCACTGAAATGTCCATGGCTTCAAAACCATACCAATTAGAGGGTCTTCACCAGCAGAGAGAATTTGTTAAATGGCTCTAAACAAAACCGATCATGACACTTTTAGGCACTATTTGCTGGGGGGACTCGCCGGCGAGGACCTGGAAGCCTTTGAGAAGCGGCTGCTGACTGACGACGAGGTTTTCGAAGAACTGCTGGCGGCCGAAGACGATCTCGTCGATGAATATGCTGGCGGCCAGTTGAGCAAGAACGAACGTGACGAATTTGAAAAGCACTTCCTGAGCACTCCGGAGCGACAGCATGATCTGGATTTTGCTCGCACCCTTCAGCAATTCATTAAACAAAAAACAACTCAAGAAAAGTACTGGCGGGAGGTCCCGGCAAGCCAGGCTTATCTGCCTCGCGTGGCTGCCGCAGTCCTAATAATAAGCGTGATAGCTGCTTTGGCTTATTTTTACTTCCGTACGCCTCTAAGGATCATCGCAATCACCCTTGCACCAACTGTTATCACTCGTAGCGAGGCGCCGCGCGCGACTGAGGTGAACCTTCGCGAGGCCGACCTTCTGGAAGTCTTCTTAAGGCTTCCTGAAGGATTTACGCCGGCGGCAAACTATCGCGCTGAATTGCAGAATGAATTAGGTAAAACGAAGACAGTGAGCGTAACCAGTCAAGACAGTCAATCAGTGGCGGTGCAAATCCCGGCGAATGAACTCACCCGCGGGCGGTATATCTTGAAACTCATCAGAATCGACGCGGATGGTACCGAACGAAGCGTTTCCGGCAGTTATCTCTTCATAGTTAATGACTAGTGGTAATATCTCTCAATTGATTAGCTGCACTAACTGCTCGGCGGTAAAGCTTGAACTCGGCGGCGGCGGCGCCAATAGATCAAACCAACTAACAATATCAGCAGCGCCAGACCCGCAGGTATTCTCCAGTCAAATGTCATACTCGGCCTGACTTCGATAACCTTTTTATAGTCACCCTGCAACGTAAACGCGGCCCAGTAGTAAGGCGAGCTCCACTCGGGCCGCTGCCTGATGCGATTTTGCGCGTCCCTCAGCGCCGCCGCGGGAGTCATTCCATTTTCCAGCAGATTGGAATAAAAGTGCCGCATCAACTCCGAAGTTGCCTCGTCGTCCACTTTCCACAAACTGGCCACCACGCTCGAAGCGCCCGCATACATAAAGCCGCGCGTCAGACCCATCAATCCTTCGCCCCGCACGTCTTTTCCGAGCGCTGTTTGGCATGCGCTCAAGACTGCTAAAGCCACGGGCGCCCGCAACTGATAAATCTCCCGCAGTCCGACAAAGCCGTCCAGTTCCTTTCCTTCACGATCGACTGTGGAAAGCACAAAGCCTGAATTCTCTGGCCGTTTCGGATTGAGGTAGCCATGCGTAGCCAGATGAAGCATCGCATACTGCGTTAAATCCGTATTGAGAAGCCGTTCCCGAGTCGCATCGAACTCGCCGGCGACCAGGGCTTCTCCTCCGGTTACCTCTCGCAGGTTAGCCAACTCGCGTTTTGCATACCAAAGCCGTTGTACAACTGTCGGATCGAAAGAGTCGCCATTGAGTTCGATGTCTCGCAAAGCGGAGCGCCAGCGCGCGCCCTCCGGCGCCTGCATTGCGAGAAACTGGTTATCGTGGCTGGCATCGATGCCTTTAGCGTAGCTTGGAGCAAACACCGGGTCGCCAAAGGCCGCCAACACTCTGGTTGCCGGTTTGCGACGCGCTGCTTCCTGCTGTAACTCTCCCAGAATAGAAGCGGACGGCGCGTTGATGATCTCGTGCTTATCAATCAGCGTTTCGTCATTCGCCCCGCCCAGGGGCAAAACCTGAAACGGAATATAATTGAGCGCACCGTCTGCTGCCACGATCACGCGGCGGCGATCTAATTCCTCGCCGGCGGGCGTCAGAATCATCTCGCTCAAGTCCTGAACAACTCTTTCTAGATCACTGGCGTTGTTCGCACCCGGCTTCGTTTTTAGTAATTCGTAAACTCCCTCGACCGCCTCCGTAACTCGCGCCTGCGCGGGCAACTCGTAGCTGGTGAACCCACCACGTGTAATAACCCACAGATAACTCTTCTCTGAGCCGAGGCTGTATTCCAAAAGCACAGTTTGATCGTCAGCAACCACGTGCTCCTGAATTTGTTGTAGGCTCCAAGCCCTGGGGTGAATTACCTGTTCATAGGCCGGGTTGAGCCGGCGAATGGTCTCAGCAACTGTTTGATACTCCGTCTTTAGTCGCTCGTGTTCTCTTTCTGAAACCTCAAGCTCTTCCCTGGTGTATTTCCCGGTCAGCAATGTCACGCGGGCGTTCTCGTTGATTTGGAGGAGTTCGCGGAGCTGCTTTTCTTTGATCGCTAACTGAGGATCGAGGCCTGGAAACAATTCTGATTGAGTGGCGCTTAAGAGCTCCGTCAAAGACCGCGCGCGCGCCAGCTCGCTGGTTTCAAAAGCCTTGACGGCGAACCCAAGCGACGGCGCCTCTTGATGCTTGCGCATTAGACAATCGATGTATTTCTCGTAACGTTCGTGCACTCTTGCTGAAAACGCCGCCGTTAGATCAACGCTGGTCGAAATGCGGCGCATCTCCTCAGTGATTTGAATTGATTGGTAAAGATTATGTTCGGCTGCATCGAGATTACCCTGCTTCAACTCCAGGCTTCCCAGGGCATAAAGCGTCGCTGACTCGTTAACCCGATCGGAAATTTTGCGAAATGACGCCAGGGCCGTTTGATAAAGCCTTTTCGCCTTTTCCAGATTTCCCTGCTGCTGGTAGACCTGCCCCATCAAGGCGCGGGTGCGGGCCACTTCCATGGGGTTTTTGGCCGCCGTAAATCCATCAAGGGCGTCCTGAAAATGGTCCAGCGCGCTCGCGTAGTCGTTCATCGCATAGTAAGTTCGGCCCAGAAAATCGTCGCAGTGGGCCGCGAAGGTGAACTCTTTGATAGTTTCTGCCTTGCTGCGACTGGCTTTCAAGATTGCCAGGGCTTCCAAATAATTACCCAGCAGGTAGTGGGTTCTTCCAATACCCCACTCAATTCCAATTTCAGCGCGCGGATTTCTTGTCAGGCGGTAGAATTCCAACGATTCGCGATACTTCTCGAGGCCAGTCTCTGGCAGACCGCTTTCAATGAAAGCTTCCGCGAGGCCGGCGGTAATCTGTCCCATCAGGTAAGGCTCAGCTTTTTCATCGATCAACTGTTGAGCTTCGATGTAAAACGATAATGACGCTTGCCAGATTCCCTTGCGGTATTCAATAAATCCAAGGCTGATTAAAGCCTCGGCCTCTCCGCGAGCCATCTTGAGCTCGCGCCAAAGATTCAGGGCAGTTTCGAAACTCTGAGTAGATTCGAGCAACTTGTTCTGGGCCATTTGGGAATCACCGATGGCCACGTGTGCCCGTGCCATTCCAAACTTTCGATCTACGGATTGCCAGAGCGCCAGTGATTCCTGGGCCGTGCGCAGAGCCAACGAATGGTCAACAAAGTCATGGCAAGCGCTCAAGATCAATAAGGCCTCGGCTTTTCCGGCGATGCTCTTATGTTGGTCGCTCAGGATGATAGCTTGGCGCAGCAGGGGTTCCGCGTTATCGCACTTGCTCAAGTGGGTAAAGGCCTTCGCAAGTCCATTAAGGCTGTCAATTTGGGTTGGAGGATCTGGTGAACGATGGAGGGCTCTCAGAGCTTGCCGGTAGGTGCCGATTGCGTTTTCCGCAGAGTTTAGCTGAACCTGGAAGCGACCGGCGCGATTCAGCGCTTGGGCCGCTTCCAGTTCGTGGCCTGAATTGAGAAGATCCGTCGCGGCGGTCAAGAGACTCGCTAGTGCTTGTTGTCTCCCTTCTACCGTGGTAATTCTGGCGTCCTCTTCATCGCTCCGAGTTTTGGCATCCTCTTGGGCTAAGGCCACAGGCCATACAAGAAAGATTGCTAAGAACGATACCAGAGGGCGAAGGCTCATAACCATTTCACCTGAACGCGGGCGCCGGTTGTCTACACGAAACCGTTTCTTCGTTCGGATCGAGGGAAGCTCTCGGGCTGCGCGAAAAATACATCGGAAAGTTCTTGACTGTCTGACAAGTGCAGCCCGCGCCTCCACCCAAGGGCGGCGCTGGTTTCTGCAGTGCCGGACTTACTTTGTCAGGAACTAACGCCTCAGAGCTAATGTTAGAAGCAGCCTTAATAGCAGGGATGCCACCTCCATTAGGGCTGGGGACGGTGCTCGTAATTCCGGCTTTCCTCGGTTCACCGGCTACAGCACCTTGATCCTCACCTTCACGTGGATTGCGGCAGGTCTCCACAAAGTACGCCTTCAAAAAGCTGAGCCAGGATTCCTGGCCCAAAGCTTTGGTAAATTCGTAGTTCTCATATCGACCCAGAATGCTCTTAGAGGTATTCTCCTGAAAGTCATCTTCAATCGGCCTTGACCAGGGGAAGTAAACCGACAGCCCGTGCGAGTACTGGTATAGTGGTCCGAAGTGATCAGACTGGACAATCAGTCGTTTACGTTTGTTTGACTCTTCCAGCTTAGATCGAACCGCCTCGCAGGCTTTTAGCATCTCCTCCTGGATGTCATTATCGTGCCTGCACTGTCTTTCAAGGCAACAGCAAAAGTCATAGATGTCAGTATACGTCTCTTGCCAATAGCTTTGGGCTCGCAAATGGGCCATGAGGATCAACTCACGCGATTGCAGGTTTCGCAGCCCTTTCTTCAAAGCTTTGGTCAGGTTTTGTAACGGAGCAGTGAGTTCTTCCACCTGCTTAGGCTCCAGACTGCACAGACAAAGGTCGGCTGAGAGTCCTGAAAACATGAAGTCAATGCTGTTGTGAAGGGACAAACGTTGCAACTCACTTACCAAACGGTCGACGTCAACGTCGGCGTGGTCTTGTTTTGCCTCATCAATGGTTTTGAAGATCTTTTTCATCAACTGACGATAAGGCCAACTGCTGACGAATGATACTCCTTCGGTGGCCATCAGGTATCTGGCTGTGCCTTTTAGCTGGTAGACCACTTCCACAGCGCTCATCGAGCAACTGTGCAAACCAACCAGCTCAAAAGTTCCGTCTCGTAACGCCACGCCTCCGGAAAAGTCCGCGAGGATGCGGCCTAGTCGTTCCAGCGTGATTGCCGTGTTAGGGCGGCTGTCCGGCAAAAAAGCGTCATTCCCGACGATCATCCCGTGTCCGACCAGAAAAAGCATGTAGTGTTTGGCAGTGTAGTGCCTGAGACCAAAATCCAGGAACTGTTGCAGGGCCTCGCTGGCGTTAGCTTTGGTTGGCACTCCGTCAACAACGTCTTCCTTGAGGTTGCGGACGAAGGGATTGAGTCCGTCGCCAATGACGGTCCCCCTTTCTCGCTTGCGTTTTCGGTTAACCTCGAATGTTCTCGTTCCAGCTCCGGCCTCATTCGGGTCAAAATGGATTAAGACTGTGGTGTTTTTTTGAAAGCCGGCATCCTTGATAGCTTTGAGCTGGGAAATCATGCTCGGTGATAAGTGACTATCACCCGCAAAAAAGAACATCAGCGTCCAATCGTTTTCGGGTTTCACTTCTTTCGGGGGCAGTTCAGATAGTTCACACATTTGGGAATTCCTCCTTAAGATCGCGGATTTACTTTGCGTGTCGGAAGCAATTTCCATGAGCCTTTCGCTTTGGTTCATCCATGAGTTGGGAAGCTGGGAACGGTTCGTCTAAAGAACTGGGCGCCAGCGACCGGAAGTCTGGAAACAGCGAGAAGGTTCATCCCCCTAACACAGGTCCATAGGTCTAAGTTCAAAAAAGAGTCGCCTGGGACAAGCTCGTCTTTTCCGGTTAGGCGTGAGCGCGACGGGCTACTTTTCAATAAGCCCTTCTCTGGGTCGAACTCTGCGCCGGTCACTCCATAATTGGGGCCGTGCTCGAAATACACTCTTCAATCTATATGAGAGTAATCAGCGAAGCGTTTCATCTTGCAGATGCTTTGCTACCCGAAATCGGCGCGATCTGATTCAATCAGTTTAGAGTTCAACCTTCAGGTTGTCGCTTTTGGTTAACCACAAACTGAAGTTTGAACTCTGAACTACTTGAATTCCACGTATAGGTTTGTCCGCAGAAAAGCCTCCGGTTTGAAATGTTTTGAGGTCGCAACCCATAAGAGAATGGAGAGCAATAATTAGTCACAAGATTGAGCGAGCCCAGGGTTCCAAGAGCGTGTTTATTTACCAATCGAATTTAACCCGATATTGTTCATGAGAATTCAGAGTGTCACCCACCCCAATCCACGAAGCCGTAGCAGCCGTCGCCGACTGCAAAAAATCAGACTCAGATCCCGCCGCCTTTTCAGCAGTTGCCGCCGTCCTCCCAAAGCCGATAACGATGGCGCTGGACGTGAATTCCATTTCTCCCGAGGGAATTCGCGCGCGTCTCACGCTACTGCCGACATCCCCCGGTCGCCAGCGCCGTCGCCCCTTTCTTCTTTGTCATCAGGCCTGGATCGAGTACAGATCGCCCGAAATTCAGTAACGGCAAAAACACCGCCAGGACTTTCTTTCATGCTGCAGGGGGTCTCTCCGTTGCCGCTCATCTTCGTGACCGGGGAAAGCGCCCAACATATTGACGCCCCCACAACTTACAACCAATTCGATCAACGTCGGTCTCGCAAGAGTCCGTTGGTCAATCACTCTCATGACGAGTGATTCCGAGTCAAACCTGGAGGAACTGTGATGGCTGGTGAATTTCAGGTGAGTGGCAAAAATGCGGCGGCGCTATTCACGCTCAAACTTCATCGTGGCGATGGCATGGCACTCCTCGCGATGAACTGGAAGAAGAAAACCCCGCCTAAAGATTTCGTTGGCTTTGCTATCGAATACAAGGAACCGGGCGGCGACAAATTCTTTGCCTTGAAAAACCGCTTGTCCTTCCCTGGGGCTGCAGGCGAGGTCAACCCTAACAAGCTCTCGACCAGACTCTCACCGATCCAAAAATTTCGTTGGGTGCACTTCCCCCGAAATGCGGAGTTGGCTGGCAATTTCATCTATAAAGTCACTCCAGTGTTCATGAATGATGCCGACGAGCTCAGCTACGGTGAGCCCCAGCGGGCATCCATCGAGCTTCGGCGCGAGACGTATCCGGGCAAGCTAAATGTCACTTTCACCCGCGGCTTTGTTTCGTCGCAGGCGTTCGTGGACAGGTACGGAGGCCCGACGGATAAAGAGACAAAAAAACTTATTTCACTATTGCTCCCAGCCAAAGCGGATCTGGGGTTGGACTTCAAGCCGACTCATCCCAAAGCGGAGCAGGCCCTTGAGTGGATGGGTTTCGAGGCTCGGAGCGCAATCCTCGAAGTGCTCGACGAAGCCATCGCTGACAAGAAGGCTCGGGTTCGGGCCGTCGTTTATGATTTGAACGAACCCGGGATCGTCTCGCGGCTTGAAAAGCTCGGCAAGCGCCTAAAGATCATCATTGATGATGACGGCGCTCACGGTAAAAAGCACTCGGGTGAGACGAGGGCGGCCAAACGTTTGTCCGCCTCTGCCGGGGCCGCCAACGTCAAGCGGCAGCATCTGGGCAAGCTTCAGCACAACAAGACTATCGTAGTTGACGGTCCGAAAGTGCAGGCTGCGGTTTGCGGCTCGACGAATCACTCCTGGCGCGGATTCTTCGTGCAAAACAACAACGCCATCATCTTGCTGGGCAAGAAGCCGGTTAAACTATTCCTTGCTGCGTTTGAGGACTATTGGAACAACGATAACGTGGCCGGATTCGGCAAGACTGCTTCCGCGAAGTGGAACGATGTTGGACTCGCAGGGATTGATGCTCAAATCGGTTTCTCCCCGCGGGCAAAGACAAATGCCGTGTTGCAATCGATTGCCGACGATATCGCCAACCACACCACATCAAGCTTGTTTTTCTCCCTCGCATTTCTTTACCAGACGCCGGGCGCCATGCAGCAGGCAATCAAGAAAATCAAGAAAGACAATAAGATCTTTTCTTATGGCATTTCCGACCACAAGGTTAAAGGGTTGGAGGAGAAAACAAACGGTGTCGACGTGCAAAAGCCCAGCGGCAAAGTCATCACCGTATTTCCGAAGGAACTTTCGGCAAAGGTTGTTCCCGAACCGTTTAAGTCGGAACCTACCGGTGGTGGCGGCACCCGCATGCATCACAAGTTCGTCGTGGTCGATTTTGACAAACCTACCGCGCGAGTCTATATGGGTTCGTACAATTTCTCGCTGGCGGCAGATACCTCTAATGGAGAAAACCTACTGCTCATTCGCGACCAGCGCATCGCGGTCTCATATGTGGTCGAGGCAGTCCGACTTTTCGACCACTACGAGTTCAGGGTTGCTCAACTCGACTCTAAAAGGACCAAGAAAAAGCTCCAACTCGCCAAGCCGGCGCGCAAGCAAGGCGAAAAGGCGTGGTGGGCTGAAGATTACAAGAATCCCAGAAAGATTCTGGATCGCAAACTGTTTGCCTAAAACTTTTAAAACGGCCGGCCCGAAAGAGCCCGGGTCTTCGCCAAGGTAGTGTCTCGTAATTAACTTTACCCCGTTCCTTTCGTGTGTCTTCGGGTAACTTAGGGGATGGGGAAAGTCTGTCGTTTGCCAACCTCACGAAACCCCAGGCTCAAAGAAGCAGGACAACCATTCCACTAACACCCCAATCCAACGGCGCAAGAAGCGCTCCCCGGCTTCGTTCTACCAACCGGATGGTTTTCGTATCCAAACGTCTCCCCGCGCATCGGCATCTCCCCGCTGCTTTTCGTAATTAGCTCAGGACGTCGCTCAATTCGGTCGCAGATCGTGGATCCAGTTGATCGCTTCGGCCTTGGCCCTTCCAGGAGTATGACTATGAAACAAACATATCTAATTACCTTAACCGTGGTTCTTCTTTCCATGGCGGTCGCTTTGGGAGTGCTCATCAATGCCCAGGCCCGAAATGGATCCTCGAGCGGCGCCAACGAAGGTCCGACCGGGGCGCAA
>Ga0187893_10013766_pt1 | contig 11181 bp, 8 predicted proteins | sample MA1701074metaG_FD_139574 | JGI IMG/M metagenome (GOLD analysis project Ga0187893, IMG submission 139574) | White microbial mat communities from a basaltic lava cave in the Kipuka Kanohina Cave System on the Island of Hawaii, USA - MA170107-4 metaG ...
GCTTGCAGCGGCGACGGCGTCATTCGCATCGAGATGCACTTCCTGCCCGACGTCTACGTCACCTGCGAGGTGTGCCGCGGCATGCGCTACAACCGCGAGACGCTCGAGGTGCGCTACAAGGGCAAGAGCATCGCCGAGGTGCTCGATCTCAGCGTCGCCCAGGCCTTCGACGTGCTCGGCAACGTGCCGCCGATCCGCCAGAAGTTGGAGACGCTGGCCAGCGTCGGCCTCGACTACATCCGCCTCGGCCAGTCGGCGACCACGCTCTCCGGCGGTGAGGCGCAGCGCATCAAGCTCGCCAAGGAGCTCAGCAAGCGCTCCACCGGCCGCACCCTCTACATCCTCGACGAGCCCACCACCGGCCTGCACTTCCACGACATCAACCGGCTGCTCGACGTGCTCAACCGCCTCACCGACGCCGGCAACACGGTGGTGATCATCGAGCACAATCTGGATGTGATCAAAACCGCCGACCGCATCATCGACCTCGGCCCCGAGGGCGGCGCCGGCGGCGGCGCCATCGTCGCCATCGGCACCCCGGAAGAGGTGGCCGCCACGCCGGGGTCGCACACCGGCAAGCACCTGCGCCCGCTGCTGCGCGGATTGGCGGCATAGCCCGATCGGCACGACGCCCGCGCGTCCGTAGCGCCGGCCTCCGTGCCGGCAGGGCGGCGCAATGCGCCGCCGCGCTCGCGCGCGGCAGCGCGTCGGGCGACGACAGTCCGAACCTCTTTCTGAATTGACAGGAAGGCCCCGCCCGCCGCCTGTGCCGCGCGCTCAGTTCGCCGGCGGCGCGGGAAGATTTCCGGGCAACAGCGGGAGTCCGATGACGGCTTCGACACTCACCGGTGCGGCGGCGTCCGATCCGGAGCCCGCGTAGCGAGCCACGTACGAGGCGTGCATGAGCAGGCGGACCTCATCGCCTTCGGCGAGGCGTGCGGTGAGGCCGATCAACTCGTCGGCGAACGCTCCGTAGCCACGGAACGGCCGCACCTGGTTCGGCTGCAGCAACGTGTCCGTGGAGGAACCGGAGGGCCGCCGCGCCAGGCCGAGGAACAGAATCGGATCGCCGAGCTCGAGGCCGAGCGGATCGCTCACGGTGAGCTGGATCGTCGGCACGCCGGCGAGCACGGCCCCGCCGGCGCCGATGGTGGCCAGCGGGACGCTCACCACCTGCGGGCTGGTGTCCTGCGCGGTGATCAGCGTGGGCGGCACGGTCGCGTTCTGTCCGCCGATCGGCAGCGAGGCCGGGACCACGCCGTCGGCGGCGCTGCCGTCGATGTGGAAGCAGAGCTGTGGGATGTAGCTCGCTTGGCCGGCGACGCCCTTCAGCTTCTCGTCGTACCAATCGAGAATCGCCTGCGCCTTGTGCAGCGCGCCGCACTGGTCGCCGTCGGCGCCGCCGATGACGGTGTCGTGGCCACCGTTCTTGGTGAGCAGGCGGACGTCGCCGCCAAGCGCGTCGAGGCACTGGAAGTTGCGGACGGCGTCGTTCAAGTTGAAGAGCGTGTCGCTCGCCGATTGCCAGTAGAGCGCGTCGATCGGCTGCAGCGTGCCGGCCTCGCATGCGTCGACCAAGCTCACCTTTTTCAGCAGGTCCTGCTCCGTCTGGGTGAGGCTGTTGTTGGTGAGGCCGTTGGCCAGCCCGTCATTCACCTGCTGATGCTGCCCGCCCGGCGTGAGGTTGCCGGCCGCCGAGAGCGTCACCGCCCAGAACGACTTGAAGACCATCCCCGAGAACAGCGAATAGCGCAGGTCGTGCCAGGTGATCTCCGGCGCGATTGCGTCGAGCCGGTGCTGCGGATCGTGCGCGTAGATCGTGTGCTGGTAGCCGCCGCCGTAGCTGCCGCCGATCGCGCCGAGCACGAGATTGGCATCGCGGTAGGCGAGATAGGGGAGATTCGCCTCCGCCCAGTCGAGGAGCTGAATCAGATCCTTGCCCTCGAAATCGGGGTCGAGGATGCGGATCTGGCCGCCGCTGTCGCCGTGACCGCGCTGATCGATCGAGATGACGGCGTACCCGCTGTCGAGCAGACGCGCGACGAGGCTCGGGTCGCCCGCCGCCGGCCGCTCCGCCGCCGCCACGCGGTTGCCGCCGTAGCCGTGTCCCTCGAGGATGAGCGGATAGCGCGCTCCGGACATGACCGCCGTCGGCTCGTGGACTGTGAAGGCGATCGCCTCGCCGTCGACGTTCGACGCGAGCAGAACGTCGGTCGACACGCCGTCGCGCAGGTCGCCCGGGCATTCGTCCGGCGCCGGCGCGTCCTTGGCGACGAACACGCCAGGCTCGTCGCGGCGAACCGCGTCGCCGAACAACGCGCAGTAACGCTGGCTGCCGCTCTCCAGCACCACCCCGATCGATCCCTGCGACGGCTCGTCGAGTGTGATGCCGGTGTCGCGCGCGCGCAGCGTGATCCGTCTCCCACCGGCGATGCGGGCGACCTTCGCCTCGGACACCCCCAACGGTGCCGAGGTGTTGCGGAACGTGAACACGGTATTCGGCGCGTTCGCCGTCCAGTTCGACGCCGGCAGCGCGAAGCTCGCTGTCTCCCCGCTGGTCGGGTTGACGATGCGCAGCGTCGCGCCTTGCGCGGTCGGCGCGTCGGCCGACCCCGGCGCGACGATTGCATCGTCGAGCAGCACCACGCTGAGGCTCTGCCTGCTCGCGCCGGCCTTCACCATGAGCTTCTTCCCGCGCAGCAGTTGGTCGGCGGCGCCGGCCTCCGCGGCGAGGACGACCAGCGCCACGGTGACGAATGCACTCTTCGCGACGGTGCTCATGTGGGTACCCTCCCAAGCCCACGGCAGCGGGCGACTACTCCCCGCTATGCAGAAGACGCTACTGGGGGTGCGGCCTTGCCGTCAACGGAAGATAGTACGTACTGCGTTGGCGAACCGCGCTCCTCTCCGTCACAGTTCGGCTGCTGATGGAGCGCCAGGCCAGGTACAGCTCTTCTTCGGCGACGGCAACGGGTCGTTCAGCGCCGGCCAGCGACTGTCCCTCGGCTTGCTGCCGCTGGCGCTCGGCGCGCGCGACCTCACCGGCGACGGACGCCCCGATCTTTTCGCCGCCGACCAAATCGGTAACGCCGTCACCATCTCGCCCAACGTCGGCCAGCGCAGCTTCGGCCAGTTCACGGCTCGCCGGTCACCACGTTCGGCATCGACGCCAACGGTGATGCCGATTGATGCTGCGACGCCTGTTCGACGACCGCCCCTCGTCCTGATCGCGCCCCTGCTGTGCTTGCGGTGTCAGGCTCGGGGCGTGCTCGCGCGCGCGCGCGCCTGCCGTAGCGAAACCCGCTCCGCTCCGTTAGAGTTCGTCTGCCGATGGAACGCCGCGTGTACCTCGACAACCACGCCACCACGCCGGTCGATCCGCGCGTGCTGGAGGCCATGTTACCGTACTTCGGCGAGCGGTTCGGCAACGCGGCGAGCCGCAGCCACCCGTACGGCTGGGAGGCCGAGGACGGGGTGGAGCGCGCGCGTGGCGAGATCGCCGCACTGATCGGCGCGGCGGCGCGCGAGATCGTCTTCACCAGCGGCGCCACCGAGTCGAACAACCTGGCGATCAAGGGCGCGCTCGAGTTTCACGCCGGCACGGGTGATCACATCATCACCGCCGCGACCGAGCACAAGGCCGTGCTCGACGCGTGCAAGGCGCTGGAGAAGGCAGGTCGCGCGACGGTGACGGTGCTGCCGGTCGACGCACAGGGACAGGTCGACCCGGACGCGGTGCGCCGGGCCATCACGCCGCGCACGGTGCTCATCTCGATCATGCACGCCAACAACGAGATCGGCACGCTCCACCCGGTGGCGGAGATCGGGCAGATCGCCCGGGAAGCCGGCGTGATCTTCCACTGCGATGCGGCGCAGAGCGTCGGCAAGGAGGCGGTCGACGTCGCCGCGATGAGCATCGACCTGCTCGCCTTCACCGCCCACAAGCTCTACGGCCCCAAGGGCTGTGGAGCGCTGTACGTGCGCAGCGGAAAGTCGGCGGGCGGGGCAGGGCGAGCGGCGCGGGTGCGCCTGGCGGCGCAGATGCACGGTGGCGGGCACGAACGCGGCCTGCGCTCCGGGACGCTCAACGTCCCCGGGGCGGTTGGCCTCGGGCGGGCCTGTTCGATCGCGGCCGAGGAGATGGACGTCGAGCAGCAGCGCGTGTTGGCGTTGCGCGAGCGCCTGCATCGCGGTCTGCTGCGCGAGCTCGAGGACGTGCGGCTGAACGGCCACCCGGCTGAGCGCCTTGCCGGCAACCTGAACGTGAGCGTCCCCGGGGTCGAAGCCGACTCGCTTCTGGCGGCGCTGCCGGATGTGGCGCTGTCGTCGGGCTCGGCGTGCACGTCGGCGACGCTGGAGCCGTCGCACGTGCTGCGCGCGCTCGGCCTCCCCGACGACGCGGCGCACGCGTCGATTCGGTTCGGCCTCGGCCGCTTCACCACCGAGGCAGACATCGACTTCGCCATCGCGCGCGTCGCCCACGAAGTGCGCCGCCTGCGCGCCCTGTCACCGCACTACGCGGCGCGAGCGCGTGCCGTCTGAGCCTGGAAGGAGAACGATCGTGGCAATCACGTTGACCGACAATGCCGTCTTGAAGATCCTCAGTCTGGTGTCCGAAGCCCCCGCCAAGGGACTGCGCGTGAAGGTCGTCGGCGGCGGGTGCTCCGGGCTTCAGTACCGCATGGACCTCGACGAGCCGCGCTCGGGAGACAAGATCTTCGAGCGCGACGGCGCCAAGGTCGTCGTCGACCGTAAGAGCTTTCTTTACTTGAACGGTACCGAGCTCGACTACGCCGAAACGCTGATGAGCACCGGCTTCAATCTGCACAACCCCAACGTCAAACGGACGTGCGGATGCGGCGCGTCATTCTCGGTGTAACGTCAGGAAAAACAAGAACAAATCACCACAGAGAACACAGAGGAACAGCGAGGTATTCGCCGAACCCCGTTCCGCCTCTGTGGCCGCTGTGTTCTCTCTGGTGGGGTCTTTTTTGGGGTTCCCTGAATACTCAAACCGGCGGCCGCGTCTACCTCGGCATGCGCGAAGACAACCTGGTAGGCGACGGACACCTCTTCCAGCCCGACGTGATGCTGCCGGCGCAGTACTTCACGCTACTGCGCAAGCGCTCCCCGCAGGGGCCCGAGTACCTGCTCGTCATCGCGATGCTCCAGGACGCCGTTGAGTGCTTCCAGAAGCATCGCTTTGCCACCGATGCGAACGGCCGGGCGCTCTTCGAGGACGCCCGCGAGTGGCTCACCTCGGACGATCGGATGTGGCCGTTCTCGTTCGAGAACGTCTGCGGAGTCCTGAATCTCGACCCCGACTATCTGCGCAGCGGTCTCATGCGTTGGGGCGAGAACCAGGACGCGGCGCGGCGCAGCAGCAAGGTGGTGCCGTTCAAGGCGGTCCCGGCCCCGTACGATGCCGAGCCGGTGCCGGCGGCGCGCGCGAGCTGAGTCGACCGTACCACTGTAGGGTCCGCCGCGCGGACGCAACACACACCGGCGACCCCCCCTCCATTACGCCGGTCGAGCCGCGCGGTGGACCCTACGCTCTGGTCGTGCATCCGCTCCGTGGAGGGCGGCGCGCCGTCGCCGCCGCGGGCGCGGCGGGACGTTGAGACTCCGGGTCGCGGCGATCTTACTCCACACGGCGCCGACGGCACGGCGCCCTCCAGGGAAACGTTGCGCCGGGTCGAGCACGCGGCGTAAGCTGCTCCGGTGTGGCGCTCCGTTCGGCGGCACGTCGCCGCCGCCTTCATCCGCTCGTCTGAATGGATTCTCGCCAAGCTCGGGCGGCGCAAGCCCTACGGCGTTCTCGTCCTCGAGCTGAGCGGCGAGCTCGCTGAAGAGGGCGGTGAGCACCGGGTGTTCGGTCTGCTGCGCCGGCAGACCGTCGACTACCTGGAGACGGTCACGTTGCTGCGCTGGGCGCGCGACGACGTGCGTCTGGCCGGTGTGCTGATTCGCTGCGACGATCTGCAGGCCAGTTGGGCGCGTTTGCAGGGCCTGCGCCGCGCGCTGGAACGCCTGCGCGCTGCCGGCAAGACCGTGTGGGTCCATCTCCAACGTGCCGGCGTGCGCGAGTACTACCTCGCCTCCGCCGCGGACCGCGTCTCGCTCACGCCGGCTGCGACCCTCGACGTGACCGGCCTCTCCTCGGAAGCGGTCTTCCTACTCGATGCGCTGGACAAGCTCGGGGTCCAGGCCGACGTCGTGCAGATGGGCCGCTTCAAATCCGCCGGCGAAACCTTCACCCGGCGCGACATGTCCGGCCCGCATCGCGAGATGCTCGAGTCGCTGGTCGACGACCTGTTCACACAGCTCGTCGAGGGCGTCGCCGGCGGGCGCCGTCTCGACCCGGGCGCGGTGCGCGACGTGCTGGGGCGCGGCCCGTTCGTCGCGGCCGAGGCCCGCGACGCCGGTCTGGTCGACGACATCGCCTACGCCGACGAGATCCAGCAGCGGCTGGTTGACGCGTGCGGCGGGGCGGCGGCGATCGAGCGCGGCCCGTATGCCGCCCGCCGCGGCCGCGAGGTCCGCATCGAGGGGCTGCAGCGCGGGCGCGCGACGCTGGCGCTGCTGCACGTCGGCGGCACGATCAAACCGGGTGAGAGCATCCCCGGTCCGGAGGGCACGCGCGCCACCGGCGCGGCCACGATCGCGGCGGCGCTCGAGCAGGTGCGCAAGCGCACCGACATCGGAGCGCTGGTCGTGCGCATCGCCAGCCCGGGCGGCTCGGTGCTGGGCTCCGACCTGATCTGGCGCGAGCTGGCACGCACGCGCGACGCCAAGCCAGTGGTCATCTCCTGCGGCGATGTCGCCGCGTCAGGGGGGTACTACGTCGCGCTCGCCGGCGCGCCGCTGCTGGCGGAGGCCGGCACGATCACCGGTTCCATCGGTGTCCTCGCCGGCAAAGCCAGCCTGCGCGGGCTGTACGACCGCCTCGGCGTCAGCAAAGAGCTGGTCAGCCGCGGTCGCAACGCGGCACTCTACTCCGACTACGTGCCGCTCGACGAGGAGGGCCGAGCCCGCATCCATGCGCAGGCGGATGCGTTCTATCGCGACTTCGTCGGCAAGGTGGCGGCCGCGCGGGGACTGAGCGAGACCGCTGTCGCCGCCGCGGCGGAGGGTCGGGTGTGGACCGGCCGGCAAGCGCTCGAGCGCGGGCTGGTCGACGAGCTCGGCGGTCTCGAGGAAGCGTTCGCCGCCGCCAAACGGGCCGTCGGCCTGGCCGCCGACGAGCCGGTGATGGTCGAGCGGTATCCGAGACCGCGCCGCCTCTGGAAGGTGTCGGTCGACCTCAATCTCCCGCATCAGGGCGCTCTCGCCGAGCTGTTGCCGGGCCTGGCGTCGCTGCGCTTCCTCCTGCGCGAGCGGGTGTGGGCGGTGCTGCCGTTTCATCTGCGGTTTTTCTGAGGTCTGAGAATGTACGCAGAGGACGCGGAGGGCGCAGAGGAACGCAGAGGAACGCAGAGGAAGGTGAGGGCTTTGATCTCCTCTGCGCCCCTCTGCGGCCTCTGCGTTTTCTGCGTACCGTTCTGATCCATGCCAATCTTGCAGAAGTTCCACTGCCCCGAATGCAAGGCGCTGATGGAGCGCCGGCCGGCCGGGCGCTGCCCGCACTGCGGCGCCGATGTGCGTCACCACGTGCAGGAGGAGCGCGAGCGCGAGACCGCGATCGAAAAAGTGGTGGCGGTGATCAGCACGGTGCTGGTCTTGGGTCTGGCGGTCTTCGCCGGCGGCTGCAGCGTCGCCGAGGGCATCGCGGTGTACGCCGTGGCCGGCGTTCTGGTGTGGTGGTGGGGACGGCGCACGTTTGGGCTCACACCGCCCGAGGACGAGCGTTGAGCACTCAGCGTCCGTACGGCTGGCCGAGCGCGGCCGGCGCCGGCGATCGGCCGACGTAGCCGGCCAACACCAACAGGGTCAGCACGTACGGGAGGATGAGGAAGAACTGGAAGGGCACGGCGAGCCCGAGCGCCTGGAAGTGAAACTGCAGGGCCGAGGCGAAGCCGAAGAAGAGCGCCGCGAGGGCGACGCCGACGGCGGAGCGCCGGCCGACGATGACGATGGCGAGCGCGATGAAGCCGCGCCCGGCCGACATGCCCTCGACGAACGTCTTCGCGTAGGCGAGGGCGAGATAGGCACCGCCCGCGGCTGCCAGCGCGCCGCACACGATGAGCGCCAGGGTGCGGGTGCGCCGCACGGCAACACCCTGCGTTTCGGCGGCGTACGGATTCTCACCCACCATGCGCAGCGCCAGTCCCGGGACGGTGTGCGCCAGGGCCATCGCGATGCACGGCACCAGCAGGAAGGCGGCGTAGGCCAGGGGAGGTTGGGTGAAGAATGCCGGCCCGAGCACCGGCAGTCGGTCGAGCAGCGGGATCGAGATCGGCGCACTGCCGGCAATCGTGAGGGCCGCGCCGGTGACCCCAAAGACGGCGCGATAGGCGACGCCGGTGAGGCCGACGGCGAGCAGATTGAGCGCCGTCCCCGCTACGACCTGATTGGCGTTGCGCTGGACGACGAAGAACGAAAAGCCGGCACCGAGCAGCGCTCCCGCAGCGAGCGCCGACGCGACGCCGAGCGCCGCCGAGCCGGTGAACCAGGCGCCGATCAGTGCGGCGAACGCGCCGACCAGGATCAGTCCCTCGAGGCCGATGTTGATCACCCCGGCGCGCTCCGCGATCAGCTCGCCGAGCGCCGGAAGCAGCAGCGGCACCGCCATGGTGACCATCGACGTCGCGAGCGCGGTGAGCAGACTGAGGTCCATCGCTTGGTTACGCTTTCACTTGGTGGTTGAAAGACCTGCCACCGACCCGCGTCCATTCCACCGCGATCAAGCTGAAGATCACGATCGCCTCGATCACCGACACCAGCACCGACGAGACGCCGGCGCTGCGCTGCATCGCCATGGCCCCCGCGTCGAGCGCGCCGAAGAAGACGGCGGCGAGAATCACCCCGGCCGGGTGCAGCCGTCCGAGCAGCGCGACCGCGATGGCGGTGAAGCCGTAGCCCGGCGAGAACTGGTCGTAGAGGCGAAAGGTGATCGCGCTCAGCTCGATGCCGCCGGCAAGACCGGCGAGCGCGCCGCTGAGGGTGAGCGCGCCCAGCACGGCACCGGTGACGGGCAGACCGGCGAGGCGCGCCGCCACGGGGTTGAGCCCGGCGGCGCGCATGGCGAAGCCAAACAGGGTGCGGAACAGCAGCACCGAGGTCAGCCCGGCAGTGACAAGCGCGATCGCCAGCCCAGCGTGCAGGCGGTAGCCGGCGAACAGGCGCGGCAGGCGGGCCGTCGCGGCCACGGCGTCGGTCTGCGGATAGGCGCCCGAGGCTTCCATCAGCGGCCCATGCACGAGGTAGCCGACCAGACCGAGCGCGATGAAGTTGAGCATGATCGTGCTGATCACTTCGTCGACCCCGCGCGCCGTCTTCAGCAGACCGGCGAGCGCCGCCCACGCGCCGCCACCGAGTGCCGCCCCTGCGAGCACCAGCGGGATCGCGAGCCAGGCGGGCAGGTCGCCGACGCCGGTGCCGAGCCAGGCGACGGCGACCGCGCCGACCAGCAGCTGGCCCTCGGCGCCGATGTTCCAGATGCCGGCGCGGAACGCGATGGTGACCGCCAACCCCGTCAGCAACAGCGGGCAGGTGCGCACCCCGACCTCCGACCAGGCATCGGCGGAACCGAAGGCCCCCTGCGCGAGCGCGCCGAGCGCCAGCCACGGATCGGCCCCAGCGAGCGCGATCACCAGCGCGCCGATGCCGAGCGCGATCAGCAGTGCCAGCGCCGGGGGCAGCACGACGGCGCCTCGCGCGCGCCCCCAGGAGCTCCACGCGGTCATCGCCGCTCCACGGAGCTGTAGGGGCGCGCCTCGGCGCGCCCGTGCCGCCCGGAGGGCAGCTGTTGCCGCTGTTCCGGCCGAGGTCGTGCTGTGCCCGGCGCAGCCAGCCGCGTTGGCGCTGCGGCCGCCGCAGTCGGCCCGACCCGCCACTTCATTGTCGGGCCGCTCCAGACTCTTCCGCGGCGCCGGCCATCAGCGCTCCGATGCGCTCGGTGGAGAACGGCCGCTCGAGCGGCGCGCTGAGCCGACCGCGATAGAGCACGGCGATGCGATGTGCGTGCGCCACGATCTCGTCGAGATCGGTCGAGATCATCAGCACCGCGGCGCCTCGCCCGCGCGCGGCATCGACGGCGCCGTGGACGGCGCGCGCGGCGGCGATGTCGAGCCCGCGCGTTGGGTTGGCCGCGATCAGCAGGCGAGGATTGAGCGCGAGCGCGCGCGCGACGATGAGCTTCTGCACGTTGCCGCCGGAGAGGCTCTGGGCCGGCGCGTCGAGGCTCGCGGCGCGGATGGCGTAAGCGTCGACCATCGCCTGCACGGCCGTGCGTTCGGCCGCCGGGTTAGTCAGCCAGCCGGGCGAGATGCGCCGCCGCAGCGCGGGGTTGAGCAGGGCGTTGTCGCGCACGCTCATGCCCGGGACGATGCCCTGACGCTGGCGATCGGGCGGGACGCAGACCACGCCCGCCGCGATCATCGCCGCCGGGTCGATGCGCGAGAGGCGCACGCCGCAGACCGCGATGCCGCCGCGCGCCGGCTGGCGCACTCCGGCCAGGATCTCGAAGAGCTCCGCCTGGCCATTGCCGTCGACCCCCGCGATGCCGACGGTCTCGCCGGCGCGCACGGTCAGGCTGACGTCGGACAGCGCCGGCAGGCCGCTCGCCCCCGTGGCGGATATGCGGGTGAGCTCGAGCAACGGCACGGGATCGGCCGGAGACGATGCGGGCGTCGATGCCATCGGCGCGAGCGGTCCCACCATCAACGTGGCGAGCTCCGCGGGCGTGACGGCGCGGCGCTCGCCTCCGCCGACGATGCGGCCGCCCCGCATGACGCTGACCCGGTCGGCGATGGCCATCACCTCTGGCAGTTTGTGGGTGATGAACAACACCGCGGCGCCGGCCCGGCGCAAGCGGTCGAGCACGGCGAACAACTGGGCCACCTCGCTCGGGGTGAGCACGGCCGTCGGCTCATCGAGAATCAGGATGCGCGGCTCGCTGCCCAGCGCCTTGACGATCTCGACTCGCTGGCGGTGTCCGACCGCCAGCGCGCCCACCGGTGCGTCGAGGTCCCCGAGGTCGAGCCCGAGCTCACCGGCCACCCGCGCGACGGCCGCGACGAC
>Ga0187893_10013767_pt1 | contig 11181 bp, 11 predicted proteins | sample MA1701074metaG_FD_139574 | JGI IMG/M metagenome (GOLD analysis project Ga0187893, IMG submission 139574) | White microbial mat communities from a basaltic lava cave in the Kipuka Kanohina Cave System on the Island of Hawaii, USA - MA170107-4 metaG ...
AGGACGCCAAGTTGATGCCGAAGAGCAATGATCTCTAAATGCATGTGGGTCCGAGTTCGAAGCCCACAGGACAGTGAATAGAGGAGAGCGAAGATGAGTTCACGCATGGCTCCTGGAATATAATGCCATCGGAGCTCAACTTCAACGCCCACAATGCCGACGGACTTTTCAGTAAGGACAGCCCTGACCACAGAGCTGATTGAATCCTACATCGTGGAACGGCAGCGCCACGGCTACAGTAACAGCACGATCAATAAAGCTCTCGCGTGCCTGAACCGCGCCCTCGTCTTGTCACTGCGCAATAGCAGGATACAGGCCAGGCCCTATGTGCCCTTGCTGAACCCGGCGCCTCCCCGGGAAGGGTTTTATACCGAGGGCGAGTGGCGACGCCTCAGCAAGGCCCTGCAAGCTCCAAGAAGACGGCACACTTGGGCCGTTCTCGAGACCCCCAGGCTCACCGGTTGCCGAATCTCGGAGTTGATTGGAAAGCACGGGCTTGAATGGAGGAATGTGAATCTTCAGGAGGGTTGGACAAGACTGGAAGGCGGAACAACGAAAAACGGTGAAGGTCGAACTTTACCGATTCTCCCCGCCCTCCATCCAGTGCTGGCCTCGTTGTAGGAGCAAAGGTTGCAGCAACAGTCTATCACGCCATGGGTGTTCAGCTACGCCGGCCGGCCAATCGCTTCGATCAAGAGTGCGTTCCAAAACGCAAGAATTGAAGCTGGCCTACCAGAACGCCGGATCCACGACACGCGCCGAACCTTCAGACGCTACCTTGCCCTAGGAGTCAGCGACAAAGTAGGGCAACAGATCATGGGCCACAAAGACCTCAAGACGTATCAGGCTTACTTCCCGAGGCCGACAAAATGGCCGCGGCAACTGAGATTCAGAAGGTTCTGTCCCGATGATCCCTGTACAATTTCACTCACAAGCGCTTTTTTGTCTCTCTTCTGTTCCTTCAGTTTTGATGTAAGTTGTTGGTGCGGAAGGGGGGACTTGAACCCCCATGGCCTTGCGACCGCTAGAACCTGAATCTAGTGCGTCTGCCAATTCCGCCACTTCCGCACAACGAGTTACGAGGAGGATGCTTTGGCTGTAGTGATTACCGTAGGGGAATGAGAGCCAATTTTTTCGATGGCTTCCTCCAGGTACTCAGGTGAAAGGTGGGCATACCGGAGAATCATCTTTGGTTCTTTCCACCTACCCAGCTTTTGCAGGGTCAGGTTGTTTATCCCTGCCATCCCCAACCTTGAAGCGAATGTATGCCGCAAGGTATGTGGCGTAACGCCGGACAAATTAGCACGCTGACACGCGTTTGTAAACGCAGTTCTGACCGACTGAATAGGCTTCCCTTCCCTTGTTTCAAACACCAACCCGCCTCGACTCTCAAGTATCCGTTCCTGTAGCGGCGCCACCAGTTTTGAATGCAGCGGAATTGTCTGCGTGTCCCGGTTCTTGGAGTAGGCTGCCTCGATCGTGAGTTGCTTTCTCTTGACGTCAACATTTTCTGTCTTCAGCGTCAGGGCCTCGGCATTGATCCTTAGACCGGCATAGATTCCAAGGAGTACGATCGTCCTCAACGGCTCGTTGCATTGATCCAGCAGTGCCTTCTCTTCGTCGCCGCTGAGGAAGCGAAGCTTGGTCAGGGGTTCGTCGATCTTCTTGACTGATCTCAGCGGGTTTTCGCCTTCGTATTTCTTCCACTCTCTGCACCTGTTGAAGAGTACGCTTAGCGCGGCGAGCTCCCGATTCACGGCCACCCGGTGACCCTCAGCAACCCGTTTCTGTTTATGCTTCTCAATCAGAAAAGGATGAATTTCGCTCAGCTTCTTGCCGTTAATTGACCGGCCGAGTGACTGAAGACTGTAGCGGTAGAAATCAACGGTTCCTGGTCGCTTGTTCGCCTTGGCCCACTCCAGAAAGTCTTCAACGGCTTTGTCGAACGAGATGTCTTTCCGCTTCTTTCCTCCAATGCCGGCCTCATTCTTGAGCGCCTTAGCACGCTCGACGACAGCGAGCTCGCGCGCCACGGTCTTGCTGATGTTCCTCCCAAGCCTGGCTTGATGCCGAATCCCCTGGTGACTAAAGTCCAGCCACCAGCTCTTACCCCTCAAAACAAGTCCGTCGCCGCGTCTTGGCATAATGCCCCCTTTTTATTTTTTCGCCTTCAATGTCCTGCAGGTGATGGTTCCGCGCGCCATGGGTTCCTCACACTTGGAATGGTGCAGTAAAAATGCTGCACCCTGGGGAAACAGGCGGGCCGGAGCCCGCCCGCGGTTCTCAGTTGTTGGATTTGAACTTCATGACGCCTCACCTTCTGGCCAAACCGAGCGAGCAAGGGTTGTCCTCAGCTCGGCGTACTTTTCAGAAAGAAGATTGAGGAGCTCCGTGGGCGGCACGTCCAATTCACTTCCGGCCGTTAATCCCGCCAATTCGCTTAATGCTGTGTTGAGCGAATCCAGTCGGTCAATGTGGTTGCCTACCAGACTAGCCGGAATCATTTTGACTTGTGTGGGTGTGGGTGCAGTGGTCATGCAGCACCCCCTTTACCGATCACCACGGCCTCGAGCCGGGAAAGCTCTTGATCCGCGGTCTTGATCGCGTTTCGAAGGGCCTGGATCCGCTGGAAGACGCCTCTCAGCTGCATCCGGCGCCGGAGTTCAGAGTAGCGTAAGACGGGGAATGGTGTTGCGTTGCGAGGGTGTCTCATACAGCACCCCCTTGCTTCTTCTCTTCCCTTTCTCGAACATCACAAACTAAGTTGTCGAAGTCGTGCGCTACAAGGCCGAGACAGTGATTGAGCCCCTCGCCGTTTCCGCTCACCCATTCGGCCAGGGAGTTATTGAGATCGAAAACAGAGCTCGACAGGTTCTCCAACCTCTCGAACTCTTTCGCCGTGAGGGTGAAAACGTTGTTGCGGCTTTGAATTTCGTTGAGACTGTCCACGATGTCGTCATGGAGTTGCTGCGGGCAGAGCTTGCTATTCAACACTCCGGCCAAGCAGACCGCCAGGTCTTCAGCCTGCGTGTGATCGATTGTGGTCTTGTCTTCCTTCTGGGTTTCCTGCGGTTGTGATACGTTGCGTTTAGCCATAGGTGCCGCCTCCGCGCGGCGCTTGGGGTTAGGGTCCGAGGACTGCTCCAACAGTCTCAGGGCCCGTTTTATTTGGACTTCTTGAGCTTCACCTTCACCTGACGATCCAATCGCTCTCGGTACAGATCCTCAGTTAAGTCACTCAGGCTTCGTTTTTCTCGCACGGCCAGGACCTTGATTTCTTCGATCAGTTGGTCGTCAATGTTGAGAGTGAGTTTTTGTTTCATAGTGACACCAAAGTTACTTCATTACGTAATCACGTGTCAAGAACTATTTCGGAAAAGTGAATTTGATCTTTAGGGAAATTTCCTTCCAATCAGCGGGCCGGTTAAATAGAATCTGTTCACAATGCCGAGAAAACCACGAGAATTTTCACTCAAAGATTTTGAGGCAAGTCTCCGAAACATCTCCAACCAACACAAGAAAACGGCCTCACGCCTTCATAATGCCGCGATTCAATTGGAAGGAACCAATCACATAGAATTGGCCGAAATGGCAACTCACGGGGAGCAGACACTTTTGAGGCTTGCCGCTGACATAGATGGTCAGCTAAAAAAGATCGAGCAATCAACGCTCCTAGCCAGCCCTGACGCTTAGGCGGGCGGGGTATCTCGCAGGCTTATTCCTATTCACGTCGTTGAAGGCGTTGGCTGCTCTGGACGATGCCAGTCGATCTTTAGCCATGTATTAACCCCATCGGCATGGGGTCGGCATGGGGTCGGCATGGGGTCAAGGCCGCAACAATATTGGTCCTCGGCCACTTCTAACCAATCTCAACTAACGCCTCCGGCTGAATGGAATGCAGTCGATGTAGTCTCCTCATCACTGTGAAGGCCGCTTGCTCCATCTGAAGCTTGTCATTCAAGCGCTTCGCTGCTCTGAAGTCTTCAAGAGATTCAACGAGCGCATCAACGGAACTCAGCGCATCGAACTTAGCGGCATTGCTCGCTGTCCAAGACAGCTTCCGGCATCGCGTCGAGCAGAACTTTCGCGGTGATCCTCGCCGCTTTCGTTCAGGAAGAGTCGATTTGCAGTTCTGGCAGGTTTCAGATTCTATCCGCGAACGCTTTGGAACGCTTTGCAAGGTGTCTTCGTCGATAGTTGCTATCATTTCCCTTAATCCGTCGCTTCTCTTGGCTCCTGAGAGCGTTTAATCGCTTCCCGCTGCTCCAGCCCACGTCGTACCGCTTCAGCTCGGTCGAGATCCCGTCCGATCCTTACCCTCGCTCGCTTGCCTCCATGATGGATATCCAGCCTCCAGACTCGGCCTCGAAGCGACAGTCCAGGACAGGTCAGGGGTTCCGCGTCAGCGGCAAGCACTCGTTGCACCCATCCTGAATTCACTTGCGCTACCTCTGCCCAGAATTTGAAAATCTCTTGGCTTCGCGAGGCAAAAAACCAGCTCCGATCTTCTTTGGCTGCCAGCTGGATCACTGACAATGCCAGCATCCTTAGACCATCACGGGGTGAGTTGTCATCAATACTGTCACCCACATCTGGTGTGGTATCCTCCGGCTCGTCACTCGCCTCCAAACTCTTCGGGGTCTCCAAGTCGGCCGGCGTGGTGACCCCTTCCCCTCCCTTTTCCGCGTCTGACCCCCTTTCCTTAGGATGAACAGCAATCTCGATTTCTGGTTGAGCACAACTGTTATCAACTGCTGGCAACTGTTCGCAGGTGATAGGTTCCGGTTCCGGTTCAGCCGGCGCCTCGTCTGACTTGGGTTCTGGAGGTTCGGGCTCTCCCGGACGCGTCACAATCGGGAGGCTGTCGCTTCCCCCAAACCCGAACGCCCGCGGCAAGTGCTCGTAAACCGGGCTGCGCTGCGCGCCCACGCGGGCCACAGTGAACGTTTTCGATGCCTGGCTTGCTGACCATCGTCCGCCCCGGAGAAACGTCCAGGCCGCCTTGCGTGAGCATGAGAGCATCAGGCATCTGATTTTTTTTCCAGGTCGACCTACCGGCTTTGCCAAACCCGCTTTGAGTAAAGCCTCGGCTTCAGGTTCACGAGCCGTGTAAAGCAACACTCCTCCCCCGTCAACAACTCTGATCCTCAAATTTAGGTTTTTCGCGGAAGGGGAGCTGCTGGTGCTACTCGAAAACTACGCTGGGGAACCCTGCCTTCAAAGCCGCGTCCCACTCAGCCAGCGTCATGTGGATCTCGTCCGCTTCAGGTATTTCCGGCTCCGGTGATTCGATCGCGGTCCGCTGCATCAATACGTTAGTGTTCCTCTCCCAATCTGCGTCAGCTTTGCCAACTTCAATGAGCCCATCCTTCTGCCGGCGACTAATTCGGTGCGTCCGGACGGCTTTGTAAACCGCTGATTCAGAACAACATCTCCATCGTGAGTAGTCGAAAACGTTCATGAAGATTGGCATTTTGGAACCTCACACCGTCTGTAAATCACAGTCAATAAATGGGTTGTTGTTGTTTACCCCATTTTTGGGCCCCTATCACTAGCTCTATCGAGCGCCTCCGGCACCTGCTGGGGAAAAGTGGATGGGAAGGACCCAAAAGTTTCTGACAGTCACAACCAGACGTAAGCACCTCTATCTCCTCGTGCAATTTGCGCTTCCTCAAGTCTCTCAAGCGCTTCATCGAGATACTGAGACCGCCGCCGCTCCATTGAGCGGAGCACACCCAACACTTCATCGGGCTTACACTTGAGCTTCCTGGCTACCTCTTCGCGCAGCTCCTGCACCTGATCAGGATGCTGACCTAGACGCTTCAGTAGAGCCTCACCTTCCAGAACATCACCTCTCATAATTATCTCCCTAAATTAACCCAGCGAAGCCGACTTCGGTGGGCCCGTGCTGCCTCCTCAAGATGTTCCAATGCGTCGCTGAGATGCGCCGATCGAGGGTTCATCGACCGCAGCACATCCAACAGCTGATCCGGTTTGACCTGGAGCTCCTTAGCCAACTGCTGCCGTAGGTCTCTGGTGAAGGAGTGGACTCGCCCGTCTCTGCGTGACATAGCTCTATCTCAGCCTCCGCGAGCTAGCAGGTCGATGAGGTTTTGGTTCACACGATCCATCAGCTTTCTTTGCGAGTATTCATCATCAGAGACGTGATTGAAGACGTTGGTTTGCTCCACCTTGGGAGCGGTAGACACGGCAGCAGTAGGCACAGCCGTTGACTGCTGAGGCGCGTAGCTGCGTCCCGACTCAAGGCGTGCCAAGTCGGCCTGAATGCTTCGCAGTATGGCGGGCATGATCATCATTTCGGAGGCGTGCGGGAATTCAGTGTTCTTGCCGAATTGGCCAACTATCGGCGTGAATTTGAAGTGCTCAAGGCCTGACTCTCCGGCGAGGAACCAGGTTGGCTTCCGCACATAGCCTTCGCCGCCCTCGGCCATGGCATACCCTGAACGCTCCGGTCCATAGTCCTGTAAGCCTCTACCGCTGCGGTCACCTGTGTGCGTATTCGGCTCCGGAGTGGTGGGAGTTGTTGGAAGCGATTCAGGTGGAGCGACCGTCTCGGAACCACCTGGGATCTTGACGCCATTTATGGCCGCTGTGAGATTGTTGATCGCTGTGTTCAGATCGTTCTTCAGTCCATTAACCGCATTTGTGAGATGGGTGTCGATCTTACCCAGGGCACCGATCAGGCCATTCCGGGCCGAATTTACGGCGTCAGTCAAACCGGTCTCGAGCGTATTCAGTTGTCCAATCAGGGCCACGCGACTAGCCTCGAATTGCCCGTCCAGCTTGGTTCCTACCGCTGCTAGAGCGGTTTCTAGACCTTCTTGCAGTTTTCCGATCTCGGTTTCGACAGCATCCGCCAGTTTTCCGACTTCAATCCCAAGAGCTGCTGCGGTTGCCTTGAAAGCTGAATCGGCAAAGCCTTGGGCCTGCGAAAGCAGCTCGGCCACCCGATCGGAAGTGCCCGTCAGGTTAATGCCGAACTTCTCTGCCAGCGTCTTCATTTCGAGCGTGATCGTCTTGGTCTTCTCGAACTCTTTAACTAAGTCTGCCAGACGTTCCTTGTCACTCCGGGCCCCAGCAAAGGCAGTGAATTTGGAAGTGTCCACGCCCTGACCAGTCAGCTTGGCCATGAACTCCGGCGACATCTGGCCGCTCTCGATGAACTTTTGCAGGTCAGTCTTCTGCGCTTCCTGTGGCGGTGCGATCTTGGCAAGGTCCGCCATGAACGCTTTTAGCTCGCTTTGCTGCGCGCGTAGCCCTGCCATCTGTCCAGCTGCGTCCAGGATCGACGTGTCAGCCCCGACAGACTCAAAGATTGACTTCAGTTCCGCAGCGCCTTCGCCGGTCTCGAGGATACTCTGGCGGAGATCGATAAACTGATCCCGCATTGTCTTGATGGCCGAGAAGCTCTCAAAGTCTCCAATGTCGAGACCGAATCGGTTGATCTCATCCCTGAGTTCTGGCGTTATCTCGTTGAGTTCGACAAACGATTCGTAGGCACTGCGGACCGGAATGGCAAGCGCCCCGAGTCCCTCTCGCAACGAACCGATCCCGGACGTGAAAGCGGCGAGAGCATCGTTCGCCTTTGTGAACTCGGCCATTTTGAGCAAAGCCGCCGTCTGCTCACGGGCCGACAGGCCGGTTTCATCCAAGGCTTTGCGCAGATCCGCTGAAACCTCACCAGTCCTGAGGAAGGCGGCGAACATGTCCTCGGCCGGTGGAATCATCGCGATGAGTTGCTCGCGAAGTCCTCCGAATCCGGCTTGAAGCTTTTCCAACTCTGGAATGCGCAGCGCTGCTTGGAACGGGCCGAGTTCTCCACTCAGCTCTTTAATCATATCGGTCAAGCCTTGACCGATGGCTCCGGTCTCCATCATTTCCTCAAAGAGCCCTGCCAGCTTTGTGCGCATTGCAGCTTTGCCAGACTCTTGGCGAAACGCCTCAAGCTCAGCAAGGCTATCGGTCAGAGTCAGCCTTTGACCATCAAGCGAGCGCTGGATGACAACCTGATCCTTCAGATTTGCTTTCAGGAATGCTTCGTAATCTGCCCAATACTGCTTGACCGCTGCAATGCCTGCCTCGACTGAAGTTTTACCGGACTTGACGTCTTCCACCGTTGCCCAGACGTTTCCAGAAACTTTCTCGGCTTCCTCCGTCGCCGTGGTTTTATCGCGACCGCGCTGGGTGAACTTATGGTTGAGAAAGATGCCTCCAGCAATCGCAGCCGCTATGCCAATCGTCCACGGGTTGGTCATGAAGGCACCAAGCGAGGCCAAGGTGCTAGTGCCGCCAGCCGCTGCCGTACCACCGGCTGCTGCGATTCCACCGCCGCCACTAGCAGCCAGTCCAGGCCCGAATCCCGCCATGATTGAGGCAGGCAGAACGCCGCCAAGCCCAGCCGAGCTGAGCGCGAGACCACCTGTGGCAAATGCCGTCGTGCCTGCTGAGCCAATTCCCAGAAGACTCAGAAGCCCTTTCCCTCCCACGAGGCTGCTACCCAAGTTAATAGCCCCGCCCGCCCTATTGCCCCCGCCTCCGGTAGCTAGGCCAAGCAGGCTGCCGATATCAAAGCCACCACCCGATTTGCCTTTGAATGCATCGAACAGCCCAGTAGCAAACCCGCCGAAGCCTGCCAGGCCCTTGCCTCCGAGCAACCCGCCAATGCCACTCTCAAAGAAACCCTGCAGTATCCCCTGTCCAATCTGCTTGAACATGCCGACTATCTTGGAACCAAAGCTTCCGGTTGAAGTCAGGATGTCGGCAAAGCCCTTGCTCACGTCTGAAACCAGCGTCGACACCTGACGACTGGCCAGCGCGCCGAAGTCCTGGAACGCTTTCTCTCCAGGCTTGAAGGCCTTCGGAGTTTCTACTTCAATCAACTTGTTCAGTTTTTCCCATGACTCGATTCCCAGTTCAGCGCGTTTGACTGCTTCACCCAGAGTCGCGTCGTTGGAGATCATGACAGCTGATAGATCGAGATCGGCAAAGGCCTGTACGGTACCAAGGTAGCGTTCATAGCCTTGGCCTAACCGCTCCAGGGCCGTGAACTCTCCCATCATGGCGACCGCTGTAGTCTGATGCGCCACGCTGCTGTTCTTGAGAAGATCCGGGAAACGAGATTGAGAGACAATAAAGGCCTGGGTGGCCGACTCAAGCTTGTTATGGGCACCTGCCAGGGCGTCAGTGCTGCCCCGATGTTGCTCCATGAACGTAATGGCTTTTTTTGTAGCCTCGATTTCGAGCAGCTGCTTGCCCGTCAAGGTGGCATACTGGCTTTCCAGCTGTTCAAGTTCCTTGCGGACTTTCTCCGCGGCCTTTGCTTCCTTCTCCAGCTGAGCTGCCGTCTTTTCACCAACAGCCTTCTCGTGCGCTTTGCCGACATCCAGGAGCTTCGTGGCGTAGGTGTGCATCGCATCCTGATTGCGTTTTGTTGAACGTTCCAGGGAGTCCAGCATTACCTTGTGGTTCTTGGCTTCCTCTACCGCTTGTCTGGCGGCTATACCTTGCAGCCCCAGTTGCATTGTGAGCTTGTTGAAATTTTGCCAAGCGTCCCCCCAGCTCTTGCTTTCCAGAACCGTGTTGAGTCCCTTAATGATTTCGGTGAGGGATCGGCCTTCCCCAGCCGCTTTGGTAAACAGCCGGGACATGTTGTTCCACAAAGCCTCAGATTGAGCCCCCAGCGTCGCGTTCTGTTTTTCAAACGCTTCGGTAGTGGCACCGACTGAGTTCTGGATTTGGATCATCGCGTCGTTAAATCGTTTGGCTCCGCCCTCCGAGGTCAGAATTGCAATGGAGTTGAATGCTTCGACGCTGCCGAACAGATCCTTTTGCGCCTGGATGTTGCCGTGTGCTTTCTGTGTCAACTCTCCGAGGAATCCGGCGAATCCTTTCGAATGCAAGCCGGCAAGGCTGAAATCGATCCCGAGTTTCTCCGCGGCAGCTGAGGCCTCTTTGGTTGGATTTCCGATGTTCGAAATGATGGCCTTCAGTGCAGTGATTGATTGTGATCCTTTGACGCCGCCTGCCGTCAGGCTTGCGACAGCGGCGTTGAGTTCTTCGAATGAAACGCCCGTGGTACTGGCCACTCCGATGACTTCACCCAACGAGCGTGAGAGCTCCTCGCCAGTGATTTTTCCGAGCTTGATTGTGGTGAAAAGAGTGTCGGAGATCTTGCTTGCATCAGACGCCTGCAAGCCATATGAATTTATTGCGGTCGTCAAAACATCGACGCTCGTCCGAGTGTCAACCAGTGCGGCCTTTGCGAAGATCGCGGCATCAGCAACGAACTTGATTCCATCGGCCGGGGCAACTCCGGCTGAAAGTGCTTCGTATAAGCCTTGCGTCAAATCGAGTGTGGAACCAAGGGACCCCGAAAGGCCGAGCAAGCCTTCACGAAGCGCCCCAGAGTCGACCTTTGCGCTATCGAACAGGGTTGTGACGTTTGCAAACGCTCTTTCGAATGCAGCCGCCTCTTTCGACCATGTCCCTATCTGCTGCGCGATTGCCAGTGCCCCGAACGTGAGGCCAAGACCGCCTGCAATCGTCTTCACGCCTCCAAGGCTGCTCCCCATCATGTCTGCGTGGTTGGCCGTGGTTTTGAATTGCCCGCCAGCTTGCTGGAACGCCCCGCTTGTGGAATTGACTTTGCCTTTCAGACTCTCGAGCGCGGCTTCTTGAGCTTTTATCGCGTCTGTTTTCAGAGACTCCTTGAACTTAAGCTGAGCTTCCGTCAGCTTCTTGGTGACCTTCTCCAGATCCGCTGCAGGGGCATTGATCTTGATAAGGTGATCGCGCAGCACCTCCAGTTGTTTCACGTCTTGCTGGATGGCTGAAGAGAAGGCTAGGCCCTGGCTCCGCCCGACCTTTTCAAGGACGCCGCCAAAGTCCTGAACGCTACGCAGAGACTGCTGTAGCACAGAATTCAGGCCTGCATTGTCGCCACCAAGTTTTACTGTGTAAGTTTTTTCAGGCACGTCATGTCCTCCTCAAAATGGCGATGGCTAACTCGACAGAATGCTCTTGAGCACGGCAGTCCCTGCGTCCAGCGTGTTTGGGAAGGTCACAGTCAAAAACTGCCTGTACGCGTCAAGGAGCTCCTCATCCGATGCTTCCTCAATATCGGAGCGGCTTGCTTTGTCGCCGGTCTGGGCATTGATGAAG
>Ga0187893_10013768_pt1 | contig 11180 bp, 10 predicted proteins | sample MA1701074metaG_FD_139574 | JGI IMG/M metagenome (GOLD analysis project Ga0187893, IMG submission 139574) | White microbial mat communities from a basaltic lava cave in the Kipuka Kanohina Cave System on the Island of Hawaii, USA - MA170107-4 metaG ...
AAGCGAGGACTGGAAAAGTTTGAAATGATTTTTAAAGGATGGAGTATTGCAAAAAATGTGTCCACACGGTAGGTGATGGCAGGAGGGCATGTTTAAGGTTGCTGGCATAAATATTTACTGGTGATTTAAAATTATTCCGTCTTTCAGTCGGATGATTCGTTGTGTCATGGCTGCAACATCATTTTCGTGCGTTACGATAATGACTGTGATGCCCGATTGGTTCACTTCTTTGAGCATTTCCATCACCTCTTTTGAAGTTTGCGAATCGAGCGCTCCGGTGGGTTCATCAGCAAGAATTATTTTCGGTTTGCCAATCAAAGCCCTCGCAATGGCAATGCGCTGCTGCTGCCCCCCTGATAACTCCTTTGGCGTATGATGCGCCCATTCTTTCAAGCCGATTTTTTCGAGCAGTTCCATTGCCATCTTGTTTCTTTTCTTCCTTTTGATTTTTTGATAATAAAGAGGCAGCGCCACATTTTCAACAGCGTTCTTAAAATGAATTAAGTTGAATGACTGGAAAACGAAACCGATATACTGGTTGCGGTAATACGCAGATTTCGTCTCATTCAGGTTATTGATTTTAGTGCCATTGAGCTGATAGTTGCCTTTATCATAATTATCGAGGATGCCGATGATATTCAGCAAGGTGGATTTTCCCGAACCCGATGCGCCCATGACGGAAACCATTTCACCCTTTTCAATGTGCAGGTCAATCCCTTTCAGCACATGCAGCTTATTCTTGCCCATCGTGTAGGTCTTGTGAATCTCATTGAGGGTTATCATAGATACAAATCTAAAAAGTTGAAATTTTTAAGAACAAACATATTAATGTAGTTAAGGTTTAAAAATAATTAAATGGCAGTTTGATATTTCAGAACATTAATTACATATATTTGAGGTCTGAATTAAAAATAATCCTTGCTAAAAAAATTTAAAAACATGAACACAATCAAATCTCTTATCGCATTCCTTTTTGTTCTTTCAGTTTTTATTTGCAACCAGGCAAATGCACAAACTCAGAAAACAAAAAATCAAACAGATCAGGATCAGCAAAGCACCGGTACCGATGTGCAGCAATCATCGGATGAATATGCAACTGAGGAAACGGAATCAGCCGATCCTTACCAGGAGAAAGTTACTCTTGATAATGAAACGGAACAGCAATCCACTGATTATTCCGGAACAACCACCGGCACAGTTACCGAACAGCCGGCTACAAAAATTCATATCTATTCCGGCAAGCACGATGGAAATAACGTGATAAACCCGGATCCTAAATAAGAAACTATAAACAACTTTTTGAAAGCCCTCTGATTAACCGGAGGGCTTTTATTTTTGAGTGATTCCAAATCATTTCATATTTTAACCTATAAATCACCTCTGTGAAACTCTGTGCTTCTGTGGCTCCGTGTTTTTTTTGATATTATGTTCAGAAACATTACCTTCATTTTATATTTTTGTTGATATTCAAAAAATTTTAACATGAAAAAACTAATTCTGTTTTCCGGCTGTATGTTTTTGTTTTCATTGATGCTCCATGCACAATCCGACCGAAGGGACAAAGGGGAAATGAAAAAAATCAAGAACACTTTTTATGAAGACATCAAAAAAGCCAATGAGCTTTTTACAAAAAAGGAGGAGGATGAAAAAATTCCTTTCAAAGTGAATTTAGACGGAGTGGATATTCCCAAATCCATGGATGAATTCACCAAAGTATATTCCGAAAACCCCGTCTCGCAGGGAGAAACGGGATCCTGCTGGTGTTTCTCAACCACCTCGTTTTATGAATCGGAAATTTTCAGATCGACAAAACAGAACATCCGCCTGTCGGAGCTTTACACGGTTTACTGGCAGTATGTAGAAAAAGCAAAAGAATTTGTACGCACGAGGGGGAAATCTTTTTTCGGTGAAGGTTCCGAAACCAATGCAGTGCAGCTGATGATGAAAAAATACGGCATCGTTCCGTGGAGCGATTACAGCGGAATGAAACCAGGGCAACCCTTCCATGACCACAAAAAAATGTTTGATGAAATGAACAACTATCTCATTTCAGTGAAAAACAATAATGCCTGGAATAATTCCGAAGTGGAAAACACCATTAAATCCATCATGAATCATTACATGGGCGAACCCCCTTCCGTAATTACATGGCAGAATAAGAAAATGACACCGCTGGAATTTTTAAAGAATGTTGCCAAAATAAGTCCTGACAATTACATTGATTTCATGTCGCTCCTGGAAAAACCCTACTGGACAAAATCGGAATACAAAGTGCCCGACAACTGGTGGCGCTCTTCCGATTATTACAACGTGCCGCTCGATGATTTTTCCGGTGCAGTTAAAAATGCAATTAAAAACGGCTTCACGCTTTCCATCGGAGGCGATGTGAGTGAAAGCGGCATTAATTCGCATCTTGGAGTGATGATGGTTCCTACTTACGACATACCGTCTGCTTACATTGACGAAAATGCACGGCAGTTCCGTTTCAGCAATGAAAGCACAACGAATGACCACGCCATGCACCTGGTGGGATATGCTGAGCGGAAAAACGGAATGTGGTATCTCGTAAAAGATTCCGGCAGCGGGGGACACAACAATAGATCAGCGCCCGGATATTTTTACATGCACGAAGATTTTGTAAAGCTGAAGATGATGACCTTTACTGTAAACCGCGAAGCGGTGAAAGACCTTCTTAAAAAGTTTGATGAAAAAGTTTCATTGAAATAACGGGAAAGTGAAAGTGAATATGAAAGGGAGCATCAAGTTTTTTTTTGGTTTGATTTTTTTTAATCGGGATAAATAATAGCAATTTCTAAAAAAGCATGAATATTAATCAACACAGAGAAACAGAGGTACAGAGTTTCACAGGGATTTGCTCCGTGTTTCCTCTGTGTTTCCGTGTTTAATTTTTTTAGTTTTTTTGCTACCGATGATAAATAATTTTTTTAAATGAAACCGAAAATATATTTGTCATTACTTCTTGCAGCTTGCTGTTTTTTAAATGGTTTTTCTCAGGAAAGCAAAACGGCTGAAACATGCAAGCCGTACCTCGACAGCATGAGAACGGAAATGACCATTGAGGATGCTCTCAAATGGGCTGACAGCGCTCCGATTCGTGTGAGCTGCGATGACGGAAAAATTTACACCCTTCTGAAATTCGACATCAGCATTTTCACAAAAAAGCCATTGCAGACCCGCGAATTCGGAACCGGTGAAAAGGGGGGCATTCCCATTCTCGCCTATAAAGCCATTGAAAACGGTAAGCCGGGCGATACTGTTATTCTGAAAAATACAGTTTACCTCGATGCGGAAAGGAAAGAACAAAAGCTGCCCGTGATTTCTTTTGTGCTGAAATAACCACCCGTTTCAGTGCTGTCAGACATGTATATTTTCTGAAAATTTTGATTTGACGCCTGATAAATTGTAGTTTATCTTTACATTTCATTATTTTAATCCTTGAAAAAGTATTTTACTACATTAATAATTATTCTTTATTTGAGCATGAACCTTTCTGCTCAAAACGGACTTACCCTTTATCCATTGCCCAGCGGATTTTCGCTGCCTCAAACAGCACTACGCAATGACCTAAAAATTGATAATTCAGATAATATCTGGGTGGCTTTTGAAAAAATCGGGCTTGCCCGGTTTGATGGAACTTCCTGGACAGTTTATAATGACACTAATTCGGCTTTTCCGGGATTTAATGCAAATGCCATTGCTGTTGACAATTCCGGAAATGTCTGGTGCGCTGCAAATAAAGGCCTGGTAAAATTTGATGGAACAACCTTCACCGTTTTTGATTCGCTTAATTCTCCTCTGCAGGTCAGCATCATTACAGCAGTTTCCTTGAATGGAAATGATTTATGGATCGGAACGAATAAAGGAGCCGTAAAATTTGACGGTGTAACATGGTCCAATTTCAACAAATCGAATTCAGGTATAATTGATGATTCAATTACCTGTTTCGGATTCGGTTTGAATAATGAAATATGGATAGGAACCCGGCACGGGCTTTCGAAATTCTATAATGCGCTGTGGACAAGCTATGATAGTTTGAATTCATCCCTTTCAGCAAATTATATATCAGGAGTGCTGGCAGACGGAAATAATAATTTATGGATAACATGCGGAAACCTTACCGGAAACAGGTATTTGAACCTATTCAACGGAACGGGTTTCATTGATTATGTGAGTCAGCTATATACAGGTGCGCTGCCGATTACTATTCCCATGAGTGCAATCGTAAAAGATAATCAGGGAAAAATTTATGGATATTTTGCGCATTTGTACACAACAGCTCTGACGAATCTCAATTCCCAGACAGAAATTTATAATTTTACAGTTGGTAATGCTTCCACAGGATTCGGACTTGCATTCGATTCAGGAAATTATTTATGGGGCATTTCAAAATTAATTGGAGGGCTGGGAAAATTTTTGAAAGCTGATTATTACAGTCTGGCTTCACCCTTTCTGACTAACAATAATTTTAAGAATATAGACATCAATGATGTAAAAGCCGGTATTATGAATTTTGGTATGATGCATTGGGATTTAGTAAATGCAAAATTTGAAGTTCCCAAGGGAAGTAGCAAACATTCCGTCTTTGCTTCGGGGTTATGGATTGGGGGAAAAGATCAAGCAGGTCAATTGCATGTTGCTGCTCAAACATACCGCCAGACCGGAAATGATTTCTGGCCCGGACCGATTGATACCGTTTCCGGTGTTGCCGATTCAGCTTCGGTTTTGCCATATAATTATATCTGGAAGGTAAACCGTTTTGATGTGGAAGATTTCAAATACAATTTTGTAAACGGAAATGTCGGCAACGGAACTTACATCATTCCTTATGATATGCTCAATTGGCCCGCACACGGGAGCGGCAACATCAGCCGGAATCTTTTGCCATATATTGATTTCAACAATGACGGAATTTACAATCCTTTTGATGGCGACTATCCCCAAATCAAAGGCGACCAGATGCTTTGCTGGATTTTCAACGATAATCTCAGCGCACATACCGAAACAGGGGGACTGCCGCTCGGTTTGGAAATTCATGCATGTGCTTATGCCTACACCTGCCCGAATATTGCCGACAGCAATTCAGTAATCAATACAACCACCCTTTATCAGTACAGAATAATTAATCGCAGCAATAATGATTACGACAGTTTGTTTATCGGATTATGGTGTGACAAAGACCTTGGAAATGCTGTAGATGATTATGTCGGATGCGACTCAGCGCTTTTTGCAGGTTTTGTGTACAACGGAGATAATAATGATGATGGTTCGTTTGGATATGGATTAAATCCTCCGATGCAGAATGTTCAGATTTTAAAAGGACCAGAGCCGGTATTAAATGATGGCATTGACAATAATCATGATGGAGTCATTGATGAGCCGGGGGAAATATGTATGATGAATCATTTTCATCCTTATTTAGGTTTTTCGATATTTGATAATCCACACACACCTATTGAATTTTATTACTATTTGCATAGTAAATGGCTTGATGGATCACCTGTTACTTACGGAGGGATTGGAAATGACCCTGGAAATCCGCCCACTTCTTTTATGTTCAGCGGAATCCCATATTCAGGTACAGGTTGGACGGAATTCAGTGTTGGAAATCCTGGTGGTGATAGAAGATTCGTAATGTCCTCCGGTCCCTTCTCTTTTACTTCCGGTGCTGAAACCACCATTGACTTTGCTTATGTTTTCACGTGGGACAGTACGGGTCCGAACGGACTCAATACTTCCATCGCCCGCAACATTGCCGATCTGCAACGGGTGAAATACTGGTTCGATACGGACAGCTTTCCTTCCTGCCTTCCGCTGAACATCGGCATGGCTGAAAATATTTTTGGAAATAATTTTTCAGTTTATCCCAACCCTGTGCGCGATAAATTATTCATAAAATCAGAAAAAGAATTTTTATCCAAATGCACTTTTGAAATCACCGATGTTACTGGGCGCATTCAGCTTTCAGGTAAGCTCCGGAATGAAACGATTGATGTGCGGAAGCTGGAAAGGGGGATTTATTTTATAAGATTGAAAAATCAGAAACATATTTTGTCTCAAAAGTTTTTGAAATTATAGTGCCGGAAATTAAAACCATAAGATTTTTCTATCCTCTCCCCTGCTATTCACTCCGATAATGGTGAGCCCGAACAAATTCATGAAAGCATTCTGACTGAACAGTTCCAACAGGAAATAAATTTCCGTTTCGCCAATTAACATTTGGTTGTAAATATTTTTCGGGTTCAGTAATATTTACCGTTTATGAGTTTCACCAATTTGCTTACCTTTGAAAATGAAAATTTAAACCATTCAATCCGGATAATTCAAACTCGTTACACATGCGCTACACCTTGGACAAAAATGAAAAATATGCAGTTGTGAAGCTGCACGAACAAAAACTCAATACGCTCATTTCTGCAGAGCTTAAATCCGAAATCCTGATCATCAGCAGCCAGGGATATGCCAATATGATCCTTGATCTGGCCGAGACGCAGTATTGTGATTCATCGGGGTTGAGCGCAATCCTTGTTGGAAACCGTGTTTGCCGGAATGCTGGCGGCAATTTTATTCTCACCAATTTGTCTGATGCTGTGAAAAAGCTGATATCCATTTCTCAGCTCGACCAGGTGCTCAATATCACTTCCTCTGTGAATGATGCCGTTAAAACCCTTTCGGCTGATGAGGTTAAAAAATGATTCTTATTGTATAAAATTATTTTGCTTATGAAAAAACAAATACTCCCCTTACTTCTGATTTCAGTTTTGCTTGCAGCACCGGCAAAGATGCAGGGTCAATGCACCCCTCAGCCCGGCAATACTGCGTTGATTTCGCCCGATACAACCACCAATTTTGCTTCGGGTACTGTAGGAATTCCCTATCAGCAATTAGTATATGTTCATCCACCGGTTGATACACTTGCGAACACTCCGTTCGGACCGCAAAACGTAACCATTATTGATATTGTCCTGAACAGCGTTGCGAATCTTCCCCCCGGGCTGAGTTATACATGCAATCCTGCCAACTGCACGTTCCCCGGAGGTGTTAGCGGCTGCCTCGCCATAACAGGAACTCCCCTCACTGCCGGCACTTATGATCTGAATGTAATTATCACCACTACAGGAACAGTTATCATATTCGGAACTCCATTTCAGATTTCGCAGCAGGACACGATTGAATCGTACCGAATTACAGTAGATCCGAATACATCAGGAATTGCAAGCTTAAACCAGGATAATTTCCAGATTCTGAATATTGAATCTTCTCAGGGAAATGATGTTTTGATTTCATTGAACGCACCGCGTAAAATAAAAGCCATTGTAAAAATTTCTGACCTTATCGGCAATTCCGTAATGTCAACAGGTCGCTGGCTGAACAGCGGAATGAATAACCTGCGCCTTTCCGCACCCGATTTGAAATCCGGAATTTATTTTTTGACGGTAACGGCAGGTGCAAATTCACTCACGGGACGATTTGTGGTTTTGAACAGCAGATGAAATTTGAGTTAACCATTCTCGGCAGCAGTTCCGCAACTCCCATTTACAACCGACACCCCACTGCACAAGTGCTTAATGTGCGGGAGCGGTATTTCCTGATTGACTGCGGTGAAGGAACGCAGATGCAGCTTTCGCGTTACAAAATCCGCTACCATCGTATTTCGCATATTTTCATCAGCCACCTTCATGGCGATCATTATCTGGGTTTAATGGGGCTTTTGTCTTCCATGCACCTTCAGGGCCGGACCTCCGAGCTTCACCTTTACGGGCAGCAGGACCTTATGGATATACTCGATCTGCAATTGCGGCTTTCTAATACCATTCTCAAATTTAACCTGATCTTTCATCCGGTAAGGCATTATGTGAGCAGCGTGGTTTTCGAAGACGAACATATTCAGATAAAAAGCATCGTGATGAACCACCGGATTCCCTGCACAGGTTTCATCTTTCGCGAAAAACCCAAGCCCCGGAAGCTGCTCATCAATAAAATTAATCACTACAACATCCCTATTGAATTTTACAGCCGCATAAAAAACGGAGAAGATTTTATAGACGCTTCCGGAAAAGCAATTTCAAATGCAGATCTTTCCATTCCTGCACCGGAACCGAAATCGTATGCCTATTGTTCCGATACAATGTTTGATGAAAATATAATCAACGAAGTGAAAGGCGTGGACTTGCTTTACCACGAAGCTACTTTTCTTCATTCGATGGCAGATCGCGCTGCTTCCACTTATCATTCCACCAGCAGGCAGGCGGCTGAAGTTGCAAAAAAAGCGAAAGTCAAAAAGCTTCTGATCGGTCATTTTTCAGCAAGGTACAAGGATTTAGGTCCGCTGCTGGACGAAGCAAAAGAAGTGTTTCCCGACACCTCCCTCGCTCTTGAAGGAAATCAATTCAACGTTTGATTTCTCTCTGATCCGCTACTAAAAAGCAAAACGGAGAATCCCGCATTATTTTTTGTCAATTCAAGCCGCTGCCATCAAAAAAAGCTGTATGTTTGACCGCCAATAAATATTTTGAAACAATGAACCCTCATGTGAAATTTATTGGCGAAGGCCTCACCTATGACGATGTATTGATTCTTCCGGGTTATTCGGAAGTGCTTCCCCGCGAAGCGGATACCTCCAGTTTTTTTTCAAAGAATATCCCTATCAAAGTTCCGGTCATTTCCGCAGCGATGGATACGGTAACCGAAGCGGCAATGGCAATTGCTATGGCGCAGGAAGGAGGCATTGGCGTGCTTCACAAGAATATGAGCATATCGCAGCAGGCATCTGAAGTACGAAAGGTGAAACGCTCCGAAAGCGGAATGATCCAGGATCCGATCACATTGAATGAAAACGCAACCATCGGTGAAGCCGTTGACATAATGCGCGAAAACAGGATCGGTGGAATTCCTATTGTAAATTCCTCCGGCAAGCTCAAAGGAATTCTTACCAATCGCGATTTACGCTTTGAACGCAAGATGTCGCGACCGGTAAGTGAAGTAATGACTTCCGAAAATCTAATTACTGCCAAAGGCGCCACTACGCTGCAAAAAGCGGAGATCATTCTGCAGGAGCATAAAATTGAAAAACTACCAGTGATAGACAAGGATGGTAAGCTTATCGGCCTCATTACCTATAAAGACATTCTGAAATTCAAATCGCGACCCGATTCCTGTAAGGATAAACTGGGGCGGCTGCGTGTTGCGGCTGCAGTAGGTGTTACTTCCGATATTATCGAACGGGTGCAGGCATTGGTTCAGGCCGGTGTGGACGCCATCGTTATTGATACGGCTCATGCACATTCCAAAGGGGTGATAACTGCATTGAAAGCCGTAAAGAAAAAATTTCCGGAAGTGGATGTAGTTGCCGGCAATGTGGGAACGGCTGAAGGAGCAAAGCTGCTTGTAAAAAGCGGAGCTGACGGAATAAAAGTAGGCATAGGTCCCGGCTCCATTTGTACAACACGCATTATTGCTGGAATCGGTGTGCCTCAGCTTACGGCTGTCTTCGAGTCTTCCATGGCCATCCGCGACTCAGGAGTTCCCGTCATTGCTGACGGTGGAATCCGGTTTTCGGGCGATATTCCCAAAGCAATTGCAGCGGGTGCACATTCAGTAATGGCAGGATCGCTGTTTGCAGGGGTAGAAGAATCGCCCGGTGAAACCATTATTTATGAAGGAAGAAAATTCAAATCCATCCGCGGAATGGGAAGCATCGAAGCCATGAAAGAAGGATCGAAAGACCGGTATTTCCAGGATGCGGAAGATGATATTAAAAAGCTCGTTCCCGAAGGAATTGTGGGACGCGTTCCGTTTAAAGGAACCCTTGCGGAAGAAATGTATCAGTTGGTTGGCGGCTTGCGGGCATGCATGGGCTATTGTGGTGCGCGAAACATTAAAGAATTGCAGCAGGCAAAATTTATTCGCATTACGCAAAACGGGGTCCGCGAAAGCCACCCGCATGGTGTTACCATTACCAAAGAAGCGCCCAATTATCACAGGTAATTGAAATTTTCCGGGATCAATCGCGCGGAATACTTTAAATTCGCAGGCATAGAAAAAATTTTATGGAACTGACTCTGACCGAAAGCCAGCGATTAATCCGCCAGTCGGTGCGTGATTTTGCCGAAAAAAACATTCGTCCTCATGTAATGGAATGGGATGAAATACAATTTTTCCCAATTGACTTATTTAAAAAAATGGGCGAAGCCGGAATGCTCGGCATTCTTGTGCCCGAGGAATTCGGTGGTGCCGGATTGGGATATCATGAATATGTAAATGCCATTGTGGAAATTTCCAAAGTTTGCGGTTCTATCGGGCTTTCGATGGCAGCGCATAACTCATTATGCACCGGGCATATTCTTCAGTTCGGCAACGATGCTCAGAAAAAAGTATGGTTACCCAAGCTCGCCAGCGGTGCTGCTCTGGGTGCGTGGGGATTAACCGAAGCCAATACAGGATCGGATGCCATGCGGATGAAATGCGTGGCGCGAAAAGACGGAAATCACTGGGTCATCAACGGTGCGAAAAACTGGATAACACACGGCATATCGTGTGATATTGCCGTGGTATTAGCACGAACAGGAGAGTTGCTCGATTCGCGTGGAATCACAGCTTTCGTTGTTGAAAAGGGAACGCCAGGTCTTAAAGCCGGTAAAAAGGAAAACAAGCTTGGTATGAGAGCTTCCGAAACTGCTGAAATGATTTTTGAAGATTGCCGTATTTCTGAAGAAAATATCCTGGGCGAAATCGGTGAAGGATTCATTCAATCGATGAAAGTGCTCGATGGCGGAAGAATTTCCATTGCTGCTCTTTCCGTAGGAATTGCGAAGGGAGCTTATGAAGCAGCACTAAAATATTCCAAGGAACGTCATCAGTTCGGTAAACCCATTTCTTCTTTCCAGGCAATTGCTTTCAAGCTGGCGGATATGGCCACTGAAATTGAAGCTGCCGAATTGCTTACGCACCATGCCGCTGATCTGAAAAACCGCGGGCAGCGATCCACCAAGTATAGTGCTTTCGCGAAATATTATGCCTCGGAAGTTGCCGTTCGTACGGCTAACGATGCCGTGCAGATTTTCGGTGGATATGGTTACACCAAAGATTTTCCTGCTGAAAAATATTACCGCGATGCCAAGCTTTGCACCATCGGTGAAGGAACCTCCGAAATTCAAAAGATG
>Ga0187893_10013769_pt1 | contig 11180 bp, 6 predicted proteins | sample MA1701074metaG_FD_139574 | JGI IMG/M metagenome (GOLD analysis project Ga0187893, IMG submission 139574) | White microbial mat communities from a basaltic lava cave in the Kipuka Kanohina Cave System on the Island of Hawaii, USA - MA170107-4 metaG ...
CGGCGCAACAGGCCGCGAAAGAAAATCTCCCAGGTCAATTCATTGGTTGGCCGGCCATGATGAATGACGTGCGTCGGCGTGAGAAAATCTAAATGGAGCTCCTCGCCTTCCCCAACCGCCGTTGCAGCTACTAGCTCGTCGTAATTGATGACGCGGACTTGTTTTTCAGCAGTGGCGATATCGGCGTCATAAACCAAACTGCCGTCGCCATTCGTCACTTTTTCCAGCGCGAATTTTTTCTGCCCCGGGCCGATACCGATGTCGCCGAGCTTATCGAAGGCATAAATAAAACTCTCGACGAGATGAATGCCGCTGCCGAAAAGATTGAGGCCAAAGGCAAACGATTCACCGGCCGCAATCTCTCGCGCTTTGGTAAGCGGCGGGATCAAGACAAACGGATGCGGCAGATTTTCCGCCACCACGTAGGTCTCGTTGCCGAACGCGCGTGGCGTTTCGAAAATATACGAGTAAGCGCAAGCCGTGGGGTTTTGGCAATGCTCGCAAATCCGCCGCTGCGGCCGCAAGCACCACACCTGCTTGAGCGCATGCCCAAACCCGCCGCGAAAGGTCGAGCCTTTGTATTCGGGCAGCTCGATTCTTTCCTTCGCGGTGAGGTGAAAGGTGAAGGAGGCGAGGGAGAAGGGGGTGGTGGTCATGGCGAGAACTCCGGTAAAGTGGCAGCGGCAGTTAGAAACAAAAGAGTTAAATCGGTGCAAAAAAGTAAAAACATACCACACAGTTAAAAGCAACACACGGATAAGTGCAAAATTTAGGTTAACGGTTTTCTTTATCCGTGATCACCTCTTCCGGACTAGGAAGTATTCTTCGATCTTTGTACTCGTTGCCGTTCACGGCATGTTCGATCTCAAAGTACCGCGTGAGTTCATGCCAATTCTTGGCCTCCTCAACATAGCTCCAATCGAGCATAATGCGCAACTGCCGCAAACGAGGCATGCTCCACAGGCGGCTCAAAGCCGCATCCCAATCCAGCTCAGGCTCGGAAAGAATATGTCGCGCAAATTTGCCTTGCAGTTCCTTGGCTTTATCCGGGTTTTCTTTTGCCGGTTCGTCATGCCATTCGCCGGCAAGCTCAGTATAGCGCATTTTCCGCCTGCTCAAATGTAGCACCGGAATAATTTGAATGCTCCCAAGCCCCAGAGGTTTGCCCATGCCGATTTTGTGATAGCATTTCGGCGGCAAATCAAGAGCAAAGAGTAACGCGCCGAGCTCTAGATCGGTGAGATTCTCGAAACGAATTCGCCCATTGAAACAAGCACCCGCAGGTAGAGGCTTGATTTTGGTGTCAATGTTTGCTTTAAAGTCTTTCGGCGCTTTTGTCCAATTGCTCGGCAGACGATGCCAATACATTTTGTGGCCGCGCAAAACCGTTTCTCCCGGGGCGCTATTATAATTCTTCAGTCCTGCCACCGAGGTGGCCCGGTTCGTTTGTCGGTCTCGCCGCAGAATTTCACCTTCGTTGCTCTGGACCAAATAATGTTGAAATGTCGTCGGCTTGGGTGAACCGAGCGTTTTCGGGATTTCCACTTTAAGTGCACTCGAATTTATGGAAGTAGCAAGTTTTGCATCTTCAAAATATACTCTGCCGGCTCCAATTCGATTTTCCTTTTCGTTGACAAATCCGAAGATGGACTCTGCCATATCAATAACTGTTGATGAGCATAAAGCCTCGGGAATAAACTCTTTGAGTGAATGCCGGTAGCCGATACGAAACATGCCGGTGTGCCCGAAAGACAATTGGTCTTCCGTATAAAAACACGGCACGAAATTATGATCGGCCAAACGTTTAAGCAGATCGTATTGCTCTTCACGGTTGACGTCGTTACGATAATCGTCGATCGCCACCTCGAAAGAATCATCTGTTTTTTTGCAGACGACCCACTGCATGTGCTTATTCACCCCGAAGCCGCTGCAGACCAGAAAGCCTTCATGCCAGTCCGGCGCATGATCTTGTTCGTAAGCTTTGATCTCTTTCACTTTGCCATACCACAGCCCGAGCCGGTGCAGTAGTTTCTTTTGACCATCCTTCATTTTATATTTGTCATGTCGCTGCCAGGCGGGAGGATCTTTCTTGAAAAGAACTTGCTGAAACGAATACTCGAAATTGGCGTTCGGTTTTGTAACTTCTCTATTCTTTTGGGGATGAAAGAACTTTATCGCGACTTTCTCTGAAAGCTTCGCGCGGCTCAATAGCTCTTCATCAACTCGGTAGTATTGGGTTTCGTTGTCAAGCTTCGCGGCGCGAAAAATTTTGTAAGTTCCGCCCGCATAGGCCAGATAACCGGCGCCGACTTTGGTTCTGCACTTGAATTCGCTGACTCCTTGCTGGCCGGTTTTTTCATCCATATCAATAATCGCATTTTTGTATTCGTCCTGCAATTCCTGAGAAGAATCGGCAAAAGAGCGATAATAAAGTCTGGTGTCATTAACCTGGCTGAATTTGCCAAAACTTAAAATCTCCACCAGATTCCTCGTCATGCCGCGCAGGGAACTGCCGGGAATTGAGCAGCGCTCCGCGGGTGAAAAAAAATCGGCATTCAAAGCTTTCTGCTTTTCATTCCCTTGATTTTCTTCGTATTGCGCTTCGGTCAAGCCATCGCGAATGTAGAGCGGCGTTTTGGCGATGATTTCCAGGTCGATATATCCCGTGTTGCGAGTCAAATCGTAGCGATCAAAAGCCGGTATCGGGCCGCCCTCGATCACTTTGTCGTGCAACGGGATGAAATTATAAGAAGCGCGCGATCGCCGCTCCGCAGAGATATTTTCAACCTGCGCCGGAATATTCACGGCTGGTGGTTTTGGCGCGCCGGGTTTTATTTCGGCTGCAGCGTGCGGGGTTTGCGCGTTTAATTTTTTCAACTCCTCTTGCAGACTTGCCATGACAAAACTCCTTTCGTAACAAAAAATATTTCGGAAAATTCCGTCTCACTTCGCGATACGCAGGCTTTAAACTCCGTTAGGAGTGAGATGTTTATAGGAACGTAGCGCCGAGATTTGAGAAACTCCGTAGGAGTGACATGTTTTTCTTACGACCATAAAAACCTATTGTCTTGAAAAGCGCAACATGTCACTCCTGCGGAGTTCCCTGTGTGTCTCGATCATTTTCTATAAACATTCCACTCCTAACGGAGTGGATGAGATAACTTTTTATTTCGCAAAGATGAATCGCTCAGTTTAGATCTTTCTCACTTCACTTCCGCCACCGTTCGCTCGCGCAGGCTCACGAACCGGCAATCCACGTACGTCGCCTGGCCGTTTTCCATCGCGCCGATATAGTTGCGGGTTTTGAGGCAGGCTAGCTCGCCTTTATACGCTTTGTCTTTTCCATATTTGACGTCGATCACCGCAACGGGAATCGGCACGATCACCTCCGTGCCGCGGTCTTCCCACAAGCGCGTCCACTTGTCCGGCAATTTTTTGCCGTTGCTTTCATGGCTGATTTTGGTTCCCCACAAGTTTTGCTCGGCGTCAACGGCAAAGCCGCCCTCGCCGTTTTCATCGTCGCGGCGCAAGCGATAGTAAAATGCTTCGTCAACGCGCCAGATTTTAAGCTCGCGCTCTTCGTTGAAAACGCGCGCCAACTGCAAATATTGGGGCTGCGCTTCCTGGCCGTCGTGGAAAACAAACTTCCCCTGCTCCCACTTGGCGAAACGAATGCCGTAATCCAAATAAAAAACCGCCAGCCCGGATTCGACGCCAAATTTATCCTTCGTGAATGGCGCGAGATCGCCGGCTTCCGTCTCGCTCAAAATCCCCGGCGGCTTCTCCGGCGTCACTATTGAGTGGATTGGTATCAATTTCAAGCCGTTGTCAAATTCTTTTGGTTTCGCGTTGGCATTCATGACTGCATGGCCTCCTTGAATTTGGTCACCAAAGCTTCCAACGGCGCGAGAGCGGCGGGCTCAAGCTTTCCCGTTGCATCGGCCTGCAATCGCGCGGTGTTCTCTTTCCAAGAAATATTGGCATGCCGGCCCTGCAACACGCCGCGGCCGACGTTTTTCTCGCCGCCGATCGCCAGGTCGCCGGTCCACAAATCTTTGAGAATGAAAAGAAAGAGGCCCGGTTCCCAGTCTTGATAATCATTGATCGTGATCACGACATGAATCGCGTCGCCGCCGTCTTTTTGCCACAGCGGCATCATCTCGAACAGCGCGCCGTGAATCGTGCCGCCGGTGAAGCGGTCGATCTTGATGCGCGTTTGCACCTCGCGCGCCGCGTTCTCGATCAACGTCTCTTCAATTCGCACCCGGCCTTTTTGCGCCGGCGGTTTCTTGCGTTCTTCCGCCGGCAGTTTTAGCGCCGCCGTCTCGTCGCGAACGTACCCGAACAAACCTTCGAGCTTGGCTTGCGCGTGTGGATCACCCAGCGTGTTGAGTATTTTAAGCGCGCGATGTTGCACGGCGCCCATCATCGAAGTGCCCGGCAGCACGGCCCGGCGTTGGCGCTTTTCGCCGGCGCGAACCTCGCGATCGATGGCCGCGGCGTCCGGCAAACCCGGATCGCTCGCATATGCCTTGATCAGCATCGCGCTTTTCAGCGCGAACCAGGCGTCGATTTTGAATTGTTGATTCGGCGCTGCAAAAGGCGCTAGGTTTTGGCCAACCAGCTTGCCATTGGCCGGCGCCTCCGGTTTCTCGGAAAGCCATTGCAAAACGTGCGCGGAATTAGCGAAGTTCAGCTCCGTCACGGCAACAGCGTTCAAATCGATTCCCAGTTTGCCGAAGCCTTTGTTCGTCTTCGCGCCCAGGCGAATGTGGCCGTCGTGAATGCCCTGGAAAATCGTCAGCAGCATGCGCTTGAAAATTTGAACGTCAAAAAATTCTTTTTCCGGCGCCTCCGATTTGCGCCGGCCCTTGCGCAACGTCAGCTCCAGCCGCAGCTCAAATTCATCCGCGGCCTCCACCACTTCATAGTTATATTTCATCGACGCCTCGGCCGTATTGCTTTTGGCGTCGATCTTCACGCCGTCGCGGCTCCAAATCGCGGCGTGGTTTAAAAGAATATCGCCGCATTGCAAAGCGCTTTGGCCCTCAATGGCCATCGCGTTCTTCCTTTCGGCGGCGTTTTTTTCTTCCTCCGTCGCCAAATAGCCGAACAGATACTTGAAATTTTCCTGGACCAGCGGAGATAAACGCCCTTCCAATTCATAAAGCGTCTTCGTGAGAAACGACCGGAAAACGCCGATGATCGAAGTCGAGGGAATCATCGGTTTGGCGGTGACCGGATCGCGCAGCAGATCAAGATCGCTGTATTCGGATCTGCCGCTGCCGATGATCAGCGGGCTTTCCAGCCGAAGCGGCGCGCGCACGTAGATTTTGCCGCACGCCGGCAGGTTAATTTTGCTCATGCGTCTGGCCCTCCTTTTTTGCCGATTTGGCTTTCTTGCTCATCATCGCAAAAAACGTCGTCATGTAAATTTTAAACCACTCGGCTTTTTTGTCGTTGGCCAAAGGATCGTATCCGGCGGTGGCAAAGAAGGTCTGGTGTTTTGCTGCCGCTTTTATAAGCGCTTTGTAAAGCTCGCCGTTTTCCGTGACCAGATGATCGGATTCGAGAAATTCCAACAAAGTCGTTTGGCTGCTCCTGTTCTTTTCCAAACCCTCGCGCGCGGGTTTCGCGAGCGCTTTGAGCAGCTCTTTGAAACGCGTTTCGTCGCGGGCCGTTTCCGCGAATCTTTGCAGCCGGCCGATCTGCGAGCCGGATAAAGTCGCGGGAAATTCCTCCAACTTTTTCACGGCGAGCTTTCGCACGGTTTGTTCGCAATAATCCTGCAAGGCCGCCGCAAATATTTTTTTGACCGGCGCCGGCAAATCGCCGCCCGGCGCGTTCTTCTTTAACAGCTCTTTTCGGGCATCGTTTCTTTCTTTGGTCATGTTGTTCAACTTTTCCCGCTTTTGTTGCCAGTTGATCGCGACGCGGCCAAAACCTTCGTTGCGCCGAATGCCGATTCCCTCCCGTTCCACCATCCGCAAAACGGTTTTGAGTTGTTGCGATTTTGTTTCGCCAAAATGTCCTTTAATTCTGATGAGAAAACAGCTTCCCATCTCCAAAGCAAAAACCGACGGCTTGCGCGCTTTCCAAACGGCCACGTAATTTTCCACGCCGGCGGCGCGGACAAAACGATTTTCGATTTCGAGTTCAGCCGCAGCGATCGGCGCGCCGTTTTTCGTGAGCGCCGCGGCCAACGCTTGCAACAGCCATTTTTCTTCAACCGCCGCCTGGCCGTATTCATTCAGCAAAATAGCGTGCGACAGCAGCGTCAAGGTGATTTGCGGATCGTTTTTATCGAGCGCATCGAATTGGTCTGGCGCGTGAACTTCCGCCGGCTCGCCGGCAATGGAGAAATCAAGCTCGACGAGGCCATATTGCGTATTTTTGGAGCGCCCGAGACGGCCCGTTAAAATGCGGTTACCGCCCGCAAAAATTTTCGCGACGAGCCACTGCTCGAATTTTTTTAATGCCGCGCCGTTGCCGGTGATCGCCGCCATAAATTCCTGCCCGGCATTCAGATGCTCGTAGTTGAAAATTTCGCCGGCGTCGCTTCTCCCCAAAACTTGATCGGTGCGCTGATGATGGAAATGATGATGCTTTTCCACGGTCGCCTGCTCAAAAACGCCGATGGACACCTTTTCAAAAACGCGGCCGGTGAGCAGGCAATATCCTTCGCGCGCCTTGGTCTCTTCCTCTTGATTGCGATCCGCGTCCGGCGCTTTGTTCTCCGCCGGCAGCCGGAAAATTTTCTCGAGCGGCTCTTCGCTGCCGGTCTTCTCCGCAGTTTTTTTAAATTGAATCGACTTCGGAATCGGCAGCGTTCTTCGAGGAATTATATCATCACCTTGTTTCTCCTCGATCATTTTATAGCCGTTCAAAAAACGCAAGTCATTGGAGAGAAACCATGATTTGAAATTTTCGTCTTCGTGCGCCGGTTTATCGAGTCGCGTCGTTTTGAGATACAGATTCGCAAAAAAACCCAGCAGCGACGTGCCGGAAAGATAATCTTCGCTGAGCGCCATGTTTTCATCGCCGACGCTGCCGGTGATGAGCACCGGCGCTTTGAGCCGAATCACGTAGTTGAGCTGCTCTCGTGTTGCCGATTCCGGCTCGCCGTCATTGGCCGCGGCCGGTGGATTTTTTTTCTCCGGCGCGGCGCTTTCAACCGCGGAATTTTCATTTGGCGCAGGCGCGGTTAAAATTTTTTGCAAATACGCCCGCGCCGCGGGAATGACATTTTCACCCGAGGCCGCTTCCAGCAGGCGGCAACGCACTTCGCCGAGGCCGCGGTTGCGCTTGCCGCCAAGCGCGCGCGTGGCTTGCGCGGCCAACGCCAGCAGATGCCGGTGTTTTTCGGCGTCGCCGTCAATCGTCAAATCACCGACAAAAGTATAATCCGCATTGAGCACGCGCGTCAGCCGCAGCGAGCCGTCGTCCGCCACGCCGTCGGCCAGCTCTTCGGTTTTGGCTTGCGGATCAAGCCACTTGACCTCGCCGAGGTTGGCAATGGCGGTTTGCGCGCGCACGTGCGTAAAGGTTGACAAGACGCGATCGGGCGTGGCGATCTCCGGCATGTTTTCCTGCGCCCATTTCAGCCACGGAATGATCGTGTGCTGATCTTGCAGATACGCGTTGCCAACCGCCAGCGGCGCGGCATGATCTTGACCTTGTCCGCCAAAAAGCGCGCTCACGTCGGTTGATTGCAACGCCGCGCTCGCGCCGGCAGTGGACAGTTGATAAGCATTCACCACGTCTTCGGCCATATCGCGCAAAACGCCTTTGATACGCCGCCCGGGAATGTGCGGCAAACCGTAGCGATCGAAAACAACGTCGCTGTCGATGACGCCGGCCCAGCCTTCGCCGGAGCCGGCGCTGGCCGCGGATAAAAGCGTGATCTCGAGTTTATAATGACGCATTTATTTTTCCTCCTGCAACAAACAGTCCGGATAGAATTTCATGGCTTCGAGAATATCGAAATACGGCGTTTTCAGCACGCCTTTATTTTCTTTGTCATGCTTTTTTTCTTCAACAACAATGCGCCAGCCGCTTTCGTGGATTGTTTGATCGGCGGCCATTCGCGGCAATTCGAGCGCGCGGGCTTGATTAAATTGAATAAAGGTTTCCGTTTGTTCCTGGCCTTGAATCAAAGTTTGCGCCAACTCGCCGATCTTCGATCGCGACCAGCCGCCCGGTTTGCTAAACTCGCGAATGGCATTTTTCAGCATGGCAAAATTATGCACATTCGCGGCCGACGGATCAAGCTTGGTCCTGACCTTCCAGGGCCGCCACAGCAAAGAAGCTTTGCCGACCATATATTTTTGCTGGCGAATATCGCCAAGACTTCCGGAAAGCCCGCGATACGAAACATGGAAATCCAGCCAGGAGGTGTTATCCGGGCGGCCCCATCCTTTTGCCGAATCGCAAAGCTGCTCGGCTAATTTATAGCCGCGATAAAACGGGTATTTGGTTTTGATGATGGCAACGCCGGCGCAGGAAGACAGCGGCTTTTGAATTTTTTCGCGCCGCGCTTTTTCTTTTTCATTCATGCTGCCGTTCGATCCAAAATCCAGCTCGATCGTTTGCTTTGCAAACGCGAGCATAAACCTTTCCGCCAAAAACAGCCCGAGCCGCGCGTCGCAGACAAAAGTGACGTCGTCGCCGGCGCCGATCACGAACCGGAAGGGCAGAATTTCTTTTTTAGAATCCGGATCGCGCGCCAACGTCAAATGTTTGTCTTTCAACAGCGTCATTTTCGCCACCAAATCTGTCAACGTTTGGCGCGCCGCGCTTTTGGTGGCGTCGCTGATCCGCGTTGATAATTGGCGTTTCTCACTGAGCGTTAAGCAATCGACGAATCGCCCGCCGATGCCGTTGCCGTCAATGTGAACGATGGCGACGTGATTTTCCTCGCCCACCAACTGGCCGAGTTTTTCGATATCCGAGCCAAAAACATACTTGTTTTCGAGCGCCGCGCCGTACTCGTCATTAAGAAAATCCGTCGCTTTTTTGACCTGCTTGATTTTGGTGTAGGCCACCGCCGAGAGCCATCTTTTTTCTTCGCTCGTTCGATCAAAAATTTCCGCGGACAGGCCGGTGATTTTGCACTCCGCGGTGATCCCGTGGCGAGGAATGATCGTCTCGGCGATATACTTATTTTTGTTTTTGGCTAATTCTTGATAAACGTCGTCGATACCGGCCGCGATATTTTTATTGTCGCCTGCGACAATGGTCGCCACCGGCCGCGCGCCCGGCGCGTTGACGAGCAATTGTTGCGTCCAGATTTTGATAAACTCACGAGCCTTGTTTTCGGCGCAAAACAGCAACAGCGCGTTGCCGCCGCCAACATAGCCAATTTCCCATTTTAGCGCCTCGCAGTCTTTTTCTAACACGATATTTTGCGACGTTTCACGCCATTCTGTAAACCGTTTTTTGATATCTTCGAGTTTTTCGCCGGAGAAAACCTCGTGCAGCGCTTCCGGAATCCATTCCTCGTAGAGCAATTTTTCCACGATGTACGAAGCGCCGAAATTCGTCTTCAGCTTGTTGCTGCCGAAAACGTAGCGCTGAATCGCGGAACAATCCAGCAAGCAGAAATAAATTTTTGCCATGTTAAACTCCCACAATATGGGTTTTAATTTTTTCCCACAGCTTGTCCGGCGGCAGATCGCCGGCGCCGAGAATCAGCAACTGCGGTTTATCGCGACCAATATCCATTTTCAGATCGTCCGCCATTTTCTGCACCACATCATACGGCTGGGTGGTCACCAGAACCGAGCGGGCCTCGTCGCCGCCGATCTGCTGCGAGCGGTGTAAAATTTCGAACGCTTTGCTTTTAGAGTGGCCTTCGCCGGCGGTGGTGATCGAAATGCCGCACAATTGATAGCCGTAAAGCAGCAACAGGTCGATCTCAAAATCCTTGCCGGCTTTGCCTTTTTTGATGTGATGGTTGCGCAGAATCTGAAACCGGCCGTGCGTTTCGCGATTTTTCCGTTCCAGCGCGTTCTGCACGTAATATTCCAGCCAGTCGCCGTCGAGATATTTGACGCCTTTAACAAAATCGCCGTCGCCGTTCTTAAAATCCGCTTTGGAGTCGGGAATGATCAGCGCTTCGCCGGCGTCAAATTGCCAGGCCTGAGCCGGAGGGAAAGCGTCCAGCAATTTTTGCAGCGGCGGTTTGGCGCTTTTTTCCGGCGAGTCTTCCCAGCCGACCTCCTGTTTGGTGACGCGCGCCGGCAAGCGGAGCTTGTTGTCAAAATAAAACAGCTTTCGGATTTTGGCGTTTTTCCACGCGATGAAATCGTGCAAAAGCTTTTGCTTTTCGGAGACGATAAATTCCTGCATCTCTTGATTGGCCGCTTCCCAGTTGGGCTTGCTGCCGGCGGCCTCGCTTTTGCAGTCGTGCAAAGCCAGCAAATCGTCGAACGCGATATTGATTTTAGGGCGCAGATCTTTCACGCTACTGGTGAGGCCGTCGTCGTATTTCAAAGTAAAATCTTCGGCGTCGAGGTATGAGAACGAGCTGTTCCCGGTTTTGATATCGGCATAGGCGACGAACAGCGCCAGGTAACTTTGCACCGACATATTCTTCGTGCCGCCGGTGTAGTTCAAATGAAACGGCTCGCCGAATTTCAACGGGATTTTTTTCCTGATTTCATGCCGAATCTGATCGGCGTCGCCCGGCGCCGTCAGATCGCAATAATTAAAATGCAGCGCTGGTTTTTCTTTTTGCAACAGTTCGATCAAATGTTGCGCAATGCCCGCGGTTTGCTCGGTGTAAACGAGCGAAATCGTCTTGAGCTTCTCCAAAAAATACCGCGCCACCACGTAGTTCGGCAGCGGGTTGGTGCCAATGAGGAGAATCAAGTGGGTGAAGTCTTGCATAGGTCAGGTTCCTTAGTAAAAAAACGCATGGCGCAGAGCGCCAAGCGCATGGTTAACGCTCGGCGCTCGGCGCCTCATAATCCCGAAACGCCACGAAACGAAACTCCGACATTTTCCCACCGTCGGGTTTGTCCACGGCGATGCGTTCCGTGGTTGACGCCACACAGCGCAAGCCGGCGGCGGTGGCTAATTTGACAAATTGATAAACAAACGTCATTTCGCCCATCACGTGCACCGCCGACGATGAAAGCGCCGCGGGCGCGACCATAAAGAGACAGCTTTGCAAATAC
>Ga0187893_10013770_pt1 | contig 11180 bp, 10 predicted proteins | sample MA1701074metaG_FD_139574 | JGI IMG/M metagenome (GOLD analysis project Ga0187893, IMG submission 139574) | White microbial mat communities from a basaltic lava cave in the Kipuka Kanohina Cave System on the Island of Hawaii, USA - MA170107-4 metaG ...
GAGGGTGGAAACAGGTAAAGGGTTTCTCGGTCCACCGCTTTGAAGTGTGCGCTCATGCTGTAACTACGTTTCCCTCTTCTTCCCGGTTACTTGCTTGCTCGGAAAGTCCGACCGGCTGCTAGTAACACATTATTACCCGAATATTCTCAGCAAAGCCCCACTGACAAGCAACTGACAAACAAAGGCATCATGAACTTCATAAGAACCACTATCGCCACACAGATTTTCGCTTTTGCCGTGCCACAACAGTTCTTTCCCTTTGCTCGTCCTTATCCGGATCCAGCCGAAGTCACTGTTTCGAAAGCTGCCCTTTGGCATCCGGACCTAGAGTAATCGCAACAACACTGTGATGAGACACTTGAGCGGCAAATTACATTTGAGATACTTAGTTTGGTGCGGAACCAACCAGAGTCCACGGTTTGCACTTAAGATCCATCGGCGAGTCTCTCAAGAGTAAATTGTTTCCAGAGGAAAACATGTGCCTCTGGTCGGCCAGTCTGCTAAGTCTTCCCATTCCAATTCCCTAGCTGCTTGCGTGACGCGAATTCCGCAACCGTTCATTTGGCAGAGTGATTGCGCTTCCGCGGATGAGTTGTCGACATCGCCATTTTTCCGGGTCTACTTTTGACGCTTACCTTCTCAGCCATTGATTTCGGGCCCGTGCTCGACGTGTTAACCTTTAGTTTGAGAACGAAGCCAGCCAGGCAACTCGATACGCAGTCACCAAGTCAACAAATGACAGATTCCAAGAATTTGCAGCAAGGGCCTTCCCAGAAGAACCTGTCAGATGAGTTAGGCACTACGAATTCCCAAGATTTCTTGGGCTGTGAGTCGCACTTTGCCAAGGACTTTCGGGATTTACCTTAAAGGAGGTTCTTCATGTTTAGAGATGGAAGAGCGGCGGTAAGACAGCAGGAGCGCTCAAGAGTCGTCATTAGCGGAGTCGACGTCAATGGTGTCGCTTTTGAGGAGATGACGGAATCGCGTGACATCAGCGAAGAGGGACTTTCTTTCTATCTGTGTCGTCCGATTTGGATCAACTCGCATTTGACGGCAGAAGTCAGCTCAAAGAGCAATTTCGGTCCTTCGCGTATCACTCGGATTATGGTTGTTCGCATTCAGACCGATCCTTCGGGAAAGCGGCTCGTGGCGGCAAGATTCGACGAATGACCTTCGTATTCAGATGGAACCTTTCACCGGTTGATGAGAAAGGGTCCCATGCCGTTGGCCCACCTCTCTGATGTTTTCGGGTGTCTCGGGCCGATAACCCACAACAAAAACTCGCCGATCTCGTTCCGCCGATCAAGCGACTGAGTTCGAAGTTGCTTTAGCTCTGGGCATCCATTTCCAGTGGCTTCTTGTGACGTCATCGTGACTCAAGTACACCGACCTGCTGACTCAAAAAGGGACAAGATAACCGAACGGTCATCAGACAAGCCAATACCTACGAATGATATAAGTAATTCATTTTATTAGATATTAAGCAGTTTTGAAGAAATGGTCCTTGTCGTGCGCATTCCGCATCGTGGAGAAGAGACCGGTAGCAGGGGGTGGACGTGCTGCGAAATGAGCGTTGAAGGCTGGAGGGATAGGGGTGCGAGGCGATTCTGGAAAGCAACGGATTCAGCAGCTTGCAGTTTTCAGTTGGCCCATCTTCTGGCAAAGAGAAATTTGCCTCGGTAAAGAAGCTGTCTGACTGAATCGTCAATTCAACGAACAGGGCTTGAGTCGCTTGTCGCGGCTTGCCGAGAGGTGCTGGGGAGGTTTCAGTATGAGGCTTCAGGTTATTGCAGCAAGACGGGCAGAGGGCGAGCGCGGGATCGCGTTGCTTATGGCCTTGTTCGTTCTGGCGATTCTGAGCCTCGTTGGACTTACTTACATGACAAGTTCGATCCTGGAGACGAAGATCAACTCTAATAGTCGATCTTCTTACCCTGTGTTTTACGCAGCCGAGGCAGGGCTGGAAGAGGCCACCTATCGGATGAAGTCAACCGCTATCAATCCGATCAACCTGACCCAACTAAATGCTGTAACAAAGGTTGTCTACATCCGCATGAACACCGGCATCACTCCGACCAGCAGCTCCAGTCTTGACTACGACACGGACTATGCCGGTTCCAACTTCAGCACCGTCAACTACTATACGACTAATCAGGGCGCGAATCCGGTCCCCTATCGATGGGTGAAGATCTCCCTCAAGACCAAGCGCCTTTCCGGTCTGGACGTGGATAATGCTGGAATCACCACCAACCGGGATGTGCCTGTCTATTACGATGGTGCCGAATACTTGTACGATCCTGGCAACGGAATCAATGCCGCTAAAGCCGGATTCCCCGTCTACCTGGTGACCTCATTCGCGCGGACGACTGATGGAGCCATCACCAAGCTTAGAAGAGAGATTGGAAAAAATGAGGTACCACTGTACTCTGCGGTCCAATCAGCTCTGGCGGCCACCCTCGGTGATGGCTTGAACATCACAGGTCAAATCGACCCGGTTTGTGCCGCCCCCGACACTTATGGAATCAAGTCCGGCTCCACCATCACTCTCGTTCAGAACGGCAACGTGAGTGGGTCGCCTGCCGGCAAACTTGCCAATACCCCGTTTCCGTATGATGTTCCGACGATGCTTAGCACCCTATCGCCAAGCGCAAGCCAGATCGACGCAGCCGGAACCGGCGTGACTGGGAGTGGGTCGCCAGTGAGCTATTCTGGTCCCCACGCAGTCCTCGGGATTGCGCCAACGGTCACCTATAACAGCAACTTAAATATCACTGCCATCACCACGCCGGGAACCCCTGCCATGTATTACTCAAATGGGAATCTCACCTTGGGGACCTCGACCCTCGGTGGTTCTGCCGTCTCAGGCCAGGGAGTTCTTTTGGTTAACGGCACCTGACTATCGATATATCGAATGGGTTCGACTACTTTGGCCTCATCCTGGTTTCCGGAACTATCACCATGACGGCCAATCCATCCACTGCAGTGCGGTCTAATATTCATGGTGCCATCATTGCTGGAGGTGGTTTCAACGCGAGCGCTCTTAACAATCTAAATAACGCCGCTGCTTCGTCCAAAATTGTTCAGAATTCCTGCATGGCGAATCAAATGATTGGCACGTTCCTCAAGCTGGCTTATTCAGAAATGTGAGTGAACATTATTCACAAGCGATGGTTCGAGGACACATACCATCATTCGACGTGGTTTGCGAGAGCGGCTCACTCTAACGGGTGTATCGTAAGTGTGCCGGATTCGTCATCTCCGCATTCATCGCGCTTCATCTGCCGCGGCACTTCCCGATAGAAATCTCGCGTGATCTTGGTGGCTTCGCCCACCGCGCCTGCCGTTATCCCAGAAAGCCTCACCTTAAAGCCTAAGGAAACTGGCCTCTCGACTCGAAGTCCAAAACTCCTTCCTTCTAGGGGTTCCTTTTGTGGAATAGTAGAGCACGCCAGATGACGGGCAACCTAAAAAATCGACCTTTCACCGACTCATTTGAGAGTTAACCTGATTGGAGTTAGTCCGAGTTAAACCCGTTTCTCAACAGCGGTTTTTGGAACTTGACTTGCATCAAATTCACCAATCATTTCAAATTCACGGAGAAGACAATGTCTGACAAACAATCTCGTAGGGAGATCTTAAAGAAGACCGCTTACGTCGTGCCCACTGTAATAACGCTCGCAGCGATTCCTTCATTCGCATCTTCTGGTTCCGGACGGTGTGAGGTTACTGAGCAGGGTGAGCAGGGTACCTGTAACCAAACTGGCGAGAATCAGAACGGCCCCAACGAGTAGCCGGAGAGACGATCTGATCTCCCCGGTTCGCGGTTGCGAGTTGGCCTGAGTATTTCGACTTGAGGTCTTCTAGTCTTCTGGAATCAAGAAATCGCCTTTTGGTCGGGATCAGTATGTGCTGCTGTGATTTGGATCAATGCTTTTTCTGACGTTTCTACTATCTAGCATACGGAACGATCCGCAGACGTCCGGACACGCGCTGTAACTGTCGTAGCCGCTGCTGAGATCGCCACAATGAGAGTTCGTCATCTTAGCGCACGCACCTTCCTGTCCCGCGGGTTGACTGGCTCGCGCACCATACCAAGGCTTCGAGCCAGGTTGCGAGACCAAGGTTCGCAGCGCGGCGCAACGATTGTCGAAGCCGCGTTTGTGGTGCCGGTGTTCCTTGCCTTGGTGTTTGGAATCATTTCGTTCGGACGGCTGCTTCACGTTTATCAGGTGCTAACAAATGCCGCCCGTGAAGGCGCGCGATTTTCAGTTTCGCCATGTCCCTTCACAGCCAGCATCAGCGGCATTTGCACTGCTGGACAGCTGCCGAGCACCGCACAAGTGCAAACCCGCGTAAATAACTATCTGAGCAGCGGGAACATTGCGGGGGCTTCCGTAACAGTCGTCAATACCTATTCTCAGCTGGTCAACAACGTAAATCTCACTTATACACGGGTACAAGTCAGTCTTCTGTATGAGGTGCCTTTCTTTCGATACACACCGACGCTCAGAGCAGACGCGGTCATGCGCAATGAAACGAACTAGGGGACAAAACGAGTCGGGGACCCAGGTTGTTGAGTTGGCCCTGGTGTTACCGATATTGCTGTTCCTGGTGATGTTGGTGGCTGAGTTTGCCGCATTCGTGCGCATGCACCACGTGTTGGATAACGCGGCGCGAGAAGGCGTTCGGTTATCCAGCCTGCAAGAGAACAAATGCAGCAATCCGACTTGCTCCTCAAACAGTGCCATTCAAACCCGGGTACTGGATTACATGTGTCGTAATGGTGCGCCTAATCAGACTTGCGGGGGGCCCACAACGACCGTCGCTGTCAATCAGAACGTCCCCGTGGCAAACGCCAGTGGGGTTAACATGACAACTTCGCTGGTTACCGTGGCCCGGCCTTGCAGCTTCCAATTCGTACCTGCGGTGCCAGGCTTTGGCATTCCTAGCACCATTACCTTGAGGGGTGCGGCTCAGTTTCGGAATCTATACTGAAATCTGTGGCGGGATGGATACCATGAGTCAACGAACGAGTCGCGATGAGCGCGGGGCAGTACTGATGATGACGGCAGCCTGCATGGTTGCCTTTCTGGGGGTTACGGCTCTCGCAGTGGATGTAGGTATGTTCTACATGGCCCGCACCCAAGCACAGGGTGCGGCTGATGCGGGCGCCTTGGCTGGGGCTTTTACTTTGGTGAATAATCCCACTGCTGCACAACCCGGAACAGCTCAGGATGCGGCCGTAAGGGTCGCGAACCAGAACGCGATCATGGGAGGACAGGTTGCGATTACCAGCGCTGACGTTACTGTGGACGTTGCCAATCGTCGAGTGAAAGTGATGGTGCCCAGAACCGCGGCTAGAGGCAATCCAGTGAGCACCTATTTTGGAGCCATCTTTGGAGTCTTGAGCGTGGACGTCGCTGCAGTCGCCACCGCAGAGGCCTCCGACATTACCGGCAACCGATTTGCGAAGCCTATTTGGATGCCCAATACGGCAATGAGCGACAGAGCAACTCAAACTGCCGCTTGTTCCGAGCCCAAACAGAATCTGGTCGATCAAAACTCGCCCTACCCTCCGACCAGCTGGGGATTGAGCCAGATTGGAAGGTCGTTCACGCTGATCTCACAAGCGACTCCCCCCAACAACAATATCCCGCCGAACTCGTATTATGCGATCGAATTCTCGGATTTCGCGTCCCACATGAATAACCAACAACCTTACCCTCAGTCGGCTTACGATCTATACGAGTGCCTTTGGAAGAAGGGCTTCAACTCTAACGATCCAGCCTGCCAGTTGTCCGTGGTGCCCAGTGTCAACTGCGGTACTGGTTTCCCCGGGGGCGGATATCCCGTCACTTACCCCGATTCAACTTGGACGACCCCATCAGTCGAGGGCGTGAATGGTCTAAGGTGCGGGCCCAGTGAGAATTGTCAGGCAGATCCGCCCGATACTTGGGGTGGGCTCGGTCAGTATCAACCTGGCTCCGGGGGCACAGCCAGGGATACCAGTCGTTCTCTGGTGCTCGTGCCTATCTGGCAAAACTGCTCCTCGAACTTCAATAATAATGGAAATGGTAATGGTAATGGTAATGGGAATGGTAATGGGAATGGGAATAGTGGTCAGAACAAGATCGAAATCGTCGGCATGGCTGAGGTTTTTCTGGACAGCATCGATCCAGCAACGGGCAACATTCAGATGCACTTGGTGAACATACTGGGTTGCATTCCTCCCTCATCGGGCGGAGGCCCCGGGAAGGGGCCTTTTACTGTGCCAGTCCGACTGGTGCAGACTCAGTAACGCGAGCACACAAAAGGCTGAGAGTGGTCCGTTTTTGTCCTGGTTTTATTCAGACAAGCTAGGCTTGTGAATAACCCAGCACTGGCAGGTCACTTGCTTTCTGCTACAACACAAGAGTGTCATCAAAGAAGGGGGTCTGCCAGATGAAACGACTTGCGATGGTTTGTGTGCTGAGTGTGCTAGCAGCAGCGATGGTATTTGGGCAAGAAGAAGAATCCGGGGAGCAAGGTCCAGCGGGGCAGCAGGGTCCGAGCGGGGAGCAGGGCCCAACTGGGCAGCAGGGTCCGAGCGGGGAGCAGGGCCCAACTGGACAGCAAGGTCCAAGTGGGGAACAGGGTCCAACTGGGCAGCAAGGACCAAGTGGGGAACAGGGCGAGGTCCTAGAAGCCGAATTTCCCAATCAGATCTGGACCTATGATCTGCTGGAAGACGTCTCCGCCAGCGGACAACAACAAGTGCTTTTCGTGGTCGATGAGTTTACTCATGAATGCTTGGCGTTCGAAGGGGTGGACTCACTCGAGCAGACGATCCAAGTCCTCAACACCCTTGTTGCTCATCATGGCACGCCTCAGTTCTTGCGCAACCACAAGAATCCCGAGTTCGTTGCTCCAACTCTGCAGGACTGGCTGGTTGCCAACGGTATTCAGGCCTTTTAGCTTGAGCCGCTTGAATCGAAATTCCGACAACAAAGCCTTCGTCGCTTTTGCTGTACCCTTGACTTTCCACCGTTGTCGGCTAAACTCCGCTCCTCAATTCCGTGGCTCAACAGAACTTTACACAGCGCTAGCAGCGCCTTGCAGGCGTTTTGACCTCTCTTCGCATCTTCCTTGGTTCAGTAGCCGCGATCTCAACAGCATTCTGCCAGTTCTGCCGTAACGACCTCGCCTACCACATGCGCGTCCAAGCTAGAGATTGAAACCAAAGAACAAACCGTCATGAATGAGCCAACTGTAATACTAGTGGTCGATGATGAAGGGAACCTGCGGAGTTATTTGGCGACGCTGCTCAAGCTGAATGGCTACGAGGTGGTCACCGTCTCAAGCGGAAAGGAAGCCATCGATCACTTGAGTTTCAACGCTGCTCCGTCTCTCGTGCTCCTGGATGTCCTCATGCCCGAACTCGATGGCCTGGAAACCCTAAGACGGCTTCGCCAAAACGACAAGGAACTACCGGTGATCATGCTCTCCTGCATCTGCGAGGCAGGCACCATTGAAGAAGCCTTGAGGTGCGGCGCAGCAGACTATCTCAACAAACCGTTCGAAGAGGCGGACCTCGAAAAGGCCATTCTAAAGGTTTTGGCTTGCAAAAGACCGCCTAGACCGAAGCACTTGAATGCACGTGCTCCACTCGTCACTCCTTAAACCACCTGCTAAGGATGATCGCCGATGTAGTTACCTGGTGGCGGCACTCATTGCGTTGCCTTGAATCTACCCACGAACTGATCTATACCGCCGCCGGTCTCTCGAAGTCATCGATGGGGTCCGGAACTCGATTCTGATTCTGCCTCGATGATTTCCCCCGCCGCTCCCGTCCACCATTACCACCTTGGCGGTTTATCCCGGCGCACTGGAGGTATACTATGAACGTCTCCAGACGAAAATTCTTGATTCTTCTCCTGCTCTTGGGTCTTGTCACCCCCACTATCGCGGAAGCCGTCCCGTTCGAACGCGGCGACTTGTTCGCATCCCTCTCGAATGGCAACGTCGCGCACTACTCTCCCACTGGAACCCTGAAGGGAGTCTATAACGTCGCAGGCGGAGAAACTCCCCCTGCTGGTGGGGAAATCTCGACCGGGATGGCGTTGGACGCAGTGGGCAACCTCTACGTCACGAGGTACTCCGCCTTCAAGCTCGCGAAGCTCGACAACAACGGGAATCTCCTGAACTCCAATATGGTGACCGGCCTGTACGCGCCACAATCGGTAGCGATCGACCAGAGCGGTCACATCTATGTCGGCAACCTCTACGCCGGACTCCGGAAGTATGACTCCTTGGGAAACTATCTCGGGACAATCACTCCGAACCGGATCGAGTTCTTCGACCTCTCTTTAGACGAGAGCACGATCTTCTACGGCAACGGCAGTGACGTGCGGAGAGTGAGCAACTCAATCCCGGGTATGCCCGGCGCCGACTTTGCGTCCGATCTCTTTCCACGTGTGTTCGGAATGCGACTGAGGACAAACGGAGAGTGGCTTGTAGCCAACCAGAACGACATCAAGCGCCTCAGCCCGAATGGCCTCATCATGGCGATGTACGACGTCCCGGGTGAAGATCAATGGTTCGCGCTGACTCTTGATCCCGACGGCATCACGTTCTGGGCGGCTAGCTACAACGGCTCTAGCATTTACAGATTCGACATTGCCACAGGCCAAATTGTGACCAAGTTCAGTACCGGCGACACCAAGGTGGGCGGTCTGGCGATCTGCTCCCTCGGCACTGGTTCGGCTGCGACGCCCGCTGCTCCGAGCGGTGTGATCGTGACCACCCATTCTACGTCGGAAATCAGTGTCCGTTGGACGGACAATTCAACCACGGAAAGCTCGTTTAATATCGAACGTTGCAGCAACGAAGGCTGCTATAACATTTTTGTTCAACATAACGTCACCAGCTATCTCGATACCGGTCTGACTTCGGGGACAATCTACAGCTATCGTGTACGAGCCACGAATTCGGCAGGCAACTCCGCCTGGTCGAACAGCGCAGCAACAACGACGCATACGGCGGCGGCGCCAACGCCACCCACCGCTTTGGCGACGACCGTTGTTTCACCTTTCGAAATCCGTCTCACTTGGACAGACAATTCGACCACCGAAACTAGCTTTCAAATTGAGCGTTGCTCGGGAGCGGGTTGTAGCAACTTTGGTCCTATCGCTACAGTCGACGCCAACATCGTCAGTTGGAGGAACACGGGACTGATGCCGAGTACAACCTATACTTACCGAGTGCGGGCGTTCAATGGACCGAGCAACTCCGCCTACTCGAACACAGCTGCGGCCACGACGGCAGCTGGCGCTAATGTCTGGTTCCTGCCTTCGAGCGCTCACGCCGCGGGGACGAGCGGGGCGTTCTACACGACCGACCTGACGGTCGCCCACCTTGGGGGCACGGATACCACTTTCACACTGAAATTCCTCGGCCACGACCAGGATGGCTCATCCGGTCCCGAGCACACGTTCTCGCTGGCCGCCGGTCGTTCGGTGACGCTTGGCGACGTCCTGGGCTCGGTTTTCGGCGAGTCAAATAGCTACGGAGCGATTCGGGTCTCCTCGCCTTCTTCTTCTTTGGTTGTTGTCAGTCAGACTTCTTCGACTGGCTTTGGTGGCACCTTTGGTCAGGGCGTTCCTGCGGCTACACCCGAAGACCTCGTTCGAAGTGGTGCGTCCCGCGCCATTGTGGGGATCCGGGAAGATGGGGCTTTCCGTACTAACCTTATGCTCTGCAATGCGACGGTTGCTGCTCTGGTCGTCGACGTGTCGCTTGTTGCGGCTGACGGATTAACGCTTGGATCGAAACAGTACACACTTCAGCCGTTGGGTATGACGCAGGTAGCCCGGGTCGTGCGAGACTTGGGCATTTCGAGTGATGTCGCCGGCGCTCGGCTGGTTCTCTCGACCTCCACTCCGGGTGGTTACTTCGTGGCCTATGCCTCGGCCATCGACAATGTCACCAACGATCCGAGAACGCTTCTGGCCCGCTAGGTTAGTCGGTTCGCCGAAGGCAGTGTCTGCCAAAGGCTTTCAATTCCGCTGCGGACCCTCAAGACGGGTCTGCGGGCGTGAACACGGCTACACAATGAACTACGGGACTGATTATCGTTCTATTAAACGGTCACGTTGAGCTGATGAAAGTTCCAAGGTAAGACCGCCGTGAGCCTATACACAGCGTGGAGACCTTACGTCGGGCAGCTCCTCAAGCGGAATCAGCAAGAAAAAATCACAGTCGAGTTGCTTGCAGCCACGATTCGGACGGCTCCTTTATCCATACTTCGCTCCTAGGCTGAACTTATGTGTCCGGCCCCGTCTCTAACGGTCACGAAAATTGCCTGCGCAGGAGTCACTGCTTCAGGCCGGGCGCAAAACTTCCCGCGGAGGAACGTCCGATCCCGTCAATTTTCAACGCGAAGTGGCCGTGGCTTCGGATATTTCCGCGTGCCTTATACGTGCCTCAGATTTGCGAATGCTACGTTTCTAGCGATTTGTGCGTATTAAAGAATCAGTAAGTTATTGAGCAGCAACACAAAGGCAAGGTTCGAATCCCTCCCTCTCCGCCAGTCCTGTTAATTTCCCTTTCTTCCCAACCACTTAGACTTCCACAAAACCTCTTGGTGTCCACCTTTTTTGAAAAGTGGACACCAAGCGTTTGTCCGAATCGAGCCTCTGACCTACGCTGGCGATATTTATGGCCATGGTCAGACGCGTTCGCATCATCAAGAAAGTTCAAGACACAACTGGGGGCTGGAAATTCGTCTCTCTCGTGCGCACGGGCAACCGTTACGTCTGGGATTCCAGGCCCGGTTCTTATTTCCTTGACTGGCGGGATGGTAAGAAGCGGTTTCGAGAACTCGCGGGCGCTACACCCGCCGAAGCGTTGGAAGCCCAGCGCCGCAAACGAAATGAGTTGATCGGAGAAGCCGTAGCTCAGGGTAAGGCCCTGCCTGAAAGGACCGCACAAAGAGCCGACCTCACGCTGATCGCAGACGCCGTGAGAATGCATCTGGAGCATGTGAAGGCACATTCGCCCAACAAGCCGCGTACGCTGAGCCGCTATCGGAAGGTCTTGGAGCACTTTGAACGGATCCTTGGAAGTCGCCGGTACGTCGCAGTCGTTACTCGAGCTGATATCGACCATTACAAGATCAGGCGCAGCACTGAACTTGGTCAGCA
>Ga0187893_10013771_pt1 | contig 11179 bp, 11 predicted proteins | sample MA1701074metaG_FD_139574 | JGI IMG/M metagenome (GOLD analysis project Ga0187893, IMG submission 139574) | White microbial mat communities from a basaltic lava cave in the Kipuka Kanohina Cave System on the Island of Hawaii, USA - MA170107-4 metaG ...
AGATCGAAAGCGACTACGCCCAGAGGAGCCTTCTCTTTCGAAACCTCGGCGACGGCCGGTTCGCGGAGGTGGGGGAGAAGGCCGGCCTCGAGAGGCCTCTCGCGGGCCGGGGAGTCGCGTTCGGCGACGCCGATGACGATGGGGATGCGGACGTCTTCGTCGCCAACATGAACGGAAAGCCCTCGCTCTACTGGAACGATACGGAGACGCCGTACCACTGGATCGGCCTTCGCCTCGTGGGCCGCGAGAGCGCGCGCGATGCGCTCGGTGCGAGGGTCGAAGTCGTTGCCTCCGAGCTCCGGCAGATCCGCGAGGTCCGGAGCGGCGCGAGCTATCTGTCGCAGAGCGACCCGCGGGTGCTGTTCGGATTCGGGAAGCACGGTCGCGTCGATCGCGTCACCGTCCGCTGGCCTTCGGGAAGGGTGCAGGAGGTTCCGCCCCCCGAGGTGGATCGATACCTTCTCGTGGTCGAAGAGGATTAGCGGCGGAAGACCACTCTCCCGCCCACCAGGGTGAGGGCGACCTCCATGTCCCGGATCCTCTCGGGGGCACAGGTGAGAATGTCCTCCTCGAGGACGACGAGGTCGGCGAGCTTTCCGGGCTCGACAGTTCCCTTCAGACCCTCTTCGAACGTGAGCGCGGCGCCCCCGAGGGTCATCGCGCGCAGGGCTTCCTCGCGCGACACCTTCTGATCCTCGCCCATGACGCCAGCGCTGATGGTGTCGCGCGTGGTGAAGTGGTAGAGGACCCAGAGCGGAGGGTAGGGGACGACGGGAGCGTCGGTCCCGAGGGAGACGGGAATGTCGGCGTCGAGGTAGGCGCGGAGAGGCGTCACCCAGCGCGCCCGCTCGGGGCCCCAGTACTTCTCGAGGCTTGGGGCAGCGAGGTACAGGTGATTCTGCGCCGTGACCTGGAGGCCGAGCGCTTTCATGCGAGGAAACTGATCCTCGCGCGGAATGAAGCCGTGCTCGATGGCGAAGCGGCGCTCCACGATACTCCGATCCTCATTGGCCTTCTCATAGGCGTTGAGGACGAGGTCGATAGCCGCGTCACCGACGGCATGGGTCGCGACCCGCCATCCTTTCTCGTTCAGCGCGCGCACCAGTGCGACGTAGGGCTCGGTTGCCATCGTCAGGAGGCCGTAGAACGTGCCGTTCTGCCCCCACGGCTCTCGATACGGCTCGCGCATGAGGCCGCCCTCGAAGCCGCCGTCGACTCCGAGCTTGATCCCCGCGACCCGCACCCATTCGTCGCCCGCATCGGGGGCGATTCCCAGGTTCTCGATTTCCGCTTCGTTCTGAATCCAGAGGAGAGTGCTCACGCGCACCGAGAGGGGACCGCGCTCCTTGAGCTTCTCAAGGTCCCGGTAGAAGGCCGGTGACACGCCCGCATACCGAATGCTGGTGAGTCCGACCTCGCTCAACCTCCGATGCTCGTCGGCGAGCGCCGAAAGCCTTTCTTCCAAAGATGCCTCGGGCTTTGGGGGAAGCTTCACGAAGCTCTTCGCGGTATCGACGAGCTCGCCGTTCAGGCGGCCGTCCGGGTAACGGCCGACGCTTCCGCCGGAGGGGGCCTCGACGTTCTCCTCGATCCCCCACTTCGCGAGTGCGGCGCTGTTGAGGATGTACTCGTGGCCTCCGCGAACGACCACCGCGGGATGGCGCGGGCTCGCTCGATCGAGGTCGTCCCGGTAGGGGAGCCGCTGCTCCCGGAGCTGGCCTTCGTGCCAGTCGCTGTTGGTGACGACGACGTCCCCTTCGGGGGTCTCCGCCGCGCGCGCCGCGATCTGGTCGAGGACCTCCTCGAGGCTTCGAGCGCGCGAGAGGTCGACGCCGGGACCTCCGCCGATGCTGTGGTAGTGATTGTCGGCGAGCCCCGGGACCACCGTCTTGCCTTCGAGGTCGATTCTCTCCGTCCCCGAACCGGCGTAGGCGAGAATCTCGTCGTTCTTTCCGACGGCGAGAATGCGACCGTCACGGAGGGCGAGAGCGGAAGCGACGGTGCCCGCGGGGTCGAGAGTGACGACCTTCCCGTTGATGAGAACGGTGTCCGCGGACTCTTTCGGCTCACATGCCGCGAGCACGAGCGCGAAGGCGACCGCGAGCCGGATCATTTCGAGAACATCGCTTTGCGCCGTTCGACCACTTCGGGCGAAAACCACGTTTCGAGGAAGAGCCGCCGCGATTCGGCACGCGTCTTCTCGATGCGCTCGAGGAGGGGGGCGCGAAGCGCGAGCTTCGAGTGGCGAAAGGCGACGGGAGGTTTCTCCCCGAGCTCCCGCGCCGCCGCTTCCGCTTCGACCAGGAGCTCGTCGGGAGGAACCACTCGGTGCAGGATCCCGGCCTCGACGGCCAACTCCGGAGTGAGGAGCCTTCCTCCGAGGAGCACCTCCGAAACGGCCCGTGGCGCGAGCGTCGCCCGCATGATCTCGAAAGCGCTTGCCGGAAACACGATGCCCAGGCTCACCTCGGAGACGCCTATTTTGTACGTTCCCGCCGCGCCGATCCGTACATCGCCCGTCGAGGCGAGGATGCATCCACCCGCAATCGCGTGCCCGTTGACGGCGGCGATGAGCGGAAGCGGGAGCTCGAGAAGCTTCTGGTTCAACTTCTCGAACTCGTCGAGAAACGACGCCATCTCCTCGCGATCTTCGGGGAGCCCCCGGAGATCGAGACCGGCGGAAAAAAATGCCTCGCGGCCGGTGAGGATTACCGCTTTCGCCCCGCTTTCGAGCGCGCGGTCGAGCTCCGATGCGAGGGCGGACACGAACCGCCCGTCGATGGCGTTCGCCTTTCCGTACTCGAGGCGAATGAGGTGGATGTCGGGGAGCAAGGCGCTCGCTCACGCCTTCGGCACGAGATTTCCCAGAGACCATCCGATGAGAGCGGCGATGGAATTGAGGATGGGATTGACGACGATGCCGATGAGCCGAGCGACCATGGCCGCTCCCAGCGTGACCGCTTCGGGAGTGCTATTCCCCACGAGAGCGATGGGATTGTTGAAGTAGGTCTGGGCTCCTGCCAGGTAAGAGCCGAGCGTCGCGAGGAAGATCAGAATCTGGCCGGAAAGGGCGATCGCGACGCCAAGCATCAGCGCTTGAGGCAGGCGGAAGCCCCAGAGCTGCCTCGAGAACGCGCCGAAGAGGAGAGAGGCGAACAAGGAGAACGTCACGATACTGAAGACATGCGTGCCCTTCTCGTAAGGGACTCCGGTGGCTCCGAGAACGAATCGGCCAATCGCGAGGAGAACGATGAAGACGATGACGAACTGCACCCGGCGAAAGTATGAGCTCATGAGCACCTCCGTGCGGGGGCGATCTCTATCGCGGAATGGCCATTGAGCGCAAGTTCTGTTAACTTCGCAAAGGAGGTCTCCTCATGGAGTTCGCGATCTGTTTCAAAGGGGACATGGACTTCGCGCGCACGAAGGCGATCTGCCGGCAGGCGGAGCTCGCGGGCTTCCGCGCCTGCTGGTTCTACGACTCGCACGTTCTCTGGCGCGATCCCTACCCGGTCATCGCCGCCTGCGCCGAGCACACGGAGAGGATGCGCTTCGGCCCCTGCGTCACCAACCCCGACGTGCGCGACTGGTCGGTCGCGGCGAGCCTCTTCGCGAGCCTCGCGGTCTCGAGCGGGGGCCGCATCGACGTCGGCATGGGGCGGGGCGACAGCTCGCGCCGGATGATGAATTTCCAGCCAGCGACCCTCTCGCGTATGAACGAGTTCGCATCCACCATCAAGGCCCTCTGCCGCGGCGAACCGGCCACCTACCCCGGATGTCCGACCGAAGTGCAGCTCACGTGGAGCCGCTACGAGCTCCCGGTGTGGATCGCCGCATACGGCCCCAAAGCCCTCGCGGCCGCGGGAGAGCACGGGGACGGCCTGATCCTGCAGATCGGAGATCCCGGTCTCTGCCGCTGGTTCATCTCCGAGGCGATGAGCGCGGGAAAGAAGGCGGGACGCGACATGTCGGGCTACAAGGTCATGGCGGCGGCTCCCGCCTGGGTGGGGCCTCGGAGCGCCGGCATCGAGCAGACGCGGTGGTTTCCCGCGATGGTCGGTAACCACGTCGCCGATATCGTCGAGAAGTACGGGAAGGATTCCACTCTCGTCCCCGCGAGCCTCACCTCTTACATCGAGCGCCGCAAGGGCTACGACTACCGGCAGCACGCGAAGAAGGACGCGAAGCACCTCGACTTCGTGACCGACGACGTCGTCGAAAGCTTCTCGGTCCTCGGCTCGGCCGAGGAGCACGTGGCGCGGCTCAAGGCACTCGAGGATGCGGGCGTCACCCAGTTCAACATCTATCTGATGAACACCGAGGAAGAGCGCATCGTCGCCGAGTACGGGGACAAGATCATCCCGCGGTTCCGGTGAGGTCATGAATCCCGCATCCGCGCTCCACCCGAGAGAGATGCGGGAGCGCATTCGCGGAGGAGAGTGGCGTGCGCCCACCGCGGGCTGCTGCGACGGCTACGTTCAGGCCAACCTCGTGGTGCTGCCCCAGCGTCTCGCGGGAGACTTCCTTCTGTTCTGTGAGCGGAACCCGGGACCCTGCCCGCTTCTCGAGGCGACGAAGCCCGGGGAGTTCGAGCCGTGCGAGACCGCGCCGGGAGCGGATCTGAGGACGGACCTCCCACGATACCGGATCTACCGACGGGGAGAGCTTGTCGATGAGGTGACCGATCTCCTTCGCGTGTGGAGCGACGATCTCGTGAGCTTTCTCCTCGGCTGCAGCTTCACGTTCGACGACCTCCTGGAGAAAGCGGGAATCCCCCTGCGGCACCGGGAGGAGGGACGGAACGTCTCGATGTACGTGACCAAACGTGCGTGCGCCCCCGCGGGTCCTTTTACCGGTCCTCTGGTCGTCTCGATGCGTCCCGTTCCTTCGGGCCTGGTGGCGCGAGCCACGGAAATCACTGCGGAGCTCCCGCTCGCTCACGGCGCTCCCGTTCACTCGGGCGATCCACGGGCGCTCGGAATCACGAACCTCGATCGCCCGGACTTCGGCGATGCGGTGACGCTCGGACCCGGTGACGTCCCGGTGTTCTGGGCTTGCGGTGTGACTCCTCAGGCGGTGGCGATGGAGGCGAAGCCGGAGCTGATGATGACCCACGCCCCGGGGCACATGTTCATCACCGACCTCACTCACGCGGAGATTTGACTGTCATGCGAACGCTCGTTCACACCGCAATCATTCTCGCCACGGCTTCCCTCGCTCTCGCGCAGGCCGAAGCGCCTCTTCCCGTGAAAAGAGTCGTTCTCTACAAGAACGGCGTCGGCTACTTCGAGCATCGAGGGGAGAGCCGGGGCGAGGGCGGAGTCGCAATCGAGCTTCCGAGCGCCCAGCTCGACGACGTCCTGAAGTCGCTCACCGTCATCGATCTCGGAGATGGAGGTCAGGTCGGAGGCGTCAGCTACACCACTCTCGCTCCCCTCGACCGCAGGCTCGAGGAGATTCCTCTCGATCTCTCGTCGCCCGGAGGACTTGCGCGCTTTCTGAATCAGATCAAGGGCGCCCGCGTCGAGGTGCAGTCAGGTGGGGGAGTGGTGTCCGGGAAGCTGATGGGCGCGGAAGTAAAGAGGCGGGAGGTGGGCTCGAACGGGACGGTCGAGACGACGGAAGCTCTCGTCTTCACCGCTCAGGGGCAGGTGCGCTCTCTCGAGCTCTCTTCGGCGGCGTCGATTCGGCTCCTCGACCCCGAGCTTTCTTCTCAGGTCTCGCGCTACCTCGATCTCCTGAGGAGCGCACACGAGCGGGACGTGCGGCGCCTCGAGATCGAATCTCTTGGTGCGGGCCCGCGATCGCTTCAGGTCAGCTACACCTCGGAAGCGCCGATCTGGAAGACGACCTACCGTCTCGCTCTCGAAGAGAGCGAGAAGCCTCTCCTCCAGGGCTGGGCCATCGTGGACAACGTGAGCGCCATGGACTGGGACAAGGTGGAGCTGTCGCTCGTTGCGGGGGCACCGGTGAGCTTCATTCAGAACCTCTCGCAGCCGATCTACTCGCGACGGCCGACGGTGCCTCTTCCCGAGGGCGTGCAAGTGGCGCCGCAAACGCACGGCGCCGCTCTCGACCTCTCTGGTGAAGGGACGCGAATCGCCGGGCAGGTCCTCGATTCGGGCGGAGAAGCGCTCCCGGGAGCGATGATCGAGGTCTTCGATCGCACGGGATATCTCGCGAGCGCGGCCTCCGCGGACGACGACGGCCGCTTCCTGGTTTCCGTGCCTCCCGGAACGTATCGCGTCGTGGCAAGCCTTCCCGGATTCGCGACGGAGGAGTACCACGACGTGAACGTCGCTCCCGGAAGGACGCGGCAGCTCGACTTCCAGCTTGGGGTCGAGGGCGTCCATGAGATGGTGGCCGCCGAGGCGCCCGCCAAGCGGAGTAGGGAACGGGATCGCGCCGAGCCCGGAGTCTTCGCGCCGGCGGCTCCCCCTCCCCCTCCCGCTCCCATCGCGCGGGCTCTCCGTCAGGGCCGCGTCGAGACGGCGCAGGCGCAGGCCCTCGGCGACCAGTTCGAGTACCGCCTTCCCCATCCCGTCACCATCGGTCGGAATCGCTCGGCACTCCTCCCGATCGTGCAGACCGAAATCACGGGCGAGAAGCTCTCGATCTACAATGAAAGGAGCGGCGACCCGCGTCCTCGGCTCGCGGTGTCGCTCGTGAACGAAACGGGCCTCACCCTCGATGCGGGAAGCTTCACCGTCCTCGACGGCGACGCGTTCGCGGGCGAGGGGCTGACCGACGTGATTCGCCCGAAGGAGAAGCGGATCCTGAGCTATGGCCTCGACCTCCATCTCGACATCGCGGTCCGCCGCGAGGGAACGCCGGAGAGAGTGACGAGAGTTGCCATCGGGCGCGGCGTCATGAGAAGGGACGTGAAGCTTCGGAGAAAAGCGACGTACGCCGTGCGAAACCAGGACGACTCGGGGCGCGTGCTCCTGATCGAGCATCCTCTGGAGACCTCGTGGAGCCTCGTCGAGACCTCTCCCCCGGCGGAAACGACGGCAAACGAGTACCGATTCCGTGTGGAGGCCGCCCCCGCCGTTACGACGGAGCTCGTCGTCCAGGAAGAAAGTACGCGCGAGACCACCTACGCGCTTTCGAACGTGAGTGCGGATCAGATCGCTCTGTGGCTGCGTGAGCGCTCGATCGACCCCGAGGTCGAGCGCGTTCTCCGCCAGGTCGTCGCCAAGCGCGACGAGGTGGATTCGGTTCAACGGGAGATCCAGGCTCTCGACTCGGAGCGGGAGGGCATCTTCTCCGATCAGGAGAGGCTCCGCGAGAACCTGGGAAAGCTGGGCGATAGCGCCGAGGAGAAGGGGTTGCGGCGGCGCTACGTCTCCGAGCTCGAGGGGCAGGAGAACCGCCTCGATGGGATTCGCGGCGAACGAGCGCGGCTCGAGGGCGAGCGGCAGCGACTCCAAGGGGAGCTGGACGCTCTCGTGAAGAACATCGCGTTCGAGAAGACTTTCTAGCGCCCTCAGCAGCAGCGACTGCACCGGAAATAGCAGGACGAACAGGGAACGCTCAGCGCAGCTCCGGCGGCGCCTACGGAGCGACGAACAGACCCCGCGTCGCCGCGGCCGCCTTCAGCCGCGGGTCGTAGGTGACTAGCGTTTCGGCATTGGCATCGAGCGCGAGGGCGACGTGAAGTGCATCGAGCGCCCGGAGCGGATTCTCCCCGGAGGTCAAGAGGAGACGCTCGGCGCGGCGATGAACTCGTGGCGCGAGCTCCGCATGCTGGCACGACGCCGCGAGCCGCGCCGCCTCCCGGTGGAGCCGGCGGGATTCGGCCCGCGCCAGCAGTCCTTCGCGCACCCGTCGGCCCAATGCCGAAGCGGTCTCGGTGAGCGCGAGGTCGGATAGAACCACGTCTTCCCGGCCAAAGAGCGCCTCGTTGAGGGCATCGCTCTCCGCTTCCGGCACGAACAGTTTCACAACCGCACTCGCGTCGAGATAGAGAGGCCCCGCCCAGCTCTCGGCTCGGGGGTCCGTCACCCGCGGTCCTCGCGGTCCTCGATTACGGCTCGCGACAGCGGAGGATGGATCTCGCGGGTCTTGAGGCGCAGCTTCCTCAGGTCCGGAAACGGTCGCGCCGGACGCACGGGAACCAGGCGCGCCACCGGGCGGCCCCGATCCGTGATGACAATCTCCCGCCCCTTCTGGACGTCCTCCAGCAACTGGCTCAGGGATTGACGCGCCTCTCGCACGCCGGCGGTTCGCATGCGGTTATTGTGTCACTTGTAGCACAATCGGTCAATGCGGTTCGGTCGAGAAACCCGACGGCGTCCGAGTACACGAGATCTCGGGGTTTCTAGCGCCTCCGCTTGCGCAGCTCTTCCTTCACCCGCGCGATCTCGTCCATTCGAGCCTTGAGCCTCTTCTCGAATCCCTCGTCCGACGGCCGGTAGTAGCGGCGGCCCTTCAGATTCTCGGGAAGGCACTCCATCGCCGTCGTTCCCTCCTCGCGGTCGTGGGCGTACTCGTACCCCTTCCCGTATCCCCAGGACTTCATCGGGCGCGTCACCGCGTTTCGCAGATGGAGCGGGACGGGCTCGCTCACGTCCTTCAATGCATCCTCGGCAGCCTTCGCGTAGCCGAGATAGACCGCGTTCGACTTGGGCGCGAGAGCGAGATAGACCACGGCCTGGGCGAGGGCGAGCTTCCCTTCGGGAATCCCGATGAAGTGGAACGCTTCCTTCGCCGCCATCGCCTGGGCGAGCGCTCCGGGCTCCGCGAGGCCGATGTCCTCGGAGGCGAAGCGGACGAGCCGCCGCGCGATGTAGAGCGGATCCTCGCCCGCCTCGAGCATCCGCGCGAGCCAGTAGAGGCTCGCGTCCACGTCGGAGTTCCGGAGCGACTTGTGGAGGGCGGAGATGATGTTGAAGTGCTCCTCGCCCGATTTGTCGTAGAGGAGCGCCTTTCTCTGCATCGCCTTTTCGATCGTCTCGATCGCGACTTTCTCTCCGGGGGTGGCGACGGAGGTGAGCGCTTCGAGCACGTTCAGCACGAACCGGGCGTCCCCGTTCGCCTGCCGGGCGAGCCAGAGGAGAGCGTCGTCTTCGACCGCGAGCTTCGAGCCCAGGCCGCGCTCCTCGTCCTCGAGCGCGCGGCGCATGAGAACGAGAAGCTCTTCGGGGGTGAGCTGCCTCAGGATCACGACGCGGGAGCGGGAGAGGAGGGCGGAAATCACCTCGAACGAAGGGTTCTCCGTCGTCGCTCCGATGAGGACTACGTTTCCCGACTCCACGTGCGGGAGGAACGCGTCCTGCTGCGCCTTGTTGAAGCGGTGGATCTCGTCGACGAAGAGGATGATGCGGCGTCCGTAGAGCTTTCTCTCGTCCTCCGCCCGTCGCATGAGCTCCTTGATCTCCTTGATGCCGGAGACGACGGCGCTGAAGGGCACGAATTCCGATTTGGTCCGCCGGGCGATGATCCGGGCGAGAGTCGTCTTTCCCGTTCCCGGCGGGCCCCAGAGGATGAGCGAGCCGACTTCGTCCTTCTCGATGGCTGCCCGAAGCGCGGTTCCCGGCCCCACGATCTCTTCCTGTCCCACGATCTCGTCGAGGTCCCGGGGACGCATCCTCTCGGCGAGAGGCGCACGCGCACCCGGCGTCTGGGGTGTAGCTCCCGAGAAGAGATCGCGCTCTCTCATCGTTCCAGCATATTCCGGGTCGCCTCGTAGAGCACGAGGGCCGCGGCGGTAGCGACGTTCAGCGACTCGACCGCGCCCCGCATGGGAATGGTCACCCGGAAGTCCGCGCCTGCGAGGGCCGCATCGCCGAGACCGCTTCCCTCCCGACCGAGAAGAATCGCGACGGGAGGCGTCCAGTCGGCTTCCCGAAAGTCGACGCCCCCCCGGGGCACGAGAGCCGCGAGACGGAATCCCCGCGTCCTCAGAATCGAGAGGTCATCGATCTCGAATACGGGAATACGCAGGAGGCTTCCCATCGAGCCGCGAAGCGCTTTGGGCGAGAACGGATCCGCCGATCCCTTCGAGAGAACGAGCGCCCGCGCTCCCGCCGCTTCCGCGACCCGGGCGAGGGCGCCGACGTTTCCCGGATCCTGGATTCCCGCGGAAACGAGGACGATGCCTTCGGCGGGAAGGTTCTCGGCCGGGCGCTTCGGACGCCGGGCGACGGCGAGAATGCCCTCGGGGGATTCCAGCGTCGATAGGCTGGAGAAGACCTTCTCGGTCGTTTCCACGACCTCGATCCCGCTGGCTTCGAGCGCGCGGACTTCCTCCGGCGCACGGCCTTTCGCGACGAGAGCGCGCTCGACCGCGGCGCCGCTCTCGAGCGCCGCCCGCACGAGCTTCCGGCCCTCGAGGAGAAACCGTGGATCGCGCCGTCCGCCGCGGGCAAGCCGCCGCACGAGCTTGATGAAAGGGTTCGCCGGGCTTTGGAGGACTCTCACGTGTCTCTTGAAATGATGAGCGAGGGGTCGCTATCATGCCAGAAAAGCATGCCGCGCGACATTCTCAAGAAGCTCAAGGAAGAGATCAAAACCCTCGAGGACGAGCTCCACATCGAGCTCCCCCGGGCGCTCAAGGTAGCCCGCGAGCACGGCGACCTCTCGGAGAACGCCGAGTACCACGCCGCCAAGGAGCGGCAGGGCTACGTCAACGCGCGGCTCGGGCAGCTCCGGAAGCGGCTCGCCGATCTCTCGATGGTCAACTTCGACCGCATCCCCAAGGGCAAGGTCTCGTTCGGATCCCAGGTGACCCTCTTCGACCACCAGAAAGAGGAGGAGGTCATCTACAAGCTCGTGATGGGCGAAGAGGCCGACGTGGCGAAGGGCATGATCTCGACGACCTCTCCCATCGGGCGCGCGCTCCTCGGGAAGGAAGAGGGCGAAGAGGTCAAGGTGCAGACCCCCTCGGGACTGAAGAGCTTCGAGATCGTGAGGCTTCTGACGATTCACGATCTGATCGAGCTGGACTAGCCAGCTCGTAGATTCGTCCTTCCTCGAACGCCTCCCGGAGCTTCAGGGCGGACAGACGCTCGATGACCGCGTTCCACGCCGCCTCGTCGTACCCGCTCCGGTAGAGGACAACGTACCGAACGGCGAGCTTCTCGAGCTCCGCGACGGCGTTCTCGGAGGGGAAGGAAGCGAGCTCCCGAAAGAGCCGATCGTGGCTCTCCGGCGTGAAGCCGCTGTAGCCGTTCACCAG
>Ga0187893_10013772_pt1 | contig 11177 bp, 12 predicted proteins | sample MA1701074metaG_FD_139574 | JGI IMG/M metagenome (GOLD analysis project Ga0187893, IMG submission 139574) | White microbial mat communities from a basaltic lava cave in the Kipuka Kanohina Cave System on the Island of Hawaii, USA - MA170107-4 metaG ...
AGCGAGTCGCAAACCATGGCGATGAAGATGGCGATGGCCGCGGGCTCGAACTGGCCCTTGATCGCGGCAACCACCGCGTAAAACCCGCCGAACAGGGTGCCGGTGGTGAACAGATTCGGCAGCAGATAGATGCCGCGGCGGCGTTTGGGGATGGTCCTGTCGTCCATGCGGCGCATCTTACCGTCCGAATTGGCCTACCCGCTTGCAGGCTTTTGCGGCCATTTTCGCCGCGCCAATAAAAACGGGTGATACACTTTTAGTATCACCGGTTGGGCGTTACGGCGGTCCGTAAGCCCAAAATGGCTCCAAGCGGGTGAACTAAAAAATCAGTTCTTCGCTTTGTCCACCAGCTTGTTCTTGGCGATCCACGGCATCATGCCGCGCAGCTTGGCGCCGACCTTCTCGATCGGATGCTCGGCGCCGATGCGGCGCATGGCCTTCAAGGTCGGTGCGCCGGCCTGGTTTTCCAGCACGAATTCGCGGGCAAACTGGCCGGTCTGAATCTCTCGAAGAATCCGCTTCATCTCTTTCTTGGTTTCTTCGGTGACGATGCGCGGACCGCGGGTGTAGTCGCCGTACTCGGCGGTATTCGAGATCGAGTAGCGCATGGTCGCCATGCCGCCCTCATACATCAGGTCCACGATCAGCTTCAGTTCGTGCAGACACTCGAAATACGCCATCTCCGGCGCGTAGCCGGCTTCGGTCAGGGTCTCGAACCCGGCCTGCACCAGCGCGGTGGCGCCGCCGCAGAGCACGGCCTGCTCGCCGAACAGGTCGGTTTCGGTCTCTTCCTTGAAATTGGTCTCGATGATGCCGGCGCGGCCGCCGCCGTTGGCGCTGGCGTAGGACAGCGCGATCTGCTTGGCCTTGCCCGAGGCGTTCTGATGAATTGCGATCAGGCTGGGCACGCCGCCACCCTGGGTATAGGTACTGCGCACCAGATGGCCCGGGCCCTTGGGCGCGATCATGATCACGTCCATATCTGCCCTGGGTTCAATGAGTTGGAAGTGAATATTAAAGCCATGCGCGAAGGCCAGGACGCCGCCCTTTTTCAGATTGGGCGCAACCGATTCCTCGTAGATTTTTCGCTGGTCCTGGTCAGGGGCCAGAATCATCACCAGGTCCGCGCCCTTCACCGCCTCGGCCACTTCCTTGACCTTGAGGCCCGCGCCCGCGGCCTTGGCCCAGGACTTGGAGCCCTTGCGCAAGGCCACGGTGACATCCACGCCGCTGTCTTTCAGGTTCAGCGCATGGGCATGCCCCTGCGAGCCATAGCCGAGGATGACCACCTTCTTCGAGCGGATCAGGGAAAGCTTGGCGTCCTTGTCGTAATACACGTTGATGCTCACGGCGTCACTCCGAGAATAAAACTAGTGGGAAAGCTGAAGGGTCTTGTGTCCGCGCTGCAGGGCCGCAACGCCGGAGCGGGCGACTTCCAGGATTGCAGTTACCTTGGCCAGTTCGGCGATAAAGGCATCCACCTCGGTGCCGGTGCCGGCGAACTGCACCGTGCGGGTGTTCTCGCTCTCGTCGAGGATCTGGCCGCGGTTGCTGCGCACGCAATCCACCACCTTGCGCGCCGTACCGTTGCGGGCCTCGACCTTCATCATCAGCAGCTCGCACTCCAGATGATCGGCGCTCGACAGGTTGCTGATCTCGACGACGTCGATCAGCTTGCGCGTCTGCTTGACGATCTGGTCGATCGCCTCGTCCGAGCCGCCGGTCACCAGGGTCAGCCGCGACACTGCGGGGTCGTGAGTCGCCGCCACCGACAGCGAATCAATGTTGTAGCCGCGCGACGAAAACATCCCGGCCACGCGCGCCAGCGCGCCGGCCTCGTTCTGCAGCAGAATGGAAATGATGTGTCTCATACGGGGGGCGCACCCTAGCGGGCACACTACCCAAAATCAAGTAAGAATCTGCTAGTTTCGCAGGCGGACAACCCTCACAAAAATGCCCGGATTCAAAACCATCGGCGTCATCGCCAAGCGGCGCGACGCCCGCGCCGGCGCGACTCTGCGCGAGCTCCGCGCCCTGCTGCGCGGCGACCAGCGAACCCTGCGGGTCGAAAGCGCCACCGCCGAGCATTACCGGCTGCGCGGAGTCCGCGCGGTGGAGCTGCAGGCCCTGGCCCAAAGCTGCGACCTGGTCATCGTCGCCGGAGGCGACGGCACCCTGCTGGAAGCCGGCCGCGCACTGGCGCCGGCGGGCGTGCCGATCCTCGGCATCAATCAGGGTCGCCTCGGTTTCATGGTCGATATCAAGCCGGAGGACATGCGCACCTCGCTGCGCGAAATCCTGAAAGGGCGCTTTGTGCGCGAACAGCGCCTGCTGCTGTCGGCCACGATTCAGCGCGGCAAACGCCGGCGCGGGCCGTTTCTGGCGGTCAATGACGTGGTCCTCCGCAACCAGGCCGCAGTGCGCATGCTGGAATTCGAGACCTGGTACGGCCGGCAGTTCATCAGCCGTCACCGTGCCGATGGCATCATCGTCTCCTCCCCCACCGGTTCGACGGCTTACGCGCTGTCGGGCGGCGGGCCGGTGCTGCATCCGGCGCTCGATGCCCTGTCGCTGGTGCCGATCTGCCCGCATACCTTGTCGGACCGGCCGATCGTCATCGGCTGTGGCCAACCCGTGCGCATCGTGCTGGCCGGCGCTGAAAGCGTGCGCGCCATGTGCACCGCCGACGGCCAGGTCAATGAAGAACTGAGGCCGGGCGACACGGTGGAAATCCGCCGCGCACGCGAAACCCTGACTCTGATCCATCCGGCGAATCACGATTTCTTCAACACCCTGCGCAACAAGCTGAATTGGGGCAAGGGCCCGGATCGCGCGTAAATGCTGAAACGCCTGTCCATCCGCGATTATGCGATCGTTGACGCGCTTGAGCTTGATTTCGCCGCCGGTTTCCTGGTGCTCTCGGGCGAAACGGGGGCCGGCAAGTCCATCCTGATTGATGCCCTCGGCCTGCTGCTCGGCGACCGCGCCGAGGGCAGTGTGGTGCGTAGCAGCCGTGAGCGCGCCGAGATCAGCGCCGAATTCGACCTGCAACGCTCCCCGGCGGCCGCGCAATGGCTGGAACAGAGCGAGCTTACCGATCCGGATGATGCCCGGCACTGCCTGATCCGCCGCGTCATCGGCAGCGACGGCCGCAGCCGTGCCTTCATCAATGCCAGCGCGGCCACTCTCGCCCAGTTGCGTGAGCTCGGCGAGCGGCTGGTACAAATCCATGGCCAGCACGAACATCAGCACCTGACGCTGGCGGCGACCCAGCGCAGCCTGCTCGACGAGTCGGGCGTCGCCGCCGGCCTGCTCGAAGCCGTGGCCGAAACGGCCGGTGAATACCAGAAGATCACACAGGCGATTGAACGCGCCAAGGCGCTGGCCTCGCGCGACCCCGGCCAACTGGACTATCTGCGCCAGCAGGTACGCGAGCTCGAAGCCCTGAATCTGTCCGCCGACGAACTGGCAGCGCTGGATTCCGAACACCGGCAACTCGCGCATGCCGGCCGCCTGATCGAGGAAGGCGCCCAGGCCCAGGAACTGCTGCTCAGCGGCGACAATAACCTGCACGACCAGCTCAACCGCGTCGAAACCCTGCTGATGGGCCTTGGCGAACTGCACGCGGACTTTGGCGAATTCCAGAACCTGGTCGCGCAGGCGCGCCTGCAGGCCCGCGAAGCGGCGGACGGCCTGCGCCGAACGCTGGACCGGCTCGAGCTCGACCCCGACCGCCTGGCCGAGGTCGAGCAGCGGCTGGCCGCGATTCATGAACTGGCGCGAAAGCACCGGGTGCGGCGCGAAGACCTGCCTCAGCGGCTGGCGATCCTGCAGGAGGAAAGCGGCCTGCTCGAACAGGCCGTCGGCGACCTTGGCGCCCTCCTAGCAAAACAGGACACCGCGCTGAACCATTACCGCGTCGCCGCACAAAAACTGAGCGCCGCGCGCGGCAAGGCCGCGGCCGCACTGGCGCCCAGGGTGACGAAAATCCTGCAGCAACTGGGCATGCCGCAGGCGCAACTGCAAATCGTGCTGGCGAAAAGCGAAAGTCAAACGCCGCGCGCCGCGGGCAGCGACGACGTCAGCTTCGATTTCTCGGCCAATCCGGGCCAGCCGCCGCGCCCTCTGAGCAAAGTCGCTTCCGGCGGCGAACTCTCGCGTCTGTCGCTGGCAATTCAGGTCACGGTGCGCCAGGAATCCGCAGCACAGACCCTGATTTTCGATGAAGTGGACGCGGGCATTGGCGGCGCGGTCGCCGAAATCGTCGGCCGCACGCTGCACGATCTCGCCGCACGCGGACAGGTGCTGTGCGTCACCCATCTGCCGCAGGTCGCCGCCCAGGGCGACCACCACTACGCGATCCGCAAGGAGGTCAAGAATGGCCAGACCTTCGCCCGGGTCAGCGGGCTCGACCAGAAAACGCGCATCACCGAGATCGCGCGCATGCTCGGCGGCGAGAAACGCACGCCGGCCACCGAAGCACTCGCCAGAGATCTGCTGAAAGCCTAAATTTATTTTTTTCGCGCCTTGGGCCGGACGTACATCACCAGGCTGTGACCGACGATGTCGTAGCCGTTCTTGCTGGCGATTTCGTGCTGCAGCCGCTCGATTTCGTCACTGACGAACTCAACGACCTTGCCGGATTCAACGTCCACCATGTGGTCGTGGTGATCGCCGCGCACCAGTTCGAACACCGCGTGTCCACCTTCGAAGTGATGGCGGTGCACCAGACCCGCCGCCTCGAACTGGGTCAGCACGCGATAGACCGTGGCCAGGCCGATGTCCTGTTCGCTGTTGAGCAGGATCTTGTAGATATCCTCGGCGGACATGTGCCGCGCCGGGTTCTTTTCGAGGATCTCGATGATCTTCAGGCGCGGCAGGGTGACCTTGAGGCCGGCGCTGCGCAGGTCTTGGGATTCCATGTCAGATATTATGCACGTCCATGCGAATCCTGATCGTTTTTCTCACCGCAAGCCTCGCCGGCTGCGCCAGCTGGTTCGACGCACTGGCCTACAAGCTGCCGACCCGGCAGGGCAACGTCATCGAACAGAAACAACTGGACCAACTCAAGGTCGGCATGACGCCCGACCAGGTCCGCTTCCTGCTCGGCACGCCGCTGGCGACCAGCCCGTTCCGCGACGAGCGCTGGGACTATGTCGGCTACTACAAGAGTCCACGGGGGCAGGTGTCGAGCCGCACGGTCTCGCTGTTTTTTGAAAATGGTGTGGTGGCGCGCATGGACGGCACTACGCTTGCCGCCGGCGACCGCGCCAAAGCACAGGCGCTGGAAACGCCGGACGTGCAGAGCGTGCTCGACACCGACGCCAAGAACCGCCTGGAAGACGAACGCGCCAAGCAGACCGAGGCGCCGCGTCCGACGACCGGCGAATCCAGCTCGCAGAAATAAGGATTCAGCGCGGCTTTTGCGCCCTCTGGCGGCGCGCGGTTTTAGGGTCCTTCAGCAACTCGCGATAGATCTCCACGCGATCGCCCTCGCCGACCGTTTCCTGCAATGCGCGCGGATGGCCAAACACGCCAACGCGAGGGGGCGCCGCCGGAGTCCACAGGCCGGATCGCTCGACCGCCTGCCGCAGCGTGGTCCCTGGCTCGACCTCCATAACCACCACGGACTGCTGTTGCGGCAGGGCATGAACAACCGTGATGCGCATCAGGTAACCGCCGGCGCCCACAGGTCGACCAGAAAGCCGATGACGCCAAGGCAGTAGAACATGAGCACGATCAGCGCGATGCGCGCCGGATAACGCAGGCTGAATCGCCAGAGCTTGAACAGCCATTCCGGTTGCTCACCCCAGGTTTCGCGCAACAGCGCCACCGGCAGGATGCGTCCGGTGAAAATGCACAGCAGCAGCCCGAGCACGGGCAGCAGCAGACGCCCGGTGAGCCACTGCATCCAGTCGAAGAAATTTCGGCCGAAGAACTCCAGGTGCTCGGTCACATTGAACGACAGCAGGCTGCCGACGCCGAGGAACCAGATCATCACCGATAGATAGACGCTGGCGAACACGCGGGTGATGCGATGACGATCCATCATGTAGCGCACCCCGGGTTCGAGCAGAGCCAGCGCCGCGGACAGGGTGATGATGAACATGACGAGATAAACGAAGACCGCTCCGAAAGCGCCAACGATACCCGTGGGCATCACCTGCGGCAGGATCTGGAACAACAGACTCAGGCCCGGCGCGGCATCGCGCGCCGAGGCGAAGATCAGGGCGTAGAGACCGGTGCCTACCGCGAGACTGAACAAGGCGTCGATGACGATGATGCGCGCGGCCAGACGACCGATCGGCGCTTTCGCCGGCAGATAACTGCCGTAGACCATCATGATTCCGGCGCCCAGTCCGAGCGTGAAAAACGCCTGATGCAGGGCCTCGAGCGCGCCGCGCCAGCCGAGCTTGGCCCAGTCAAAATCGAACAGGTACGCCAGTGCGGCGTTGCCATCGCCAAAGTACCAGCCGTAAAACAACAGCAACAGCGCCAGCGCCACGGCAGGCGCAAACAGATATGAAAGGGTACGTTCGATGCCTTCGCGGAAACCGTGCGCGGCGAAGATTGCGACGGTGACCATGAAAATGGTGTGCCAGGCCAGGCTGCGCTCGGGGTCGCGCGCCAGCTCGAGAAACATTTTTTGCGCGGCGGCCGCGTCCAAGCCCTCGAACAAGCCGCTGGCGCCACGCATGGCGTAGGCGATGCTCCAGCCCGCCACCACGCTGAAATACGACAGCACCAGCACCGCGGTCAGACAGGCCAGCGCGCCGATCGTGCCCCAGATCGGCCGCGCCTTGGACTCTTTCGCCAGGGCCTGCAGGGCCGAATAGGGGTCCTGACGGGTCCAGCGACCGATCGAGAGCTCGGCGACGACCATCGGCCAGCCGATCAGCAGCAAAGCCAGCGCATAAACCAGCAGAAAGGCCGCGCCGCCGTATTCACCCGTCAGGTAAGGCAGGCGCGCGACATTGCCGATGCCCATCGCAGCGCCCGCGGCCACGCGAATGAAGCTGTGGTTCGAAGTCCAGACGCCGTAACTGCTTTCTCGGATGGGCATTTTGATTTTTACCGTTTGGCCAGCATCTATAATTTCGCCGTGGCCGACAAGTCCAAAGAAGAACCGGAACGTGATATCGCGCTCAATCGGCGCGCGCGCCACGAGTATTTCATCGAAGACCGCTACGAGGCCGGACTGGTGCTGCAGGGCTGGGAGGTAAAGAGCCTGCGCGACGGCCGCGTGCAGATCACTGAAGCCTACGTGCGCATCATCAAGCAGGAAGCCTGGCTGGTCGGTGCGCACTTCACGCCTCTGTTGTCGGCATCCACCCACATTCACCCCGACCCGACCCGCACGCGCAAGCTGCTGCTGCATGCCGAACAACTGGCCAAACTCATCGGCAAGGTCGAACGCGCGGGCTACACCCTGATCCCGCTGGACCTGCATTGGACCCGCGGTCGCGCCAAGCTCAACGTGGGACTGGCCAAGGGCAAGAAAGCGCATGACAAACGGGCCGACCAAAAGGAGAAAGACTGGCAGAGGCAGAAGCAACGTTTGATGAGGCACTGAGAAACCGTAAAGTGGGCACATGGCCAGCAGCGAAAACCTGACGATCCTGTTCGTCGACATGGTGGGCTTCACCGAGCGCACCTCACTGCAGTCGCGCGACCAGAACCGCTCCATGCTGCAGGCCTTCAACCGGCTGCTGCTGACGACTCTCTCGGGCTACGGCGGCCGGCCGGTGAAATCCATCGGTGATGCCCTGCTGGTCACGTTCCGCTCGCCCACCGACGGCGTGCGCTGCGGCATGGCGATGCTCGATGCCGTCGCCGAGTACAGCGCCGGCCGCGCGGCGGCCGAGCAAATCCACATCCGCGTCGCCCTCAACGTCGGCGAGGTCCGCATTGAGGGCCGCGACGTGTTTGGCGAAGCGGTCAACGTCGCCGCGCGCGTCGAGGGTCTGACACCGCCAGACGAGATCTACTTCACCGAAGCGGTGTATCTGGCCATGAACAAGGCCGAGGTGCCCTCCGAGGCGCTGGGTGAACGCAAACTCAAGGGCATTCCCGAGCCGGTGCGCGTGTTCCGCGCGCCGCCACGCCAGATCACCCGATTGGTGACTGGCGGCGAAGACCTCGGCCAGATCGCGGGCGAGCTGCCGTTTGGCGGCATGCACCGGCTGCTCAGGAAACCTGGCCTGATGACGCGGCTCAGCCTGCGCTGGCAGGAACTGCCGGCGCTGGCGCAAAAGCTGCGCCAGCTCCCGATGCGCCAGCGCTGGATCGCCGCCGGTGCTTTGGCATTGCCCGTGCTCGCGCTGCTGATTTTCGCGCTGATCCGCGGACTGCCGACATCGGCCAGCCAGGGGCCCGGCACCGGCACCGTCGCGCAGGAAGACCTGCAGACCGGGCACACGGCATTCGAGACGGGCGACCGCCGCGAAGCGGTGGCAGCCTATGCCCGCGCGCTCGAAGCCCACCCGGATCTCAAAAACGACTCCAAGCTGGCCAACAACCTCGTTACTTCCCTGAGCTACGCCAGTGAGCAGGCGATCCCCCTGATCCGCGCCCACCCCAGCCCGGCGATCTTCGAGGCACTGGCGCGCCGCAGCGGACAACCGGGCCGGCTGGGCGGCCAGCGTGCCGCGCAGTTGCTGGAAGATTTTGGTGAAGGCGCACGCGCGGACAAGTTCGGGCTGGCCATGATCTCTCTGCAGGAAGGGCCGCAATGCCAGGACCGGCTCAAAGCCGTCCGCCAGTTGCGGGTTCTGCGCGACCGTCGCGCCATTCCTGCGCTGCGCAGCGTCAGCGAATTTAGCCTCAACAACCTGATGAACAATTCCTGTCTGCGCAGCGAGGCCGAGGCCGCGCTGCGTGAGCTGGGACAGCGCTGAGATTCGCGGGTGTAGAATGGACGCGCACGGGGGTGATCGGCTTCGACGGCGGTCACGAAACCCGAAGTGCATGCCGATGTGCGGAAGACATCGTAAAACCATCCGCAAAAAGCTAGTTGCGAACGACGCTAACTACGCCCTCGCCGCCTAATACCCGGTGAGCGGTTGACCGGCTGGTGTTGATGCCACCGAATCAACCGTCGACTCTCATCAACTCGTGGTGACGCCCGCCCTTGGCTGATCCGCTAAATCTTAGAAGGGGATAAGTGTCGGCGCTCCGTGCCTCTCCGGTAGCCGGCAACGAAAAACAAAGAACAGGCTACGCATGTAGGTCTTTGGACGTAGGATTGTCGGACGGGAGTTCAATTCTCCCCACCTCCACCATTTGAAGGGGTCAACAGTTCTCTGTTGGCCCCTTTTTGTTGGGTAAGCCAGTGAAATGTGGAGGATTCTGGCGAACACTGTCGGACTTTCCGAATCGCCCCGCGCGCAGTCTTCGGCCCCGGTTTGCCTCTCTGTCGCGCCCTATTCTCTGTTCTGGGCGCCGGCCGGCCTGGCGGAAGTCCATGACCCTGATTTCAAAAACACTCAAGAAAACAGGCGCTTATCGCCGGATGATTCAGACGCTTTTTCTGGCGCAATCGCCACCCGCTCGTTTCCTGCGCCCAAACCCGAGAATGCAGAAATGCTCTATCGGTCAGACGCCGCCATCGGCGCTGGCCGCTGGAGCCTGGCGCGCTGGCCGTCCCAGAGCACCGGCGGATCCACCGCAAGATCGAAGAGCGTGATGTGCTCCGGTAACGTGTCTTCTAGGATGGCGTGGACGATGTCGGGCGCGAGCAGGGTCAGGTTGACCATCCGGCTCACGTAGCTGTTGTCGACGCCGACCCGCTTGGCGATGTCGGCCAGCGATGAAACCTCTCCGGTTTCCAGCCAGGACAACCAGAGGTGCCCGCGAGCCAGCGCTTGCTGTAGCGCAGACGGGCGGCTGTCCCATGGGCGTGGCGCCTCCGCCTCTGCCTGGCATCGAGACCAGTCGCCGGCCGCTGCGCTGCTTGATGCGGATGGCGACCGCGATGGTCATGCCGCCATCGCTGGCCGGCGTCAGGGTCGTCTTCCCCGCCGCCTGATCCGGGTGCTGATCGCGTCCCTGATTCGTTCTGTGGAATGCCGGGGTTCTCGTTTCGTCACGCGGCCACCTCCTCCCGCCCGGGATTGAGCTCGTGGGCCAGGGATTCCTGAATCTCCCCCGACTCGTTGGAGGGACGCCTTACGGTGCTAAGGCTTGCAGCTTTGGCAAAGCCCCGGCACTTCGACAATCGGCTTGGCGGCTCTGAAGCCACGGCTCTTGGCGGCCTTGCCGAGCAGGGCGGCGAGGCTTTCAGACTCCAGCTCATCTGCCTTGCCGCAGGACGAGCACACCAGATACAGGCTGTCGTGCGCATGATCCGGGTGCTTGCAGGCCACATAGGCTTGCGCGGACGAGAGCCGGTGGATGAGGCCGACGCGAACGAGAAAGTCGAGCTGGCGATACACCGTCAGTGGGGCGAGCTTGCGGCCTTCACGTTGCTCCATCAGCGCCAGCAGTTCGTAGGCCGACATCGGCTTGGTTTGCGAAAACAGCTCGGCGTAGGCGTTGATGCGCGCAGGCGTGAGCCTTTCACCCGCATCGGCGCACAGTTGCTGAGCGCGATGCAGCACCGCCTTGGGCAGGCTGGGGACTGCGGTGGCAACAGCGGTGGGTGCGCGCGCTTTCATGGGACCAGCTTATCCGGTCAGTGGGTGGTGCCGCCTCATTTCGAGATCACCTTCGCCTCGTGCAGGCGGTAGACCACGCCCATGGCGCTGTTCTGCACGGTCTCGAAACGGCCTTGCAGCAGCACCGGGTCCCACGAGGCCGTGATGCCTTTGGGGGCGAATACCTCCACCGCACCTGATGGCCCGCCGGGGATGTGAAAGAAGCAGCTAGGCGGGTTGGAGGTGAGCAGAAAGTGCTTCTGGTGCTGGTCGGATTCGAGCGGCATCATGAAACCGATCAGTTTCACCGTCTTGCCGTTCTGCATGGCGATGTCGGGCGGGAAGTCCGCCGTCACCTGGTTGTTCGCGCCGAAGCGCAGGCGCGTTTTCATCAGCGCATCCCAGGGCAGGCTGCCTTGGGTGGTCTTGAGGTCCGCATACCCGGCGGCTTGCAGGCTGATGACGTTGATCAGCACATCCAGCGAGCGCGTGCCATACGTCACGGTCAGTTTGTCGCTGCCCATCTTGCCGCCGACGACGCCG
>Ga0187893_10013773_pt1 | contig 11177 bp, 7 predicted proteins | sample MA1701074metaG_FD_139574 | JGI IMG/M metagenome (GOLD analysis project Ga0187893, IMG submission 139574) | White microbial mat communities from a basaltic lava cave in the Kipuka Kanohina Cave System on the Island of Hawaii, USA - MA170107-4 metaG ...
ACCGGTTGTGGGAGGTCGAGGCGCGTTGACGGGTCACCGTCAGGGTCGAGCTGGAGCCGGAACCGACGCCCCGAGGCACCGGCGCCCCGGGAGGTTGTCCTACCCGTCGTAGAACTTGAGTGGCGGTCCTCCCTCCCGAACCTGCCGTGAGGCCAGGCTCGGGAGATCTCAACCAACCCGAGAGAAGGAGGACCACCAACATGTCAGCGTCTCACACCACCCCGACGGCAGCGAAGAGGAGGGCGACGAAGGACGGCGCCAAGAAGGAGCGGTTGACCATCCTGCCCGGCGTCGGCCTCGTCGACCTGAACGACCCCGCAGTCGCCGGCAAGCTCGCCGAGCGCCTGGCCGAAAAGGTGGGCGACCAGCTCGTGCTGTTCGCCCAGTACATGCAGGAGGGCCTGTTGGCCGCCTCCGTCGCCATCGGCCTCGACGTCATGGCCGAGTTCATGGAGGCCGACGTCACCGAGATCGCCGGCCCGAAGGGCCGCCACAACCCCGACCGTGCCGCCTACCGCCACGGCCACGAGCAGGCCGCCGTCACCCTCGGCGGGCGGCGGGTGGCGGTGACGCGTCCCCGGGTGCGAGGTGTCGCGGGCACCGAGGTGCACCTGGAGTCCTACAAGACCTTTGCCTGCACCTACCTGCTCACCGCCCAGACCGTGGCCGCTACGGGGTCGTTGGTGATGCGGACGGTCTCGAGCGTCTCGCCTCCCGGCGTGCGGCGCACGATCACCGACCGGCGCCGGTGCAGGTCGATGCCGACGTACTGTCGTTCCACGGTGGGGCCTCCCTTGTCGTTGGTCTTGCTTTGGGAAGCCCGAGTGTTGTCCTTGCTCGGTCGCCGGCGGGAGGTGGAGGCCCCGCTCACTCACCCAGCTCCTCGACCGTCACCATCTCGCCGCAGCACGGGCAGTTCTCGCCCGGACCCAACGACTTGCAGAACAGGTGGCAGTCCGGGCAACGCGCTCCAGTTGTCGCTCTCCGCAACCTGGGCACTCGTACACGGCCGTCAAGGTGAGCACCGTTCTCGGTCCGCCTCCTCGTTCGGCGCCGGCTGGTGATCCACCACCCCGTCACGCGAGAGGGCGCTCAGCGCTCCTTCATCTCATCAAGAAGATGGTTCATCTTGACACACGGTTGACGCTTGCCGGCTGGACGGCCCGACGATCACGACGGCTGGAGCGTCCAAACGTGCCGGTACGGTCCCGCGTTGCCCTCCGGGTGAAACAGCCGGACACCACCGACGGCGTTGAGCCGCCAGCCGAGCGCTACGGCGAATCCGATGGGCGCCGCCATGAACACGTCAACGGAGTCCACGCCAGGCTGCGATCGAGCTCGCCGTATCGCGTCGGCACACTGATCGGCCCATGGATTGACATTGTCCCGAGTGACCGCCTGCTGAGCAGGGCCATCATCCGGTGAGAGGTGCGTCCTCTCCCGGTACCGAGCGTCGGACGTGGCGATCAAGGACGAGACGAGCGCCGTCGTATCGCGGGACAGAGCAATCTCGACCGCCGTTCGGTTCGCGCCGGCCTGACCCACCGAGGACCGCGACTTCAACTCGATGTCGGCCGTCGGCGAGACGGTGAGGCATTGCCAGCAGTCATCGGCAAGGGCGATTCGCGGGACCGCTCCGGTGACGCGGCGCAGCTCGTATCCGAGCGCGACTCCGATGTGGAGGTGACAGCTCAAGTACAGGTCGACGAGGCCAGGCACGAAGGCGGAGATGACGTGCTGCACTGAGCGATGCAACGCTTGCTGCAACGCGTCGATCGTGGACTCACTTGGCAGTTGTCCGTCGGAGGGGTACTCGCGAATCCAGTCGAAGTTGAGGTCCGCCTCCTCCCGCGCGCCAGCCGCGTCGGAGCGCGTAACGCAGCGCAGCAGCGGGCGACGTACGTCCGCGGACCCATGGGCGAGTCGGGATCGGACCTCCTCCGACGCGACCCGTTCGGTGAAGGCGTTGATGTGATCGGAGTCGCGCACGTGGCCGTTGTGATCGCCGACCTCGTAGCCCGTAGCAGTCCGAACGGCGTCGATACCGCTCTTCGCCCCATCGTCAACGAAGAGCGGGATGATCCGCAGACCACGGGTCTGGTTGTTCTCGAAGATCAGAGGGATCTCGATCTTCCGGACGTAGTCAGAGGCCAGCGTGCCGCCACCGAGCCACAGCATCGCTGCGTCGCAACGAGCGAGCTCGGACGCGATCGAGTCCCGGGTCATGTCTCCTGAGCCCAAGGCGTCTTCGTCACGCCATGTCCGTAGGCCATGGCGCCGAAGTGCCCTCACGAGGTCTCCGACACGGTCACGGTCGCCTGAGTAGCTCACGAAGATCGTCACTTCAGCCTTCCGACTCTGCGAGGGGACCCATCGCCAGCAGCTCGGCGGCCACGAGCCGTGCGTCGATGACGACGTGGGCGTCGAGCAAGAAGCCGCCGCCATTCGGGCGCAGGACGATGAGCACGGGATCTGCAACGTCAAGAGCCTCCGCGAGGCCCACCATCGTCGCGACGTCAGTCGGACTCGCCGGCTGGTCCGACGGGTGACTGTGCCACTCGCCGATGTACCCGAGCCGCCCGTCGCGCGTCCGGGCCGCTTCGACAGCCGGGACGGTCGCGCCTTCTGCCACGACGTATCGAGCAGCGCTTGGCTTGTTCGGCGGAAGTTCCACAGCCTCGACGACACAAGGCTCGCCGCGACCGTCCAGTACCCCGACCAAGATGCCGCCCGTCTCGTTCGGGTGAGCAGCTTGAGCCGAGGTGAGCATCGAGGATCGCGCCAAATCGGTGAGCATGACCGCCGGCGGCACCGGTTGGCGGCGCCCGCGTTGGTCGAACGGCCACTCGATCGGGTCGAGCACCTCGATGATCTCGTCGCGCTCTTGCCTGCGGTCGGTCAGTTGATCGATCGCGACCCGTGCCCCTAGCGACGCAGCGGCCATGACCGATGCCGGTGGAGCGTTGTGAATCGGCGCAGCACAGCCCACCTCCACTCCGACGAAGTCGTCCTCCGGGCGGTCCGGCGGCGGGATCTCGGGGTAGCGCCAGTGTGGGTGGCGTTCCACGATGGCTCGGTCCGTGGCTGCCTGCCGTTGAACGCGCACGAGTCGCCCGCCACGGAACAGCGCGACGGTCATCATCGGAACCCCAGCCCGTGCCGCAACTCGCGAGAGCAGCTCGGCGAACAGCCTGTTCCCCGTCGCGTCGATGCAGAGATCGACCGCCTCGATCAAGGCCTCGATCGCGCTTGGAGTCCACGCGATGGTGCGCCATGGGGTGACGTCGGCCCACGAGAACGGCTCAGCGAGCTTGGAGAACGCATCGACCTTCGCGGAGCCGACGGCGGCGCTCGCGTGTCGCACGACGACCGCAGGCGTGATTGTGTCGCCGTCGACCACGCTGAGCGATCCCAGACCGGACCGCGCCAGCAGCGACCCGAGGTGCGAGCCGATGGCCCCTACACCGAAGAGGACGGCCCTCCGCCCGCGCAGCTTCGGAGCGTCTGGGCCCGCGCGACGAAGCCGGTCATCTTCAGAGATCGGCGTCGGCCGGAAGACGGTGGGGTGTCGGATCCCGTCGCGCACGTCGACGAGGAGAACAAGCGCTACCAGCCCGTGCGGGTTGGGCCAGATGAGGGCAAAGAGACCTTCGCCCTGGGTCGAAAGCTGTTTCTCGTAGAGAGTTCGCTGCTTCTCCGACAGGGCGGCTTCGAAGTCGCTCAGGGTCGCTGGCGGCGCGAGCACATGGGAGCGATAGAACCACCGACCCCCGATTTCACGGTCCTTGCCCTTGCCGGCAGCGACGACCGGCAAGCCGGTAGCGGACTCGACGTGCGCGAACCCGTGTTGTCCGTCTTGGGCCAGTCCGGCGATGAGCCCAGAGGGGTCGATGCCCACGACCGCGCCGATCTCGGCGTCGAAGTGATACTGCGGGTCGAGCGCCGCTCCGTCGAAGTCACGAAAGCCATCGGCTGCCTTGGTGGCCCATTCGTCGATCCGGCGCAGGATGCCTTCGAGGGTGACCCATCGATTGGAGTTGTCGCCTTCCTGCCATAGGCACGGCCCGCCTGTCGCGTGCCACCAGTTGATGCCGGACACGAGGACGCTCGGTTGGACGTAGGGCCACCCGTCCCGCACCACGATGCGCATCGACTTTGAAGCGGTGAACGCGGCGAGGCTCGGGGGCACAGGGCCGCTCCACGATGTCCGAGCCGCGTCACTCGACGTGAAGCCGCGCGCCTCGAGTTCATCGAGGAAGGCGGCAAGCGCCTCGGGGTCGAGGGTCTCGACGATCAGTCGCTCCCGAATCCGCGTGCCTCGTTGCTGCCGCGCAGTGGGTTGGCCGCGACCGTTGCCGGCATGATCGTGCCGTCCTCGCGGCAACCCGCGGGCAGCGGGAACACCGGGCCGTTCACCTGCGAGTTCTGTCCGAAGATGGCGCGCCAGATCGCCGCAGCCGGACATGGGTCCAGCTGGAGAGCACGAGCGGCTTCGTCAGCGAGTGACCTGAACGTTGCCGCGGCGCGGGCAACGTCGTTGGGATCGGGCGCCGGGCCGTATGGCTGGCCCATGGCCGGCTCGCACAGCGGATCGGTGACGACCGTGTTCAGCCGAGCCGCAATCGACGCCAGCGCGCTCGCCGTGACCTCGGCCCACGACTCACCCGAGATCGAGTCCGTATGGAAGCCGTCGTACGCGAGTAGCTCGAAGTACAGCCCGCCCGGCTTCGCATCGCCGAGATGCGCTCGCCGGATCTGCCGGACTGCCTTGACTGTCGGGACGTACGCGCCCTGGCCGCCGATCGCGATCTTGTCGTTCATCTTCTGCGTGAGCGTCGTGAGCTCTTCCGGGTTGGTGCGCACCCAACGCTCCGCGGCCGCGGTCCTCTGCCACCGCTGCCGGTCGCTGTTCGGGATCGCCCAGACATCGCCCCATCGAACGGCCGGCACGACATCGACCGAGAAGTCGAACGGTTGCCCGGGCGTGTCGACGCTTTCGCGCAGTAGCTCAGCGGCCTTCTTGATGAACGACTTCTCGGGCAGTCGGCCGCCGCGGTAGTCGATCTTGATCGAGCGGTGCTGTGGCGTGATCCGACCGGCGAACGCAGTGTTGAGCACTCCCAGGAAGAGGTCGAACGCATCGCCGGGGCTGATCGAGTCGATCGAGTCGAGCGTGAGCTTCGCGAAGATGTCGACGTCCTTGCCGGGCCAGATCGTCACCTCCCGCGGGTAGGAGCCGATGAGCACGTGCTCGACGCCGTGAGCAGCAAGCGCACTCGATGCGAGCAGCACCGCGCGGACCTCCAGGTGCGCAGCGATGGCGACGCGGCGCCGCGCGTTGAGGTTGATGTTGTGCTGCGCCTCTTTGAACTGATCCGAGAGCGGCGTCGTCACGCGCTCCGCTCCTTCGGCTGTCGGCAGGCCATGGGTTTCCTCCTTGGGGTCCTTTCCGAGAGGGACCGGGTCAGCCAGACTGCGCTCGACATTGATGGGCCGCTTCGCCGGTCCGTCTCGATGGTGGGGGCCGTTGGAGCGGCCTCCCACCATCGAGCACGGCGGGTGTGACAAATAGCGCTGGCGTAACTACAGCCCTGTCATCTTCGGACACTCCCCCTGTGGGGCGCAAGTGGATGACGCAACAATCGCTGTGGAACACGTCGGCGCTTCGGGCGAATCCGGGCAACCCGGAGCGCACGAGCGCTGGCCGGAGGTGTACTTGTCACGAACTGAAGAGTATTCTTCCATTCGTGGAAAGGACGCCGGCCCCCCTCCTGCTACCGATCTTCCGATCGCAGCAGCAAGCTGAGTTGCTGGCGCTACTCCTCGGCGATCCCGAGCTGGAACTCAGCCTCACTGACCTCGCGGAGCGCGCCGGCATCCCTCACCCTTCGGTGTATCGAGAAGTCGAGCGTGCCGAGACCGCCGGCCTCGTGACGAGCCGGCGCATCGGGCGGACGCGACTCGTGCGCGCCAACCTCGACAGCCCCTACTACGAGGGGCTGGCCGACGTGTTGACGAGGGCATTCGGAGTGCCGGCCGTGCTCGCCGACGCCGTCCGCGGGATCGAGAGGATCGACGAGGCGTATGTCTTCGGCTCGTGGGCTGCCCGGCACGCTGGCGAGCGCGGCGTTCGCCCCGTCGGCGACATCGACCTGCTCGTGCTCGGGGCGCCGGATCGTGACCCCCTCTACGACGCCGTTCACGTCGCCGAGGGACGCCTCGGCCGCGAGGTCCAGGTCACCGTGCGAGACGGCGGCTGGTTGGAGCAGGGGTCGGGCTCCTTCCACGACACCGTGATGAGCCGGCCGATGCTCCGGCTCGATGTCGGGACTACAGATCGAAACGATCGAGCGACTCGGAACGGAGAACATACGCCGCGCCATCAACAGCTGCGTGGCTGATGCCGAGCGCCCACTCCGCGTCGGCGCGGTCGAGCGGGGCCGCCGACGGATCGAAGTACTGCGCGGTGTGGCGGGTCTTGCGGAAGCGTTCGAAGGTGGCCTTGGCGTAACCCGCGATCCGATCGGCGAACTGGGCGGAGATCGCGTCCTCGACGGTCACGTGCGATCCCTCGCCGCCGGTTGCGAGCAAGCCTTGCCGCAACAGGAGTGCCTCGGCGGCCATGCGGTACGCGTCGTAGGCAGCCGCGTAGGCACCGTCGATGTCGTCGCCCTCGAGTGCGGAGGCGGCCGTCCGCAGGCGCTTCTTGCCGCGCTCGATGGCGGTAGCGGCGGCCGAATCGAGATCCGTGTCGCCAAGTGCTTCGAATCGACCACGTTCGATGAGGAACGACACCGTCCTCTCTCCTGTGGGCCAACGAGCCATCAGGCACCCATCTCAGGCGTAGTCGCGCGCAGCATCGGACTCGTAGAGCACGGTCACCTTGCCGCCTTCGAAGGCGCGGACGACCCCACGGACCTTCGCGTCGTGGAGGTCAAGGACGCGGAGGGAGTCCCCGACCTTGGCGATCGACTCCACGCGCAGGAGCTCGCTCCCATACTTCTCGGCGTAGTCGGCGAGCGCGCGGAGCTTGAACTTGGCGTCGGCCAGGTGATCGCCGTGCGGGTCGACGATCGACGCGGCGAGCGTCCCATCGTCCTTCTTGGAAACGACGACGAAGTCGACCTGCAAGGACTTCCAGGTTCCGGCTTCGTCTGTGTAGGCGATCCGGAGCGCGGAGCGTGCCGCACGTGCGGGGTTCCGGTACCACGCGACGGTAGACTTCCGGCCGAGCTCCGTGTTGACGACGGTTGACTCCCAATCGTTGAGCTTGGTTGGGAACGTCCCGTCAGCGTCGGCGTAGAGGTGGCGCTCGAAGGTCGGATACTGATTGCCGTCGGTGTCCTCGGTCGGAGCAACCTCGTTCGCCGGCAGCTCGATGCCAACACGCTCGAGCTGGGAGGTCTGTTCCTGGACCTTCATGTAGGCATCGCGCGCAGCACCGGCGGTGTTCTTGATGTCGACTGAGAACTTGGTCAGCTGATCCTGCACCCACATCGCCGCAGCGACATCGAGCTCGGAGAGGATGTCCTTGATCATGAAGAGCGCCGCGACTTCAACGCGCACGTCACGCGGGTCGGCGTCCGCGTGCTTGCGCCGACGGTAGGCGAGGTAGTCCGTGCCGACGCCCTCCCGGACGGAGCGGATGGCGCGCCGAGTGTCCCGGTCGAGGTCCTGCGCGTGCGTCGCGATCGAGCGGGTTGTCACACCGATCTCCTGACCCGTGTGGGTCAGGGTCGTGCGGCTGATGTCGGCTGACTCGATGTTCGTGATGTTGGCGGTGACCTGTTCGGCATACTGCGCTGCAAGACCGTCGAGCTTGCTGTTGAGGAGCTTCGTCAGCTGAGCGCCGGCCTCGACCATGAATGCGCCACCGGGGACCTCGTCGTCGGTGAGCAGCTTGGCGAGCATCTTCGAACGCCGCAGCGGACTGGCGAGCGGATCCGGGGTCGGGACGCTCGGCAGCGACTCGACCAGCTCGAATACCTCTGCCCCGAGCCTGTCGTTCCGCTGGAACAGCCGGCTGCGAACGACCACCTCCGGCGGCACCCCCTCGCCCGGCTTCTCGAGCTCGTCCTTGATCTTGGACAGCGACTTTCGGTTGAACAGCGGCAGATAGCAGGCGACGGAGTTGAGGACGTCGTCCGTTGGGACACGCCGAGCGAGCGGCTGGCGCACCATGCGGCCGATGACCTGAGCGATGTGCGTCGAGTCGGTCGCCGGCCGCTCGCTGTAGAGCACCTCGGCGCGCGGGCAGTCCCAACCGGTCGAGATCGCTTCCTTGGCGAGTACTACGCGGATCTCGGGCTCGTCCTGAATGGACTCGGGGTTGACCCAGCGAACCTGACGTTCACCGACGTCAAGGTCCTTGTGTTCGCCGAATACGTTCACCACCGCGTTGGGGCTGAGGCCGGGCCACCGCGAGTCGAGCACGCCGACGAGCTCGGCGAGCTTCGCGTCCGAGGACTTGTCCGGCACCTGGATGACGAGGATCGGAAATACCGCCGGCTCGTGCTCGGCGTTGGCGTACTCGGCCCATCGCGTCTCGTAGTCGAGGACGCTCTCGATCGCCTCTCGCAGCAGGGTCGAGCCGAAGGTGCCGGACTCGGCCGGCTCGTCGAGGAGGATCTGGTCCTTCACGAGCCCGGAGGCGCGGACCTTGGCGAGATCGACCGCGACTGTCGGGAGCACGTTGCGGTCGCTGATGCCCTTCATCGTCGTGTTGAAGCGGTCGATCGTCGCCGAGATGCCCCACACGACCGGCATAGGCGGGTTGCTGCCGGCGTGGCCGTTGATGATGCGCTGCACGATCGTCGAGCGGTCTCGTTCGAGCTTCATGCCTTTGTGGGCTTCGTCGAGCACGAGGTAGAGGTCGACGTCGCCGCCGTTGACGGTGTTGGCGATCACCTCCCACATCGAGATCTCTCGCAGGTTGTTGCCACCCTGCGCCAGACCGCTGTTCTTCGACAGCTTCTGGACGTTGAGGAAGTAAACGCGTCCGGCTCGCAGGTCCCGCTCGAGGAAGTCGTTGTCGACGACGATGAGCTGATTGGGGTGCAACAGGTCCGACGCTTCGATCATTCGCTTGCGCGTCTGCCGGTTGAGCGCGGGGTCGTCGGTGACCCACAGGAACGAAGCACGCGGGTCCGGCTCGCCGCCAAGATCGGCAGAGCCGTTAACCATCGCCTCGATGACCGCGGCTGCGATGACCGTCTTGCCAGAGCCCGTCACCGCGGACAGGGCGAAGGACGACCGGGTCTCCTGGTGCGTCCACAGGTAGCGAGCTGCGTCCAGCCGCTTGAGGGTCAGAACGGCTGCCTCGCGCTGATAGTCGAAGAGGTCGTACCTCACTCGCCGACCAACTCGACTGGCATCGTTCGGCGCGTGTTCAGCGCGAAGTTTGAGAGGTAGTTTTCGTACAACCGCACCGCTTCGACGCCCGCCGGAAGCTCCGCCGCGACTGCGGCGAAGATCGACGGCGAGTCGGTCACGATGAAGACCGTCTTGGCGTCGTCGTGCAGGTCGGAGACGAACCTGCGCCACCGATCCGGGTTGAAAAGCACGCCGTAGGCATCCATGACCGCGTAGTTGGGCGCGTCATGCTCGATCATCTCGCCCCGCCCACCGGCGCGGAGCCACAGCATCGGCGCGATGCCTTCGAACGCCGCCGAGATCTCGACGTCTTCCGGGTCGAGGTAGGTCAAGCCGAAGAATTCGACATTCTCGTCGAGACCATCCCTCATCAGCGTTCCGTCGATGTATTTCGTTGCTGGCAGCATCGGCGTACCATCCGGCCGACGGCCGTCGATCGCCGCCTCGATGCGCGGCTTCGTCACGTGCTCAAAGATGCCGAGCGACTCCCATTCGGGATCACCCGGACGGTGCCCTGTAGATCGAAGACGCCGAGCTTCAGCGTCGGCAACCTCGTTGTTGGTCACGATGATCGACTGTCGCGTGCCGCCGTCCCCTCGGTTGAGCCGCGCCACCGCGTGCGTCGTCGTGCCCGAACCCGCAAAGAAGTCGAGGATCACCGCGTCAGGCCGGTCTCCGATCGCAGCCATGATCGTGTCCTCGACCGCGTAGACGCTCTTCGGATAGGTGAAGCGGTTCCGCTCGCCAAGAAGGGCCGTCAGCATCTGCGTTCCGCCGGCTCCGCCAGCAATGTGGCGCGACGACTTCCACACCGTTTTCGGGATCGCGCGAGACACCTTCTCACCCGCGACGAGGACTTCCCCTCGCTCCCCGTGGCCGACGACCTCAAGTTCCCCGGCGTCGATCGCCGCGATCGTGCCGCTCAGCAGGTATCGAAGGGTCCAGGTCCCCCGCTCGGCCGATTGTTCTGACACGAAGGCGTACCCCTTCTCGACAAGCTCGAGAAGCCGGCGCCGATCGAGGCGCCAGATTCCGAGACGTCCGTCGGAACGAACGGGCCATGCGAGCGGAAGGCTGTCCATCGACGTTGGTCTCTCGGACTCGTTGTCGCCCGTCCATGGATCGCCAACGTCGACGATACGGGTGCCGTCAGCGCTCAGTACAACGGGGTAGCAAAGGTTCGGCCGACTCTCGCGGTACCAACTGCCGCCACCTCGCAGCAGCCATTCCCAACGGACATTGCGCTTGCCAGCCTTTGCATCGCCTGCCGGTCGATCGTCCAAGAGGTCAACGCTGAGAGGCGTCGGTTGCGAGCCCCCAAAGAAGCAGAAGTAGCCATACTCATCGACGCGAGACAGCCCGTCGCTCGAAACTCCGCTCGGATTGATGACGATGGAAACCATCTGGACCAATGCGTTCGGGAAGAGCTGCGTTAGCAAGACCCCGAGTCGACTGGCCTCGTGGTCGTCGATCGTCACGACCATGACGCCATCAGGCTTCAGAAGCTGGGCCGCGAGCACGAGTCGACGTTCCATCATGCTCAGCCACTTGGAGTGTCGATACGCGTCGTCCTTGTCGACGTAGTCGTTTCCGTACTTCCAGTCCCTTGCCCCTGTGTTGTAGGGCGGGTCGATGTAGATGCAGTCGACCTTCCCGGCGTGCGTGAACTGGAGCGCTTCGAGCGCGTGGTGGTTCTCGCCCTTGATGACGACGTGCGACGGCTTGTCGCCCCCGGCCTTGAGTGACCCAAGTCGACGGAGCCCTGGATAGATCGGTTCTCCGAAGTCGGCGACGACGACAAGGTC
>Ga0187893_10013774_pt1 | contig 11176 bp, 9 predicted proteins | sample MA1701074metaG_FD_139574 | JGI IMG/M metagenome (GOLD analysis project Ga0187893, IMG submission 139574) | White microbial mat communities from a basaltic lava cave in the Kipuka Kanohina Cave System on the Island of Hawaii, USA - MA170107-4 metaG ...
AAGGACTTCTACTCCCTCCAGCGCGTCTTCGTCCCCGGCCCGCCGTGAGCGGCACGATTGAAGAATCAACGATTCACCGTGTTTGCGGGCCGCCGCCCGCGGGTCTAATACGGACCGCTTATTTCATGTGGGCCAAACCCCCGAAATTACCGCCTGGTTCGGAACGACAACGAAGGGATCGTATCTTCATGAACCCGTGAAACCTCCAATTGCGCTGCGCCGGCAATTTCCGGGAATCGCAGGAATCGTGTTCGTCAACGATCCGCCCTCTCCCGACCGATAATGAAAGCGTCGCTCAATGCCTTTGGAGAACCTCGCTGTTTTGTCGCCATCAGGGAATGACGTTCCCGGCGGCGATTTCCAATTGAACGATGAATACTTCTGATTTTTGGAAATCGTTGCCTATGACATTTTCATCGGCGTCAGATCGCTCCCAGCCCCCCCTCATCGTCGCCGCGCTTGGCGGTAACGCCATTTCCCGCGAAGACCAGGAAGGAAACGTCGATCAACAGTTTCAAAACTCGGAGCGAACCGCCCAAGCCCTCGCCGGCCTGCTCGAAGCGGGAAATCGGCTGGTGGTCACCCACGGCAACGGCCCTCAGATTGGAAACTTCCTCCTTCGGAACGAAGCCGCCGCCAAAGCGATTTATCCGCTCCCCATGGAAGTCGCCGCCGCCCACGTCCAGGGCGGTATGGGCTACATGATCGCCCAGACCCTCAGCAACGAACTTCATCGCCAGGGAAAGCTCGTTCCCGTCGTCGCCCTCATCACCACCGTCCTCGTGGATCGCCGCGATTCAGCCTTCGAGAACCCCACCAAACCCATAGGGCGAACGCTCACCGCGAAGGCGGCCGAGCAATTCGCCCGCGACGAAGGCTGGGCGATGAAGGAAGTTTCTCGCGGAAAATTTCGCCGCGTCGTACCCTCTCCGGCCCCGCGCGAAATCCTTGAACTCTCGGCCATTCGCCGGTCTGTCGATTCCGGCGACGTCGTCGTCGCCTGCGGAGGCGGTGGGATACCCGTGATCCGGGACGAAGAAGGCTTGCTCAGAGGCGTCCGCGCGGTCATCGACAAGGACCTCGCCGCCGCCCTTCTGGCCGTGGAGCTGCGGGCCTCAACCCTGCTGATCCTCACCAGCATCGACCGTGTGCGCATTCACTTCGGAACGCCGCGGGAAATGGCCCTTGATTCCATGACCATCGACGAGGCCGAACGCCACTTGAACGAGGGTCAGTTTCCGCCCGGTTCGATGGGCCCGAAAATTCAGGGCGCGCTGAACTTTCTGCGCGGCGTCTCCGACGCCGGCGCGAAGGTCATCATCGGCCCGCTCGACCAAGCAGCCGACGCCGTGGCCGGGCAAACCGGCACGCGCATCGTCCGCTCCCGTTGATCACGGTTCTTCAAATTCGCTCGATGAATTCGAAGTACTACTTCTTTCCGCCGCAATCGCCGCCGAAAAACGCCGCCGCCCGCTTGCCGCATTCTTCGGGTGTGACGTCTTCCTTGTGGGTGGCGATGGACCATTCGTGACCGAACGGATCCGTCACCTTGCCGTAGCGATCGCCCCAGAACATGTCCGATGGCGGCATCGACGCCGTCGCCCCGGCCTTGACCGCCCGGTCGAACGCTTTGTCCGCGTCCTCGACGTACAGGTGCACCGTCACCGGCGTCCCGCCCAGCGTCTTCGGCGAGCGGCACATCTCCGGAAACTCCTCGCAGATCATCACAATGCCGTTGCCGATCTTGATCTCCGCGTGCATGATCGACTGGCCATCAGGGCCCGGCATTCGGAACAACTCCTCGGCCCCAAACGCCTTCTTGTAGAAGTCAATCGCCTGGGCCGCGCCCTTGATCACGATGTGCGGAGTCACCGTCCCAAACCCGTCCGGAATCGCCTTCACGTTGCCTGCCATGTATCGTCTCCTCTCCGTCTGCCTCGAACATTCGCCACGAAACGCTCGTGAGGCGAAAAAAACATATCTTCGGGGAATTGCCCGGCTTTTCCTCCCTACTTCTTCCGCGTGTATGTGATTTCCAGCACGCGGTAGTTCTCGCCCGCGTGAAGATCGTAAATCTCGAAAACGTGCTTGTCCTTGTCGATGATTTTGGTGACATACTTCACCATGCGCCCGGTGATGTCGAGCATAGGTTCGTCCATCGTGCCGAACATCAGGAGCGTCTTGCCGGAAGGGTCCATTGCCCCGTTCATCGAGAGCAAGTGCGTGCTGAGGCTGTCGGCCCAGCTTTGCACGTACATGTTTCGATAGTTGTCGTATCCGAGAAGGCCCAGGCCCTGATACGCAATGGGTTTCATGGCGCCGGCCGCGTCGGGCATCATCATTTCGCCCTTGAATTCCTCCTGAATGAACCGACCGTCCAGGACCCATTTGGCCGTCGCCGTTCCTTTCGTTTCCGGTGCGGCCATCCCCGGTCCCATATTCATTTTGATGGCCACGTCCCAGGAACCGACAAAATGTTCGAGTTTCTTGTGCGACTCGCCGGGTTTGGTGGTTTTGAGCCATTTGTCCATCATGGCTTTCATCTCGTCCGGGCTGGGCATTTTCATGGGCTGCTCCTCTTGCGACGACGCCCGGGAAACGAAAAAAGCCAGCAACAGAACACCACCCAGCGCCAACCAGCCCGATCTCGAGCGCATGTCCGCACCTCCCAAGTTGATATGATCATCCCACGAACCCGCGGCGGATTTCGACCCGCCCGACCCCCGGCTACGTATCCCCGTTCGAACGCCCATTCTCACATTCTTACAGACACTGTACGAGCCGGCATCGTCCGACGCAAGTGTTTTATTTTTGTTTGGGTTAACAAACACCAAATTTTACAGTCCCCCGACGGCGGAGGCGGCGGGGTGATAACGGTTGAACGCCAGCCGGAACGGATTCAGTTGAGCCTTAAAGACTCCCGACCGCACCGCGGGGTCGGTGTTCATGACAGTCTTGGCGTCTTCCAGGTTCTCGGCCTCGAAAACCACGAATCCAGGGGCGAAAAACTCCAGCCGGGCAGAGCGAGCGCCTTCCGGAGCGTAGGAGGGTTGTGAAGGCGGACCGCCGAAAACGCCTTTGCCGGTTTCAAACAACCGGCTCATATATTGCAGGTGCTCCGTGATGATCGCTTGCTCGGATTCGGAGGGTTTGGTGAAAACTTCGTCCCGAGCCGGGCGGATCCAATAGATCCAGAGCGTTGAGGCTGTTTCGGCGGGGGTAGCGACTTTTGCATCGGTACCCGCTGGTTTTTGAAACTTGCCCACGAGTCCGTTGAGCACGTTGCCCCAGGCGCGGTCGAAGTATTGGCGGTACTGTCCCCAATCGTCGCCTTCGCCGAAACCCCATTGCGTCAGTTGCACACTCGTCCGATCCGCGCCGGCGCTCGATATCCGCAGAATCACCTGCGTTTTCACGCCCGCGTTTCGCAAATTGGGGATGCTTGGCGGTGCGTTCCAGGTGAAGGAGAGCATTTCGTTCGGCAGGAAACTGAGGATTTTGCAACCCTCGGAACCGCGCTGGCCTTCCGGGGCATCTGGGGCGAAGTACAATTCGTAGACACCGTCGACCTTCAATTCGACGCGGGCCTTCGGCGCGAAGAACGAACTGATTCCCTCCGGGGTCGTCCAGGCGTTCCAAACTTCTTCCGGCGACGCGGAAACGAGAACTTCCTTTTGAAGCATCCGAGGCGCTCCATGCGGGGGCGTGGGAGCTGTCCCCGCTTTATCTCCCTCGCCCCGCGCGAGTGTCGCGGAAATGGAGAAAAAGATGACCACGCCGACACCGCATATTCCGAACCGACGGAGGCCAGTGCTGTATTTCATTTTTTGTTCCTCAACTTCTGACTTTTCTATTCACCAAACATCCGGCAGCCATTAAACCTTGCACCCTTGGTTGCTTGGTTAGTCAACCAACTAAGATCGTGATGATGCCAATTCGGTAAGCACTGTCAACCAAGAATATGTCTTAATTTGTAAGGAGGTTTCGTGGAGGCGGCTGGATGCTGCCTGAAGGTCAGTTGGTCATTGAATTCGTCGGTTTCACTCTGCTAGTCGCGTCATTTGGCGGTCCGCGCTGGTTCTGGAGGAAAGTTTAAGCAAAGGTGACGCATTCTCTAACATCCAACGCGACTTAGGCTTGGCGGGAGGGCGGGCTCGCGGCTGACGTGCCATTCCTTCCGTGCTACAACCATCGCAAACTTGCTTGACCACGGCGTATCGTTGGACGACGTGCAGTACCTCGCGGGCCACTCCGACCCGCGAACAACATGGCTCAACGACCGGGGGAAGTAGCAGGTGCCGAAGAAAGCGATTAAACGAATTTCGATTTGAGGTCGGTTTGCATGAAAGAAATTCGCGGCGACGCCAAAAACGTGCGGGCGATGCTCGGCAACGCTAAGTACGCCATCGATTACTACCAACGGGAGTACCGCTGGCAGATGAAACACGTCGCCGAGCTTATCGACGACCTCGCGAACAAGTTTCTTGAGAGCTACGACCCACCACACGAGCGAACCGCCGTTGAACCGTCGGCAGACTCATCGCATGCTCGCCCGTTTGACTGACTACGTTGAAACTCGTTCGGGTATGGCATCACACTACGCTGAATACTGAAGTCGAGCGGGCAAGTAGGGTTACGAAGTCGAACACATTGCGGAGCAAATCTGGAATCCGACCCGCTTAAGGATCGAGGCCCAGTGATGAAACACTCGAACGAAAAAGTCTTGGACCTTCGGCCCGTCGCCGACTTGCTTCGCGAGGCGTACAAGCCGCCGTAGTACGATCGCGTCATTCTTCCGCTCACCGTGCTCCGCCGCCGCGACTGCGTTTTTGAATCAACGAAGGAAGAAGTTCTCGCCATGCGAGCAGCAAGGTCGCCAACATTGAGTCGCCGTTAGGGCACCATTGGGCGGAGAACAGCCCCACCTCCATTGGTCCCCTTCTGGTAAAAGGGGAAGAAACGGCGAAACAGCTAGTTTAAGTGACGTTGGTTTTCATCGGGCGGGCGTTTTTCATGAACGTAGGGTACGCGGCTGGGCTTTCGACTTCGGTTCTATGGACCGTCACATCCCTTTTTTTTACCGCGGCGAGTCGAAGGGTGGGGGTGACGGTGGTCAACGCGGCGCGGATCGGCATGGCGGTCGGGTTGCACGCCTTGACGCATCGCGTGCTGACCGGGCGGTGGATTCCCGAAGCGAGGGGCGGGCAGATCGGGTGCCTGGCGATGTCGGGGATTCTGGGATTGGCGATCGGCGATCAGGCCCTTCTGCTTGCCTTTCTGCGCATTGGTCCGCGGTTATCGCTGCTGACCATGACGTCCGCGCCGCTCCTAGCGACCATGCTGGGTTGGATGTTTCTCGGCGAGTCGCTTGAAGCGCGGGGTTGGGCGGGCATGGGGTTATCGATTTCGGGAATGGCCTGGGTGATCGCGGAGCGGCGAGGCGAAGGGCAGGGTCCGGCGCCGGGTCATCGAGTGAGCGGTTTCATTCTCGCGTTCATCGGGGCGGCGTGTCAGGCGGGGGGACTTTTGCTCAGCAAGCAGGGGATGGGGCATGGCTGGCTGCCGGTGGATCAGCATCTGAGTCCGCAATCGGCGACGCTCGTACGCATGACTTTCGCGGCGTTGGGAATGATCCCGATTCTCGCCGTCCATGCGGCACGACGTCGAAGGCGAACCGCAACGGACGACGGCGCGCCGCGAAAGGAGGATCGCGTCGCCGGTTTTTTTCTTGCGTTTTGCGGATCGGTGACCGGGCCCTACCTCGGAGTGTGGTGTTCGCTCATCGCCTCGAACCTGATTTCGCTGGGGTTGGCGCAGACGCTGTGTTCGTTTTCGCCGCTGTTCATCCTACCCTTCGCTGCGACGATCCACCGGGAGCGCATCACGCTACGGGCGGTCCTAGGGGCTTGCCTCGCGGTCGCGGGGTTGGCGGTGCTTTTTTCGGGGTGATCCCGATCCCACGATGAATTTGCGGTGCGGCGGTTTGGGGTGGGTCGATCAACCCCATGTATCCGCGAGCAAGCCGCCAGTTGAGCTCGGAGGGCAGTGACCGCACTATCATTCAAGGGGTTTAGCATGAGTGGCCGGGCTATGCTTTTACGATCTTGGATCGGCCGGATTTGACTTTGCCGGTCGCGTTGCGGGTGTCGACCACGAGGCGGGAGTGGCGCACGATCCACTCGTAGTCGTACGCGGAATGGTCGGTCGCAATGATTACGCAGTCATGTGCTCGGACCGTCGCGGCCGTCAGCTTTCGACTGATCAGGTTCAGATTGTGCTCCCTTTGCCGCGGGGTCCTGGGCACAAACGGATCGTTGTAATCCACTTTGGCCCCGCGCTCCTTAAGCATCTCGATCAGTTCGATTGACGGAGACTCGCGGATGTCGTCCACGTTTTTTTTATACGCCAGGCCGAGGATGAGAATGCGCGAGCCGTTCAGAGCCTTTTTCCGCTCGTTGAGCGCTTCGGCCACGCGCTGCACGACGTACTCCGGCATGGACGTGTTGATTTCGCCTGCGAGTTCGATGAACCGTGTGCTCATGTCGAACTGCCGGGCTTTCCAGGTCAGGTAAAATGGATCGATGGGGATGCAGTGGCCGCCCAGACCCGGTCCGGGATAGAACGGCTGAAAACCGAAGGGTTTAGTCGAGGCGGCGGAGACCACCTCCCACACGTCAATGCCCATCCGGTCGAAGAGCATTTTCAACTCGTTGATGAGGGCGATGTTCACGCAGCGGTAGACGTTTTCGAGGATTTTCGCCGCTTCCGCAACTTCGCAACTTGAGACGGGGACGACGCGATGGACGGCTGCGCCATACAGCGCAGCCGCGATGCGCAGGCTTCGCGCGTCCATCCCGCCGACAACTTTGGGGATGGTCTCGGTCGTATGATCCGTCCGACCGGGGTCCTCGCGTTCGGGCGAAAACGCGAGAAAGAAATCGTGCCCCGCGTGAAGTCCCGAGCTTTCCAGAATGGGCTTGACCAGTTCCCGCGTCGTGCCGGGATAGGTCGTGCTTTCCAGAACGACAAGCTGTCCGCGCTGCAGGTGATCGGCGATCAGATGGGCCGTGCTTTGCACGTAGCTCATGTCCGGCTCGCGCATTTTGGTGAGCGGAGTCGGCACGCAAATGACAATCGCGTCGCAATCGCGGAGTTTTTTCGGATCCGAGGTGGCCCGGAATTTCCCCTCGGCCATGACTTTCTTGATGAGCGACGAGGGTATGTGTTTGATGTAGCTCTTGCCCGCGGTGAGCTTTTCGACTTTGGCTTGATCGATGTCGAATCCGAGGCAGGTGAACCCCGCGCCGCAGAAGGTGCGCATCAGCGGCAGTCCGACGTATCCGAGTCCGATGATGCCCACGTGCGCGGAACGCCGGCGTATCGCCTCCTGCCACTGGTTATCGGACAAGAGCGGTCGGGAGGGTCTACGATGTCCGCGCAAATGAGACTCGCTTTCGGCTTTCGATTCGTCTTTTGTTTTGGCCATGAAACCGGTTTCCAAGGACGAGCAACCGAAGCGGCTGCAGCGATTTCCGCGCTTCAAGATGAAAGCGCGATCGCCCGACCGACAACATATCGGTGACCCTGTCATCGTACTATAATCGCTCGAAGGCGCAAGCGCCAAAGGCCCGAAGTCGCGCTTTCGTTGATGGCATCATGATTCCACTTGCTCGACCGAACATTACCCAAGCTGAAATCGACGCCGTCGTCGCCGTGCTCAAGATGCCGCATCTAAGCCTCGGCCCGAAAATACCCGAATTTGAAGACGCCTTCGCGAAATACTGCGGCGTCAAGTACGCCGCGGCGTGTTCGAGCGGAACGACGGGGCTGCACCTGCTCGTCCGCGCGATGGGCGTCGGAACCGGGGACGAGGTCATCACCACGCCGTTTTCCTTCGTTGCCTCCGCGAATTGCATCCTCATGGAAAACGCGAAGCCCGTCTTAGCGGACATCGACCCGCACACCTGGAGCATCGACCCACGCCGCGTCGAATCCGCCGTCACCGGCAAGACCCGCGCGATTATACCCGTAGACGTATTCGGGCAGATTGCGGACTTGGCGGCGATTCGCCAGATCGCCGCTTGCCGCCGGCTACACGTCATCGAGGATTCGTGTGAGGCACTGGGCAGCACGTTGGGCGGCAAAATGGCGGGGACCTTCGGCGACGCCGGCGTCTTCGGATTCTATCCCAACAAGCAGATCACCACGGGCGAAGGCGGCATGATCGTCACCAACGATTCGGCTCTCGCCGACTTGTGCCGCTCGCTTCGCAATCAGGGACGCGACACCGCGGGCGGCTGGCTCGCTCATCCGCGCATGGGGTACAACTATCGGCTGTCCGACATCCAAGCGGCCTTGGGTCTTGCTCAGCTTCACCGCATCGACGAGATCATCGCCGCCCGCGACCGCGTCCAAGCGTGGTATCGCCGCCGCCTCGCCGAGGAGCCGCGCCTCTCGATGCAGCACGTCGCCGCCGGGCAGCGCGTGAGCTGGTTCGTCTTCGTCGTGAAACTCGCCGATTCGTATTCGCAAAAGGACCGGGACGGGATTTTGAAGTCACTTACCTCTGCGGGCGTCGCGTGCAGCAATTACTTCGTCCCCATCCATTTGCAGCCGTTTTACGTCGAAGAGTTCGGCTATCGCCCCGGCGATTTCCCCGTGTGCGAAGCCGTCGCCGCCCGCACCATCGCCCTTCCCTTCCACCATGAACTTTCCGAACCCGATGTCGACCGGGTTTGCGCCACCCTCCGCCGCCTGCTGTAAAGGCATTTTTCCCGCGATGTCGTTCCTTCGTGCCTTCCGAATCATCATCCCATGTCAAGTATGCCAGGCTCATTGCCGATAAATTCGCGTTAGGGAAGCCGGGTACTCACTTTGATAAGCAGAGCCGCGACCGTAAGGAAGCGGTCACGTGTTCTCCTGAGCGAGAAGGTCGCGGATTGATGCCATGCCCGTAACCATTCTATGCCCGCGGTTGAGCTGCCGCGCGGTGCTTCGCGTGCCCGACACGGTCCGGGGTCAGCGCGTTCGTTGCAGCGAATGCGGCACGACGTTTCTCGTCCCGCAAACGAGCAACAAGACGCCCCCGCCTAAACCCAGCGTCCCCGCCGGGCAAAAGCCCCCCGCGCCCGAGCCCTCCAAACCATCCAACTGACGCCAGGAGTTTGTGCATCCTATCACCACGACCGCGACGTCGTGCCAACCATCCGCCGGTGCTCGAAACACCGCTCGTTCACCTTGGTCAGGCGGTCTGTTCTCTCCGGGCGTACTCGAACCATTCGCGCGTTCGATTGCACGCCGCGCAAACACTCAGCATGACCGGAACTTCGACGAGCACGCCGACTACCGTCGCCAGGGCCGCGCCGGACTGCGGACCGTACAGCGCGATCGCGGTAGCCACCGCCAATTCGAAGAAATTGCTGGCGCCGATCAACGCCCCAGGCGCGGCGATGTTGTGAGGGACGCGGAACAGTTTCATCAACCCGTACACCAGCGACGAGTTGAAATACACCTGGATCAGAATCGGGATCGCAATCAGGATGACGTGGAAGAAGCGATGGGTGATGTTTTCTGCCTGAAACGCAAAGATCATCACCAGCGTGGCCAGTAACGCGATCAAAGCGACGGGATGGAAGCGGGCGAGAAACCGCTTCTCGAACCATTCGACCCCGCGCGAGCGAACCAGCCGGATTCTCGTGACCGCACCGGCCGCGAGCGGGATCACGATGAAGAAGAGGACCGCGTACACCAGCACCAGGAAGGGAACGGTCAACGATGAGGCCCCGGTTACGAGAAGTTGAACGATGGGCGCAAAAAGGACGAGCATGAGCAGGTCGTTCACCGAGACCTGCACGAGGGTGTAGGCCGGGTCCCCGCGGGTCAGATAGCTCCAGACGAACACCATCGCGGTGCATGGCGCGGCCGCAAGTATGATCGTGCCCGCGATGTACTGGTCCGCCGCCTCGGCCCCGATCCACGGCAGGAACAAGTGCTTGAAAAACACCCATCCGAGCAGCGCCATGCTGAACGGCTTGACCAGCCAGTTCACGAGGCACGTGGTGATGAGTCCCTTGGGGCGCTTCCCCACGTTCAAGATGGAGGCGAAATCTACTTTGAGCATCATGGGGTAAATCATCAGCCAAATGAGTACCGCGATGGGAATGTTGATTAGACTGCCGCCGCCGAACTCCAGGCGTCGAAGCGCATCCGTCGCACCGGGCAGCAATTTGCCCAACGCCACGCCGACGAGCATGCAAAACGCGATCCAGAGAGTCAGATATCGCTCGAAAACACTGAGTCGTCGGACTTCATTATCGTTGAGCATTCATGGTCTCGGTGGGGTGCGGCTGCAGGCTTCCGCCGTTTCGTGGATTCGGTTTCGCACGAGAGTCCACTCCTTCACTGGCCTTGGTCCACCGGCGCGTAGTAGCTTTCCGACGCCAGCCGCGCTTTCGTCCGCACCCGCTCCGCGATGAAGTCCACTTCTTCATCCGCCAGCGCTGATACGAATCCTTCCGCCGGTTTTCGCGCCACGGTGTAAACCTGCACGTATTCGATCCGCCCGCCGCGGCGCTGAATTTCGTTTAATCGCTCGACGAACGCCTCGATCTCCGCTTCGTCCGGCCCCACGGCGCTAAGCCGAAGGAACAGCGCCTGAATCACCACAGGCCGCACCCGCGACGCATCGACTATGTTGTCGATCACGTGCGAAAGCGGATAATTGGGCCGATTCACCCGCCGGTAATACTCCTCCGTCCCCGCGTCGAGCTTTGCCCAGATTTGCCCCTGATTCGCGTCCATGACCGCCAAACCCTTCGCCACCTCCGGCTTGGTGAGATAGCAGGCGTCGGTGATGAGCACGATCCGCGTTTCGTCGAGCTCCGCCTCGCGTTTGATTCGCGCGACCAACTCCACGCACTCCGCGAATCGCGGACACGTCGTCGGTTCGCCGTCGCCGGAAAACGCGAGGTCCATGATCCGGCGATGATTTTCCGGCACGTCGCGAAACGCGGCATCCTCGAAGAGCGCGCCGCCTTGCGCCTCCTCGATCATTTGCGACAGTTCGTCTCCCAGTCGAACCGGGTCCACCTCGCGTACCCGCGGCGCGACCGCCCGATCCACCTGGCAATACACGCAGTCGAAATTACAGGCGGCGTCGGGATTCAGATTGATACCG